>Ga0222427_101246_pt1 | contig 12787 bp, 8 predicted proteins | sample 2B20Ametagenome_FD_182890 | JGI IMG/M metagenome (GOLD analysis project Ga0222427, IMG submission 182890) | Enriched microbial communities from leaf-cutter ant dump, University of Wisconsin, Madison, United States - 2B20A (version 2) | ecosystem: Environmental > Terrestrial > Nest > Insects nest >...
ACAGCGTTACCGTGGGCAGCACCGCGGTGGACGTGACCGGCTGGAACCTCAACGCCCTGACCATCAAGCCACCGGCGTACTACAACGGCAGCTTCAACGTGTCGGTCACCTCGACTTCCACCGAGACCATCAACAGCAACGCCGCCAGCACCACCGGCAGCATCAAGGTGACGGTCTATGCGGACACCTATGCGGTGGTCAACGCCACGGCCGACAGCGATACCTGGACCGGCACCGATGGCAACGACGTGATCGTCGCCGACATCAACGGCCTGCACGTGGTACCGGGGCAGAACTACAACCTGGCGTTCATCGTCGATACCTCGGGCAGTATGAAATCCGACGGCGTGGACGCGGCGCAGAAGGCCCTGCAGTCGGTGTTCACCACGCTGTCCAACAGCGTCCAGGGCGCCAGCTCCGGTACGGTGAACATTCTGCTGGTGGACTTCGCCACCCAGGTGAAGACCACCGTGTCGGTCAACCTGGCCGACAGCGGCGCCCTGCAAACCCTGAAGAACGCCCTGACCGCCATGTCGGCCGGCGGCGGTACCAACTACGAGGACGCCTTCAAGACCACCGCCAACTGGTTCCAGACCCTCAAGAATGCCGGCGTCAGCGCCAGCAACCAGACGTTCTTCATCACCGACGGCCAGCCGACCTACTACCAGAGCGGCGAGCGCACCAACCCGACGCTGGTGAAAGCCAGCGGGTCGAAGGCCGAGGTCACCATGGACGGCTACCTGACGTCGATCGGCTACAAGCTCGGCCAGGTGGTCAACGTCAACATCGACAGCAGCAACCGCCTGACCATCGACAGCAGCGGCAACCTGAACCTGTACAAGAACGGCAGCTACTACTCGTCGCTGAGCGGCACCCTGCATGCCGAGGGTGACGGCACCTACGAGCTGTCGAGCCTGGCCGGCCAGGGCAGCTACACCGACTCGGACACCAGCAGCAACTCGCTGGCCAGCTTCGCGACCCTGAAGGCGCTGTCCACCGTCGAGGCCATCGGCCTGAACAGCGGCGTCAACACCAGCGACCTGAAGCCGTATGACTCCGACGGCGTGCCGCAGACCAACATCGACCCGAGCAACCTGGCCAACGCCATCCTCGGTCACACCGAGGCCACCCTGCCGGGCAACGACACGGTCAATGCCGGCGACGGCAACGACATCGTGTTCGGCGACCTGATCCTGTTCGACAACATCTCGGGCAACGGTGCCGAGGCGCTGCAGGCCTATGTCGCCGGGAAGACCGGGCTGGATGTGTCGGCCGTGGATGGTCGGGTGCTGCACCAGTACGTCACCGAGCACATCAGCGAGTTCGACATCTCGCGGACCAGCGACGGTAGCGACACGCTGAATGGCGGCAACGGCAACGACATCCTGTTCGGCCAGGGCGGCAATGACATCCTTGATGGCGGTGCCGGCAACGACATCCTCCTGGGTGGCAGCGGCAACGACACCCTGCTCGGCGGCGAAGGCAACGACCTGCTGTTCGGCGGCAAGGGCAACGACACCATGACCGGCGGCGGCGGCGCCGATACCTTCATCTGGAAGGCGGGCGATACCGGCAACGACATCATCAAGGACTTCAAGCCGGCCGATGGCGACCGTCTCGACCTGAGCGATCTGCTCCAGGGCGAGAAGGCCAGCACCATCGACAACTACTTGAAGATCACCACGGTGAACGGCGAGTCGACCCTGCAGGTCAGCAGTGAAGGCAAGCTCAATGCCACCGGCGGTATTGCCAATGCCGACGTGACGATCAAGCTGGAAGGGGTGAACTGGTCCAATACCACGATCAACTCGTTGATCAGCGGTGCGGACCCGACCATCAAGATCGACCACAACAACAGCTGATGAGCCAAACGTCGCCAATCCCCAGGGGTTGGCGTCGTTTTTTTGCCTGATCGATCACGGCGTCGCATACTCATGCGCCGCCTTGCGCCCTATTGACTAAGCTGCTGACGATGGATTCGACGACACGAGGTAAAACCATGTTCTACGTGCAACGCGATGCGGCAGGCCAGCTACTGCGGGTCGAAGCGGCTGCCTTTGCCGAGGCCACGGAAATACTCCCGGCCGATCACGCCGAAGTGCAGGAGTGGTTCGCGGACGATGTGGTAGAAAACAGCCTCAAACAGCTCAAGCAGAGCGACCTGGACATGATCCGGGTGCTGGAGGACTTGATCGACGTGCTGACCACCAAGGGTGTGATCAGCATCACCGACCTGCCGCCCGGAGCCCAGGCCAAGCTGCTCAACCGCAACACTGCGCGGGCTGCGCTGGGCGGGTTGAACAACCTGATCGACGAAGACGAGCATGGCGGGCTGATCTGAAGCAGCCCAGAACCCGTGGGACTTGCCAGCTCACATGGAAGAAATCACTACTTGTTGATTTAGCGGGGACTTGTGGGAGCTGGCTTGCCAGCGATTGGTTCAGTGAATTCACTACTGCAATCGCTGGCAAGCCAGCTCCCACAGGGGCCACGTCGCTCACCTGCTCTTGACTCCCACAGGTTCCTGGCAGGCCATGAAACTAGCATTCAGCGCCAGGGCGCCGGCTCACCTACCAGCCGACCCTGCACGCCCTGGATCTCCATCTCCCGCAGTACCTGCAACTCCCCTTCGGTTTCCACGCGCTCGGCGATCAGCGGCAGGTCGATGCTGTGGGCTGCGCGCTGCACGGCCTCGATGAAGATGCGCTTGTGCTGCTCTTCGTCGATGGCGCGGATGTAGCTGCCGTCGATCTTCAGGTAGGCCAGGCCCAGGTGGGCGAGGTTGCCGATCATGCTGAAGCGTCCGCCGAAGTGCTGCAGGCTCAGGCTGAAACCGAGACCGCGCAGGCGCCGGGTAAGTTGCTCCAGCACCGCTTGCTCGGGCAGTTGTTCTTCGGCGATCTCCAGGGTCAGGCGCGGGCCCAGGGCGGCATGCTGGCCGAGCAGGTCGAAGACCTTTTGCAGGCTGGCCGGGTTGGCCACGGTGGTTGCCGAGAGGTTCAGCGCCAGCGAACGGTCATGACCGTGCATCTGCTTGAGCACCTTGTCGAGCATCACCAGGTCGAGCCGGGTGGCCCAGCCGAAGCGCTCCAGGGCCGGCAGGAAGCGGCCGGCGGCGATGGTTTCGCCACGGTCGTCGATCAGCCGCGACAGCACCTTGTAGTGCAGCACGCGGTCCAGCTGATTGCTGTCCACCACCGGCTGGAAGAACAGCTCGAAGCGGCCGTGGGTCAGGGCGTCGTCCAGCAGCACGTGCCACTGCCGGTGGGTGTCGCTGGCCTGGGTTGCGGAGCCTTGCTCCAGGCACACCCAGGACGGCTCCGGCTGGCTCTGGGCACGGACCAGGGCCTCGTCGGCCAGTTGCAGCAGGGCCTTGGGTTCGTCACCCGGGCTGAAGGGCGCCAGGCCGATGCAGGCGGACGGGGTGACATCGGAAATGCCCCGCAGGCCAGCGTCCAGGGCCTCGGCCAGGCGGATCGCATCATCGTGGCTCAGGCCCGGAGCGAGCACGGCGAATTCACCGCCACGGCTGCGGGTGATCAGGTTGTTGGTTTCCGGGAAGCCGGCACAGATGCCTTTCAGTTGCTGGCCGACCGCCTGCAACAGCTGGTCGGTGCGCTGGCCGCCAAGACGCTGGTTCAGTCCGGCCAGGTCCTGTACCCGCAGTAGCAGCAGGTAGCCGTCGCGGGCTTCTTCCAGATTGCTGACCCGGGCTGTCAGCTGCATTTCGAAATAGCGCCGGTTGGCCAGGCCGGTGAGGCTGTCCTGGTAGGACTCGACCCGCAGCTTCTCGCTGCGCTCGGCCTGCTCCTGGTACAGCGCCTTGAGCTTCTCGACCATCTGGTTCATGGCCTGCACCACCCGGCGCAGTTCGGGGGTTCGCGGCAGGTCGGGCAGGCTGAGGAATTCGCGGCGGGCGATGGCGTGGGACTGCTCGACCATATAGTCCAGCGGACGCAGCTGGCGACGCAGCAACAGCGCGCCGGCGATGGCACTGAGGGCACCACACAACAGCAGCCAGCCGAGACTGCCGAGGGCGCTCTGCCACAGCTTGGCGAGGGCGAACATCGGGTGGCTGACCACCTCGACCCGGGCGGCCTGCTGCCAGCCGCGCATGACGATGGCGTCGCCTCCCGCCGCTTCCAGGCCGATCAGCTTGATGAACCATTGAGGTACGCCGCCCGGATCGGGATCGGCATGGCGCTCGACCAGCACCGCGTTGGAGCCCAGGTCAACCACACGGATGCTGGCGTAGTAGCCGCTGTCGAAGATCGAACTGATCAGCAGCTCGACCATCGCCGGGTCATCAAGGTTCGGTGTCAGCGACAGGGCCAGCGCCGTGGCGGCGTCCTGGGCGTGGGAACGCAACTGGTTGACGTACTGGCTGCGTGAGCTTTCCAGGCTGACCATGAAGCTGCCACTGAAAGCGACCACCAGGAACAGGCAGATGGCGAGCAGCAATTGTTTGAACAATGACATTGGAGCTCCTCAGTAGACCGGCTCGGCAGGGAATCCCTCCGCCTGCATTTTTTTCAACAGATCCTGCCAGCGCGACAGGCGCTTGGTGTCCCCGACTTTCTTGTTGCCCGCCGCGCCGGTCAGCCACAGGCCCTCGCCGTTGAAGGCGTAGACCGGCAGAAGATCGGGGCGCTGGCTGGCCGGCTTGATGGCGTCCATCAGGCTGTCGAGTACCAGGGGCATGGCGTCAGGGCTGGAATAGTAGGTCAGGACCATGTGCGCGCGGTTCTGGCGCAGGGCCTTGACGTAGGTGATGCGCAATTTGTCGGCGGGGATGCCGAGGCGGCGCAGGCTGAAGTACTTGGCGATGGCGTAGTCCTCGCAGTCGCCCGCGCCCTTGATCAGCGACTGGACAGGCGTGGCCCAGTAATCGACTTCGTGCCACAGGTCGATGTCCTCTTCATAGCGCAACTGGCGGTTGAAGAACTGGTTGACCACCTGCAGTTTCTCCGCCTCGCCGATCTGCTTTTGCGTCGCCAGCAGTTGCTGCCAGGCGTCGATGCGCTGCTGGCCGGCACCGAGCGGGCCATACAGGGCGGCGGCCTTGCGGCTGATCTGGGAAAAGTCCCAGTCCGCGCGCAACCCGCCCAGCAACGCCAGGCCGAGCAGCAGGGCAAGTCCCACCCGGCGCATGGTCAGATAAAGGGTCCAACGTATCGCCAAGGCAAACTGTCCGCGAAATCCCTGGAAACGCCGATGGTGCCGCCAGACCGGTGAAAAAACAATGGCACAGGACAATCACCCGGCCATCACGTCTCGCGGGCGCCCGACAATCGGTTGACGCCCGGCCCGGACGGCCACTTTCTTTCCCTCTAAAGTTCATTCAGGATTAGCGCCGATTCAACCGCAGGCCGCGTCCGACGTGGAGCGAAACGATTCCGCCAACGCACGGCCGGCGCGGTTTGACAAGGACCGACTCCCTCACTAGCTTGATTGGATCCAATCTCGCACCGAATTTCAGGACATCACCAGCGTGGCCGGAAAAACCAAACTCCTGAGCAGTATTCTGGGTGACGAACAGGTGCCTGCCAGCCAGGCCCGTAGCGTGATTGAAGAGCGCTTGCGCAGTGCCATTCTCGATGGTCGGCTGGCTCCTGGCATGGCTATTCGCCAACAGGAGTTGGCGACGCTGTTCGGGGTCAGCCGCATGCCGGTCCGCGAAGCGCTGCGTCAACTGGAGGCGCAGGGCCTGCTGGCGGTAGTGGCGCACAAGGGCGCGGTGGTGGCCCCGCTGATCGGCGAGGACGCGGTGGATACCTACGAACTGCGGGTGATGCTGGAAACCGAAGCGCTGCGCCAGTCCATTCCCCTGCTCGACGCCGAGGATATCGCCCGGGCCCGCGGCTACATCGCCGAGCTGGAAAACGAGACCCGACATGCCGAGATCGGCCGGCTGAACCGGCTGTTCCACATGACCCTGTACAGCAAGGCGCACAACAAGAAGCTGCTGCGCCTGATCGACAACGAGCTGCTGCAGGAGGAGCGCTTCCTGCGCTTTCACCTGTCGTCCATGGGCCTTGGCAAGCTGACCCAGGACGATCACAACGGCCTGGTCGACGCTGCCAACGACAAGGCCATCGAAGACGCCATCGTGGTCCTGAATCGTCACCTGAACAATGCGATGAGGACCATCCGCAACTACCTGAGCAAGAAAGACGCGTAACACGCTGCGGGCCGGCCGCAATGGCCTGCCCGCCTTCTGCGCTACCCCTTGTCTGCACCCCTCGCCTGCATCGACTTCGTCGAGCCATGACAGCCATGGCCTTTTCTGCACACTCTAATTTCAGCGAGTGACCGATTGATCGGCTGCAACAGGGCCTCGGTCGCTTGCCCGAATCCACCAGCAGAAGGAGCGCGCCCTGGGCGAGGGCCAATTGCGATCAACCGCCCCATTAATCAGCCAATCAACTTTCAGGTTCGAAAAGTGCCCGGGGTGAGGCATTCACTCACGACAACTTCACTTTGGCGATTAATAGCCGAGGCGGACACTTTCATTTAAATAAAACAACTTAAAAGTGTTTTATCGGACACTTTCAACTTGCAGAAATATCACGCCAGAATATATCCACAAAACGACTTGCGTAAAACTTTGAAGTTGCCTTAGCTTCAACACGCCAGTGGCATATCCCCAGGATCACCAGGGACCACTGCGCAAATATGCCATCCGCCCGCGTTCGAAGGTTAATTGCGACTGGGTATCCGTTCGCCTTGAACAATAGCCATCGACCAACTTTCGTTGCCATCAGGTCACTCAAGGAACTTGCAATGAACAGTCTCGAACTCCTGTTGCATGAAAAGAAAACCGAACTGGCCAACCATCCGATATTTTCTGAAATCAATTCGTTGCCGATATTGCGGCGCTTTATGGAAACCCATGTTTATGCGGTATGGGATTTCATGTCGCTGACCAAACGCCTGCAACAGGAACTGACGTGCATCCAGTTGCCCTGGCTACCACCACGGGATCCGCAGGCGGCACGGCTGATCAACGAGATCGTCCTGGGCGAGGAGTCGGATGATCGTCCCGACCGGGGCCACTACAGCCATTTCGAGTTGTATCTGGACGCCATGCGCGAGGTCGGTGCAAGCACCGCGGGCATCGAGCGCTTCGTCGCCTTGCAGCGCGATGGCCTGCACCACCGTGCCGCACTGCAGGGCGCCCGGGCCAGCGAGGCGGCGCGGCACTTTGTCGACCAAACCCTGGACACTGCAATGAACGCCCCTGCCCACGCGGTCGCTGCCGCCTTCCTGCATGGTCGCGAGAGCGTGATACCCGGCATGTTCCAGCGCATCCTCGACGAATGGGGCATCACCGGCAGCCAGGCGCCGACCTTTCGTTACTACCTGCAACGGCATATCGAGGTGGATTCGGAGGATCACGGGCCGGCGGCCGGGCAGTTGCTGGCGCGGCTGGTCAACGACGAACCGCAGCGCGAACGTGAGGTGTACGAGGCGGCCATCGCGGCGGTGGACAGTCGTCTGGCGTTCTGGGACCGCTTGCGTCTGTCGATGCGTCAGGAAGTTGCCGAGGCCAGCGTATGAACAGTCTCGACTATGAGTCATTCGCCGACACCTGGGAGGATCGAGCCAGCATCCGCACCCGCCCCCGCCGCCGGGTGGAGAACGATCATCGGCTGGTGTATCCGCTAAGCCGGTTGCCCTTGGTGCTGACCGCGACCTTCCAGCGTGAATGCGCGCATCTGCGCGACTTCGCCTTGGTCCAGGGCCTCTACAAGTTCATCAATGACGTGGTGATCTTCGAGACCGAAATCGTCGACCGCACCGCTCGCGCCATTGCCAAGGACCGCTTCGCCGTGCGCTTCCCCTTCGCGTGCCGCTACGACGCCATGACGGTGGTGGTGGACGAGGATTATCACGCCCTGGTGGCGATGGACTTCATGCAACAGACCATCGCGTTGAGCGGCATCGAGCCGATGATCCTGCCGACGGAAATCGAGTTGAGCCGGGCCATTCCTGCGGCGCTGGCCCTGGTGCCCGGGCATCTGCGCGATGCCGTCGAGCTGATTTGCGTGGGCATCGCCGAGAACACCCTGACCAACGATGTGGCCGCCTTTGCCAGGGACGAAAGCGTAAAGCCGTCGATCAAGGGGCTGATGGCCGATCACCTGCTCGACGAGGGCCGCCACTCGACCTTCTGGGCACGCTTGACCCGGATCTACTGGAGCCAGGCACCGGAGGCGGACCGCCAGGTCATTGCCGGGGTGCTGCCGGTGTTCATCCGGCATTACCTGACCAACGATATCCAGCGGGACTTCGAGCTGCAGTTGATCGCGGCCCTGGATATCGGGGAGGCGGTCGCCAAGGCTTTGCGTGAAGAAGTGGCGGGGATGGAGTGGCCGATTGGTCATCAGCACCCGTTGTTGGGAAACATCCTGCGCTTTTTCAGAAGCAGCTCACTGCTTGACGCGCCTTGCGTGCAAGAGGCACTGGCCGACTACCTGCCGTCGCCAAGGAGGGAGTCATGAGACGCCTGGAGATCGTTCTGGCAGGCACCAGTCCGGCACTGCGCCTGCTGCATGAGGAGTTGCAAGAGCACGGGCATGCCGTGCACCTGCTGGAACGGCTGGAAGCGAACCCGGTGTCCAGGCCTGGCCTGGTGATCGAGGACGGTAGCCTTGAGTTGCCCGACTTCAATGGCTGCGATTTTTTCAGCCTGCGGCTGGGCAGTGGCGAGGTGGCCGCTGGCGAACTACCTGAGTTGGAGTTGCTGTACTGGGTCGGTACGGCCCGGGCGCAGCGGCTGATCGATCGTCAGCTACTGATGGAGGACAACTCCGGCAATGGCCAAGCGCTGCGTATGAAGGCGCTGAAGACCTTGCAGGAGCGGGTGGCACTGCATGTGGGTCGTCTCTCTCGCAACCCGGAGTACTTTCGTGAGGTACAGGCCATCGGTCCGATGCAGTTGGCTCATGAGCACCCTTTGTCGTGGCTTGAGCAATTGGCCTGGGTGCATGTGTTCAACCGCAGGACCGAACCGGAGTTGCTGCGGGAAAGCGCAACGCCGGTGATCGTGCGCCTGGAGCAAAGCCTTCGGCGGCATGCGCAGCTACCGGCGCTGAACTTCGATGGCCGGCGGGTCAGCTATGCCCAGCTGCATCGGCACGCGCTGGCGATACAGGCGCAACTGATGCCGATGCTGAAGGGTGATTCACCTGTGGTAGCGGTGTGTCTGCCGAAGTCTGTGGGGTTGTATGCCAGCCTTCTGGCGGTGCTGGGCTGTGGTGCGGTCTATCTGCCGCTGGATCCGGCAACGCCTGGCGAACGCCTGCGCTTCATCCTGAGGAATGCCCAGGCAAAAGCGCTGATTCACGGGGGACATGTCGGAGCATTGGATCAGGCAATTCCTGCGCTGGAGTTGAGTTGTCTGCCTGATGTGGAGGATGGCGCAGGACTGCTGCGGTGCGAGCCTGACATCGAGGCGCCGTGCGTCGCGATCTACACCTCGGGGACCACTGGCCAGCCCAAGGGGGTGGTGCTCAGTCAACGCAATATCAGCCATTTCCAGGCGTGGTACGGCAAGCATGTGCAACTGACGACCCACAGCCGCGTGCTGCAGTTTTCCACGATCAACTTCGACGCTTCACTGCTCGACATCCTGCCGACCCTGGTGTGCGGTGCGGAACTGGTGGTGCCGGATGAAGAGCAGCGCCGTGATCCGGCAAGGCTGGAAGCGCTGATGTGTCGCCAGGAAGTCAGCCATGCCTTTCTGCCCCCTGCCCTGCTTAGTCTGCTGAGGCTGGAGAACATCAGTCTGGAACACCTGGTCACTGGGGGCGATGTCTGCGAGCCGGAGGTTATCGATCGCCTGGCCGGGCGTTGCCGCTTGCACAACATCTATGGGCCGACTGAAACCACGGTGCTTGCTACTACCCGGGTCTTTGCTGTCGGGGACAACGTGCGCAATCTCGGGCTCCCGATCAGTAACGCCCGGGTGCATGTGCTGGACGAGCATTTGCAGCCGGTAACGGAAGGCACCAGCGGCGAGTTGTACATTGGCGGGCCTGGGGTCGGCCTGGGTTATCTGAACAATCCGTCCTTGAGCGAGGAGCGTTTCATCACGCTCGAACTGCCTGATGGCGAACAACTGAGGCTGTACCGAACCGGTGATCTCGCCCAGTGGACTGGTGACGGCATCGAGATCTGCGGGCGGCGGGACAACCAGGTGAAGATTCGCGGGTTTCGTGTCGAGCCCGAGGAGATCGAATATTGCCTGCGGGAGAGTCGGCTGTTCGCTCAGGTTGCTGTGGTGATCGATACGCAGCGTCGGGTGCTGGCCTTTGTCACCCAGCCGCGGGAGAGCGACGCGATGGGGCGGCTGCGCGCCTATGCCGAGCAGCATTTGCCTGACTATATGCGGCCGTTGCTCTATCAGGCGCTGGAGCGGATGCCATTTACCGCCAATGGCAAGGTCGATCGGCGGATGTTGCTGGAGTTGCCCGTAACTTTTGCTTGCGCGAGGCAACGCGTACCACCGGTGGGTGAGGTCGAGCAGCGGCTACTGGGTCTTTGGGAAGAGCTGTTGGAGCTGACGGCGGAAGATATTTCCACTGACGACAGTTTTTTCAATCTCGGCGGACACTCGATTCTTCTGTCGCGACTGTTGCTGGCGGTGCGCGAACATTTCGGGCGTGGTGTGCCCCTCAATCGCTTTATCGAGGAGCCGACCTTGCAGCGTCTGGCCGCGCTGCTTGGCGGGGAGCTTTGCGCAAGTGGCACGCTGCACCCACAAGCCCTGGAGGACGCGGAACGGCCACTGGATCTGCAGGCCTTGCCGCTGGAGCGGATGGGGGATGTGCACAGGGTTATCGTCACCGGGGCCAACAGTTTTCTCGGCGTGCATATTGTCGAGGCCCTGCTGGGATGGGGAGCGACCGAGGTGGCCTGCCTGGTGCGTCGTGGAGAAAAGAATTCGGCGCGGGACCGGTTTGCCCGGGCAGTGAGCGACAACCACATCGAGGGCCTGGACTGGGGGCGCGTTCGCGTACTGGAGGCAGATCTGCGGCTGCCGCGACTGGGGCTGGGCGATGCCGATTACGAGGACCTGGATCGGCGCTTTGGGGCACTTATCCACAACGCAGCGCTGGTCAATCATGTGCTGGATTATCCAGCGCTGGCGGCGCACAACGTAGAGCCTCTGTTCGAGTGCCTGCGCCTGTGCGAAGGGCACACCAAGAAGATCTTCAACTTCGTTTCCACGCTGTCCGCCTGTAGTGCCAAGAGCGCAGAAGGACGGGTGCTGGAGCAAGCGCCGGCAGTGACGCCGCCACTGTACATCCGCAATGGATACAACCTGAGCAAATGGGTTGGTGAGCGCATTCTCCAGCGCGCAAGGGAGCAAGGGGTGCGGGTAAATCTGTTTCGACCTGGGAACATTACCTTCAACAGCCAGAGCGGTGTCTCTCAGCCGCACAGGAATCGGCTGATGCTGATGCTTAAGGGATCGCTTCAGTTGGGACAGGTGCCTGCATTGGATCTGGAGTTCGATCTGATGCCAGTGGACTTCCTGGCGCGCTTTATCGCCTTCCATGGCAGCCGCTATTGCGCCGAACGGTGGGTGTTCAACCTGCATAACCCCGAACCCCTGCGCTGGGAGCGATATGTCACCACCTTTCGCGAGTGCGGGCATGCATTCGAACTGGTCAGCGTCGCGCAATGGCAGAGCGAACTACACCGGGTCGATCGCGATAACGCGTTGTTCGATGTTCTTGGCTTCTATCTCGAGGGTTTCGAAGAGGACATCGGCGATACCTCAATGATCGACCATGGCAACGCCCGTGAAGGGGTGCGCTGCATGGGCGAACGCTATCCGGAGAAGAGTCCGGCCCTGCTGGAGCGGGGCTGCCGGTATCTGCGGGAAATCCGCTTTATCTGATTCATCACCCAGAGGAGCAACATCATGCAAGTACTGAAACCTGACACGCTGATTCGTAATCCCGAAGGTTGCCTGGTGGTATCTCAGGTCGTTATCGCTGCTCCGGCGAGCAGCGTGTGGAGCATCGTCGGCAATTTCGCCGGCTTTGCCGTGTTCATTCCGGCCCTGAGTCATATAGAGATGACGGGCACTGGCGTGCGTTCGATCCGCAAGAAGTTCTTCAAGGACAACAACTTCGTTATCGAACAACTCAACTCGCGGGACGAGCAGGCCATGACCATGACCTGGAGCCTGATCCATACCAGTCTGAATATTGGCAACTTATGGGCTGCGATGGAGGTAAGGGATCTTGGCGATGGTGGCAGCCAGGCGACCTGGACCATTCAAGGCGAACCTTGGGAGGGAGGGCCGGAGGCGTTGCCGGCATTCCAGGCCTTCCTGCAGAAGTTTGCAGACGAGGCGATGGGCAACGTGCGTAATCTGCTGAGCTAGGCCCTGAAAAGACAAAACCCCTGTCTGCAGTGCAGACAGGGGTTTTGGAATTTAATCTTGACGATGACCTACTCTCACATGGAGAAGCTCCACACTACCATCGGCGATGCATCGTTTCACTGCTGAGTTCGGGATGGGATCAGGTGGTTCCAATGCTCTATGGTCGTCAAGAAATTCTGTGTGCCAGTCCGTCGTCATGCGACAGCCCAGCGAAAATCTTGGTACTTCTACTAAAAGACAAAACCCCTACCTGCTTGCGCAGATAGGGGTTTCGGAATTGAATCTTGACGATGACCTACTCTCACATGGAGAAGCTCCACACTACCATCGGCGATGCGTCGTTTCACTGCTGAGTTCGGGATGGGATCAGGTGGTTCCAACGCT
>Ga0222427_101247_pt1 | contig 12779 bp, 14 predicted proteins | sample 2B20Ametagenome_FD_182890 | JGI IMG/M metagenome (GOLD analysis project Ga0222427, IMG submission 182890) | Enriched microbial communities from leaf-cutter ant dump, University of Wisconsin, Madison, United States - 2B20A (version 2) | ecosystem: Environmental > Terrestrial > Nest > Insects nest...
AACGCAGCGACCTTCGGCCAAGCGAACTACCCCGGGCCGATGACGATGAGCGGGTGTAGCTCAGGGGTAGAGCACAACCTTGCCAAGGTTGGGGTCGAGCGTTCGAATCGCTTCACCCGCTCCATTCTCTCCAAAGTTTCCAAGCCTCGGTTCGCCGGGGCTTTTGTGCGTTTTGGCGCGGTTGAAATCGCAGGGCGCGGGAGCGGCTCAGAGAGGCGCGGTTACCGTCGGGTTACGGGAATTGCGGGTTGGGCAAGGCGAGCAGTTGCCGGGTCGGTTGAGGGGGTAGCCGCACTTTTTGATTTCGTCGCGGAAACTCTGGCCCATACCGAGTTACTGAAAACCGGCTTTTACCACGATAGCCCTCCTCCGTCGTTCTAGCAGGAGAAAGACCTAACTGGCGTATCGGGCGAACTTAACGAAAACAATTGCTGCTTGCCGATTTCCATTAGCACCTTGTCGACTTCGCGGAGATGGGCCGCTGTAAGGCTCCCCTTTAACCCTTCCGTCAAGCGTTTCGTCACTTCGTTAATCGCGGTCGCTGCTCGGAGGGATGTTATTCGATCTGCTCCTGAATAGAGACCGAGATACGCGACAGTCCGTGTCAACCAAATATCCGGCTTACAACTGAGCCCAAGGTCGGTGAGGAAATGTAACGTCGTGATCCATCCCCAGCCGAACCCGAATTCCGATTGCAGCGTGATAACGATCTCCTCAGTACTCTTGGCAGCTAAGTCGCTGAGCGGTGCTGAAGCACCATTTTCCCTCGCGGTAAGCGCCTCCGCGGCGCCCAATATTGCAATAAGTCGGTGGGGCGCCACGCGATGTTTCTGAACGATTTCCTTAGCGACCGGACCTATGACATTGAAAGAGGATACCCTAGTGCCTTTCCCGATTCGCTCGATCGCGAACAAGCCGGAGTCCTTGCGCATCTCTCGCCACACGTTAGTTTCGCTCAGAAAATCCTTAATGGCAGAGATCTTAGCGCCTGCAATATCTGTCCGAGTGTTGGCATATAGGGGTTTGTCCCAAAGGACCGGCCAAATGACGGATGCGGGAGCGGTGTTTGGGTCAACAGCCTTAGCGGCGAGGTCAATCGCTTCCTTGGCAATTGCGGGGTGGCGTTCTTGAAAAAGCGTATATAATAATTTCAGCCTGCTTAGAGCAGATTCAAATTGAAGTTCGTCAATCATGTTTGCCCCTTTGTAGTTGCGGCACTTTCAACTCAATAAGATAATATAAGGTTGCTGAAGCCGCATGGCGCGGAAGGATTGTTGCCTAGCACGATACCGCAGGTCTACCAGTCCAAAGACGGTATCAGGACCAGCTCGTTCTGTAGAAAACTCAATTGACGAATTTAGCGAGCTTTAGCATTCATCTGGGTCAGTTGGCGGAATGTATATGCCGACCCTGGTTGATTTGCTCGCGCGTTAAGCCGCATAAAAAAGGAAAACGATGCCAACGAAAGCTGAGCACCTACTAGTTCACCATATTCGTGAGACCCTAGGCGCAGCATGGGAGTCCTCTCGCGAAATGATCCGTCAGATCGAGAACCAAGCATACAAATCGTTCGATGAACTCGATCAGACGGATACCACCTACGACCTTGCCGAGGTGACATTCGTATACAACATTGAGAAGGCATTCCGAGAGATTGGTATATTGGCCGAGCGGTTAGGACTCCCACAGACTAAGGCCGACTTAGTGGCGCGGCGGAAAAGCTTCAAAACTATGACCGGCTCCGCACTGATCGAGATGCTAGAGGATTTTTATTCGCCGGTCCTCGGTGAACTCAAATATACATTCGAAGCGATGGCGGTCATGGTCGACGGGAGCGCGACAACCGGCATGTCTATGTTAGAATCTATTCTCAGAAATACGGCAGGGATTATCGCCGATCAAAACCTGGAGGCGGAAAAGGAACTAGATGTCGATCGGGCAATCGGAAAGATTGTACGCTATGCGTTTCCTGATTTCGTGAATAAGCCTCAGATTGATAAGGCTGTCACTAAGTACAAGCCTGACTTTGGGGTAAAATCTCTCGGTGCGTTGATCGAGTATAAGTTCGCGGTCGACGAGGCAGGCGTAAGGGTTGCGCTGGAGGGAATCTCTGCGGATATGATAAATTATTCAGGTGACGCAAACTGGGGAAGATTTTATGCCGTGGTCTACACGACAAATCCTATTATACACGCGAACGTGATCGAAGAGCACTTCAAGTCTTCGACTAAAAAGGGGGATTGCTGGTCGATTATTTTCGTCAATGGGCCTGGTCGGCGAGGTCCTAATGTCAAGGACGAGAAAAAAGTTAATATTCTTAAAGAAGCGCGACGCAAAAAGTAAAATAAGATTTGTGCGAAAACATATCGACTATCGATATCTAGTTTAGGCATTCCCTGGATAAATTCTGAAATGTCTCCTTTGGCCCGAAAGGGAGACTACGTGCTATCTTCCGCTTGCCCTATAAGCTCGCGAGCATCGACACCTATCGCGCGGCATACAGTAACGAACTCCGCCACGTCGAGCCTACGCTCCCCAAGTTCATATTTAGACACAAATGTCTGCCGCTGCCCTAACCGCGCGCCAACCTCTGCTTGCGTGAGCCCAGCGTCTTTTCGGGCAGCGACGAGCAGGTCTATCATATGGTGGTAAAGATCAGAGCGAATCGAAGACAAAGGAAGCGCCAGTTCGAGGACCAGCACTTCAATAAGACCCGATTTTGGAGTACCCCAAATTGGGGTATTCGATGATACTGCACGCGCAACACGATTCGGAGGGGCGCGTGAAGGACCAGTACGTCGGGGACATCAACGACTATCGAAAGTATGCACTGTTACGGGCGCTATCGTCGGATGGCACGAACCGCATCGGCGTATGCTGGATGCTGACGCCGTCAGACGGAAGATCGGACGGCAATAAGCTGGCCTATTTGCAGCAGCCCGAGCGTCATCGCCACGTCGATCCAGAACTGTTCGAGATATTGGCCCACGCCGCCGCCGAACCAGATCGCCGCCGTTTGGCGACCATAGAGGACAGCGGCGCTATTCCCGGCGCCGCCTATCATAACGAGCTGTTGCCCGACGATCTCGCGGGCCGACATGCGTTCATGGGTCGCTGCGCCTACGAGTTCCGCGACGTCGATCTGATCTTCTTCGATCCGGATAATGGCTTGGAAGTGTCGTTGCCGAAGGGTCGCAAGAACTCGTCCAAGTACCTCTATCTGGACGAGGTGGCGGCGTTCTACGCTTCTGGCAAATCGTTGCTCATCTACCAGCACTTTCCGAGGATCGAACGGGCGGTGTTCCTTGGCCGCTGTGCCGAACGGCTACGCGCTGCGGCACCCGGCGCGTCACTATGGGCATTCACCACTGCACACGTCGTCTTCCTTCTGCTCCTGCATCCCGACAGTCCTGTCCGACTGCATTCCGCAGCGAACGCCGCCTGCTCGCGTTGGAAGCCAGAGTTCATTTCCGGGAAGTTCCTAGGGATTGAACCGACGACCCCGTAATTGACGGCGGCTTTCCCGCATGTTTCTGTTTTCGCTTTTTTCTCAATTGGTTGGAGATACTAGTATGATAAAAACGCTGCTCACCGGGACCTTGCTGATCCTGTCGGTTGGAGCACTCAGCGCCTGTGATAGTGATCGCGTCGACACTGACAGCGTGTCGTTTAAGGCTGGCGATGAATCGGGTTATCAACGTGGATACTATGCCGGTACCGCATCCGTATGCCGACGCTTAGACACGACCGCACCAGACATTGCATCTGACTACCGGAAACGAAACTTCTGCAATTGATGGTTCGCATTTCGCGATTGGCGGACAGTTTATCATGGATTCACCGCAGACTATCATCGTTGTCGTCAGTTTCGGCGAAGCCTTTCTCACGAGCGGACCTGATCCACTCGGGAAGCTCCTTCAGGGAGTCGCCCTTGTAATCGTCAGGAAGAAGCCCAATGAAAATGTCGGTGATTTCCTCATCGGTTGCCCCGGCACGAACCAGAACTGCGACAAGAGCCACCCCTGCGTCATGCGTCACGGTACCCGAGAGCAGAACGACGGCGTGTTCCGAGCCGATGGTGACTTTCAGCAGCTTGACATGGTGTTCGGTGATTTCCGGGAGGTTGGTGAAATTCACCTCCAGCAGCGACGTGCCAAGTACCTCGTAGGGCTTCCCGGTATCCGGGTGGATAGAGGGCGGCATCACCGTCATCTTACCGGAAGCGAGGAAGTCGATATTCCCGAGGCCACCGGCACCCTTGATGACTGTTGATTTGAGCGACTTCGGAGCGCGGACGAAAATGGTCGCGCCCTTCTTACCACTCTTACCAGAAAGCGCGGCACGCCGATCTGACCGGTTCAGCCCGAGAAGCTGAAGGACCAGCTTCACCAGCCGATCATCATCCACATCGGGGGCGGCGAGGACGGTATTGCTCCCGTCAATTGGGACGCCAAGGAGCATGCCGATATTGTTTTTCGGATGAGAGGCGATCAGGTCACGCTGCTTCTCTTCATTGGGGATACTGCTTACGTTCCCCTGCCAACCGGGGTGGATCGGCACTTTACCGTTCAGGGGGATAACGGGCAGGTTCAGCTCCCAGAACTTGGGCGCTTCGCTACGGAAGATTTCGTTCGACATCTCAGCCCCCGATCTTCGAGGCGTTGATCGCCGCAACGACTTCGGAAAGGCGCACGAGCTTGCGACCATTAAACGGCGCATACCGCGTCGTCCTACAATTTCCGGGGGGTGGGGGAGGTATATCGACGCTGCGCTATGAGAATATTCCCCCTTGTAGACGAGAAGCCCAACGATCAAAAATCGAAATCACGCAGCAGGTAAGAGCGACGATGGTCAAGGCGACGAAATGCGAACTATGGCGCAGCGATCAATGGGAAGAGATCGACATAGACGAAGCGCTCGACATTCGGGCAAAAACTTCGATGAGATACCGGCAGAAATTCCCCATGCGCTGTTGCGAGTGCCACGGTCGCGTTCGGGCGCACAAACAGGCCAACAACGACATGCGGGCGCATTTCGAGCATCTGGTTGCTCACGAGGGTTGTCGCCGTTCGACGAAGTTCGCCGGGACACAGTCACGGCATCCAGAAGCGCTTGCGTAGCCTAACAAAAGGCTACGTAACCCATGCCCCGCGCGCGTAGCTGCGCCGCTGGCGACCGCTGCCGTACAGGGGACCGGTACCGCACACGGGCACGGCGCACCGACGTACCCGAAAAGCTTAGGGCAAGACCGTCAATATGCACCATTACATATGATCGCGCTTCCGCGTAGCTGCGCGCTACGGAAAACTGGGGCATAGGGCTAGCGATGAGGCATGGCCGGCACGGAGGCTCGTGACAGATATGGGGCCGAAAGCTGCCATTCCGGTTCTCGAACGTGAGAGATGAACGCGGCCAGACCGCCGCGGTTCACCAAAGTCTGCCCTAGGCCAAAGCTGCTGTAATAGACACTTGTATCCGATGCAACGTTCGCATCGTGTAACTCTACGATCGAGACATGAGGCAAGACATGACCAGCAATCAATTCGATGAAGGGTTCCGGTAGTTATGTTGGATTGCCTCGATCCACCTCCTCAGTTTGAAATTTAGGCTCTCTGGCAGAGACCATCGAAGCATCAATTCGTTCTTGGTTTGTCCATCTGTGCATAGTCTGCCTTGACGGTTCTGAGAACTAGCAGGCCGTCTCAGAGGTCTGAGCACGCTCCCGCAACATCCTGAGGGCCTTGCCATAACCAGTGTTTGAAAGCCGATATCGCCTTGTTCCCTTTATCGGATCAATCTCAACCTCGTAATAAGCGTAAAAGTTTTGATTGAAGTATCGACTGACGTTGTCTTTATGCTTTTGCGACGTTTCAGATAGCAATTCGTTGATGATTTTCGCGATCTCCGACGTCGTGAAGCATGGACGCTTCTCGTCATCCGCCCAGCGCGTTAGCAGAGCGATGAGGATGGCCTCTTCAAGTTTAAATTTACCTTGCTGGCTTAGCTCCGACAGCCATCGCTCAAGATCAGGTTCGCCAAGAGGATCGCGCCCGACATCGTTTTCGATGACTTTGAGATATTCCGATAGATCGCCATCGTTTTCCCAGACGACGGTCCTCGGGTCGCTCGCGATGACATCGAGTCCCATTCGTTTCTGCTGCTCGTCTCGGGATCGGAATCTCGCCATATCGCTCACATCCCCTGAACGACTACGTTTCACCATTCGGGCAAAGCGAGCTGCCTCGGAGGCGTTGACGAAAACAATACGGAATTGCTTTCCATATTCACCGAGCTTTTCAACCAGCCAGTCGATCTCGCGGATCGATCGGAAGCCCGATATCACGCATGGGGATTCAACGTCAGCCTGCAGATAATTGGCGATCGCCTCGGCGGCAATCTCCGGCTTCTCTATCAGTGCCTGCTCCGCGAAATCACCTATCGAAATGCGATCAGGAACATCGTGCCGCATATAGTAGGCTAGATGCATGAAGTCGCTCGCCTCGATATGAAGGTAATCGAAGGACCTAGCCAGATACTGGCTGGCTGTCGTCTTTCCGGCACATGTGTACCCGCAAACTATGTAGTTTATGTCCCGTTGCAACGGTAGACGACGCTGCGGGGTGGGAGCTCGTAGGAGCTTCCGCTCTTTGAGGAACTGGAAGAGCTTGTCGAATGCCTTACGTCTAAAATCGTACTTGTTCGCTTCGGCAATCGACAAACTCCCAAGCGGCCCTGACGCCCCATCAGGCTCAAACCACTTATTAAAGGTCTGATTGTCCAACCATGGATACATGACATTCGTCGTAAATGTCCGTTCTTGGTTGACGATTACGCCCGACTGCTCGCCTGTAAATACAATATACTCACCTATTCCCCACATCTTTCTATAGGAAGCAGGGATGTGAAGTAGGACATCCGACCGAACAACTGCTCGCCGATTCCCGCCCGCCGCCTGAATTGATGCGTCGAGGGAACTAAACGTGGTTTCCCTCATCCAATACTTCACGTCGAGACCAGGGATTTCCTCTGTTGGGGAGCTGAGGGCATCGATTGTCACGGACGTGTCTTCGAGAATGAAGAAATGGCGCGGGGACAATATGCGGGCCTTCCGCGCCTGCTGCACGGCACTTTCATAGCTGGCCTTAAGCAAGTCTTCGCGTGATTGCAGCCGAGGCTCTTCGTAACCAGCATGGTACGTACGCTGACGGAAACCAAGGACGTTGATTGGTTCACCTTCTGCGAGATAACGCGCGTGTGCCAATTTCGTGGGATTTGATGTGAAAAAGGTCAGTGCCAGCATTTAGGTACTCGTCATGTGCCTTCCGCTGTTCTTGGGAACGGTCAAGAAGATATCAGCGTCGAGCTGCGCGCTGTGAGCGTGAACTCGTTCAAGTGTTTCCGAAGAGGCGAAGAAATAGAGCAAAGGGCCGAGGCTCGACATGCCCACACAATCAACCCCGAGTTCGCGAAGTGCTTTGTCCGTGTCGTCGATGTACGGCGCGTACTCCGCGCGCTCTAGCCTCTTCCATTCGGATTTCTGCATCGCACTGATTGCTTGGCAGAACGACGGGTAATCCTGCTCCATCAACGATGCGAGAACTTGAAATATGGCCACGTAAGCCGCTTCGAACGACTTGGCGGAAGGCAAAGGGGTCGCCCGGCGGAAGAATTCGATCTCTTCCTCCTGGTTTTTGGGTTCGCATTTACGAGGTAGGCATAGACCTAGCGGCCACTCTGGAAGGCTTTGACGATGCAGTTGAAGTGGCAGGGCCTCGGCCGTGCCTATCGACGAAGGCACGAAACGGTCCGACTGGCCGCCTACGACGCCTAGGTCGAAAGCAAAGCCTCCATCGAAATAGGTTGATATTCCTACACCAGAGGTTCCGCCTCGGCCGGAGAGCCGAATCAACTCTTGCCTTCTAGTCGTTCGATGATTTATTTCGAGTAAGCTTTCAATGCATGCAAGTTTAATAGCCGTGCCCGAGCCCATTCCGCAGTGCGTTAGGAAATCCCCGGTAATCTCAAATTTTGCTGTATTGGAGAGGTCGAGTTGTTGTTTTATATGCTCCAATTGATCACGAAGGCGTTCAATCTCCTCTTCGCGCATGGGCTTCGACCTGCGATCGAATATCCCTAATTTCTTCGCGGATGTCGTTTTAATAGACGCGGTGGGGCCTTCGACGGCAAATCCAAGGCCTCCATTCTTCCTCGGTGCGCCCGCATGCATCGAGATCAGACCAATGTGGACGCGCGGACTGATGTCGATTTTAACCGTCGGCACTCTTGTCCCAGCTTTCATTGAAGTAATCACGATACTTGGTAGCGAATGGCTTATCTGCAATCACGTGAACGGCAGGAGCATGTCTACTCTTGTCGCCGTCGAAAACAGGACCACCAACAAAAGCGCCGTCGACCATCACGAAGCTATGGCGCGCCTCGTGGGAAAAGCGCTTTATTGCAAACCGCCCTTGAAACTTAGCTTTCAGCTGATCGATTTGGGCCAATTTCGCATCGTACCGATTCTTCGCGTCCGGCGACATGAAGTCGTCGGTAGGAACCAGAAGCTGAACGTGGAGTCTTTTATTCGCATGGAGCCGGTCAAGCAGGACGTGGTTGTCCGCGTCTGCGTCCATGAAGTCGTCGATGAAACGTGTGGCCGAGGCACCCATGACTTTCACTGTGTCGCGAGCACCGGATAGCAGAGGGCCGTAGTATGTCTTATCGTGTCTGTTTTCTAGTAGTGCTTCTACGCCCATCGCCCGATACTGTTCGAGCTTATTGAATACCGTCACTTGGGTGATAAGGCCGAATACGTAGAGAACCAATCCAGAGAACAGCCCGCTCACGATGCCCATCATTCGAGGGTCATCTGTATTGCTCAGCCAAAACCACGAAACTACCGTGAATATGACGCATATTGCGACCAGTATCATCCACCACGAAACGCGTGCGGTCAGTTGCTCGAACGACTTCATTTAGGCACTCCGATGTAAAGCAATTCCCGTCTTTTCAGCCCACTCAGGGCGTGACTGTGTTCCGTTGAATGGACCGTTACGTTGATAAATCTGCTTTCAAAGAACTCACGAATGCAGGCGTCGTCCGGGTATGCCGCTTTCACATAGGAGAGCACCACCGTTGAGTTCTTGTGCCGATCGATGAGATCGAAGAGCTTTTCCTTAAAATGTTTCTTGCGGGACCAATCGGTAAAGTGCTTTGGCTCGGGCATCATGCCGATGGCTGAGCCCGGCTCGATCAGTTTGGACCACTCAGCGTATTGCGAAAGGCCTTCCAGGAAGTGGTACCGCCGCCAGTAGTTGTCTCTGTTGCGCCGTTCATCCTCCGCAACGTACGGCGGGTCCAAGTAAACTAAGTCGTATCCGGGTTGCAAAAGAGAGACGTCACCCGCCGGAAGTACGGTAGCCGGGGGCAGGCGATCCCTGCGATACGCAAGTAGTTCGGCGAGCCCTTGCGACATATGTTCCCGGAAGCTCTTCTCCCAAGTCGTTGCGTTGCCGAAGGACCGCTTGACGCCGCTCGCGGTCCTGATTGCGAGATTAGAGCGGTGGAAAAGGTTGAACGGCCGCTTCTTCAAACACGACTGATACAGCAGATAGAACAGCAACGATTTGTCGGCGTCTGAGATCACCATTTCGCCGATTAGCGTTGCAAAACCATCGATCCATTCATTTTCCGACGGAAGGAAGAAGATGTTCTCGAAATTTTGAGCAACCGTGCCTCTGATAGGCCGGACCAAATCGAGGATGGCGTTCAATCTCTCTGTGGTAATCGTAGCGCCTTCCGTTAAAAGCGTCTCGGCCACATGGGTATTGAAATGGAAAGCGTCATGATAGAAGACCCGTTTCCTCATCGCTCGAAAAAGCTGGGATACACTGCCAGTACCGCCAAACGCGTCCAGCACCGTATCGAATTCTAACAGTTTCACGCTATCGAAGACCCAAGGAAGGAGCTTTCGCTTGCTTCCGTAGTACCGAGTTGTGGGGAACCTCGAAATTGAAGTCGCCACGGGTTCGATCGCATAAACGTGCGGAACTGACGGCGTAGTGGAAGAAATGAGTTCAGGTTTCAATTTCTGTTCTTGCATGCCGCATAATATGCAGGAACGATTGCCAGCATAGATCGCGTCACAGTGAAACCACAGCTTAATTGATGCAGCAAGGCAGCAATCGTGCGATTGAAATGCAAGGAGACGTCCCGGATAGAGCGTTCGCGTCTCTCTGCGCATTAACGCGTTGTGAATATCGCTTGATAGGCGCCTGCTTTAGGGAAGGCGCCGCCGAGCTATCAACGTCCGTCGTGAGGGCGCGTTGCGGGCCGCCGGAACCGATCTCATCTCAGCCGTTTCTACATTCCTACTGACTGCCCGAAAGCCGTCACTCCTGGTACCTCGAGTACTTCCTTGATTAGCTGCGGAACAACCGTTAGCACCTGCCGGACAATCAGCGATTGCCACGACCTTCATCTCTTCGATGGAAAGGCAATCGCTCATACCTCCTCGCTATGTTGCGGCAGGTGCCGGTGCTGTTTGCTTTCCCAAGTCTCGATTAAGAAGAGCGCGATCGAACTTGCGGAATTTAGGGCTAGGCGGGCGATACGCGGGTCAATACGGCGGAAGCCTTTTTCACGCCCGTGGGCGTCACCGCCATGTGTACGCAGCGCACCGATTCCTTTGGTAACAGACGTGAGCCCGCCGAGCACCTGGCGCACATCCTGCTCGACCTCCGCAGGCAGGTCGGTGCGGCCCGGCGAGAGTCCCAGGGGCTCCTGCACGGCTTTGAGCAATCCGTCGATGTCACGCTTTGGCGGCAGTGGCAATCCTAGCTCGATCAAGATCGAGCGGCATACCGCTTCTATCAGCGAGCATGCTGCTGTGACCGCGTCTTCCGGATCGGCGCTGAGACTTGGCAGTGCTCGCGCAATTTCGATCTGCACGGTGTCAAAATCCAGTTTCGTCACCTTGCTGATGAACGGCTCGACGATCAGGCCTGCAGCCGTACGCTCGACCAGATGCGCAGTCCCACTCACGATGGTGACGGCTAAACCGTCCGCCTCCAGAGCAGCGTTCAGGTGCTGTCTGACTGCAACGGCCTTCTCAGGAGCGGATATATATTCGCGCGGATCACAGACGCGCAGGATAACATGCTTCATATGATCGTCGCCGTCCCATTGGCCGGCCAAGTCGCGTAGGAACTGAGTCGTCGCGGGAACTCGCGAACTGCTACCGATGCGCATATCGAGACCGCAGTCGAGAAACAGCGCCTCTATCTTAGGGCCACTCCGATAAATTCCGATCGGCTCGGTGACATCCGGCCCCTGGCCCGCGCCGCCGGTAATGAGATCCGTCAGTGCCTTGATGACAAATGGGGAAAAGCGTCCGCTCATGCCGCTGCCACCAACCGTCGATCGAGGTCGAGACTGCCGATCCATTCGGCCCATGATTTGACGAACTGCAGGAAGGCCTCCTCGGTCGTGATCACCACCCTATAGGTTTCAGCTTGTTCGCGTTGTGCCGCAGTTTCCTCGTAGCGCGAGAGGAAGGCCATATAGACCATTTGATTACCGGCGATCTCCTGGCCGTTTTTGTCGAGATAGATGATGTTGCCATGCGCTAGCGCATTGCGGAGCACACGTAACACCTCACTGGCTTTGCGGGTTTGAATCGTGTTGACTTCTTCCGAACGCGGATCGCAGCCGTCCTGATCCAACCAGCCATGCACTTCATCGACAGAATTTACGATACGGGACTGCCGCCATACACCGACGTCCGGCGAGGCTCGCCAGAATGGTGCCTTCAGAAAAGCGGTCTTCTCAAGCGCCTTTAGATTTTTCACTAAGTCCGCGTCGCGCGCGTCGTTGTGCAGGAAGTGACTTGTGCGCATCCGCTCGAACGGGATCGTCAGGATTGCAGACGCCGCCAACAGACCAAATGAGCCGAGTAGGTTATTCTCCCTCGCCTGCGCCTCGAGCATGCCGATAAGCTCAAGCGCCCGTCTCGGATATTCGATCGCAAACCGATCTGGCACTCCCATGCCACCCCTCCCAACATGTGTAATTAAAGAGACTAACGGTGATATTTCGCATGGGAGAAGATTTTAGCAACTATGGACGAAATGTTCATCGCATTGCCGCCAGAATTTATTAGCAAGACGAAGGTCATCTTTCCCAGCGTAATCGCTAAGATCTGCCGGTTCGGTTCCACCCCTTTTGGTAGGGGCACCGACCAAGAAGGTCCGCTTTCGATATTCGGCAAGGCCGGGTGAATGACCGAGATGCGGGCGCAAAGCAGTCTCCGTGCCTACTGCATAAGCGGCCACTTCGAGGCGAAGGTGATTCCAATATAGGTATTACGGTTACTGCGCGGTCACCCCCTCTTAATTTCGTGGCAGTTCACGCCAGTTCGTCTCAGTATCGTTCCGTTCACACGCCGCCAATCCAACGAATACCGGAAGAACGTTCCCTCTTGCATACTGGAATGAAATCTGCGATACTCCGCTTCAATACCTCGACAGTGTAATTTTTTGCTTGCCAAGGTTGGGGTCGAGCGTTCGAATCGCTTCACCCGCTCCATTCTCTCCAAAGTTTCGAAGCCTCGGTTCGCCGGGGCTTTTGTGTTTTTCGGCTTCGGAATGAGCGGATGCCGTTTGCGCCTTGCCTCAAGCGAAAACGGGCGGTGACCGTTTCGCGGTCGCCGTCCGTTTCTGGTTCGAGCCGGAGGCTGCTTATGCGGCGCGGCGGTGTCCCGGAGCCGTGGCGCGGGGTTC
>Ga0222427_101249_pt1 | contig 12757 bp, 9 predicted proteins | sample 2B20Ametagenome_FD_182890 | JGI IMG/M metagenome (GOLD analysis project Ga0222427, IMG submission 182890) | Enriched microbial communities from leaf-cutter ant dump, University of Wisconsin, Madison, United States - 2B20A (version 2) | ecosystem: Environmental > Terrestrial > Nest > Insects nest >...
GGCGTGGACTCGTTCTACAAACACGCCCAAGCGTAAGCGCAGGGGCCTCAACGGGGCCAACGAGCGCCAAAAAGCCTGGCGGTGGGCAATCAAGTCGCCCGCCAGCGACCACCATCCAAGACCTTGCCATGAAGCAGTGGTACCAGGAATGGCCGGATCTGTTTCACAAGCAGCCATAGAATCGGCCGGGATGCGACACTGGGGAACATGAAAAACACTGGCAACGGTTTTATTTGGCGCGCTTTTCCGGGTGTTTCGAGAAAAGTGTGATACAATGAGAGAATTCGCGGAAAAGTAAAAAAGCGGGAATAGCTCAGTTGGTAGAGCGCAACCTTGCCAAGGTTGAGGTCGTCGGTTCGAGACCGATTTCCCGCTCCAAGTTATGATCTACAGACTTCTACTGACGTCTGTAAGTCGTTGAAAAGAGGGGCTTCGGCCCCTTTTTTCATTCCAGCGAGCGCCACGGAAATCCACCCACAGCTACCGTTTTTGAGTGACCAATTGAGGCACAAAAATGCGGTTGGGACGGCTACCGGATAGTTGCTGGGGCTGAGCGGGAACCATGACGAGCATAGGCCTAAGTCCTAACTTAGGAGCCTCGAAATGGCACTCTCTGATCTGACCGTCCGGCAGGCAAGGACCACCGGCAAGCGCTACACCATCTCCGACAACGACTGCTTGGGCCTGATGGTCTCTGCCGCAGGCGGCAAGTCGTGGATCTTCCGCTACTACTGGCTTGGCAAGCAGAAGCGCATGTCCCTGGGAGCCTATCCCGCCCTCAGCCTGCGCGAGGCCCGTGCCGAGCGGGACAAGGCCCAAGCCCTGCTCGCCAGGGGCATCGATCCCCAAATCGAACGCGATCAGCGTCGGCACGCGGCCAGGCTGGCAGGCGAATACACCTTCAAGAACGTCTTCGATGCCTGGGTCGAGCATCGCCGCAAGGAACTCAAGGAAGGCCGCCAGAGCACGCTGTCGCAGATCCTGCGCATCTTCAACAAGGACGTGCTGCCCACCCTGGGGAAGATGTCGATCTACGACATTCGCCGGCCCCAGCTTGTGGGCGTCGTGGCGGCGATCGAGAAGCGCAAGGCGTTCACCACCGCCGAGAAGGTGCGCACCTGGTTCAACCAGATGTTTCGCTATGCCCTGGTCATTGCAGAGGGACTGGAAGTCAACCCGGCTGCGGACCTGGACGTGGTAGCTGAACCCAAGCCTCCGGTGGCGCACAACCCCTACCTGCACCTTCCCGAACTGCCAGAGTTCTTTCAGAAGCTCCGGCTCTACAACCCCCGTGGCTGGCAGACCCAGCTTGGCGTCCGTCTGCTGTTCCTGACGGGGGTGCGCACAGGCGAGTTGCGGCTGGCCGAACCTGAGCAATTCGACCTCGACCGCGGCTTGTGGATCATCCCGCCGCAGGTCGTCAAGCAGCTCCAGGACGAAATGCGCAAGGCCGGCAAGCGGCCGCAGGACGTGCCGCCCTACATCGTGCCCTTGTCCCTGCAGGCCATCGAGATCGTGCGCTATCTCCTGGGCGTGATGCGGCCGGCGCAGAAGTACCTGCTGTCGCACCGCAGCGAACTCAAGAGGCGCATCAGCGAGAACACCCTCAACAAGGCCGTGCAACTCATGGGGTATGAGGGGCGCCTGACCGGCCATGGCATCCGCGGCACCATCTCGACGGCGCTCAACGAGATCGGCTACCCGAAGATTTGGGTGGACGCACAGCTTTCGCACTCCGATCCGAACAAGGTCAGCTCGGCCTACAACCACGCCAAGTACGTGGAGCCCCGCCGCCGGATGATGCAGGACTGGGCCGATCGCCTCGACCTGCTCGAACAGGGCGAAGTGGAAGCCGCGAGTGCGCACCTGACCATCCGCATCGACGGCGTGCCGGCGATGGCTGAAGTGGAGGAAGCGCTGGGTGCGGTGGGTGCCGCCCCCACGGCGGCCGAGCCCGCTGTCCCCGGCGTGCCGCCGGTGGTGGCCACGCCCATCGTCGTGACCCCCAACAGCGGCGGAATCACGTTCCAGCGGCTGTCGCAGGTGCCGCCGCCTCCGATGCATGCCCCGGAGCCGGAAGTCTCAGCGATCCAGCGCGAGCGCGAGGAAATGCTGGCCGTCTACGAGTCGCCGAACAATCTGCCGGTTCCTCTGTTCGGCAAGCTGGCCGGCAAGTCCAAGGACCAGATCAACCGCGAGCTGAAGGCGGGCAAGCTCCTGTCGATCAGCCTGGGCAACCGGGGGCAGCGGGTTCCCGACTGGCAACTGGTACCGCTCAAGCACAAGCTGGCCCAAGTGCTCATGAACCAATGCCTGCACGCGGATTCGTGGGAGCTGTACCGCATGCTGACCCAGCCTCACCCCGACCTGGGTGATCGTGCGGCTATCGATGCGGTCACGCCGACCAACGTGCCCGCGATCATCCGCGTCATCATGGGTGACTACCAGCGCCACGAGGATGGGCCCGAGGCCGTTGCCTTGCGGCCCATTCCCGAGGATGTGCGGCTGAGCGTCCGTCGGCTGGTGGACAGCGCGGCAGTACTTGAGGGGGCCTAACTCCCTTCAAACTACGGCCGGGGTCATAGCTCCGGCCGTAGGGATGTTATTACGTGGCTTCGGCCCCGGCGACTTGCATCGCTCTGCGCTCGAACCGCTCCGAAGCGGAGTCGGTTTGCGCGTGGCGTCGCTGCAGGTAGGTCACGATTTCATAGGGGCCGTCGGCGAGCGGTCGCATGGTGATACCCCAGCCGTGGGCACGCTCGATGCGCGTTTGCGCAGATACCCCGATGCCATAGCCGGCCGCAACCCATAGCGCCAGCATCTCGAATGAAGTCACCCGCTGGATGTTCTCCTCGTCCAACGGCATGAGCGAGGCCAGCCTTCCATCCAGCAGAGGACAGTCCTCGGCCTGCCAGCGATAGATCGGGTAGTCTTGAAGACTGGCGACGGTGAGCTTTGCCCTGTCGAGTAAATGGAACCGCGGCGGCACGGCGACAGCCATGCTCTCGGCCCACAAAGGTTGCGTCTTGAGGCCTGGGTCGCTGGCCCCCTGAAGCGACATTCCTGCGTCGTAGCGACCGTCCTGAATTCCCGCGACCAATTCGTCACCTGTTACCGCAGAAAACATAAGCCTGACGTTTGGCTCTTCTGCGCGCTGCAGGGCCAGCAACTTGGAGAGCTGAAACGACGGCACACCCGGCGCGATGGCAAGCCGGAGGCGGGATGTTCGGCTGGTGATGCTGTGCATAAGCGCCGCGCAGAAGAGAGGCTAGGCAGGTCGAGGTGCGAGCTAGCATGACGGGAAAGAGAGAAGTTTAACGTCTCCAAACTTAACGTGGTTAATTTTCGCAGTTTGATCGACCCTTCTGCCGATGCAGAAGACCACTATTCAGCCTGGACGTCCGTCTGGCACAACCACGTATGACTCCAAGCCAGCATTGGCATTCGGACAGGCCGTGCGCGCGGCTCGCGTCGCGCAAGGCGTCGCGCAGGATGAGTTCGCTTCTAGGGCAGGCATTGCACGCTCGCATATGGGAAAAATTGAACGTGGAGAACATGTACCTACGCTTCCGCTCATACTGAAAATTTCTACAGCACTTGGAATAAGTGCGGCCGAGCTTATGGCCGCAACCGAACACAATCTGAGTTTAAGCGCTGATTCTTGAGCAAATTATTTCAGTCAATCGTCGAAACCCTCACGCAGTCGGGAAATAAAACGCTCCAATGAAGCAGTCAAGTCACTACTCGCTGATCGGAGTAGGTAAGTAGTGATTACTGCTGATTTCACAGCCAGGGGGCGGATCACCACATCCTGGCGTTGACTGACCGGAATCTTGGTTGCAGAGATAAAGCCGACGCCGTAACCTGCCCCCACCAGAGTCAGCATCATGTCCAGCGAGGACACGTGTTCAACGACATTCTGATTCCCCACTGGCCCCAGGAGTCGAGCCAGCTCGCGGCAGTAACCCTCGCATATCCGCGGATCGCACAACACAAGTGGGTGGCCTCCCAGTTTATGTAGTGGAATCTCCTTATGGGCAAGCAACTCATGCAGTGCGGGCAAAGCTATCACAATTGGATCTCGCCAGATTGGCACGGCGACAATGCCATCGCTGACTTCATCGGTGTGCGCGAGACCGATCGTAAAGTCGCCCGACCGAAGCCCGCGCAACTGTTCGGCCAAAGGCACTTCGCACATACGTATCTCCATTTCCGGCTCTTCCACACGGCAGCGAGCCAAGAATGCTGACAGTCGGGGATCGAGAGCTCCATCGGATACGGCGATGCGCAGGCTGCCCCGCCTACCCGCTGCGATGGCCCTGGCATTCTCTTGCGCTTGTTCCAAGACCGTGAATAGTCGGCGAGTATCTTGCAAGAATGCAGCGCCGGCAGCTGTCAGGCGCGTACCTCTTCGATCCCGATCAAAGAGCACAACCCCCAGTTCGTCTTCCAGCTCTTTGATCGCTCGCGACAATGGCGGCTGCTCGATATGTAGGCGCTCAGCAGCTCGTGTGAAGTGCAATTCCTCGGCCAATGCGACAAAGCAACGAAGATGGCGTAGTTCCATGTACCTTATTTCCTAATCTCAAGCACATCGGGCCACATATCTTCAGACGGCCTTGGTAACTTCGAGCCAAGTGATGAGTGCAGGTCATCTGCAAGAACAGCATGCCGCCTGCATTGAGTTCTTCGCTGCATCTGTCGGACCGCAAGCGCGAAGAGGAAGATCTACCGGCGATATGAGTCGGCTTGGACATATATCTCCGTTCAGCGACTTTGAATTGCATTAAGTCGTTCGCGGCGGTGGGAAAAGCTGGAAATGGTCTGCCACCATTTTCTTGGCCCTAACTCAGCGCCAAAACAGTTTCCAGTTTCCCGCTAACACTATTGCCGCCTTTTTATTGTTGCTGACCGCCACGCGCTGATGTTCTGGCAAACTGCTTTTCGCGTCTTGTCTCCAATTTTCGGAAAAATCGAATTAGTGCGTCGAATGAGAACACTAAAACAGCATTTGAAGTTGCGTCTTCCTATTGCGGAAAGCATTTTATTTGCCAGCTTAAAATTTTTTAACCATATCCCATGCACGAGGTTTCCGTCGTAAATTTGCCGTAAATTCTTCGTGACTTTGACACTCAGGTTCCTGCAAGCGTTAAGTACTTGCGTAGCGAAGCGGCTACTTGGCGGTAGGCCCGAACGGGTGGTTGGAAATTTACTTAGAATTTATGCAAGTCGACTTTGTGGGGGCGGATAATTTGCAAGGCCTCGATGCTTATTTGAGGTGTGGCTATTTTGCCATTCATCACGAAGAAAAATCCTGCCTTTCAAGAATCCTCGGTCCGCGGGTAAGGCGACGGCAGTCTGCGGAGTGAATTTTTTGGTATGAAATTTGAATCTTAGTTATTTGTCGCATCGATTAGAAATGCGCCGAAGATTATCTGCTTACGTACAAGGCAGAATTCAAATTTTTCTGGCAATGGTCTTCTTCGTTAAACCTTGTGAAGGCTAAAAAATCCATGCGTTGTCCCGCCTTTAAGTTGGCAGCCCTGACAGCCATTTTCTTCGCTTGCGCCAGCAGCCCTCAGGCCGCGCCAGCCTGCGAAGTGAGTCGACCTGTTAACTTCAGCGGCGCTAGCTGGGAATCCAACCTGGTGCTGGTGGAGGTGCAGCGCTTCATCCTCGAAAACGGCTACGGCTGCAAGACCGAGGTGCTGCCCACCGAGACCCTGCCGGCCCTGGCCGCGCTGGAGCGCGGCGACCTGGACGTGAACACCGAGATCTGGCTCAACTCCGTTGCGGAGCCCTGGAAGCGCGCCGAAGCCACCGGCAAGGTCAAGCGCGTGGGCGAGCTGTACCTGGGGGGCGAGGGCTGGTTCATTCCCCGCTACACCGCCGAGCGCCTGCCCGAGCTGAAGTCGGCGGCCGACCTGCCCAAGTTCAAGAAACCTTTCGCCGATCCGGAAGAGCCCGGTAAGGGCCGTTTCTACGGTTGCCCGGCCGGCTGGGGCTGCGAGGTCGTCAGTTCCAACCTGTATCGCGCGCTGGGGCTGAAAGACAGCTACACGCTGTACTCGCCGGGCACCGGCGCGGCGCAGAAGGCGGCGCTGACCTCCGCCTACAAGCGTAAACAGGATATCGTTTTCTACTATTGGTATCCGACGCCGCTGGTGGGCGCCCTGGACCTGGTGAAGCTGGAATTGCCGCCCTACGACGCGGCCAAGCACGAGTGCCTGACGGCGCCCAAGTGCGCCAACCCCGAGCCCAGCGCCTACCCCGAGAATCCGGTGTTCACGGCGCTCAACGCCCAATTCGTCCAGGACGCGCCGCAACTGACGGCATTCTTCTCCAAGGTGGCCGTGCCGCTGCCGGTGATGGACCAGACCCTGGCCCACCTGGAAGAAACCGGCGACGACGCCGACGATGTGGCGCAATGGTTCCTGGAGAACCAGGGCGACCTGTGGAAGCAATGGGTGCCCGCCGACGTGGCGGCCCGAGTGCAGGACGCGCTCTGATCGGCTTGCCCCGCCGCCAGGTCTGGCGCGCCGCGCCATGGCCGGCGGCAAGCCTCCCGTGCCTTGAAATGAACCCGACGCGCCCGCGCGTCGCCGCGCCTGGGCACCAATCCTGATGGTGCTACGCCATGTTTCCTGAATTGATCCCCCCGCGCGAGCTGCGTCGCGCCATCGACGGTTTCGTCGATTCCTTGGTCACCGATTACGCCGACACCCTGGAGGCCTTGTCCAAGCCTTTCCTGCACATCCTGGTCTGGCTTGAACAAGTCCTCCGCAGTTCGCCCTGGTGGGCGGTGGTGCTGGCGGTCGTGGCCATCGCCTGGCTGGTCAGCCGACGCATCGGCCTGAGCGTCGCCATGGGCTCGCTGCTTTGCGTGGTCGGCCTGCTGGGCCTGTGGGACGCCGGCATGCAGACGTTGGCGCTCATGATCATGGCGGTGGTGCTGTCCGTCATCATCGGCATTCCGCTGGGCATCCTGATGGCGCGCATCAACTGGCTGCGCAGCATCATGATGCCGGTGCTCGACGTCATGCAGACCATGCCCAGCTTCGTCTACCTGATCCCGGTGGTCATGCTGTTCGGCCTGGGCAAGATCCCGGCCATCATCGCCACCGTCATTTACGCGGTGCCGCCGCTGATCCGCCTGACCGACCTGGGCATACGCCTGGTCGACCAGGAAGTACTGGAGGCGTCCCGCGCCTTTGGCGCCAACTCGCGCCAGCAGTTGTTCGGCGTGCAACTGCCGCTGGCGCTGCCCAACATCATGGCCGGCATCAACCAGACCACCATGATGGCGCTCTCCATGGTCGTCATCGCCTCCATGATAGGCGCGCGCGGCCTGGGCTACGAGGTGCTGCTGGGCATCAATCGCCTGGAGGTCGGACGCGGCCTGCTGGCCGGCCTGGGCATCGTGGTGCTGGCCGTGCTGTTCGATCGCATCACCCAATCCTATGGACAGCGCGTGCGCCAGGGAGGCAAGCGATGAGCAAGATCGAAGTCAAGAACATCTACAAGATATTCGGCCCGCATCCAGCCAAGTGGCTGGAGGCCGCGCGCTCGGGTATCAGCAAGGAAGACCTGCTCAAGCGCAGCCGCCATACGCTAGGTTTGCGCGACATCAGCCTGAGCGTTGAGGAAGGCAGCATTTACGTCATCATGGGCCTGTCGGGCTCGGGCAAGTCCACGCTGATCCGCCACTTCAACCGCCTGATCGAGCCCACCGCCGGCCAGATCGTGGTCGACGGGGTGGACGTGGTCAGCCTGGGCAAGCGCGAACTGGAACAGTTCCGTCAGAAGACCATGAGCATGGTGTTCCAGCGCTTCGGCCTGTTCCCGCACCGCACCGTGCTGGAGAACGCCGCTTACGGCCTGGCCGTGCAGGGCGTGGCGCGCGCCCAGCGCGAGGACAAGGCGCGCTACTGGCTGGACCAAGTGGGCCTGAAGGAGTTCGAGGAACAGTACCCGGACCAGCTTTCCGGCGGTATGCAGCAGCGCGTCGGGCTGGCGCGCGCGCTGGCCACCGATGCCGAAATCCTGCTGATGGACGAGGCCTTCTCGGCGCTGGACCCGCTGATCCGCCGGGAAATGCAGGACCAGCTGCTGCAGTTGCAGCTCAAGCTGAACAAAACCATCGTCTTCATCACCCACGACCTGGACGAGGCCCTGCGCCTGGGTAACCGTATCGCGATCCTGAAGGACGGCGAGTTGATCCAGGAAGGCACGCCAGAAGACATCTTGCTGAACCCTGCGACCGAATACGTACAGACCTTCCTGCAGGACGTTAACCGCACCAAGGTGCTGAGCGCGTCGCACGCGGTCAATCCATCGCGCCTGACGCTGACCATGCGCACACGCCCCGCGCTTGCCATCAAACAGATGCGAGCGCTGGACTACGCTTTTGCCCCCGTCCTCGACGGCAAGCGTCTGGCTGGCGTTCTAACGGTTGATGCAGCGCTGACCGCCGTACAGGAAGGCCAGCGGGACATCTCGCGGCAAGTGGTTGAGCTAGCATCAATGCCGGACACCGCCGGCTTGGATGAAGTGTTGGTGCAACTGGTGGCCAGTGACCAGCCCGTGGCAGTCACAGGCGATGGCGACAAGTTCATTGGCATGCTGTCGCGCGCGAAGGTGATGGAGCTGGTGACACCGGGTATCGGCAGCATCGAATCACGGTGAGACGCGCGGGCTGAACCTGCCGAAGTCCGGCCCATACGTCCACTGCTAATGGGTGTCAGCCCGAGATGAGATGTCCCGCTTGATGAATTCGCTCCAGCAGCGGGTGGCGTGGAGATTCGGTCGATTTTTCTGCGCGGCTTGACGCCACTTGCGGAGCCTTTACGCCCGCAACGCCGGACGCTAAGGCAAAAGGCCCCGCCGCTTACTGCAAACGCAAAGTCCAGTAATCACTTGAAAAATGAGCTGGCGACGCTGCTATTCAAGGCGAGACGGAAAGTTTCTCTCCATCCACTTTCTTGCCAATTTTCAAAGCGTTCTTGGCATCAGGGTTGCCATGTAAGGATGAATGAACGCTGATCACGGATTTCGACTCGGCGTGGTGTGAACTCTGTGTGAGCTTGCCACTACCATTCTTCGTAGAAATGTTGTGCCTCAGTTCAAAGCGATAAAGCAGATGAAGCAATATTTTTCGATACACTTCATCGCCCTCGTGGGCATCTTCCATGCCAATATCGATGTTTGGATTGTCATTGACCTCAATAACAAACGACTGTTCTCCGTTGGATTTGATGTCAATGCCGTAGAGTCCATCGCCGATTAGATTTGCCGATTTACTCGCCAGCTCCAGTATCGATAAGGGCACCTCCGACAACGGGACGGATTCGACGCGTCCCTCCTGGAAATTGCCGTTGGCGGCGTGCTTGATGATCTGCCAATGGTCTTTGCACATGTGGTAGCGCGCCGCGAATAACGGCTTGCCATCCAAAACACCGATCCGCCAATCGAAGGGTGTATACATGAACTCCTGTGCCAGAATGACGTCGGATTCCTTGAGCATTTCACGCGCGATCTCAACCAATTGCGTCGCGTCCTCCGCCTTCTTGACGCTGAGACTAAAGGCGCCATCAGGCACCTTCAGCACCACCGGATAAGGCAGCAATCTGGCCGCCGTGTTCAGACTGTGCTTGCTCAACAAGAACGTCTGAGGTGTCGGCACATCGTGGCCTTTCAGAAGTTCTGCAAGATACGCCTTGTTGGTGCATCGCAAGATCGACGTTGGATCGTCAATCACAGGCATATTGGCCATTTCTGCCTTGCGTGCAAACTGGAACGTGTGATCGGATACTGCAGTCGTTTCCCGGATGAACAAGGCATCGAATTGGGTCAAGCGAGAAAAATCTTTCTTTTCGATCAATTCGACGGAAATATCAAGCTCTTCTCCAATATCGACAATCTTGCTCAGTGTTTTCAGGTTCGATGGAGGCAGAGGATCTTTCGGGTCATGCAGTATGGCGACCGCCATGCGGTACGTGCGGGGGTCGCGGAGCTGGATTCCAGGTCCTTCGGGTGAACTTGGCGAGGCCTCGCGTAAAGACGCCATCCTGTTCCGCACTGATGTCCGCAGGCTTGAGCGGTTGTATGGCCGCGACCTCCCACACCTCCGACTTGGCTGCGCGCTCCACTTCAATCTCCAATAGCGGGCACTGGAACATTTCGAAGCTCTTGCGGGCAAGATTGGCAAGCTGCGGGTCCTCTATTTCTCCGAAGAACACGTGCAGGGTGAGGCTGCGGACTGATCGAGGAACCTCTTTCAGCGGGCCGACAAGGGAGTTCAGCGTCGGCAGCATGCTTGCCTGCGGCTTGCGGCGTGCGAGATCCAGGATGGTTTCGACGCTCGGAGTCACTCGATCTCCGCGAGCCTCCGCGAGCAGCGAACAGTAGTACCCGACACTCAGGTAGCTGTAGCTACGGCACAAATTGATGATCTTGCGCGGCCGGCTTCGTATTCGCGGGCCATCCGCAAGGAAGTGTTCTGCCGTGACGACCTCCATGTCTGGGTCGCTCCAGCGAAAATCGCCTGGTTTCTCGACGATGATCAGATGGTCCGAATTCATTGGGAGCTCTAAATGCAAAAGAATCGTTGCTCCGGCCATCGATCATGGCCGGAATGGGGGGCGCTCGAACTGCGTGGCCTAACCAGGCGGCGCCTGGTTCCAGTCGATGTTTGAATTGTCCGCGTTCCTGCCGGCAGCTTTCGTGGCGATATCAGGACGCAACTGCTTGCGAAAACGGATGGCACTCGCGCCATCGGCGTAGTAATCGCGGATTGGAGCACCAAATGGCGTGTAGCCTAGTGCGCGAAATAGCGCGTGCGCGCGCACATTGTCAATGCGACTTTCCAGACGCACTTCGGTGCAACCGTGCGCCGCTGCTGCGCGGGAGACTTCATATGTGAGAAGGTGGCCGATTCCGGAGCGTTGGCAGCCGCTCTTGACGGCAATCGAATAAAGGCGAGCAATCTGAGATCGCTTGCGCATGAGAATTACCGCACTACCTACGACCATGGCACCTGCCTCTGCCACCAGTACAATGGCCGAGGCACTCTTTGATAGCGCGCGCCAGCTTCTTGGCGATATTCGATCAGAAGCGAACGATTGTTCTTCAAGCTCTATGAGCTGCTCGATATCCTGGTGGTCGGCCAGCCTAATGCGGGTTTTTGTCATCTGCGTTGTGAAGAACTCGAACTTCGCTTGCGGCGCGTGGGGTACTCAATGAGCACCCATGCAAGAAGCAGCGGAACCACAATGGCGAGAATAGCCAGCATGAAGTGCAGAAACTCATTCAACACGATGAGATTCCAAATGCTTGGTCGTTGATCGGTTCTCGCGCCATTTCTCGACGCGGTTGGCCAAGCGGAAGAACGCGATGAACCCGACGACGACGACGGATACAAAGGTAATGTCCTGGAGGAATTGAGGCACTGGTGGCGTCCGATGGTTCTTGGTAGTCACCTAAACCATACGCCGCGGCGGTCAAGGGCGTCGTAAATTTGGCATAAAGTCTCGCCCTGTAGGCGGTGCCGCGAGGCCCTCCTGTAACACTGACTCCCTGCCGCAGGGGCTTCGCAAGCGGCACCCCCCATCAAATTTACGCAGAAGTTATGACGCGACCAGGGACTTAGGCGAATACTGCTGCATGGCAATTTCGCCATTCGATTGCGAAAAAGAACATGCGCGCTCAAATCTTCAAGTCCCTGGCGGGCGTCGCTGCGGTATGCGGCGGTGTCATGGCAGCTACGCTGCCGTCTGTAGCAACCGCACAAGTCACTGGTAGCGTCGCCTTGACTTCCGACTACGTGTGGCGAGGGTCTTCCCAGACTCGCGAGAAGCCCGCCATTCAAGGGTCGTTCAAGTACGCCCACGACTCCGGTCTCTATGCCTCGGTGTGGGGTTCGAACGTCAAGTTCAAACCCGACAACGGCGCGTCGAGTGAGTTCGACATCGCGCTGGGCTGGAGCGGCAAAGTCGCTGAGGACTGGGCGCTCGAGGTCTACTACCTGCGCTACCAGTACCCGGGCTCCGATGTGAACCTCAACTGGAACGAGGTCAATGCCGCCGTTACGTGGCGCGACAACTACTGGGTCGCCGTGGGGCATTCCACGAATGCCATGGCAAGCAAGACCACCGGCACCTATGCACTCGTGGGCGCCCGCCACCCGATCAACGACACATGGCGGGTCGAGGGAACCCTGGCGCGCTACTTCCTCGACAGCGCTTACGCGAAGAGCTACACCCACGGCTCCGTCGGTGTCGTCTGGGCGTTCAAGGCCCCCTTCGAGGCTCGCCTGACGTTGCATGGCACCGACTCGGCGACCAAGCAACTGTTCCCCGGCATGGCTGGCTCGCGCGCCGAGTTTGCCATCCAGGCTTCTTTTTGACGGAGCGCCTGATGAATCCAAGCCTCATTGAACCAAGCGACGGAGCCCGACCATGACTGAGTTTCTTCTCGTATTCGCCATCGCGATTGCCCTGGGCTGGCCGCTTGGCCGCTACCTGGCCGCAGTGATGCGCGGCGAGCCGATGCGTAGCGACGAGCTGTTCCGTTGGCTGGAACGGCCGTTGTATGCGCTCATCGGCACCAATCCCCAGCGCGGCATGAGCTGGCGCGGTTATGCGGGCGCTTTCGTGCTCAGCAACCTGGTGCTGGCCGTCATTGTCTGGCTGATCCTGATGACCCAGGCCTGGTTGCCGCTCAACCCCAATGGCGCGCCCAACATGAGCTGGGATCTGGC
>Ga0222427_101250_pt1 | contig 12757 bp, 12 predicted proteins | sample 2B20Ametagenome_FD_182890 | JGI IMG/M metagenome (GOLD analysis project Ga0222427, IMG submission 182890) | Enriched microbial communities from leaf-cutter ant dump, University of Wisconsin, Madison, United States - 2B20A (version 2) | ecosystem: Environmental > Terrestrial > Nest > Insects nest...
CAGGTTGGGGTGGCCTTCGAGGAAGATGATGCGGCCGACGAGCTTGTCGGCATGCTGCATCTCTTCGATCGATTCGGCACGTTCCTTCTTTGCGAGCTTGGTATATCCCCAGTCTTCAAGAAGGCGATAATGCAGCCAATATTGATTGACCGCGCCCAGTTCGAGGAACAATGCCTCGTTAAGCCGCTCGATGACTCTTTTGTCGCCTTTCAAGGTCCGCTCTCCTGTTTTCTTCATGGAATTCTTTGAGGCGGGCCATAAAATCAAATATTTCGGCGTCCGTCGAGTCACGCCGGCTGTGGTAATGTTCGGTTGTGCGGATGATGATGTCCACCACATTGGGGAAACAACCGCAGCAACGGCCGCGTTTTTCCATCGCGTGATAGACTTTTGCCGGCACGATCAGCTGCCAACAGTCCTCGTCGAGAAGCGCGACGATGGTGTCTTCGATCTCTTTTACGGTTATGAAGTTGCAGCTGCAAACCAGCATGTCGTCTTGCCTGTCATACGCAACGTACTGAATTGGTTTCATAAAGCAAAAGAGGATATTTGCTGTCAACAAAAAACTGCCTTTGCCTTGATCGACAAAGATTGGAATCGATCTAAACTTGATAAAATTTATCGTATTTTCATAACCTTAGGGACGACGCCCAAGCCGATTTTTTGCAAAAGCCTGCGTCATAAAACCGCAAAATTTTTGAAAAATATTTTTGTTGAAGACGCAAAATCCACCGTCCGGAGGTCATTTCCGGAAAAACAAGGCCCCTGCATCCGCGACTCAATGAAAGTTGCGCCCCTTCGGCATGACCTGCGCCGCCTCGGCGGCGGCCCTGCGCGCCTTTTGCCTCTCGTCACCTCGCTCATAGCCACTTTCATTCCCTTGGCCATGCCGGCGCAACGCGATCGCCGTTGATTGCAGTCCCTCCGTCGGCGGCACATCACCTGCCTTGCCTTGCTGCAGCAAGCTCAGCAGCGGCGTCATATCTTCCAGTTGTTCGGCAACCACATGGATCACCCCGTTTTCCCGCTGCAGCCGCCCCCTGATAAGCACCACCCGCGCGCCCATCACCACGGGGCGGTAACGATTGAAAACCTTGTTCCAGACAATCGCATTGGCGACCCCGGTTTCATCCTCGATGGTCATGAAAATCACACCGTTCGCCGATCCCGGCCGCTGGCGCACCAGCACCAGGCCGGCGATGCTCACACGCCGCCCCTTCGGGGCCGTCGCAAGGTCACGATTGCAGGTCACGCCCGCCTGGGAGAAACGCTGCCGCATGAACGCGGCCGGATGAGCCTTGAGTGACAGCGACAGGGCACGATAATCCTCGATCACCTGTTCGCCGGGCAACATCGCCGGCAAGATCACATCCGGCTCCCGCTGCAGATCGTCGTTGGCCCCCCGATCGAAGAGCGGCAGGTGCTCCGCCGCCGCCTTCTCATCCAGGGCCCTGACCGCCCACAATGCATCGCGGCGGTCAAGGCCGATGGAGTGGAACGCATCGGCATCCGCCAGCCGCTCGATGGCAGACCGGGACAGGCCGGATCGCAACCAGAGATCACGCACCGAACCATATCCGGCACCGCGCCGTGCAACACAGGCCCGCATCTCGTTTTCGCTCACGCCCTTGACCTGCCGGAATCCGAGGCGCACGGCTTTTTCCGTCAGGATGACGCTTCGCATCGAGGCATGCCGCCGATCCACCCGCGACGGATCGAAGCCGTCATCTTCCAGCAGGCAATCCCAGTCGGAATGATTGATATCGACAGGGCGGACCACGACGCCGTGCTCCCGCGCGTCACGCACCAGTTGCGCCGGCGCATAAAATCCCATGGGCTGCGAATTCAGCATCGCAACGCAAAAAATGTCCGGATAATAGGTTTTGAACCAAGAAGAAGCGTAAACGAGCAGCGCGAACGAGGCCGCATGGCTTTCGGGAAAACCGTATTCGCTAAACCCCTTGATCTGGTTGAAGCACCGCTCGGCGAACTCCCTGTCGTAACCTCTTTCCGTCATTCCGGCGATCATCTTGTCGTGGAAATAGGTGATCGTGCCCGTCCGCTTGAACGTCGCCATTGCCCGGCGCAACCGGTCCGCTTCCGCCGGTTCGAAACCCGCGGCGGTGATGGCGATCTGCATTGCCTGCTCCTGGAACAGCGGCACGCCGAGGGTACGCTCCAGGATCGCCTTCAATTCCGGCTTAGGGAATTCCACTTGCTTTTTATGGGTGCGCCACTCTTCGCGACGCTTCAGATAGGGATGGACCATGTCGCCCTGGATGGGACCGGGACGAACAATCGCCACCTCGATGACGAGATCGTAGAATTCGCGCGGCCGAAGGCGTGGCAGCATGCTCATCTGCGCCCGGCTTTCGATCTGGAAGACGCCGATCGTATCGGCCCGGCAGATCATGTCGTAGACCGGACCTTCGTCGGCGTGGACGGCATGACCGAGATCAGCGAGCGATTTTTTCCGATCATAATGCAGTTGCAGCAGGTCGAAAGCCTTGCCCAGGCATGTCAGCATGCCGAGCGCCAGCACATCGATCTTGAACAGGCCAATCGTATCGAGGTCGTCCTTGTCCCATTCGATCATGAAGCGGTCTTCCGAGGCCGTATTCATGATCGGGACGATCTCGTCGAGACGATCCCGGGTGATGACGAAACCGCCGACATGCTGGGTCAGATGCCGGGGGAACGCCATGAGCAAACCGGTATATTCGAGGACCTGCTTTGTCGTGCGGTCCTGCGTATCGAGACCGGCGGCCTTGGCCTGTTCGTCGGAAAAACCATGCGTCCACCAGCCCCAGACCGAAGCGACGAGGGCAGACTGCACGTCTTCCGACAGGCCGAAGGCCTTGGCGACCTCCCTGCCCGCCGACCGGGTCCGGTATGTCGTGACGGCGGCGGCAAGACCGGCATATTCCTTGCCATAGGTGTCATAAATATACGCGATGACCTCCTGGCGGCGGGCATGCTCGAAATCGACATCGATATCCGGCGGCTCATGGCGTTCCGTCGATAAAAACCGTGCGAAGAGAAGCTTCATCTTCCTCGGATCGACATCGGTGATTTCCAAACAATAACAGACCGTCGAATTGGCGGCCGATCCCCTTCCCTGGCAAAGGATGCCCTTGCTGCGGGCAAACTGCATGATGTTGCGGATCGTCAAGAAATAGGAAGGATAATCCTTTTCCTCGATCAGCTTGAGCTCCTGGCCGATCTGCTGGACGATGGCGCCGGACGCCCCCCCGGGAAAACGCCTGGCAAAACCTTCCCAGGTCAACCGTTTCAGGGTCGCTATCGGTGTTTCGTCCTCGCCTGTTTCGATGGGATAGAGATGGCCAAGCTCATCGAGCGAAAAAGATAGCCGACGAAACAGTTTTTCCGTATTGGCGACGGCCTCTGGATAGGCGCGAAAAATCCGCTGCAGTTCGGCGCAGTCCTTCAGGTGGCGCTCCGCATTGGCGGCCAGCAGAAACCCGGCTTCGGCAATCGTGACATGATGGCGGATCGCCGTCACGACATCGGACAACGGGCGCCGCTCCACGACGTGATACATCGGCTCGTTGGTCGCGATGAGCGGCAGGTGAAATTTTTCCGCAAGCACGGCCAGTTCCGCAAAAATTAGCCGGTCATAACCGTCGTAATGGGGAGAAAGGGCAAGATAGGCCCGGCCGGTGCAGCAGGTTTTCAGGCTTGCCAGAAAATCTTCGAGATGCTGCCAGCCGGCCGGATCGCGGCGCCTGCGATCCGGCACCACCACCAGAATCAATTCCTCCTGCCATTCTATCAGATCTGCGGCATACAGGGTGCAAGTCCCCTTGTCCGAGCGCAGGTTGCCGGCGCTCAGCAGGCGGCAGAGATGACCCCAGCCCTTGCGATTGACGGGAAAGGCAAGGATGTCGGGCGTTCCGTCGCAGAAGACGAGGCGGGCACCCGGCTGAACGGCGACGGGATCGAGCAGCTCTTCTCCCTCTTCCGTCTGCCAGGGTTTTCCGGCCATCGCCGCTTCGTATGTTTCCAGGATTGCCTTGGCTTTCGAATGCGCCCGCACCACGCCGGCAACGGAATTGCGGTCGGCGATGCCGAGGCCGGACAGACCCAGCCGGGAGGCCTGGGCAACCATGTCTTCGGCACTGGAGGCCCCTTCCAGAAAGGAAAAATGGGTGCGGGCGCCGATTTCGCAAAAGCCGGCGGCGCTCATGCGAAGACCCCCTGCATGTACCAGAGCGGCGCATTGGTCTCGCGCTCATACAGGCCTTCACGATACAGCCAGTAGCGGCGCCCGACCTCGTCCTCGACGCGGAAATAATCGCGCGTGAACGTATTCTTTCCATCGACCCACCATTCCGAGGCCAGCCGCTCCGGCCCTTCGGCGCGACGCACCCGGTGGAGGGTGCGCCGCCAGCGGAAACTGACCGGCGGCCCTTCCGGCACGGCGGCGGTGGCCTCGACGATCTCGGGATGGCGGAAAAGGCGCAGCGGCCGCTCGGAGCGGCATGGGGTAGCTTCAACTGCCAGCGGCGGCGTTTTCGACAGGCCCTGCACCACCTCCGCCGCCGGCACGAACAGGGAAGCGCGTTCCGGCAGGTGGCTTTGCCGGCCGACCGGCGCAAGCAGACAATCGGCACCGAAGCGGGCGGCCACCTGATCGATGAAGGTTCCGAGGCCGGCCTGCTCGTTTCCTGAGCCGGAAAAATCCTGCTGTTCGGCCGAGAAACTTTCCGACTGCAGAACGTTGAGGCGGATAATCTCGATTCCGAATCCGGCATCGAGATCGTCATGCAGCGCCTGGAACCGGTCGCGGAACAATGCGGCCATCCGCTTCGGCTCCCGCAACGGCAGCGATGCGCCGGCCGACAGGCGCAAGACCGCACCATCGACACGAAAAAGAAGCAGTTCGAAAAGACGGCCGCCCAGCCCCTGTCTTTCCAGTTCCGGCTTCAGCGCTATCGCCAACTGCAGGGCGAGATGCAGGAGATCCTCCTCCGCCTGGACCGGTTCGGCGAGCCGCCGCTCCACGGACAGGCTGGCCACCGGCCGCCGCGGCGAAATCGGTTCTTCGTCCCGGCCGAGCGCCTGGTCCAGGCGCAGAAGCAGGCCGGCGCCGAACCGGCGGGCAAGCGGTGCCCGCGGCTTGTGGAAGAGATCACCGATCTGCCGCAACCCGACCTTGAAGAGCGACAGAACCATCTGTTCGTCGAGGCGCAGCGCCGAGAGGGGCAGGGGCGCCAAAGCCCGCTCGGCCTCGCCGTCACCGACGATCGTTTCCTGGCCGTAGCGGGCGATGGCCCAGGAGAGGCCGGGGGACGAAGAGATGGTCGCACGCACGTCGAGGCCGAATTGCTGCAGTTTCGACAACACATCCTGCAACAGGGCCGCTTCGCCGCCGAAAAGATGGGCGCAGCCGGTGATGTCGAGGAAAATTCCGTCTTCGCCGTCGAGCGCGACCAGCGGCGTGTAGCGATCGCACCAATCGGCGATCGCCGCCAGGAAGCGACGGTCGGCGGCGGCATCCGCCATGATCACCTCCAGCTTCGGGTGGATGGCCCGCGCCTCCGCCACGCCCTGCAGTTTTTTCAGGCCGATCCTTTCGGCAACCTCGTCGAGCGCCGTCAGCCGCATGGCGTTGTTGATCGATGCAGCGCAGACCAGCGGCGGTCCGTCAGGACGCCCGGTGCAACGCCACGACATGCCCCAGCGGCTGCGGGCGATGCGGTCGGTCGCCAGATGCGGAAAGTAGAGCGCCAGAATGCGCTGGCTGCGGCTTTTCGCCAGCAGCGGCGGTGGGAAGGGGGAGGGCAGAGAACTGGCGGTCATGGGGGTTCCACTCCAGGAAAAAATCCGCAAGAGCCGGTTGCCGGCTCTTTTCGAAAGCAAGGTGAAAGGCCGGGTTGCCGAGGCTCCAAGGCAGGGTGGAACCATCCGCCAGACGCCGGGAGACAGCCGGGGCCGGCCCGATGCGCAGCCGGAAAACGGCGCTGCTCGCCTCTTCCTCTCCGGCCTGCCGCAACAGCAGCAGGGAACATCCGGCAGCCCGCGCCTTCAGGCTCAGCCGCCGGCTTTCCGTCAGCCCGAAACGGGCGGGATTGCCGCGCACCTCCAGGAGCACGGCCGAGAAGGCCCGGCTTTCCAGCCCGGCTTCGGCCAGCCACAAGGCTTCGTCGATGCCCTTCGGCGCGGCATAGAGAAGATGGTTCGCCGGCAGGCCGAAATCCTGCAGCCCCTGCACCAGGGGGAGGCCGGCTTCCATCGCCACCACCTTTTCGCCGATCCACAGGACCAGTGGCCGGCCGGTCACCTTTGCGAAATGCCGATGCAACAGCACGCAGAGACCGAGGGCAAAACCGGTGACGGCGCCGGCATCACGCAACTCGGCGCCGCGAAATTCCATCAGTTCGCCAAGCGGCAGACCGCCCTGCAGCACCGCATCGAAAGCCGGCACACCAAGCGGCAAAAATCTGCTCGACGGCTCCTCACCCGGCTTCGGCCGGGCTGCGAACGGCTTTTCCGCCTTTGAACCGACACAGGTGGCATCGGCAGGCAAAACCTTGCCTTCGATACGGGCGATGGTTTCACGCAGGGCAAAAAGCGCCTCTCGCGCCACGGCGTTTCCGGCCATGGACGTCACTCCTCATTCGATTGTCATAAGGGCCCGTTTCATCAGGGCAGGAGGCGGGCCATCCGGTGCGGCGCCTCCATGTTCACTTTATGTTCTTATGGATTCCAGAGGTGCACAGGAGAGTCAACAGGATTCTTTGTGAATTTATTCCTGTCCCGAAATCCGCACTCGAAAAGTGCCGGCAAAGGGCCTATATGGTGTCAGCAATAAGGAGCGATGATGGCCCGTATCGACCAGACCGAAGATTGGCGTGAACGTCATGCGCCAACGATCAGTACATTCGAATCGTTGGCGATTGAGGCCTATGGCAACCTGCCGGAAGAATTCCGCTCTCTTACCGACAACCTGATTATCGAGATTTCCGATTTTCCCACCGACGAAGTGTTCGAGGACATGGCGCTCGAGACGCCCTTCGACCTGCTCGGTCTTTTCGAAGGACGCGGCATCACCGAACGTTTCACCATGGATACGGGCGAGATGCCGAACCGCATCACGCTCTATCGCCGGCCGATCCTCGACTATTGGGCGGAGAACGAAGAAACGCTGGGCGATATCATCACCCATGTGCTGATCCACGAGATCGGCCACCACTTCGGCCTCAGCGACGACGACATGGAGCGCATCGAGGAAAGCGCCGAGACGGCAGCGGACGGACACTGAGCGTCAGGGCAATTCTCTGGAAAGAGAAATACTCTATCTTTTTGTTTCTACGCAATTCCGGACGCAAACCGCTGCGCACTTTTGCTGGAACTTGCTCTATTGCTCGGAGAGCTTCATCTCCGGCTCGTATACCTTGCCGTGCACCGTTTTTACCACCGCCTGGCCGGCGATCATCTGGCCCGTCTGGCTGTTGAAGGAAAGCGTCGGCGATCCTTCGAGCTCCCATCCCTTGTTCAGCGCGGCGCTGACCTTGTGGCAGAAGGAAGCGTCGTCGGGACCGGTCAACAAGCGGTAGAGTTTCATCGGGCAGCCTTTCGTTCGGCGATGAGGCGGGTTTTCTGCATCAATCGTTCGGCCTCTTCAAGATGCAGGCGCTCGACCATGCGTCCGTCAAGATTGACGACGCCGAGGCCGGCGGCGGCGGGATCGGCAAAGGCGGCAATGATCGCTTCCGCTTCCTTGACGGCGGCTTCGGCCGGGCCGAAATGCCGGTTGGCGGCGTCGATCTGGGCGGGGTGGATCAGCATCTTGCCGTCGAACCCCATGGCGCGGCCCTGGCCGCATTCGCCGTCATAGGCGTCTAGGTCGCGAAAATCGTTGCAGACGCTGTCGATGACGTCGAGCCCGTAGGCGCGGGCAGCGAGAACCACCTGCATCAGCCACGGCACGAGATAGGTGCGGCCCGGCTGCGGCAGGACGCCGGTTTCCTTGCGCAGGTCGTTGAGGCCGACGACGAAACAATCGAGCCTTGGGCCTTCGGTGCGGCCGGTCTCGGCGATCGCCGCGATATTGAGGATGGCGCGCGGCGTCTCCACCATCGCCCAGATCCGCAGGCTTTCCGGCGCGTCGTTTTCGTCGAGGAGATCGGAAACCGCCAGGATGTCGTCCGGGCTGTCGACCTTCGGCAGCAGCACGGCCTGCGGACGCAGCGCCAGCACGGTCTCCATGTCCTGCGCCCCGAAATCCGAGGACAGGGCATTGATGCGTATGACGGCCTCGCGGCCGGCAAGCGGCGTTTCTGCAAAAAACCGGTTCAGGTTGTCGCGCGCCTCGGCCTTCTTTTCCGGCGCGACCGAATCCTCCAGGTCGAAAATCACCGCATCGCAATCCAGCCCGTGCACCTTTTCAAGCGCCCGGCGGTTGATGGCGGGCACGCTGAGGACCGAGCGGCGCAGATGGACGGAGCGGAAATTCGGCGAAGCAGGCATGACCAAGTTCTGCCAAGCTTTGGCCGGCGGCGCAAGTCAACAAAATGCCATGCTCCCCTTGCACAAGGGCAATCAAGGGACCACATTGCAATCAGAGAAAGGCTTGAAAATCATGCAGAACATCCGTTCATTCTTCTTCACCCTCTCCGCCGTTGCTCTGGTCGCCGTGCTTGCGTTCCTCACCTTTTCCGTGACACTTGCCTTTGCCGGCGTGCTTGCGGCCGTGATGATCGCCCGCGCCGTTTCCATGAAGCTGAAGCCGGCTCCGGTGCGCGCCCGCGCTGGCCGCCAGCCGAATCGCGTCTGGAATGACGGCCGCGGCACGATCATCGACATGTGATTCGATCTCCGGCAGCATGCTGCCGGCCTGCCGCGAAGGACGCCTGTCAAAATTCTCCTTCAATTTTGCCCGGATTTCCTCTATTGGCAGGGGAAATCCGCATGACACACGTCCGCATGATACAAGGCAGGTCCCATGGATAAGTTTACAAAGCTCACCGGCGTCGCTGCGCCTCTCCCGGTCGTCAACATCGACACCGACATGATCATTCCGAAGGATTACCTCAAGACGATCAAGCGGACCGGCCTGGGCACCGGCCTTTTCGCCGAAGCCCGCTACAAGGAAGACGGCAGCCTGAACGAAGATTTCGTGCTCAACAAGCCCGCCTACCAGAACGCCAAGATCCTGGTTGCCGGCGACAATTTCGGCTGCGGCTCCTCGCGTGAGCATGCGCCGTGGGCCCTGCTCGATTTCGGTATCCGCTGCGTCATCTCCACCAGCTTCGCCGACATCTTCTACAACAACTGTTTCAAGAACGGCATCCTGCCGATCGTCGTCAGCCCGGAAGACCTGGAAAAACTGATGGACGACGCCCAGCGCGGCTCCAATGCCATCCTGACGGTGGATCTCGAAGAGCAGGAAATCACCGGTCCGGACGGCGGTCGCATCTCCTTCGACATCGACGCCTTCAAGCGCCACTGCCTGCTCAACGGCCTCGACGACATCGGCCTGACGCTCGAAAAGGCGGCCAGCATCGACAGCTTCGAGAAGTCGAACGCGGAAAGCCGCCCCTGGGCCTGAGCCAAACCGGCGAGAAGACGGTCACGATCATGAAGCAGCCCGCTCCAGGGCTGCTTTTTTGTTGCCCGCAGGACGGCGGCCCGCCTTGCGCCGCTCACCTGCAGCCCCACGGCAAAACCTCGCCAAGATCGCAGTGACGCTGCTTGAAATGCAGGGCTGCGGCGTTTAAGAACGCCCGCAACGTCTTTCCCAAAACAAGCGTCCCAATACAGGGGTTTTTCCATGACAGTGCGCAATCTTTTCCTTCTGCCGGGTGACGGCATCGGTCCGGAAGCCATGGCCGAGGTCCGCAAGATCATCGCCTATCTGAACGAGGCGAAAGGCACGGGTTTCGTTCTCGACGAAGGCCTGGTCGGCGGTGTGGCCTATGATGCGCATGGCTCTGCCGTTTCGGAAGAGGACATGGCCAAGGCGCTCGCCGCCGATGCCGTGCTGTTCGGCGCCGTCGGCGGCCCGAAGTGGGATGCCGTTCCTTACGAGGTTCGTCCGGAAGCCGGCCTGCTGCGCCTGCGCAAGGACCTGAAACTGTTTGCCAACCTGCGCCCGGCGATCTGCTACCCGGCGCTCGCGGCCGCCTCGTCGCTGAAGCCGGAACTGGTGGAAGGCCTCGACATCCTGATCGTGCGCGAGCTCACCGGCGGCGTCTATTTCGGCGAGCCGAAAGAAATCATCGACCTCGGCAACGGCCAGAAGCGCGGCATCGACACCCAGGTCTATGATACCTACGAGATCGAGCGCATCGCCGGCGTCGCCTTCGAGCTGGCCCGCACCCGCCAGAACCGCGTCTGCTCGATGGAGAAGCGCAACGTCATGAAGTCGGGCGTGCTCTGGAACCAGGTGGTGACGGAAACGCACAAGGCGAAATATTCCGACGTGCAGCTCGAGCACATGCTGGCGGATGCCGGCGGCATGCAGCTGGTGCGCCAGCCGAAGCAGTTCGACGTCATCGTCACCGATAACCTGTTCGGCGACATGCTCTCCGACGTCGCCGCCATGCTGACCGGCTCGCTCGGCATGCTGCCGTCCGCATCGCTCGGCGCTCCGGACGCCAAGACCGGCAAGCGCAAGGCGCTGTACGAGCCGGTGCACGGTTCGGCTCCCGACATCGCCGGCAAGGGTATCGCCAACCCGATCGCCATGATCGCTTCCTTCGCCATGTGCCTGCGCTACTCCTTCAACCTCGTCACCGAGGCGGATAACCTGGAAAAGGCCATCGCCAACGTGCTCGACAAGGGTATCCGCACCGGCGACATCATGGCCGAAGGCTGCAAGCAGGTCGGCACCGTCGAGATGGGCGAGGCGATCCTCGCCGAGTTCAAGGCGATTTCGGCGTAAGGCATTTCCGCTTTTCACGTGAAACATAAAAACGCCGCTTCTCCACTTTGGAGAGGCGGCGTTTTCATTGACGGAATGTCCTGCCCTTCCTATCTCCGCCAGGACCGTGGCCGACCGGAGCGATGATCCTGCCCATATCCGTCCATAACCGTTTCCTGGCGCGACTGGCGCAACGCTATCGGGCGAGAGCGCAGCATCACAGGCGCCTGTCCTGGTTCGGCTATACGCTTTCGGCGCTGAACGTCATCGCCATTGCCTTCTTCGTTTTCGATGCGGCCCTGGGACGAACGGCAAAGGATCTGCCTCACCGCCTGGTGACCATCGCCGGCGACGTCACCGACATCGGCAAGCTGGCGACGATCCTGACGGTCACCGTTACCGTGATCGCCGTCAGCCTGCTCCTCGGCAAGCGGCTGTCGAACGTCCGCCGCCGCTACCGCATGGCGATCCTGACGCAGATGGCGGTCTATCTCAGCCTTTCGGTCGTCGCCGCCAGCGTGACGGTCCATATCCTGAAACTGGCGATCGGCAGGGCGCGGCCGCTGCTGTACGACAGCACGGGCATCTTCCGCTTCGATCCCTTCAACGGCAGCTTTCTGTACGAAAGTTTTCCTTCCGGGCATTCGGCGCATGTCGGCGCGGTCTTCGTGGCGCTGGCGCTGCTGTTCCCGCGGTTTCGCCTGCTGTTCGTCGGCCTCGGCCTCTGGCTCGGTGCAACACGCATCATCATCGGCGTGCATTATCCGAGCGATGTCATGGCCGGGCTGGCGCTCGGCGCCTGGTTCGCATTCGCCACGGCCGTGGTCTTTGCCCGCTACGGCGTCATCTTCACCCTGTCGCCGGAGGGCTGGCCCCGGCCGCGCTTCATCGGCATGACGATTTTTCAGCACTCCGCCCGGCGGCGTTAAAAAACTGTGGCAGCGTCGATCTAGAACGAACGCCGGCCCTGCCGCGTGGGGACCGGGGCAGGGGACGCCGATGAAAAACCTGATGACGACGCTCGATCGGCGCATGCGGCGCAACCGTGGCAAATGGCCGTGCCTGCGCTGGCAGGCCGCTCTTTTCCTGACCGGCAATCTGGTCCTCATCCTTGCGCTTCTCTATGACAGCCATTTTGGCGAAAATGCCCGGGATCTGCCGAAAGAGATCCGCTTTTTCGGCCGGAACCTGACCGATCTCGGCAAATCCGGCTGGGTCCTCTTCATCAGCGCCTTCCTGCTTTTCGAGGGGCTTGCGCTGGCACGGCTGCTGCGTTCGCCGACGGAACGGGGACGAGCGATGTTTATGAGCGCCGTCGGCGCCTATGTGCTGATCAGCATTGCCGCTTCGGGCCTTCTCGCCAATCTTCTCAAGCGCCTGATCGGCCGCGCCCGACCGGAAAAATTCGACCAGCTCGGCGCCTTCGGCTTCCATCCTCTCGCCGGCGATGCCGGCTTCGAAAGCTTTCCTTCCGGCCATTCCACCACCATCGGCGCGTTTTTCGTCGCGCTGGCGCTGCTCTGTCCGCGCTGGTCGCCGATCTTCCTTGCCGGCGGCCTTTGGCTCGGCATGACCCGCCTGATGGTGGGGGCGCATTATCCGAGCGACATCATTGCCGGCCTGGCCTTCGGCGGCTGGTTTTCCTTCTTCATGGCGATCGTTTTTTCACGCTACGGCCTGGTCTTCGCCACCAGCGACAACGGCTGGCCAACACCGCGCCATCCGGCGCTCCGGACATAAAAAACCCGGCGCCGGAAGCGCCGGGGGACAGGCCGGGCAGATGTCGCCGGCCGTTTCGGATCGAACCCGACGCTCAGTCGGCGTGGATATCGCGGTCCTTGGTTTCCGGCAGGAACAGGATGCCGATCA
>Ga0222427_101268_pt1 | contig 12480 bp, 9 predicted proteins | sample 2B20Ametagenome_FD_182890 | JGI IMG/M metagenome (GOLD analysis project Ga0222427, IMG submission 182890) | Enriched microbial communities from leaf-cutter ant dump, University of Wisconsin, Madison, United States - 2B20A (version 2) | ecosystem: Environmental > Terrestrial > Nest > Insects nest >...
CTACGGCTACTTCGACATCGGTATCGCCGTGGGCTCGCCCCGCGGCCTGGTGGTGCCCATCCTGCGCAACGCGGACCAGATGAGCTTTGCCGACATCGAGAAGAAGATCGCCGAGTTCGGCAAGAAGGCGGCCGAAGGCAAGCTGGGCATCGAGGAGATGACGGGCGGCACGTTCTCCATCTCCAACGGCGGCACGTTCGGCTCGATGTTGTCCACCCCCATCATCAACCCGCCGCAGTCGGCCATCCTGGGCGTGCACGCCACCAAGGACCGCGCCGTGGTGGAAAACGGCCAGATCGTGGTCCGCCCGATGAACTACCTGGCGATGAGCTACGACCACCGCATCATCGACGGCCGCGAAGCCGTGCTGGGCCTAGTGGCGATGAAGGACGCGCTGGAAGATCCGTCGCGCCTGCTGTTCGACATCTGAGCGGCCCAGCTTCACAGAACCCACCGCCAGCCGGTGGGTTTTTGTTCAACGAACCGATACCCCAACATGAGCAAACAATTTGATGTGATCGTCATCGGCGGCGGCCCCGGCGGTTATGTAGCCGCCATCCGCGCAGCACAACTGGGCTTCAACGTAGCCTGCATCGACGAATGGAAGAACGCCGCGGGCGGCCCTGCACCGGGCGGCACCTGCACCAACGTGGGCTGCATCCCGTCCAAGGCGCTGCTGCAGTCGTCCGAGCACTTCGAGCACGCCAACAAGCACTTCGCGGACCACGGCATCACCGCCAAGGACGTGAAGATCGACGTGGCCAAGATGATCGGCCGCAAGGACACCGTCGTGAAGCAGAACAACGACGGCATCCTGTACCTGTTCAAGAAGAACAAGGTCAGCTTCTTCCACGGCCGGGGTTCGTTCTCCAAGGCCGTTGAAGGCGGCTACGAGATCAAGGCGGGCGAAGAAACCCTGGTGGGCAAGCAGATCATCGTCGCCACGGGCTCCAACGCCCGCGCGCTGCCCGGCGTGCCGTTCGATGAAGAACTGGTGCTGTCCAACGACGGCGCGCTGCGCATCGGCGCCGTGCCCAAGAAGCTGGGCCTGATCGGCTCGGGCGTGATCGGCCTGGAAATGGGCTCCGTGTGGCGCCGACTGGGCGCCGAGGTCACCATCCTCGAAGGCCTGCCGACCTTCCTGGGCGCGGTGGACGAGCAGATCGCCAAGGAAGCCAAGAAGGCCTTCGACAAGCAGGGCCTCAAGATCGAACTCGGCGTGAAGGTCGGCGAGATCAAGACGGGCAAGAAGGGTGTGAGCATCGCCTACACCAACGCCAAGGGCGAAGCGCAGTCGCTGGACGTGGACAAGCTCATCGTCTCCATCGGCCGCGTGCCCAATACCGTCGGCCTCAACACCGAGGCCGTGGGCCTGCAGCTCGACGAGCGCGGCGCCATCGTGGTCGATGGCGACTGCAAGACCAACCTGCCCGGCGTGTGGGCCGTGGGCGACGTGGTGCGCGGCCCCATGCTGGCGCACAAGGCCGAGGAAGAGGGTGTTGCCGTGGCCGAGCGCATCGCCGGCCAGCACGGGCACGTCAATTTCAACACCATTCCCTGGGTCATCTACACCAGCCCCGAGATCGCGTGGGTGGGCCGCACCGAGCAGCAGCTCAAGGCCGAGGGCGTGAAGTACAAGGCCGGCAGCTTCCCCTTCCTGGCCAACGGCCGCGCGCGCGCACTGGGCGACACCACCGGCATGGTCAAGATGCTGGCCGATGCCGCCACGGACGAGATCCTGGGCGTGCACATCGTGGGCCCCATGGCCAGCGAGCTGATCGCCGAGGCCGTGGTCGCCATGGAGTTCAAGGCCAGCAGCGAAGACATCGCGCGCATCTGCCACGCCCACCCGTCCTTGAGCGAAGCCACCAAGGAAGCGGCCCTGGCCGTGGACAAGCGCACGCTGAACTTCTGAAACTTTGAATAAAAACGGGCTCTAGCGCTTACTGGATAAGCGCTGGCAGCTATTGAATTCATAGTATCAGAGTGGTGCCCATCCCGTGACTGTCAAACAGGCTTACCTGGCCGAGCTGGCCGCCAAAGGCTACCAGAGCGATCCCGCCCAGCTGCGCGCTGTGGACGCCTTGCAGCGCTGCGCCGACGACTGGGCCGCGTACAAGGCGCGGCGCTCCAACGCGCTCAAGAAGCTGATCCACCGCCCCGAGATCCCCCGGGGCGTTTACATGTACGGCGGGGTGGGGCGCGGCAAGAGCTTCCTCATGGACTGCTTCTTCAACGCCGTGCCCTTGAAGCGCAAGGTGCGGCTGCACTTCCACGAGTTCATGCGCGAGGTGCACCGCGAACTGGTGGCACTGCAGGGCACGCAGAACCCGCTGGACGTGCTGGGCGCCAACATCGCCAAGCGCTACAAGCTCATCTGCTTCGACGAGTTCCACGTGGCGGACATCACCGACGCCATGATCCTGCACCGCCTGCTGGTGGCGCTGTTCGACAACGGCGTGGGCTTCGTCACCACGTCCAACTTCAAGCCGGATGAGCTGTACCCCGGAGGCCTGCACCGCGACCGCATCCTGCCGGCGATCGCGCTGCTCAACGAGAAGCTCGAAGTGGTGAACGTGGACAACGGCACGGACTACCGCCGGCGCACGCTGGAGCAGGTGCGGCTGTACCACACGCCCCTGGGCCCGCAGGCCGACGCCGAGATGAACCAGGCCTTCGACCAGCTCGCCGAGGTGCATGACGAGGACCCGGTGCTGCACATCGAGGCGCGCGAGATCCGCGCCCGCCGCAAGGCCGGCGGCGTGGTCTGGTTCGACTTCAAGACGCTGTGCGGCGGCCCGCGCTCGCAGAACGACTACCTGGAGATCGCCACGCAGTTCCACACCGTGCTGCTCTCCGACGTGCCCTACATGCCCGTGAGCATGGCGTCGCCCGCGCGGCGCTTCACCTGGCTGGTCGACGTGCTGTACGACCGGCGCGTCAAGCTCATCATGTCCGCCGCCGTGCCACCTGAGCAGCTCTACACCGACGGCCCGCTGGCGCACGAGTTCCCGCGCACCGTCTCGCGGCTCAACGAGATGCAGTCCAAGGAATTCCTGGCGCTGGAGCGCCGCAACGTCGATACGGGGCTGACATGATGATGCTGCGGTGCCTGGCCCTTTCCCTTGCCGCGCTGCTGGCGGCGTCCGCGATGGCGCAGGCTCCTGCCTCCTCGGAGGAGGACGCCGGCAAGCATCCCCATGCAGCCGCAGCGGCACAGCGCAAGGCGGAGCACGAGCGCATCCGCCATGAGCGCGAGGCCCTCAAGGCCCAGCAGGTGAAGGAGGAGGCGGCCTGCTACCAGCGCTTTGCGGTGGAAGACTGCCTGCGCGCCGTGCGGGCCCGGGCGCGTGATGCCGAAGGCCGCTTGCGCACGCAGGAGATCATGCTCAACGATGCCGAACGCAAGGAAAAGGCAGCGGACCGGCTGAAGGCCATCGAGGAGAAGCAGCGGTCCGCGCCTGCTGAGGCCAAGGGTCCGGACGCCGTGCTGCGCAAGCCGCCGGCCACCCAGGCGCAACGCGACCACGATGCCGCGCTGCGTGCCGAGCAGCAACGCAGCCGCGTGCAGAAGCAGGCCGACGAGCAGGCCCGGCGCGCCGCCGACAGCGCGGAGCGCGCCGCCCAGGCACGCACGCGCCATGCGGAAACGATCAAGGCTGCCGAAGAGCGCCGCGCGCGCGTGGAGAAGGCCCGGGCAGACGCTGCGGCCCAGGGGCGCAAGCCCGCGGCACCGCTGCCCGTAGGTTCCGACGCCCGCTAGGGACGGCCGGCCTCGATGGGGGTCAGGCGGGCGACCTTCTTTTCCTCCACCAGCGCCTCGATCTTCACGATGGCCAGCGAGAGGTTGTCGCCACCGCCCCGGGCCCGGGAGCGGGCCTTTTCGATCAGAAACTCCGTCGCCTCGCGGGGCGACAGCGAATCCACGACGGAGCCCAGTTCGGTGGGCGAGAAGTAGTGCCAGACGCCGTCGCTGCAGGCCATGAGCACGTCGCCCGGCTGCAGCTGGGGAATCACATGGGTGGTGATGGGCGGATCGCTCTCCGTGCCCAGGCAGCCCACGAGGATGTTGGAGTGCGGGTGGTTGTTGGCCTCGGCCTCGGTCAGTTCGCCCCGGTCCACCAGCGCCTGCACGTAGGAATGGTCGCTGGTGCGGGACACCATGCGGGCGCCCTGGAAATGGTAGATGCGCGAATCGCCCGCATGCACCCAGTGGCAGTCGCCCCGCGGGTTGATGAGGAAGGCGGCGATGGTGCTGTGCGGCTCCTGCTCGGCCGCGATGGCCGTGAGGCGGATGACGATGTGGGCTTCCTCGACCATGCTCTTGAGCATGGCCACCGGGTCGTCGGTCTCGGGGGAGTAGCGTTCGAACAGCTGGCGCGCGGTCATCATGACCTGGTCGGACGCCTTGCGCCCGCCGCTGCGGCCGCCCATGCCGTCGGCGATGACGCCCAGCACGCAGCCGTTGTGCCGTTCGTGCGCGATCAGGGCGACCTGGTCCTGCTGGTACTCCCGGTCGCCCTTGTGGATGCCGGTGGACGCGATGAGGCGAAACGCTTTGGTCATGCTGGTGATTGTGGAGGCGCGTGCGCGCCAAACGCTTATTATCTGCCCGCCTGTGGCATTTTTGCCATCCCACGCCGCCCCGCCTTGTCCTTCGACCTCCATTCTCCCCACCGCCAGCTCATCGCCCTGCGCATCGAACACGCCGACCTGGACGCGCTGATCGACCGCTGTGCTCCGGAAGGCGCACCCGACGAGCTGACGCTGCGCCGCCTCAAGAAACGCCGTTTGGCGCTGCGCGATGCCATGGCGCGCCTGGAGCGCGAGCTGCTGCCGCAAGAGCCCGCCTGATGGCCCTGGCCGAGATGGTGCGGGAGGTGTTCGCCCCTGGCGGCGTGCTGGCGCGGGCCGATGCACACTTCCAGCCGCGCGAGGGCCAGACCGAGATGGCCGAGGCGGTGGCCCGGACGCTGGACGAGGGCGGCGCCCTGGTGGTAGAGGCTGGCACGGGGGTGGGCAAGACCTATGCGTACCTGGTGCCCGCGCTGCTCAGCGGCGAGCGGGTGCTGCTCTCCACGGCCACCAAGGCCCTCCAGGACCAGCTTTTTGCGCGCGATCTGCCACGGCTGGCCGAGACCCTGGGCGTGCCCGTGCGCATGGCGCTGCTCAAGGGGCGGGCCAGCTACCTCTGCCTGCATCGCATGGAGCAGGCGCGCCAGGATGTCTCCGCGCAGGACCGCGGCGTGGCGCGCGTGCTGGCCAAGGTGGAAGACTGGTCGCGCAGCACGCGCGCAGGCGATCTGGCCGAGCTGGCGGGGCTGGACGAGCGGTCGCCCGTGATCCCGCTGGTCACGTCCACCCGCGAAAACTGCCTGGGCTCGCAGTGCCCCCGCTTCCGCGAATGCCACGTGCACCTGGCGCGGCGCGAGGCGCTGGCGGCGGACATCGTGGTCATCAACCACCACCTCTTCTTTGCCGATGTGGCGGTGCGCGAATCGGGCATGGCCGAGTTGCTGCCCTCGGTGCGCGTGGTGGTGTTCGACGAGGCGCACCAGATCAATGAAACCGGCGTGCAGTTCCTGGGCACGCAGCTGTCCACGGGGCAGTGGATGGACTTCGGCCAGGATCTGCTGGCCGTGGGGCTGCAGCGTGCGCGCGGCCTGGCCGACTGGACCGGCCTGTCCCGCGCCCTGGAGCGGGCCGTGCAGGACTTGCGGCTGGCCGCAGGGGATGCGCAGGGCGCGGCCCGGCTGCGCTGGAATGGCGAGGCGCCCGACGGTGTGCCAAGCGCAGCATGGCAGGCCGCGCTGCGCGCCGTCGCGCTGGCCTGCGCCCAGGCACAGGAAGCGCTGGACACGGTCAGCGAAATCGCGCCCGACTTTGAGCGGCTGTACGAACGGTGCTCGGAGCTGCTGGCCCGGTTGGCCCGTTTTTCAGGTGCCGCGAACCCCGATGCGGTGCGCTGGCTGGAACTGGGCGCCACGCAACTGCGCCTGATCGAATCGCCGCTCGACATTGCCGAGGCCATGCGCACGCGCCTGCTCGCGGCGCCCGCCGAAGCGCCGCCAGCGGCCGATGGCTGGCCGGCGGAGCCCGCCGCCGGGCCGGGCAGGGCGTGGGTCTTCACCTCGGCCACGCTGGGGGCCGACGAGGCGCTGACCTGGTTCACGGAGCGCGCCGGCCTGCAGGACGCACGCATCCTGCGCGTGGCAAGCCCCTTCGACTACGCCGCCCAGGCCGCGCTGTACGTGCCGCGCCACCTGCCCACCCCCGCCGACCCCGCGCACAGCCTGGCCCTGGCACGTTGGGTGGCGGCGGTCGTGGAACGGCTGGGCGGGCGCACGCTAGTGCTCACCACCACCCTCAAGGCGCTGCGCACCATCGGCGATGCGCTGCGGAAGCGGCTGGACACGGTGGAGGTGCTGGTGCAGGGCGAGTGGCCCAAGCGGCGCCTGATGGAGCGCTTCCGCGAAGGATCGGAACACGGCCGGCCGGGCTGCGTTCTGGTGGCCTCGGCCACGTTCTGGGAAGGGTTCGACGTGCCCGGCGATGCGCTGCAACTGGTGGTGATCGACAAGCTGCCGTTCCCCCCGCCCGGCGACCCGCTGGTGGAAGCGCGCACGCAGCGCATCGAGCAGGCGGGCGGAAAGCCCTTCACCGCCTATGCCTTGCCCGAGGCGGCGGTTTCGCTAAAGCAAGGGGCTGGGCGCTTGATACGGCGCGAATCAGACAGGGGAATCCTGGTGGTGGGCGACACGCGCCTCGTCACCAAGGGCTATGGCAAGCGCCTGCTGGCGGCGCTACCGCCGATGCGGCGGTTGGAGTCGGAGCAGGAATGCGATGAGGCGCTGGGGGTGTTGATTCATCTGAACTTGGAAACGGATCGGGAGACAATCCAGGATACGTCGTGGTCGATTAAAGAGAAAGGACAGGTGCACGATGAATGAAGCCGAGCGAACCGCGGGAATGTCGGGGACACCTCAATACCAATACGCACAGCGTGTGGCTAACCAGCTATTTGTCGCTGGTCAGGTGCCACACGACTCGGAGGGGAACCTGGTCGGTGTCGGAAATGCGCTTGTTCAAGCGAGCCAGTGCCTTCATAACCTGAACCTTGTCCTGTCGGTTCATGATTTCACAATCGCCGATGTCCGGAAACTTGTGGTCTATGTTGTTGGCGAGCAAGAGCAGTTGTCGGCAGCATGGAAGGCCACAACGGAATTCTTTGCCGGGCAGGTGCCCCCTGCAACGCTTCTCGGCGTGGCCCGGCTGGGCTACGCAGGGCAATTGGTGGAGGTTGATGCCACGGTGGTAAAGGCTTAGCGGGCCGCACGGGACGCAACGCGATGCCCAACCCGTCATTGCAGCGAACTGCCTTCGGCAACTGCTGAACTCCAACGTTCTAGCGCGCTGGTGTCTTCCTTCAAGCCGATGCCGCTTCGCTTGGCGTTTGCTCACAAACGGTTTTTTTAGCCTTTTTGGCCTCTGGCGCTTGCCAGTCAAGCGCCAGTAGCTATCATTTTTGTGACATTGCGCCGCATTACTGGCCCAGTGCTCTCACCAGAACTTCCACCATGGATCCGACTTGTCCTTGAAGCCCTCGCGCAGGTAGGCGCTTTGTGGGTACGAGGCGTCCATCACGCGGCGCGCGTCGTCGCGCAGCTGGGTCATGCCCAGCGCGTCGTAGGACTGGATGAGGATGTACAAGGCCTCTTCGAGCGCGGGAACGCCCTGGTAGTCGGCCAGCGCCACCTGTGCGCGGCTGATGGCGGCTACGTAGGCGCCCCGCTGGTAGTAGTAGCGCGCCACGTGCACTTCGTACTGCGCCAGCGAGTTCACGATGTAGGTCATGCGCTGGCGCGCATCCTGCGCATAGCGCGACTCGGGGAAGCGGGTGACCAGTTCGCTGAACGCCTCGAAGGAATCCTTGGCGGCCTTCTGGTCGCGCTCGGACAGGTCCTGGCGCGAGATGAACGAGAACAGGCCCAGGTTGTCGTTGAAGTTCACCAGCCCCTTCAGGTAAAGCGCGTAGTCCAGCGCGGGGCTGGCGGGGTGCAGCTTCATGAAGCGGTCGAGCGTGGCGATGGCCTGGGCCTTCTCGCCCGATTTGTACTGCGCGTAGGCCTTGTCGATCTGGGCCTGCTGGGCCAGCGGGGTGCCGGCCGCGCGGCCTTCGAGCTTCTCGTACAGCGGGATGGCCTTGTCGTAGGCGCCGCTGTTCAACTCGTCCTGTGCTTCCGAGTGGATGCGGTTGGGGCTCCAGTTGGCCGTCTTGTCGTCACTGGTGCTGGAACAGCCCGACAGCAGGCCGGCGGCCAGCAGGGCGGAAACGAGTGGCAGGGAGTAACGCGGCATCGAAAGCGGCTTTCAGCAAAACAGGATTGAAGATTGTACTGGCGCGCCCTTTCTACAATGGCTGCCATGTTTGTCCACTTGCGCCTGCACACCGAATTTTCCGTCGTCGACGGCACCAACCGCATCGATGAGGTGGCCAAGGCCGCCGCCAAGGACGGCCAGCCCGCGCTGGCCATCACCGATCTCAACAACCTCTTCGGCGCCATCAAGTTCTACAAAGAGACGCGGGGCAAGGGCGTCAAGCCCGTGCTGGGCGCCGAGGTCAACGTGGCGTCGGACGCCGGCGCGCCGGCGCGCATGGTGCTGCTGGTGCAGAACCGGCAGGGCTACCTCAACCTCTGCGAGCTGCTGGCGCGCGCCTGGACGCGCAATGTGGTCAAGAACGTGCCGGTGTGCACCTGGGAATGGCTGCGCGAGCTGAGCGACGGCCTGATCGCGCTCGCCGGCGCGCAGGCCGGGCCGGTGGGCCAGGCGCTGATGAAGGGTGACGACGCCGGGGCGGCCCAGGTGGCGCTGGAACTGGCCGGGATCTTCCCGCATCGCTTCTACATCGAGCTCCAGCGCGCGGGCCGCGCCGACGACGAGGCGCATGTGATCGCCGCCGTGCAACTGGCCGCGCGGCTGAGCCTGCCCGTGGTGGCCACGCACCCGATCCAGTTCGCCACCGCGGACGACTACGAGGCGCACGAGGCGCGCATCTGTATCGCCGAGGGCGAGATCCTGGCGAACCAGCGCCGCGTGCGCAAGTTCACGCGCGACCAGTACTTCAAGTCCTCGGCGGAGATGGAAGCGCTGTTCGCCGACGTGCCCTCGGCCATTGCCAACACGCTGGAGATCGCCCGGCGCTGCAACCTCACGCTGGTGCTGGGCAAGCCCCAACTGCCGGACTTCCCGACGCCGAACGGCATGCCGATCGACGAGTACTTCCGGTTCGCCTCTTTCGAGGGGCTGGAAGAGCGGCTGGAGCATCTGTTCCCCAACGCGGCGGAGCGCGACAAGGAGCGCCCTCGCTACGTAGAGCGCCTGGAGTTCGAGTTGGGCACCATCCTCAAGATGGGTTTTCCGGGCTACTTCCTCATCGTGGGCGACTTCATCCAGTGGGCCAAGAACAACGGCTGCCCCGTAGGGCCGGGCCGGGGATCGGGCGCGGGCTCGCTGGTGGCCTATGCGCTCAAGATTACCGACCTGGACCCACTGCAGTACAACCTGCTGTTCGAGCGCTTCCTGAACCCCGAGCGGGTCTCCATGCCCGACTTCGACATCGACTTCTGCCAGGGAAACCGCGACCGCGTGATCGACTACGTGAAGGAGAAATACGGCAAGAACGCCGTGAGCCAGATCGCCACCTTCGGCACCATGGCCGCAAAGGCCGCCATCCGCGACGTGGGCCGCGTGATGGACATGAGCTACACCTTCTGCGACGGTATCTCCAAGCTGGTGCCCGGCAAGCCCGGCCAGACCTACACGCTGGCCTACCCGCCCGAGCAAAAGAAGGACGGCGACAAGAACAACTACGCGCTGGAGCTGGAGCCCGTGCTCTACGAGCGCGTGCGCAAGGAAGAGGACGTCAAGACCATCATCGAGATGGCGCAGAAGCTCGAAGGCATGACGCGCAACATCGGCATGCACGCGGGCGGCGTGCTGATCGCGCCGGGCAAGCTCACCGACTTCTGCCCGCTGTACCAGCAGCCCGGCAGCGAATCGGCCGTGAGCCAGTACGACAAGGACGATGTGGAGGCCATCGGCCTCGTGAAGTTCGACTTTCTGGGCCTGGCCACGCTCACCATCCTGGAGATCGCGCGCGAGTTCATCATGAAGCGCCACAAGGGCCAGGAGAACTTCGCCTACGAGAACATCCCGCTGGACGACGGGCCGACTTACCGGCTGTTCTCCGAAGGCAAGACCGAGGCCGTGTTCCAGTTTGAAAGCCGCGGCATGCAGGGCATGCTGCGCGAGGCCAAGCCCAGCCGGCTGGAGGACCTGATCGCCCTGAACGCGCTCTATCGGCCGGGCCCCATGGACCTGATCCCGACCTTCGTGAACCGCAAGCACGGCAAGGAGCCGGTGGAGTACCCGCACCCACTGGTCGAGCCCGTGCTGTCCGAGACCTACGGGATCATGGTCTATCAGGAGCAGGTGATGCAGACCGCCCAGGTGCTGGGCGGCTACAGTCTGGGCGGCGCCGACATGCTGCGCCGGGCCATGGGCAAGAAGAAGGCCGAGGAGATGGCCGAGCACCGTGCCATCTTCCGCAAGGGCGCGGCCGAGAAGGGTATCGGCCAGGACAAGGCCGACGAGGTGTTCGACCTGATGGAGAAGTTCGCGGGCTACGGCTTCAACAAGTCGCACGCCGCCGCGTACTCGCTGCTGGCCTACCACACGGGCTGGCTCAAGGTGCACTACACGGCCGAGTTCTTCTGCGCGAACATGACCGTGGAAATGGACGACACCGACAAGCTCAAGGTGCTGTTCGAGGACGCGCAGAAGATGGGCCTGTCGTTCGAGCCGCCGGACGTGAACCGGGGCATGTACCGCTTCGAGCCCGTCACCGACAAGATCATCCGCTACGGCCTGGGCGCCGTGAAGGGCACAGGCCAGCAGGCCATCGAGGCCATCATCGCCGCGCGCGAAGGGCGAGGCGAGGGACCGCAGGGCTCCACCACCGGCCCGTTCAAGAGCCTGTTCGACTTCTGCGTGCGGGTGGACCGCCAGCGCATCAACAAGCGCACGGTCGAGGCGCTCATCAAGGCGGGCGCCTTCGATTCGCTGCACCTCAACCGCGCCGCGTTGGTCGCGTCGATCGACCGTGCCTTCGACTTCGCCGCCGCCACGCTGGCGAACGTGAACCAGGGCGGCCTGTTCGACATGATGGGCGACGATGCCCATGGCTCCAGCACGCAGGAGCCCGACCTGGTGGACACGCTGCCCTGGGGCATCAAGGAGCGGCTGACGCAAGAAAAGACGGCGGTGGGCTTCTACCTCTCGGGCCATTTGTTCGACGAGGTCGCCACCGAGGTGCGGCGCTTCGTGCGCACGTCCATCGACGAGCTGCTGGACAGCCGCGAGCCCCAGGTGCTGGCCGGCATCATCAGCGACTTCCGCGTGATCAACGGCCAGCGCGGCAAGCTGGCGCTGTTCCGGCTGGACGACAAATCGGGCGTGATCGAGGCCTCGGCCGACGAGGCGCTGATCAATACCTACCGCAACCAGCTCAAGGAAGACGAGTTCGTGGTGATGCAGGGCCGCCTGCAGCTCGACCACTTCAGCGGCGGCCTGCGCGTGAAGGTGCAGCAGGTCTGGGATCTGGCGGGCGCGCGCTGCCGCTTCGGCAAGTACCTGCACGTCGCCGTGGGCGACAAGGGCCCCGACGTGCGGGGGCTGGTGCGTGAGTTCCCGCCGCGGCGCGAGGAACTGGCCGAGGGCGAGGTGCTGCACCACGGCCTGCGCGTGCGCATGGGTGTGCGCTGCGCGGCCGACGACGCAGCGGCCGTCGCGGAACTGCAGCTCGGCGACAACGCACGCTTCTACCCTACCGACGCGGCCCTGGCGGCCTGGGCGGCGCAGGCGGGCGCGGGAGCGGCTGCGGTGGTTTACGAATAGGCCGGGGTATCGCGCGTTCCAGGGCTTGAAAAATACCGGATCAACGTCAGCTTTCTCTGGCGGCAGCGTGGCGCGCGGATCGCTAGAATGATTTTCATGGCAACAAAACCACCTTCTCCCCCCACCACGCCGCCCGTGACCCGGCCCGCGCGGGACGACGGCGGTTCGGTCGTGCTGGAGCGGCGCACGCAGAAGACCCAGCCGCCGCAGATGTACCAGGTGGTCATGCTCAACGACGACTACACGCCCATGGAGTTCGTCATCGTGGTACTGCAGGAGTTCTTCAGCAAGGACCGCGAAACGGCCACCCAGATCATGTTGAAGATCCACCTCGACGGCAAGGGCGTCTGCGGCGTGTATTCCCGCGACGTGGCCGCCACCAAGGTGGAGCAGGTGCTTGACGCCGCCGTCAAGGCGGGCCACCCACTGCAATGTGTCAGTGAGCCTGTTGAATAACAGGTTTTCGATCCCGATCTACAGTTATCCCTTCCACGCAAGCACAAAGGAGTTCACATGATTGCC
>Ga0222427_101269_pt1 | contig 12454 bp, 7 predicted proteins | sample 2B20Ametagenome_FD_182890 | JGI IMG/M metagenome (GOLD analysis project Ga0222427, IMG submission 182890) | Enriched microbial communities from leaf-cutter ant dump, University of Wisconsin, Madison, United States - 2B20A (version 2) | ecosystem: Environmental > Terrestrial > Nest > Insects nest >...
GATGACCATGGGCCAGGTGGAGCAGATGAAGATGGTCCAGATGGCCGCCGGGTTGGCGCCCTTGAACACCAGCAGCCCGATGGGCAGCCACGCCAGCGGCGACACCGGCCGCAGCAGGCTGATGATGGGGTTGCACATGCGCGAGAGGAAGGCGAAGCGCCCGATGAGAAAGCCCGCCGGTATGCCCACCGCCGCCGCCAGCCCGAAGCCGATGGCCACGCGCTGCAGGCTGGCCAGCACGTTCCAGCCCACGCCCTGGTCGTTGGGGCCGTTGCGGTAGAACGGGTCGCTGAACACCTCCACCGCCTGCGCCCAGGTCTGCAGCGGGCCGGGAATGCTCTGGCCCGTGGTGGACGCCACCAGCGCCCACAGCCCGAGCAGCAGCCCCAGGCCGCAGGCGGGCGGCAGCACGGCGAGCCAGAAGGCGCGCGAGGCCGCGGCCCAGTCGCGTGGCGGTTTTTGTGACTGTTTTTTGCCTCCAGCGCTTGCCTGGCAAGCGCTGGCAGCTACTTTTTTCATAGTATCCGGGGGCGTCGCGGATTCGCGCGGGGAGTGAAAGACTGCGCTGACCATGGTGCGTTCTCCTTCAGGCCTTGATCTTGAAACCGTCGGCGTACTGGGCGGGGTTGCTGCCGTCCCACGCCACGCCATCCACCAGCTTGTGGCTGCGCATGTCGCTCTTGGGCAGCGGCACCTTGGCGGCCGCCGCCGCCTGCCTGTACAGGTCGGTGCGGTTCACCGCCCTGGCCACGCCCAGGTAGTCCGGGTGGTCCTTCAGCAGGCCCCAGCGCTTGTGCTGGGTGAGGAACCACATGCCGTCCGACAGGTAGGGGAAGTTGGCCGCGCCGCCGTTGTAGAACTTCATGTGGTTCGGGTCGTCCCAGCGCCTGCCCATGCCGTCCTCGTAGCGGCCCAGGATGCGCTGGTTGATGGCATCCACGCTGGTGTTCACGTAGGCCTTGCCGGCGATGGTCTCGGCCATCCTGGCCTTGTTCGCCAGGCTGTCGTCGATCCAGCGGCCCGCCTCCAGGATGGCGGCCGTCACGGCGCGCGCCGTGTTCGGGTACTTCTGCACGAACTCCGCCGTGGTGCCCAGCACCTTCTCGGGGTGGTCCTGCCAGATGGCCTGCGTGGTGCTGGCGGTCACGCCGATGCCGTCCAGGATGGCGCGCTGGTTCCACGGCTCGCCCACGCAGAAGCCGTCCATGTTGCCCACGCGCATGTTCGCCACCATCTGCGGCGGCGGCACGGTGATGACCTTGGCGTCCTTCAGCGGGTGGATGCCGTGCGCCGCCAGCCAGTAGTACAGCCACATGGCATGCGTGCCCGTGGGAAAGGTCTGCGCGAAGGTGTATTCGCGCTTCTCGGCGGCCATCAGCCTGGCCAGGCCCGCGCCGTCCTTGGCGCCCTTGTCGGCCAGCTTCTTCGACAGCGTGATGGCCTGGCCGTTGTGGTTCAGGCCCATGAGCACGGCCATGTCCTTCTTCGGGCCGGAGACGCCCAGGTGCACGCCATACACCAGGCCGTAGAGCACGTGGGCGAAGTCCAGCTCGCCATTCACCAGCTTGTCGCGCACGCCGGCCCAGCTCGCCTCCTTGGTGGGGGTGATCTTCACGCCGTACTTCTGGTCGATGCCCAGCACCGAGGCCATGACCACGCTGGCGCAGTCGGTCAGCGGGATGAAGCCGATCTTCACCTCCTTCTTCTCGGGCGCGTCCGAGCCCGCGGCCCACGCGCCATGGTGGCCCAGGCTGGCGTAGACGAAGGCCCCGCCAGCGGCGAGAAAGCCGCGGCGCGATGCCTGGGCGGTGTGGGGGGTATCGGGGGTGGCCATGTGAAACTCCTTCAGGTCGGAACGTCGGAAATCGGCGAACCCCAAAAACGAAACGGCGCCCATCGCCCACCCGCCCTGCGGGCCTGGTGGGAAATGGACGCCGTTGTCCGTATCAGGGCCCAGGGGCTCTGTATCGACAGCCCGGCCCTCGTTGGCCTGGCTGCCTTGCGGGGTATTACGCAGGAAGCGTGCCAGCCGCAATGCCCGTGCCGTGCCGCACTTTGGTGCACCGGGACGCAGTTTTTGCTATGTTTTTGGGAGCTTCCAGCGCTTTCCTGGAAACGAATACAGGCAAAAAATGATGTGAAACCCTTGCCAGGAAAGCGCCAGCAGCTATCGAATCAAGAGCTTGCACCAGATCCACACCCCATGAAACTGGCGCGGCCCAGGCCAGCAGACGCCGCGCAAGGGCCGCCCCGCCGCGCTGGCGTCGTCCCCCTGCCCGCAGCGCGCAGCGCTGCGAGAGCGGGGGGAAGCGGCGCAGCCGCTCAGGGGGGTGTTCTCTAATAAACATCGCGCAAGTAGCGCTTCTCCTTGCCCAACTGCGCGATCCATGCGCGCGCGCCGTCGGCGTCCATGCCGCCGTGCGTGCAGGCGATCCCGGCCAGCGCGGCCTCCACGTCGCGCGCCATGCGCGCGGCGTCGCCGCAGACGTAGAACGCCGCACCGTCCTGCAGCCAGGCCCAGAGCTCGGCGCCTTGTTCGCGCATGCGGTCCTGCACGTAGACCTTGTCCGGCTGGTCGCGCGAGAAGGCCGTGTCCAGCCGGTGCAGGTGGCCGCTGCGCTGCCAGGCGAGCAGTTCGTCGCGGTAATAGAAGTCGGTGGCGGCGCGCTGTTCGCCGAAGAACAGCCAGTGGCGCCCGCGCGCGCCCACGGCCTGGCGCTCCTGCAGGAAGGCGCGGAACGGCGCCACGCCGGTGCCCGGGCCCACCATGACCATGGCGCGCGCGGTGTCGGCGGGCGGGCGGAAGTGCGCGCTGCGCTGCACGAAGACGGGCAGAGTTGCGCCGCCCGTGCGTTCGGCCAGGAAGGTGGAGCACACGCCACCCTGCACGGTGGAGACGGTGAGGTGCACCTCGCCCGGGTGCGCCTTGGGGCTGGAGGCGATGGAGTACAGGCGCGGCTGCAGCGGCCGCAGGGCCTGCGCCCAGCCCTGGGCGTCCATTGGCACCGCATCGGGGCGGGCCGCGAGCAGTTCGTGCAGGAAGCCGCCTGCCGCCTGCTCGCCGGCGATGCGGCGCAGCAGCGCGGGCGTGGGGCGCGCAATGTCGAGGTGGCGCAGCAGCGCCTCGCGCAGCGGCAGCGCGCCGGCCGTGGGCAGCTCCACGGGGGCGTCGGGCGGCAGGCGCAGTTGCGCGAGCAGCGCATCCACGCGCGCGGGGTCGTTGCAGGGCCAGACGCCGAGCGCGTCGCCCGCCTCGTAGGCGGGGCCGTCCGCGCCCAGGGCGATGACGTGCTGGCGCACGTCCTTCTGCGAGCCTGCGGCGTTCAGGCGGGTGTTGCCCACGTGGCGCGCGGCGTAGGGCTGCTTGCGGCTCCAGGTGCTGGCGGCGGGCGGGGCCGCAGGGGGGGCCGTGGCTGCCGTGGTTGCTGTAGTTGCGGGGGCGGATTCGGCGGTGCCGAGCGCGCCGGCCACGGCCTCCAGCCACGGCGCGGCGGCGGGCTCGAAGTCCGGCTCGCAATCGGCGCGCGCGTGCAGGCGCTGCGCGCCCAGGGCGTGCAGGCGTTCGTCGAGCTGGCGGCCGAAGCCGCAGAACTGCGCGTAGGACGAATCGCCCAGCGCCAGCACGGCGAAGCGCGTGCCCTCCAGGCGCGGCATGGCGGGCGCCTGCAGCGCGGCCCAGAAGCTGCCCGCGCTGTCGGGCGCGTCGCCGTCGCCGAAGGTGCTGGCGATGCACAGCAGGCAGGGCGTGCGCGCCAGGCGCGCGGGGTCGAAGGCGTTCATCCCGGCCAGCTCCACGGCGTGGCCGCGCGCGCGCAACTGCGCGGCGGCGCGCTGCGCCAGCCCTTCGGCGTTGCCGGTTTGCGAGGCCCACAGGACGGCGACGGGCATGGCGGCGGATGCGGAGGTGGGCGCGGCCACGGCGGCGGCCTGCACGCCGGGCGCGCGCGAGAACAGGCCCGCCAGCAGCCCATCGACGCGCAGCCGCGCCGCGCGCGCCAAGGGCGCCGAGGGCGGCAGCACCGGCACGCTGCCGGGCGCCAGGCCGCCGGGTGTGCGCAGGGCGTGCAGAAAGCCTTGCAGGTAGGTCTGCGCGTCTTCGTCCAGTGCCAGGGCGGGCGCGGCGGCGGGCAGGCCCAGGGCGTGGGCCAGGGGTTCCAGCGTGGCATCGGCCGCAGCCAGGGCGAGGGTGGGGGCAGGGGTGTCTTGCATGGCGGTAGCGGAGGGTGAAACGGCGGCGGCCACGCGGGCCAGGGCCACGGCGCAGTGCTTGAGTTCGGGCTGCTGCGAGTCCGGGTCGGTGGCGTTGCAGGTCAGCGCATTGATGGCGAGGTCGTCGCCGAACACGTCACTCCAGTGGAACGGCGCGAAGCACTGGCCCGGCGCGCTGCGGTCGGTCAGCACGGCGGGCAGCACGGCGCGGCCGCGGCGCGAGCGCAGTTCCACCGCGTCCCCGGCGGCGATACCCAGGGCCTGCGCGTCCTGCGGGTGGATCTCGACGAACGGGCCGGGGTTGAGCTTGTTCAGTGTCGGCACCTTGCCGGTCTTGGTCAGGCTGTGCCACTGGTGCTGCACGCGGCCGGTGTTCAGGGTGAAGGGGTAGTCGCCGTCAGGCAGTTCGGCGGGCGGCAGCCAGGGCCGGGGCCAGAAGCGCGCGCGGCCGCTGGCGGTGGGAAAGCGCGGGCCTTCCTTTGCATCTGCCACGTAGCGGATGGGGTGGCGGCTGGCCGTGTCGCCCGGCGCGCAAGGCCATTGCAGCGGGCCTTCGCGCGCCAGGCGCGCGTGGCTGGCGCCGCGCAGGTCGTAGCCGGTGGCGGGGTTGGCGAAGCGGCGCAGTTCGTCGAACACCTCGGCGGCGCTGGCGTAGTGGAAGGCGTCGCCGAAGCCCATGGCGCGGGCCACGCGGGCGATGATGTCCCAGTCGGCCAGGGCCTCGCCGGGGGGAGGAACGGCGCGCGGCATGCGCGTGAGGTTGCGCTCGGAGTTGACCATCACGCCCTCGGCCTCGGCCCACAGCGCGCCGGGCAGCAGGATGTCGGCGTGGCGGTTGGTCTCGGTGTCGAGGAAGGCGTCCTGCGCGATCACCAGCTCCGCCTGGCGCAGCGCCTCCACCACGCGGCCCCGGTGCGGCACGGTGGCCACGGGGTTGGTGCAGATGATCCAGCAGGCCTTGATGTCGCCCGCCGCCATGCGCTCGAACATCTCCACCGTGCCGCCGCTGGATTCGGCGCGCAGCGTGCCGGGGGGCAGGCCCCAGGCGGCCTCGCAAAAGGCACGGTCTTCGGCGTTCAGCGCGCTGCGCTGGCCGGGCAGGCCGGGGCCCATGTAGCCCATCTCGCGTCCGCCCATGGCGTTGGGCTGGCCCGTGAGGCTGAACGGCCCCGCGCCGGGGCGGCAGATGGCGCCCGTGGCCAGGTGCAGGTTGCACAGCGCGTTGGTGTGCCAGGTGCCGTGGATGCTCTGGTTCAGGCCCATGGTCCAGCAGCTCATCCATTCGGGGCCGGCCTCGGCGATCCATGCGGCGGCGGTGCGGATGTCGGCCTCGGCCAGCCCGGTGATCTGCGCCACGCGCGCGGGGGGGAATTCGGCCAGGTGCGCGGGCATGCCCGCCCAGCCCTCGGTGTGGCGCGCGATGAAGGCGTCGTCGATATGGCCGCCCTCGGCCAGCAGGTGCAGCAGGCCGTTGAGCAGCGCCATGTCGGTGCCGGGGCGCAGCGCCAGGTGCAGGTGCGCCTTCTCGGCCGTGGCGCTGCGGCGCGGGTCCACCACGATCAGGCGCGCGCCGGCCTTCACGCGGTCCATCATGCGCAGGAACAGGATGGGGTGGCAGTCGGCCATGTTGGCGCCGGCGACGAAAAAGAGGCGCGTGCGGTCGAAGTCGTCATACGCGCCCGGCGGTGCGTCGGCGCCGAGCGAGAGCTTGTAGCCGCTGCTCGCGCCCGCCATGCACAGGCGCGAGTTCGACTCGATGTGCGGCGTGCGCAGCCAGCCCTTGGCGAGCTTGTTGGCGAGGTACTGCGCCTCCAGCGACATCTGGCCCGAGACGTAGAGCGCGATGGCGTCCGGCCCGTGCGCGTCCCGCACCGCGCGCAGGCGCCGCGCGGCCTCGGCGGTGGCCTGGCCGATGGGGCTGCGCACTGGCTCCTGGCCGCGCGCCTGGCGCACGTAGGCGCTGTCGAGGCGGCCGGGCGCGGTGAGGGGCTGCGCGCAGGTCTGGCCCTTGGTGCACAGACGCCCCTGGTTGGCGGGGTGCAGCTTGTCGCCCTTGACCTGGATGACGCGCCGGCCCTCCACTTCGAGCACGATGCCGCAGCCCACGCCGCAGTAGGGACAGACGCTGCGCACCTGCTGGCGCGCGGAGGGGCAGGGCTGGCTCATGCGAAAGGCTCCGGCAAAAAAAATGCGCCCGCAGGCGCGCCGGAAACCAGGCCGATGCACGCCGTGCGGACGCCGTTGTCCGTGGAGGACGCGCCTGCATCGGCACGCCTTGCCCCGGGTCAAAGCACGAGCCGTGCCAGAAAAAAGCCGCCGGGCGTGCGCCATGCTGGTGCGCCGGGATACAGGGTTTGCATGTGCTTGAAAGTGCTTGGGCCAAACGAAAACATCGTTACATAATGCGAACGCCTCTCTCGGCACCTCGGGCCGGGAGCGATGGAAAAGCGACATTTCCTGGAAAGGAGCGCCTCATGCGAACGAATTTGCCCGTCAGCACGCAGGAGTACCCGTTTCCCAGGGGGCAGACCCTGGTTTCCACCACTGACCTGAAGGGGCGCATCCTCTACTGCAACCCCAGTTTCATCGAGGTCAGCGGCTACGAGCGCGAGGAGCTGCTGGGCCAGCCGCACAACATCGTGCGCCACCCCGACATGCCCGAAGAAGCCTACCGCGACATGTGGCAGACCATCGCCAGCGGCCAGCCCTGGTCGGCCCCGGTGAAGAACCGGCGCAAGGACGGCGATTTCTACTGGGTGATGGCCAACGTCACCCCTCTGATGGACGGTGACCGGCCCTCGGGCTACATGTCGGTGCGCACCGAGGCCACGCGCGCGCAGATCCAGGCCGCTGAGCGCCTGTACCAGACCCTGCGCGCCGAGAAGGAGGCAGGCCGCAAGGTGCACATGTTGCGCGCGGGCAACCCGGTGCGGGTGGATGCCTGGGGACGCTGCTGCGCGTTGCTGCTGCCCGGCATGCTGGGGCGGCTGGTGCTGACCGCGCTGGCGGTGCTGGGCGTGGCGTTCGTGGCCGCGCTGGTCAGCGGACAGCGCCTGCACATGGGCGCTGCCGTGGCCTGGGGCGTGGCCCTGGCGCTCACGTGCGCGATTGCCGGCTTCGCCTACCGCATGGCCGTGGTGCCCCTGGTGCAGTTGGTGCGGCAGGCCAACCGGCTGGCCGCGGGCGACTTGACGCAGCGTGTGAACGTCAAGCACAGCGGCGTTGTCGGCGACCTGGAGAAAGCCCTGGCCCAGCTGGGCGTGAACCTGCAGTCGGTGGTGCGCGATGCGCGCGACGAAAGCGACAAGATGCAGGTGTCCAGCTCCGAGATCGCACAGGACAACCGCGACCTTTCGGCGCGCACCGAGGTGCAGGCCGCCAACCTGGAGGAAACCGCCGCGTCGATGGAGCAGATCACCGGCACCGTCAAGCTGACCACGGAATCCGCCAGCCAGGCCATGCAATTGGCCAGCCAGGCCACGTCGGTGAGCGAGCGCAGCAGCAGCGCGGTGGACGGCGTGGCGCACACCATGCAGCAGATCGAGGCGGCGTCGGTGCGCATTGGCGAGATCACGCAGCTGATCGACAGCATCGCCTTCCAGACCAACATCCTGGCGCTCAATGCCGCGGTGGAGGCGGCCCGCGCGGGCGACCAGGGGCGCGGGTTCGCCGTGGTGGCCAGCGAAGTGCGCAGCCTGGCGCAGCGCTCGGCCAGCGCCGCCAAGGAGATCCGCCAGCTCATCGGCGACTCGGCCGCGCGGGTGCACGAGGGCCACGAGAAAACCGGCGCCGCGCAGCGCACCATGGCCGAATCGTTGGCCCTGGTGCGGCGCGTGAACACCTGCATCGGCGAGATCCACAGCGCCTCCAGCGAACAGCTCACCGGCATTTCGCAGGTCAATTCCGCCGTGGTGCAACTGGACCTCATCACGCAGCAGAACGCGGCGCTGGTGCAGCACAACGCGGCGTTGGCCCAGGCCCTGCAGGCCCAGGCGCAGACCATGGCCGAGACGGTGCACGTGTTCCGCATCGACGCTGCAGGGCAGGCGCCGCAGGCCGACGCCGTGACCCTGCGCCGGGCCATGAAAGGCCAGCGGCAGGCGGCAAGCCCCGCACCGGCCACGCGGACTATCGATCACCCTGTTGCATCCGGCCTGCAGTTGGGCTGAAATGGGCCTTCACTTCACGGGAGGCTTCCATGACCATCGTCTCTGACATCCTGAAATCCAAGTCCAGCAATGCCATCCACCGCATCGCGCCCGGCGACTCGGTGCTCGATGCGCTCAAGCTGATGGCCGAGAAAGGCATTGGCGCGCTGCTGGTGATGGAGGGGCAGGATATCGTCGGCATCGTCACCGAGCGCGACTACGCGCGCAAGATTGCCCTGCTCGGGCGCACCTCGGCCGCCACGCTGGTGCGCGACGTCATGACGCGCGACGTGCTGTACGTGCGCCCCAGCCAGAGCAGCGAGGAGTGCATGGCCATCATGACCGGCAACCGTCTGCGCCACCTGCCGGTGGTGGACGACGCGGGCCAACTGCAAGGCCTGATCTCCATCGGCGATCTGGTCAAGGACATCATCTCGGCGCAGAAATTCATCATCGATCAACTGCAGCACTACATCAGCGGCGGGCGCTGACTACGCCCGGCCCGCGTGCCACGGGACACGCCCTACACTCGCGGGCATGAGCTTGCTGATTCTGGGGATCGAATCCTCCTGCGATGAAACCGGCGTGGCCCTGGTCGAAGCCCAGGGCGGCGCGCACGTGCCGCGCCTGCTGGCCCACGCGCTGCACAGCCAGATCGAGATGCACCAGGCCTACGGCGGCGTGGTGCCGGAGCTGGCCAGCCGCGACCACATCCGCCGCGTGCTGCCGCTGGCCGAGGCGGTGTTCGCCGAGGCCGGGCGCGCGCTCGGCGCAGTCGATGTCGTGGCCTTCACGCGCGGGCCGGGCCTGGCCGGGGCGCTGCTGGTGGGCGCGGGCGTGGGCTGCGCGCTGGGCGCGGCGCTGGACAAGCCCGTGCTCGGCGTGCACCACCTGGAGGGGCATTTGCTGTCGCCCTTCCTCAGCGCCGACCCGCCCGAATTCCCGTTCGTCGCCCTGCTGGTGTCCGGCGGCCACACGCAATTGATGCGCGTGGACGGCGTGGGCCAGTACGCGCTGCTGGGCGAAACCATCGACGACGCGGCGGGCGAGGCCTTCGACAAGTCGGCCAAGCTGATGGGACTGGGCTATCCCGGCGGGCCGGCGCTGTCGCGCCTGGCGCAGCAGGGCGACCCCACCGCATTCGCCCTGCCGCGCCCGCTGCTGCACAGCGGCGACCTGGATTTCTCCTTCGCCGGGCTGAAGACCGCCGTGCTCACCCAGGCGCGCAAGCTGGGCGACCAACTGGAGGCGCGCAAGGCCGACCTGGCGGCCAGCACCCAGGCGGCCATCGTCGAGGTGCTGGTGAAGAAAACGCTGAAGGCCTTGCGCCAGACCGGGCTGCAGCGCGTGGTGGTGGCGGGCGGCGTGGGCGCCAACCGCCTGTTGCGCGAGCAGCTCGACGCCGCCTGCGCGCGCCAGCGCGTGCGCGTGCACTACCCCGAGCTGCACCTGTGCACCGACAACGGCGCCATGATCGCCATGGCCGCCGCCATGCGCCTGCAGGCCGGGCGCGAGCAGGCGCGCCGCGACTACGCCTTCGACGTCAAGCCGCGCTGGCCGCTCGACAGTCTTTGCACATGAAAATGTGCCCCCACGCTTCGCCGCTGCGCGGGTCGCGGCCCCCCGAGGGGGCCGCTTTTCATCTTGGGGCGATCCGGCAATAAAAAGCGCCCGCAGCGCAATGCTGGCGGGCGCTAGCAGCTATCAAAACGAGAGTCAGTCAATCGCCAGGCGCGTGGCTGTCGGTGCCGGGATGCGCTTGGCCAGGGTGAGCGTGAGCACGCCGTTTTCCAGCTTGGCGCTGCTCGCGGCGGCGTCGATCTCGGCGGGCAGCTCCCAGGCGCGGCGCACCTGGCGCGGCGCGCCCTCGGTGCTTTGCAGGCGCACGACGGCGCCGTCGATGTCGATCTGCAACTGCTCGCGCGCCAGGCCCGGCACGTCGAGCTGCAGCGTGACGGCCTTGTCGTCCTGCTGCACCTGGCAGCCCTGGGGCGTGCTGGCCTGCAGCTGATCCAGCAGGAAGCGCTGCAGCGCCTGATCGGCGGCACGGGGGGCGAAGGGGCTGCGCTGCATCACGGGGGCGAAGATCATAAGGGTTACTCCTATACACTGCGCGGCGCCCGACGTGGTTGCCGCTTGGTAAAAAAGTAGGTGGCCCGCGCCGCTTTTCAAGAGGAATCCACGCATGAATAAATTGCGCCGCCAGGCCTTGAAATGGGCCGCCGCCGCCCTATGCGGCAGCGCTGCCATGGCCCTGGCGCAGCCCGCCGCGCCCGTGAAACTGGCGTTGGTCGAGAGCCTGTCCGGACCGTTCGCCAACACCGGCGAGGCGGTGTACCGTAACCTGCTCTGGGCCACCGAGCGGGTGAACGCGCGCGGCGGCGTCATGCTGCCAGGCGGCGCCCGCCCCCTGGCGCTGGCGCGCTACGACAGCAAGGGATCGAGCGAGGAGGCGCTGTCGGCGCTGCGCGCCGCGATCGACGATGGCGCGCGCATCGTCCTGCAGGGCAATTCCTCGGCCACGGCGGCGGTGCTGATCGAGGCCATCGCCAAGCACAACCAGCGCGAGAGCGCCAGGCGCGTGCTGTTCCTGAACTACTCGGCCGTCGATCCGCAGCTCACCAACGAAAAGTGCAGCTTCTGGCATTTCCGCTTCGATGCCCATGCCGACATGCGCATGGCGGCGCTGATGGAGGTGCTGCGCGCCGACCAGGGCGTGCGCAGCGCGTACCTGATCGGGCAGGACTACAGCTTCGGCCAGGCGGTGCTGCGCGAGGCGCGGCGCCAGCTCGCCGCGCAGCGGCCCGACGTGGCCATCGTCGGCGACGAGCTGCACGCCGTGGGCCGGGTCAAGGACTTCGCGCCCTACGCCGTCAAGATCAAGGCCAGCGGCGCGCAGGCGGTCATCACCGGCAACTGGGGCAACGACCTGACGCTGCTGGTCAAGGCCGCGCGCGACGTGGGCTACGAGGGCCGCTTCTACACCTTCTACGGCAACGCCCTGGGCGCGCCGGCCGCGTTGGGTGAGGCCGGCGTGGGCAAGGTGGTGGCCGTGGCCGACTGGCTGCCCAACGTGCCGGGCGCGCTCAGCGAGGCGTTCTACCGCGCCTTCCGCGCGCGTTTCCCGCAGCCGCAGGACGACTACGTGCACCTGCGCATGCAGCTCATGGTGGAGGCCCTGGCCCAGGCCATCGAACGCGCGGCCAGCCTCGACACGGTGGCCGTGGCGCGGGCGCTGGAGCAGGCCCAGGTGCAGATGGCGGGCCACGGCGGCTTCATGCGCGCGCAGGACCACCAGTTCCAGCAGGCCCTGGCGGTGGGCGTGATGGACCGGCAGGGCACCCCGGGCGTGCCGTTCGACGTGGAAGGCTCGGGCTACGGCTTTCGCGTGGTGCGCCAGATCACCGCAGCCCAGGCGCAGCTACCCACCAGTTGCCAGATGCAGCGGCCCTGACGGTGCCCCTCACAGCCATTGCGGCAGGTAATGGCTCAGCGCCAGCCCGGCCACCAGCAGCCAGGCGAACAGGGCTGCGGCCAGCAGCAAGGGCTTGAGGCCCGCGGCCCGCACGGCCTGCACGTGGGTGGTCAGCCCCAGGGCCGCCATGGCGATGGCGAGCAGCAGGTCGTCGAGCTGCACGCCGGCATGCACCACGGCGGCCGGCAGCACGCCCAGCGAATGCACCCCGGCCATGGCGACGAAGCCCAGCGCGAACCAGGGAATGGTGATGGCGCCGTGGCCCGCCGCGTGCTGCCCCTGCATGCGCGCCGCGCGTGCCTGGCTGGCGGAGAGCGCGAGCAGGAACGGCGCCAGCATCATCACCCGCACCATCTTGGCGATCACCGCCGTGCTGGCGGCCTCGGGGCCCACGGCCGCGCCAGCGGCCACCACCTGCGCCACCTCGTGCACCGTGGCGCCCACGTACAGGCCGTAGTGCTGCGCGTCGGCGGGCAGCCAGCCGTGTGCTGCGTTCCAGTGGAACAGCGCGGGGTACAGAAAGGTGCCCAGGGTGCCGAACACCACCACCGTGGCGATGGCCACCGCCACGTCCTGCGCCCGGCCCCTGGCCACTGGTGCGGCGGCCAGCACGGCGGCGGCG
>Ga0222427_101272_pt1 | contig 12409 bp, 8 predicted proteins | sample 2B20Ametagenome_FD_182890 | JGI IMG/M metagenome (GOLD analysis project Ga0222427, IMG submission 182890) | Enriched microbial communities from leaf-cutter ant dump, University of Wisconsin, Madison, United States - 2B20A (version 2) | ecosystem: Environmental > Terrestrial > Nest > Insects nest >...
TGAAATGGCTTGCAGCAAGCGCAGGCAGCTCTTTTTTTGATAGCTCAGGCCGCGCGCGCCTGCTGGGGCGCGTCGGCCTGCGCCCAGCGCTGCGCCAGCGCGGCGCGCAGCGCGCCGGTCTTCTGCACGCTGGCCTCGCGCACGTGGCCGAAGCCGCGCACCTGCTCGGGCCACTGCGCCGTCTCGATGGCCAGCGCCAGGCGCTCGGGCGTGAGGCCGGCGACCAGGCGCTCCACGTCCTGCTCGTAGTCGGCGATCAGGCGCAGCGCCAGGCGCCGTTCGGCGTTGTGGCGGAACGGGTCCAGCACCGTGCCGCGCAGGCCGCGCAGGCGTGCCAGCAGACGCAGCGCGTGCCAGGCCCAGGGCCCGAGTTCGCGCTTGCGCGGCAGGCCCGTCACCGGGTCCTTGCCTGCGAAGGGCCAGGCGCCGAGGTGGAAGTGCAGCCGGTAGCCGTCCTCGAAGGCCTGCGCCAGCTCGGCGCGGAATTCGGGCGTGCTGTACAGGCGCGCCACCTCGAATTCGTCCTTGTACGCCAGCAGCTTGAAGTAGTAGCGCGCCACGGCGGTGGCCAGGCGCTCGCCGCCGCCGGCGGCCTGCTCGGCCGCCGCCACGCGCTGCACCAGGCGGGCGTGGCGCTCGGCGTAGGCGGGGTTCTGGAACGCGGCCAGGCGCGCGCCACGGTCGGCCAGCACGTCGACCAGGCGCGCCAGGCGCGGCTGGAACTGCACCACCTTCTGCGTGCCGGCGGGCGCGGCCAGCGCCTGCACGGCGGCGCCGTCGTGCGCGGCGCGGCGGCCCCACAGGAAGCTCTTGAGGTTGAAGTCCACGCTCACGCCGTTCAGCGCGATGGCCCGCTCGATGGCCGCGCGCGCCACCGGCAGCCAGCCGCGCTGCCAGGCAAAGCCCAGCAGGAACAGGTTGGCGGCGATGGTGTCGCCCATCAGCGCCACGGCCAGGCGCGTGGCCTCGACCAGGGCGAGCTGCGCGTCGCCGCCCGCGGCGGCGGCAATGCGCTGCTGCAGCGCCTGCGCGTCGAGCTGCCAGTCGGGGTTGCGCGTGAATTCGCTGGTGGGCGCCACGCTGGTGTCCACCACGGCGCGGGTGCGCCCGGCGCGGAACTTGGACAGCGCCTCGTCCCCGGCGCTGACCACCAGGTCGCAGCCCACCAGCAGGTCGGCCTCGCCCGCCGCCAGCCGCGTGGACTGCAGTTGCGCCGCGTCGGCGGCAATGCGGATGTGCGACATCACGGCGCCGTACTTCTGCGCCAGGCCCGTCACGTCGAGCGTGCTGGCGGCCTTGCCGTCCAGGTGTGCGGCCATGCCCAGGATGGCGCCCACCGTCACCACGCCCGTACCGCCGATGCCGGTGACCAGCACGCCGTAGGGCCGCGCGCCGTCGAGCGCGGGCAAGGCGGCCTCGGGCAGCGCCAGGTCGGATTCGGGCAGCGCGCGCGCCTTGCCGCGCCGGAGCGTGGCGCCGTGCACGGTAACGAAGCTGGGGCAGAAGCCCTCGACGCAGGAAAAATCCTTGTTGCACGACGACTGGTTGATGCGCCGCTTGCGCCCCAGCTCGGTGGGCAGCGGCTCGATGGACATGCAGTTGGATTGGGCGCTGCAGTCGCCGCAGCCCTCGCACACGGCGCTGTTGATGAAGCTGCGCTGGTCCGGGTCGGGGGCCTTGCCGCGCTTGCGCAGGCGGCGGCGCTCGGTGGCGCACACCTGGTCGTAGATCAGCACCGACACGCCGGTGAATTCGCGCAGTTCGCGCTGCACGCGCTCCAGCGCGCGCCGGTGCTCCACGGCCACGCCCGGGGGCAGCGCCACGCCGTCGTAGCGGCCCGGGTCGTCGGCCACCACCACGATGCGGCCCACGCCCTCGGCCAGCAACTCGGCGGCCATCTGCGGCACCGACAGCTCGCCGTCCACCGGCTGGCCGCCGGTCATGGAGACGAAGCCGTTGACCAGCAGCTTGTAGGTGATGCGCACCTTGGCCGCGACGGCCTGGCGGATGGCCAGGAAGCCCGAGTGGAAGTAGGTGCCGTCGCCCAGGTTGGCGAAGACGTGCGGCTCGTCGGTGAACGGCGCCTGGCCGACCCACATCACGCCCTCGCCGCCCATGTGCGAAATGGTGCCGGTGGTCTGCGGCCGCTGCAGCGAGGCGATGGCGTGGCAGCCGATGCCCGCCAGCGCGCGACTGCCTTCGGGCAACTGGGTGGAGGTGTTGTGCGGGCAGCCGGAGCAGAAGTTGGGCAGGCGCACCGGCCCGCCCTTGGGCACGGCGGCCGGGGCGGCACCCTCGCAGCCCGGCAGGCCGAGCAGCCGCGCGACCAGCGCGGCGATGGCCGGCGGCGCCAGCTCGCCCGTCGACGGCAGGCCCGGCGCGCCGCGCGTGCGCGCCCACCCGCTGGCGCCGTGGTACTTGCCGGCCACGCGCACGCCGCGCAGGCCCGGCGCGTCGAACAGGATGGCCTTGACCTGGTCCTCCAGCACGTTGCGCTTTTCCTCCACCACCAGCAGCGTCTCCAGGCCCTGGGCGAAGTCCTCGATGGCGTGCGGATCGAGCGGCCAGACCATGCCGACCTTCAGCAGCCGGATGCCATGGGCGCTGGCGGCGGCTTCGTCCAGCCCCAGCTCCAGCAGCGCCTGGCGCACGTCGGCGTAGCTCTTGCCCGCCGCGACGATGCCCAGGCGCGGCGCGGCGCTGTCGAGCGCCACGCGGTTGAGCCCGTTGGCGCGCGCGTACTCCAGCGCGGCGTGCAGCTTGTGCTCGTACAGGCGCGACTCCTGCGGCAGCGGCCCGTCGAAGCGGCGGATGTTCAGCCCGTCGGCCGGCTGCGTAGGCAGCGGCGCGGGCGCGGTGGTATGCGGGCGGCCCACGCCCACCTGCACGCTGCCCGAGGACTCGACCACGTCGGTCACCAGCTTGAGCCCCACCCAGCAGCCGGCATGGCGGCTCATGGCGATGCCGTGCAGGCCGAAGTCGAGAATGTCCTGCACGTTGGCCGGATAGAGCACGGGGATGCCGGTGGCGATCAGGATCTGGTCCGACTGCGCGGCCTGCGTGGAGGACTTGGCCGCGTGGTCGTCGCCGCACAGCGCCAGCGCGCCGCCCCAGGGCGCGGTGCCCGCGGCGTTGGCGTGGCGCAGCACGTCGGCGCTGCGGTCCACGCCGGGCGTCTTGCCGTACCAGATGCTGAACACGCCGTCGTAGCGCGCGCCGGGGAAGATGCCCACGTACTGCGAGCCCCACACGGCGGTGGCCGCCAGGTCCTCGTTCACGCCGGGCTGGAAGTGGATGTGGTGCGCCTTGAGCCGCTCGGCGTTGCGCCACAGCTCCATGTCGTAGCGGCCCAGCGGCGAGCCGCGGTAGCCGCTGATGAAGCCCGCCGTGTTGCGCCCGGCGGCCACGTCGCACAGGCGCTGCTGCAGCGGCAGGCGCACCAGCGCCTGCGTGCCGGACATGAAGGTCCAGCCGCTCGCCAGCTCGTATTTTTCGTCCAGTGTCACATCCGCCGCGGGGCGGGTTGCCAAGGCTGTGGTCATCGTGTCTGCCAGCCGCCCCGGGGGGCGGTGTCTCCGTCGTTGTTGTGCGGGGCAGTCTAGGAAAGGGCGGCGCGGCGCGTCACCACCTGTTCGGGTGGAGCTAGGGTTTGTCGCTAGGCTGGGGAGTCGCCCAGGCGTCAGTCGATGAGGCGCAGGCGCCGCGCCTGGGCGATGGCCTGGGCGCGGTTGCGCGCGTCGAGCTTGAGGTACAGCCGCTTGAGGTACCACTTGACCGTGTTTTCCGCCAGCCCCTGGCGGCTGGCGATCTCCCGGTTCTGCTGGCCCTGGGCCAGTGCCTGCAGCAGTGCGCGTTCGCGCGCGCTGAAGCCTTCGTCCGCCTCCACGGCGGCCGGCGCGGCGGGCGGCAGCGCCCCGGCCGCCAGCACCTGTTGCGCGTACTCGCGCGGCACGCCGGCCGGCAGCGTGGCGCCCGGCGCGAGCCAGGCGGCGATGGGGCCGAGCACGGGCGCGCCTTCGTCGGCGAAGCTGCGCACGAAGCCGTGGCGGCTGCCCTCGGCCAGCGCGGCGGCCAGCGCCGCGTGCGCGGCCGGGGCATCGCCCAGCGCGCCGAGCGCGCAGGCGCGCAGGACCGACAGCTTCAGCGCGCGCCAGCCGCGCTGCGTGGCGCGCGCCTGGCGCTCGTGCTGCGCGATGGCGGGCAGCGCCTGGCGTGCCTGGCCGTCGCGCACCTGCAGCCGCAGCCAGGCGATGTCGCAGGCTTCGGTGTCGGTGGCGAAGTGAAAGCTGCCCTCCCCAGGCAGCGCGGCGGGCACCAGCGCGCGCGCCTGCGCGAGCTGGCCCGCCAGCGTGGCCAGGCGCACCTTCTCCCAGCGGCAGGCGAATTCCAGGCGGTGAAAGCGCCGCTGCAGCGAGCGCGCCAGCGCCTCGTCGAGGATGGCCTGCGCGCCGCCGCCGTCGCCGCGCGCGAACTGCAGCCGCGCCGCCGCCAGGTAGGCGCCGATGACCAGGTCGGTGGCCAGGTAGTCGTCGGCGTGCGGCGCGTGCAGCGCCAGCAGGGCCTGCAGGGCGTCGAGCTGGTCGGTCTCGTACAGCAGCTCGCAGCGCAGGCCCGAGCCCAGCGCGGCATGCTGCGCGTGCTGGCCGTCGGTGCCCATGCCGCTGTAGCAGGCCAGGGCGCGCTGCAGCGCGCCGCGCGAGCTCCAGATGGCGGCGCGCAGCCCCAGCGCGGCCGACAGGCCGAACAGGTTGGAGGCCTTGCGGTTGTGCAGGTCGGCCTGGTCGAGCAGCGCCAGCGCGGCGTCGAAATGGTGCTGCGCGATCTCGCCGTGCGCGCGCACGTTGAGCATGATGCCGCGCGCATAGTCGCCGTGGGCCTGGGGCAGGTTGCGCTGCGTCACCTGCATGGTCTGCGCCACGTCGTCCTCGGCGGCCGCGAGCAGCGCCTCCAGCGCCAGGTAGTCCTCCCAGGTGAGGCGGTCGAAGTCCTGCTGCGTGGACAGCGCCAGCAACTGGCGCAGGCGCGCGCGCGCCTCCTCCAACTGGTGGAAGTAGGTGTGGGCGCGCCCGGCGGCCCAGACGATGCCGGGATGGCCGTCGGCGATGTGCGCGGGCAGGCGCGCGATCCAGTGCTGCAGCGTGGCCAGGTGGCCGCTGCGCACCAGCGGCCGGGCGGCGCGCGCCACCATCGCGGCGGCGAAGGCCGCGTCGCCGCTGTCCAGCGCGTGGCCGATGGCCTCGATCAGCAGGCCCTCGGCCTCCAGCCAGGCGGCGGCCTTGCGGTGCAGCAGCGCGGCGCGGCCGGGGCGCAGCGCGTCCAGGCGCTTGCGCAGGAAGTCCTGCAGCAGCGAGTGGCAGCGCCAGGCGCCGCCCTGGCTCGGGCCCAGCGGGGTGAGGAACTGCAGGTGGCGGCCCATGTCCTCCAGCAGCGCGGCGCTGCCGCCGCGCTCGCACAGCGCGTCGCACAGCGGCGGCAGCAGGTAGCGCAGGATGCTGGTGTCGAGCAGGAAGTCACGGTGCGCGGGCGGCTGCTGCTCCAGGATTTCGCTGGCCAGGTAGCTGGCGAGGTCGGAGCCGCCGTCGTGCAGCGTGTCGAGGAAGCGCGGCGGCGCCTCGCCGTGGTGCAGCGCCAGCGTGCCCAGGCGCAGCGCGGCGGGCCAGCCCTCGCAGCGCTGGGCCAGCAGCTCCAGCCAGGCGGCGGGCGCGCGCGCGGCGTCGCCGTGGCGCAGCAGGGCGCGGGTTTCCTCGTCGTCGAAGCGCAACTGGCGCGCGTCCCACTCCAGCAGCCAGCCGCTGGCCTTGAGGCGGTGCAGCGCGAGCCGCGCGTGCGGGCGCGTGCTCACGACCACGCGCAGGTTGGCCGGCGCGAAGCGCAGCAGCTGGTGGATGAGCTGCACCGTGGCCTGCCCGCGCACCGACTCGAATTCGTCCAGGAACAGCACCGCGCCGCCGCTGCGGCGCGCCACCGTGTTGAGCCACAGGCCCAGGTCGGGCACGGGTGCGTCGGCCGGCTCCTCCCCATGGCGGTCCATGGCGGCCTGCAGGTGCGTGAGCAGGTGCAGCGGGTCGTCGTCGCGCGGGTCCAGCGTCAGCCAGTGGCACGAGGTGCCGGGCTGGCACGCCAGTTGCGCGAACAACTGGCCCATGAGCGTGGTCTTGCCGTAGCCCGCCGGGGCGCGCAGCAGCAGCACGCGCCAGTGCGGCGCCTGCTCCAGCAGGGCCAGCAGCTTGTGGCGCGGGATGCTGCCGGGCGCCAGCCTGGGGGGGTGGAGCTTCCCTTCCAGCGCCACGCCGGCGGAAGATCTTGGGGCGGAAGGCATGGTGGTTTCGCGCACGAGTGTAGCCAACGCCACCCGCCGCGCCCTGCCGCGCCCTGGAAGGGGCGTGCCACAATGCCCCGATCCCTTTGACCGACGGAAACACCCCCTATGCCTGGACTCCTGCCCGATATCGATCCCGATGGCCTGCTCGAATTCTCGGTGGTCTACACCGACCGCGCGCTCAACCACATGTCCAGGCGCTTCACCGGCGTGATGCAGGACATCCTGGCCACGCTCAAGGAGGTCTACCACGCCCACACCGCCGTGCTCGTGCCCGGCAGCGGCACCTTCGGCATGGAGGCCGTGGCGCGCCAGTTCGCCAACCGCGAGAAGGTGCTGATCGTGCGCAACGGCTGGTTCAGCTACCGCTGGACGCAGATCTTCGACGCCGACAAGGGCCTGGGCGGCGGCGCCGTGGTGTGCAAGGCGCGCAGGCAGGGCGATGGCCCGCAGGCCCCCTGGGCGCCCTGCCCGGCCGGCGAAGTGGCGGCCGCCATCCGCGCCGAAAGGCCGAAGGTGGTGTTCGCGCCGCACGTGGAGACGGCCAGCGGCATCCTCCTGTCCGACGACTACCTGCGCGCCATCAGCGCCGCGGCGCACGAGGTGGGCGCGCTGTTCGTGCTCGACTGCGTGGCCTCGGGCGCCATGTGGGTGGACATGCAGGCCACCGGCGTGGACGTGCTGATTTCCGCCCCGCAAAAGGGCTGGAGCGGCTCGCCCTGCTGCGCCATGGTGATGCTCAGCGCGCGCGCGCGTGAAGCCATCGACGGCACGCAGAGCAGCAGCTTCTCGTGCGACCTGAAGAAGTGGATGCAGATCGCCGAAGGTTACGAAAAAGGCCAGCATGCCTACCACACCACCATGCCCACCGACGCGCTGGTGCGCCTGCGCGACGTGATGCTGGAGACGCGCGCCTACGGCTTCGCCAAGGTGCGCGACGAACAGATCGCCCTGGGCGCCCAGGTGCGCGCGCTGCTGGAGTCGCACGGCTTTCCCAGCGTGGCCGCCGAGGGCTGGAAGGCGCCCGGCGTGGTGGTGAGCTACACCACCGACCCCGGCATCCAGAACGCGAGCAAGTTCGCCGCCGTGGGCCTGCAGACCGCCTCGGGCGTGCCGCTGCAGTGCGACGAGGGCGCGGACTTCATGACCTTCCGCATCGGCCTGTTCGGCCTGGAGAAATGGCACAACGTGGAGCGCACCGTGGGGCACCTGCGCGACGCGCTGGACCAGGTGGCGCCGCGCGGCTGACGGCACGCCCGGATCGCCCAAAGCACAAAGGCCACCCGCGGGTGGCCTTTGTGCTTTGGGGCGTGCGTCAGCGGGCCTTGCGCTCCGCCTCCTCGGCCGCGTGGGCGCGCGCGATGGCGAGGATCACGTCGCGCGCCAGGCGGCGCTGGGGCACGGGCAGGCGCAGGTAGACCTCGAACAGCTCGCGGTCCTGGTAGCCCGCGCCGGCGTGCCACAGCGGCTGCGAACGGGCAGCCTGGGGCGCCGCCGCGCGCTCGCCGTAGCCCAGCTCCTGCACGCTGGTTCCGAGCCACTCGGCCAGCGTCACGAGCTTCTTGTGGTCCGGCATGGTCTCGCCCAGCAGCCAGCGGCGCACGCCGTGCAGGGTCATCGGCTTGCCCCAGTGGCGCGTATTGAATTCGCGCTCCAGCACCGCCGGCTTGGCCTCGTAGCCCGCCGCAGCCATGGCATCGCGTAACCGTTGCGCAAATTGGGTTCTTGCTTCCTGCATGCAATCACACTAGGGATGCGGTGGCGCAGCAGGTTGATTCGCGAAAATAGTCACGTAGTATGATTGCGTAACAGTTACGTTTCTTGGTGAAATGCTCTCCAGGCCATGGCGGCGCGCCAGCGTGCGGAAGTCGCGGGTCCGGGAGCCGATCTTGGAGTTGCGCGCATGTCCCAGCGTTCCCCCCTCCCTCCTCCCAGCCTGCCGCCACCCGATGCGGCGGAGGTGCCGCAAGACGGCGTGCCGGCGTCGTTCCGCGTGCCGGTGCTGACGCGCGCGCAGCGCGAGGCCATGCTGGCCAACGTGCGGCGCCTGCGCGAGCTGCGGGAGCAGGAGCACCAGGAGGCGGCCGCGGCACGGCGCACACCGCAGCGCGACCAGTGATTCGCTATCAATGAAATAGCTGCCAGCGCACGCTGGGCGGGCGCTGTAGCCCTTTTTCGCTCAGAACCGTGGCAAGTCCGGGTGCGCGATCCGGCCGCCGCGCACCAGCATCTTTCCGTATTCGGCGCAGCGGTGCAGGGTCGGCACCACCTTGCCGGGGTTGAGCAGCCCGGCGGGGTCGAACGCCTGCTTGAGCGCGGCCATCTGCGCGTTCTCCTCGGCGGTGAACTGGGTGCACATGCTGTTGAGCTTCTCCACGCCCACGCCGTGCTCGCCGGTCACGGTGCCGCCCATGGCCACGCTGGTCTCCAGGATGTCGGCGCCGAACAGCTCGCAGCGGTGCAACTGGTCGGGGTCGTTGGCATCGAACAGGATCAGCGGGTGCAGGTTGCCGTCGCCCGCATGGAACACGTTGACGCAGCGCAGGCCGTATTTCTTCTCCATCGCGGCGATGGCCAGCAGGATGTCGGCCAGGCGCTTGCGCGGGATGGTCGAATCCATGCACATGTAGTCGGGGCTGATGCGGCCGCTGGCCGGGAAGGCGTTCTTGCGCCCGCTCCAGAAGCGCAGGCGCTCCTCCTCGCCCTGGCTGACCGAAATGGCCGTGGCGCCCGCGCCGCGCAGCACCGCGCTCATGCGCTGGATTTCCTCCTCCACCTCCTCGGGCGTGCCGTCGCTCTCGCACAGCAGGATGGCCTCGGCCGCGAGGTCGTAGCCGGCCTTGACGAAGTCCTCCACGGCGGCGGTCATGGGCTTGTCCATCATCTCCAGGCCCGCCGGGATGATGCCCGCGGCGATCACCGCCGCCACCGCGTCGCCGGCCTTGCGCACGTCGTCGAAGCTGGCCATGATGCAGCGCGCCAGCTGCGGCCGGGGAATGAGGCGCACGGTGACCTCGGTGGCCACGGCCAGCATGCCCTCGCTGCCGATCACGGCGGCCAGCAGGTCCAGGCCCGGCGTGTCGAGCGCGTGGCTGCCGAACGCGATGGGCTCGCCCTCCATGGTGTAGCCGCGCACGCGCAGCACGTTGTGCACCGTCAGGCCGTACTTCAGGCAGTGCACGCCGCCCGAGTTCTCGGCGACGTTGCCGCCGATGGTGCAGGCGATCTGGCTGCTCGGGTCGGGCGCGTAGTACAGGCCGTGCGCGGCGGCGGCCTCGCTGATGGCGAGGTTGCGCACGCCGCACTGCACGGTGGCGCTGCGGCTGGCCGGATCGACGCGCAGGATGCGGTTGAACTTGGCGAGCGACAGCGTCACGCCCAGCGCGTGCGGCATGGCGCCGCCCGACAGGCCGGTGCCCGCGCCGCGCGCCACCACGGGCACCTGCAGGCGGTGGCAGGCGCGCAGCACGGCCTGCACCTGCTCCTCGGTCTCGGGCAAGCAGACCACCAGCGGGCGCTGGCGGTAGGCGGTCAGGCCGTCGCACTCGTAGGGCGTGGTGTCCTCGGCCTGCCACAGCAGGGCGTGCGGCGGCACGCAGGCCGAGAGGGCCTGGACGACCTCGCGCTGACGCGCGGCGCGTTCGGAGGGGCGGGGCGGATTACTCATGTTTTGATAGCTTCTTGCGCTTGCTGGATAAGGGCTAGGGCCTGTTTTGATTGAAAACCGTGTTCACACCATGGCGCGGCGCAGCCACTCGGCGAAGGCCGCGCACTCCCAGCGCTCCATGGTGCCGGTTTTCCAGCACAGGTAGTGCGCGTAGGGGCTGGCCGCCACGGTGTCGAACAGCCGCACCAGCGTGCCGCGCTCCAGCCAGGGCGCGCCCAGCTTGAGCCGCACGGGCGCCACGCCCATGCCGGCGGCCGCGGCGTCGCACATCAGGCCCACGTCGTTGAACTGCGAGCCTTCGCGCGGCTCGCCCCAGTCCAGCCCGGCGGCGGCGAACCAGGTGCGCCAGGGCTCCAGCGGGCTGCGCAGCAGGGGCAGGCCCTCCAGGTCCCCGGGGCGCTCGAACGGGCCGTATTCGCGCACGAAGCCGGGCGACGCCAGGGGCGTGAGCACGTCGCGCGCCAGCTCCACGTGCTCCATGTCGGCGTAGTGGCCGGGGCCGAAGCGCACCACCAGGTCGGCGTCCTCGGCCACACCGTCGAGCAGCGGGACCGAGACCTGCAGCGCCAGGTCGATCTCGGGGTAGGCCTCGGTGAACTGGCGCAGGCGCGGAATCAGGATGGCGCGCGCGAAGGTCGGCGTCACGGCCAGCGTCAGGCGCTTGCGCCCCGGCGCCACGGCGGCGCCGGGCAGGCGCTGCAGCGCGGCCAGCCCCTCGCGCACCTGGCCCAGGTAGCTGCTGCCGTCGGCCGTGAGGGAGAAGTCGCTGCGGCCGAACAGGCGTGTGCCCAGGATGTGTTCGAGCTGCTTGACGCGGTGGCTCACGGCGCTGGGCGTCACGCACAGCTCGTCGGCCGTCTGCGTCACGCTGCGCAGGCGCGCCAGCGCCTCGAAGGTAATGAGGCACTGGATGGGCGGAATGCGGCGTGCTGTGGTCAGGTGGGGGAGCGCGGGCATGGCAAGGCAGGTGGCGGTGGCGGGCGGAATCCGAGAAAGCATATGCGAACAAAGCAGTTCACGCGCCGCGCGGCGGCGGCCAGCATGGGCCTCTTTTCGTCTTTTCGCTCCGGCCGCCCGCCATGACCGCCATCGCCCCCGCCGAACTGGACCGCACCATCGACCGCCTGCTCGCCGGCCTGCAGTGGCAGACCACGGTGTTCCACGTGGGCCGCTACTGCGGCGAGCGCTGGCGCGCCTCCACGGCGGGGCACGCGCTGGCGGGCTTTCACATCGTGCTGCAGGGCCAGTGCCACCTGCACCGGCCGGGCCGGGCGCCGGTGGCGCTGGCGGCGGGCGACGGCGTGTTCCTGCTGGGCGACACGCCGCACAGCCTCACGGCCCAGGCCGGCGACGCCGCGCTGTGCGCGCCCCAGGCCATGGCGCCCCTGCTTCCCGGGGACGGACGGGGCACCGGGCTGGCCTGCGGCTTCTTCCAGTTCAGCGGCGCGCTCAGCCACATGATGGTGCGCGCCCTGCCCGAGGTGCTGGTGCTGCGCGCCGCCGACGGCGCCGCCCCGGCCACCGGCCTGGTGGAGTGCATGCTGCGCGAGGCCCAGGCCGGCGCGGGCGGCGATGCCGCCACCTCGCCCGTGATGGCGCGGCTGACCGACCTGCTGTTCTTCTACGTGGTGCGCCACGCCGTGCGCACGGCCGAGGTGCCCGCCGGGCTGTGGCGGCTGCTGCGCCACCCGGCGCTGGCGCCGCTGCTGGCGCGCCTGCTCGACGCGCCGGGCCAGGCCTGGAGCGTGCAGGACATGGCCGCCGTGGTGCACATGTCGCGTGCGCGTTTCTTCCGCGAATTCCAGGGTGCCTGCGGGCAGGCGCCGGGGCAGTTCCTGACCACGCTACGCATGCAGGTGGCGGCGCAGCGCATCGAGCGCGGCGAAAGCGTGGCGCGCGCCGCCGAGCAGGTGGGCTACCTGTCGTACGCGGCGTTCTCGCGCGCCTTCAAGAAGACCACCGGCCTGCAGCCGGGCACCTGGCAGCGCCAACGCGCGCAGCCCGGTGCCACACCGCCCCACTAAGCAGAGACGCCCGGGCATAAACCAGCGACGCTGGGGCGCCCCCCAGCGCGCGGCGGCGCCCAGAATCGACCGCATCCCTTCACTGCCTGATGGCGCACCATGAGCCGACTTCCCCTGCACACCCCCGACGACGCCCCCGCCGCCAGCCGCCCGCTGGTGGAGCGCGCCATCGCCAACAACGGTTTCCTGCCGAACCTCATCGGCGTGCTGGCCGGCGCGCCCGTGGCGCTGGAGACCTACCTCACCGTCGGCAGCATCAACGCCCGCGCCAGCCTGCCGCTGGCCGAGCGCGAGGTGGTGCAGCTCACGGCGGCGCGCATCCACGGCTGCGACTTCTGCGTGGCCGGGCACACCGCCGTGGCCACCCGCAAGGCCGGGCTGCCCGCCGCCCAGGTGCTG
>Ga0222427_101278_pt1 | contig 12348 bp, 10 predicted proteins | sample 2B20Ametagenome_FD_182890 | JGI IMG/M metagenome (GOLD analysis project Ga0222427, IMG submission 182890) | Enriched microbial communities from leaf-cutter ant dump, University of Wisconsin, Madison, United States - 2B20A (version 2) | ecosystem: Environmental > Terrestrial > Nest > Insects nest...
GCACCCGAAATCGTGACCGAATACGGCGGGCACCAACTCATGCTCTTGGAGGTCATGCACGAGGCCCTGACCGATGAACGGCGGACCTTCCCGCTGCGCGTGCAATACATCCAGCAGCGCCGCGATCTGATGGGACTGAATGCTGCGCCGCAGGCGCTCCCCCAGCCGCAGGCACCACAGCAGCCCGTCGCACCCACCAACGGCAAAAAGATCAGCGATGCTTACGACGAATGGGTTGCCATCCGGCAGGCACCAGAACGCACACAGCAAACCTACAAACGCCATGCCGATCAGTTCGTTGCCTTGATGGGCGATCTGCCCCTGCATGCAGTGGATCGCACCATGGGCATTGCATTCCGCGACAAGCTGCAAGCCTGGGCCATCGAGAACGGCAAGACAGCAACCACTGCGGACAACATCCTCGTAAGCCTTCGCGCTTTGTTCAATGTGGCACGGGACAAGGGCTGGCTGACAAGCAATCCTTTGGAGCGCCTGAGTGTTGAAATCGGCGGCAAGGAATCCGAAGGGCGCGAACCTTGGACGAAGGAAGAACTGGGCCTGATCTTCAGCGATCCGCTATGGACGCAACATGCAATCCCCACCGATAAAAAGGCAGGCAAGGATGCAGCCTACTGGATACCATTGATCGCCTGCTACACCGGGGCACGCCTGACGGAAATCGCGCAACTCTGGACGGACGACGTAGCGACCGAGCCGGGGAAAGAAACCTTTGAGTTCAGGGCAGATGCGCAACGGGATCAAAAGCTCAAAAACTCGGGTTCTTGGCGGGCAGTGCCGATGCACCCTGAGCTGATCCGGCTGGGCTTCTGCGACTACGTGAAATCTCTCCCCAAAGGATCGCTCTTTCCGCATTTGCCAAAAGAAGGAAAGAACGGAGCGGGCGGGCAGTTCGGCAAGTGGTTCGGCTCCTTCAAAAGCGCGAAGGGCTTCACGTCCCCTGCCAAGTCGTTCCACTCGTTCCGGCATCTTGTCGCTACGGAGCTGCGGCTGGCAGGTGCCACCGATGCACAAGCAGACGCGATCACAGGGCATGCGGGGAATGGCGTGGGCAGGCAAGTCTATGCAGCAACCATCAGGCGCAAGGCTGAACAGCTTCGGCATGTGATCAAGTTGCTGGAGTTTCCGACCAAACAGATTCCTGCGTATCACGGCGACTCATGACCGCTTCCGACCCATTGCAGTCATACGCCTTGGCCAACTCGTGGCTCTATAGCGGCCCCTCACCGCTTGACATGAACGGCTGTGGCGGATGCAAACGATGCTTCCGAAGCCCCTTTCATCGTGGACTCAACATGGCGTCCATGTCCCAGCCTCAGCCAGAGAGCTGAATCAGAGTGGAAGATCGGGCATTCACTGTCAATGAAGGTCGAGGGATGCGCGGTCGCAGTGCGCATCGGCTCTCAAATTTCTGACCCCGATCAACCAAGCTGTGCATAGCCCTCACTGCAAAACCAGACTGACTCTGCCAGCGCCGTGTAGAGCGCGGCAACCCATGAGTTTCGCGCGGCAAGTGTGCGTGTCCGCGCTTGGTGCGCAAGCAGAGCCTGCACGCCTTCCACGCCTCTCGCGGCTGCGGCTTCAGCGAGCGTAAAACGAATACTGACCATTTCGGATCCAGCTTGTGCGGCATAGAGTTCTCCCAGCCCGAATGTCTCAAAGTGCACTCTCAACCGAGCGACCGTTGTCGCGTCAATATTGGCGGGAGGGCGAACTGAGAACACTACAGCTGGGGGACTTGATTCCCGTACCTCCGCGACCAACCACGAGACACCGCCGACATCATCGAAGTACGGGTGCAACGTTTGATCGCTGGCATCCGCAGGCTGTCGATCCAACTTGCTCTTGTTGCAGTCAGAGCAGGCGGGCACAAGATTCAGCGGTGTCAGAGCATAGGTGGGGTAGGAAGCCTTCGGAAGGTAATGGTCCAGAGTCTTAACAACTCTCTGACCACAGAGCGGACAGATGTCATTTGGAGCAGCCGTCTTCAAACGGTCGTAGAAGCGCCTAGCCCGTGATCCTTGCCGCGACAAGGTCCCCTTGTACAACGTCGACATTTCGGCCGATGAAACGCTGCCAGCCACGTCGTCGCTCGTCGCGATCTCGAACAGCCTGGCCCCAGGGCCAAGGGCCGCATAGTCCTGCTCAGCTGCTTCCAAAGTTGGCAGCACCCCGACGAGCCGTCCTGCGAGTCCCCTATCCCGTAGACCTGCGGCGCAGGACTCCAGAACCTCTTGGACGTTGAAGTCGGGCTCAGGCAAGATCTTCATCTTCGCCTTGGTCTGGCTGTTGCGGCATCGCCGAAAGCGACATCAGGATCGCTCGGGCTTCCGCACCGAGCTGATCATCGAAGTGAGCGACCGCAGCCTCGAACGATCCGGTGACGGCGAGAGCTTTGCGCAGCAGGTTGTGGAAACCTGAATTGGTGACTTCCAACCCAAAGACTTCCCGGGTCAGGACGCCAACGTTCTCCCCGAATGTCTCGATCAACGGCCTCTCGGCGACCGCAACGGCGCCTGCCCGGCGAAGCTTCCAGACACAAGAGCGCGGCACTTCCTGCAACACAACAGGCGAGTGGGTAGCAATCAGGCCGACGCCATTGCGCTTCACCAAAAGGTCCGCCACGCTTCGGACAAACGCCGCAAGTAGAGGAGGATGCAGATGACCTTCGGGCTCGTCAAGAATGACCAAGGTGCGCTCGTCCACAAGTTCGACGAGTCGGGTCATGGTCAGCAGCACGATCGCATGCCCCGAACTCAGGCGACTGAATAGATGCGCCGCAGCCCCGCGCCAGTCATCATCGGACAGGGTCAGCAGTTGCCCCACATCAGCCTCAGCGAAGAGCGGATCAGCTTCAAGTGTCTCAACGGCCGCGAGCCATCGCATTGATCGCGGACCTGAGCGACACTGTCCGAGACTCTCCGTGAAGTCGGCCGCCAACTTTTCCGGGGTCTTTATCTGGGCAGGCCTGTTTTCGTCGGCACCGTCTCTGAAGCGCAGCCCTACCTGCGTAGCTCGAATCTCCGCCGAGTCCGGTACTGGTAGGTCGAAGTCGTCGAAGACGCTGAACGACACTGTGACCAGACCGGCGAAGAACCACTCCTCGGCGTTGTCTCCCAGTAGACGAAGTTCACCGTGCTCCCGACCATTGTCAGCGATACCAAGAACCGCCATGGAAAGGTTCTGGACACACCTGGTCTTGCCGACACCATTGCGTCCGATCAGTACGTGCACATTCGTCGGCGGCTCGGACTCAGGAACAACGTTGAATCCGAGTACTGGCGGCAGGATGCCTTCAATCTGCGGGTCAGGCAGGACGTACTCGAATTCGAAGCGAGTCAGCAGGGCATTGCCGTGCGCGAGCCGGTGAAAGCGATTCCGTACGTTTCTTTGGGGGACGCTTCTGAGCAGCGACTCGGACATGACCTCCTCGTCGAAGTTCGCCTCAAAGATCTGAAGATTGAAGGCGCAGTCCCGTAGGCCTTCAAGGATCTGGTTCTTGAAGTCCGGGTCAAGCGCATTCAGCGTCTCGTAGTAGTTCTCGGTCTGGCCAACTGAGAAGTGGATCTGATCGAGCGCTTCAAAGGTGCGCGGCAAAGTCGGTGCCCTAAACCCAGGCTCCAGAGGCGTTCCCCCGCCGCGAGCCTGCAGACCAACCTCGCCGATCTTCACCGAGCCCGGCTCATGGGTCGTTCCTTCCTCATCCACAACGTACATCGTGAACATGGTTCGGAACTTTCCCCAGTCGTCCCATCGGTCGATTTCGAGGTAGACATGGCGCCGAGCTCTGTTGGCGCTGCCGGGCATGCGGTCTACGACGGTAAACAGATCAGCGCTCCTCATTTTTGAACATTGCGTCGGCGAGCTGCATGCTGCAGTCGTGCCGCCCAAAAAGTATGTAGCTGCACGCTAACGTGCACCAATCCTGACTTTAGGACAGGAACATCTTGCCACCGGCCTAAAGTTTCACGCTAGCGCGTAGGCCCGACACATCTAATCATAGGTGGATCCAAGTGCGGACCTTGGCGGACTACCGCTCCTGGCCGAATTCTGCCCGACGGCGAGGGGCGCTAGCGGGCCCGGAGCGGACATCGAACGTACTGAACTCGTGACCCCAAAGCTGGCCTTTCAAGTTCAGCCAGGGCCGAGCCCTCGAAGTCTCGGCCCCGGGGCGCTCCCCACAGTTGACCATGTAGCCTGAAGGGATGAAGTGTCTCAAAACGGACCTGCTACTTGAGCGCAGATTTGGCCGTCGAGTCAGGAGGAAGCGCAGACATCCTTGCCTCCCCGGAGAGGGCTACCATACGGGGAACAGACGCCACATTGGAAGGTGCCTTTGCGTTGCCATACGGTGAACGCGCGGTTGGGTCCGCAAGGTCTCTGAGTGGCTATATGAAACTAGGATTGGGGGTACAGATGTTCTTGGCTCGCATCGCACTGCGAAATGTGCGCTCAATGGAGAAGCTCGAGCTCGACTTCTCGTCGGGCGAGCAAGACGTCAGGCGCTGGACGCTGCTGCTTGGCGAAAATGGTTGCGGCAAGAGCTCCGTCCTAAGGGCAATTGCGCTCCTACTGGCCGGGAGCGACGCACTTGCTGACTTGTTCGATTCAGCGGACGACTGGATCCGAAACGGCGCCAGATTCTGTCGAATTGAAGGCACCTTGATGACTGCCGGCGGGAAGCCGCGCGAGATCTCGCTAGAGATCCATCGGGGCGATACCCTGCGCGACCTGTACTCCCGTAACGAAGCCTCATTGGGCGCGCTGGACGCTGCGATTGCCCATACCGACCGGAACTACTTTGTTCTGGGATATGGCGTGTCGCGTCGCCCGAATGCGACCTCTCGCTCAAAGAAGCCGGCATTCTTCCCGGAAGAGTATGCGAGATCGCCGCGAGCACAGGGCTTGGGCACGATGTTCACACCAGACTTCCCCCTGGTCTCCGTCGAACAGTGGGCAATGGACCTGGAGTATCGCGAGGGTTCAAAGTCGTTAGTTGCCGTCAGGAATGCTCTGAACCACCTGTTGCCAGGTATGACTTTTCACGGGATCGATAAAAAGACCCGTCAGATGATGTTCAGGACTGAAGACGGACCAGTGCCTTTACGCCAGCTGTCCGACGGCTACCAAATCATGGCGGCCTGGTGCGGGGACCTTCTTTATCGCATCACGCAGACGTTCCCGGATCGGAAGAATCCTTTGGCGACACGCGGCGTCCTGCTGATTGATGAACTGGACCTCCATCTCCATCCGGTGTGGCGACGCAAGCTCGTGGAGTTCTTATCCACCACCCTTCCGAATTTTCAGTTCATCGCGACCACTCACTCCGCGCTTACTGCTCAGCAGAGTGGGGAGGGGGAACTGTTCGTGATCAAGAGGGAAGGCCCAAAGGAGACGCCCATTCTGCAGCCCTTCGTTGGCGAGCCTCGCAGGATGATGTTGCATCAGCTCCTGATGAGCCCCATGTTTGGGCTTGAAACGCTTGACTCGGTCGAAGTCGAAGAGGCCCGCTCGAAGGTTCGGCAGCTTAGCGGGAAGAAGACACCACTCAGTTCCAGCGAAAGGCAGGAGCTTCGATCGAGCAAGGCCGTCTTGACGGAGGCACCTAGCTGGGACGCTGTGCCTAATTATGCGAAGGAGCAGACGAACCTCCTGAAGAGCATCCGCAGCTCCATTGGCGCCGGCAGCAAGCGGCCCAAGGTGTCCGTAGCGAAGCTGAAGGCCAGCGTCAAAGCGTTGGAGAGCAGCAAATGATTCGGCTGCCAAGAACAAGAACCACGAAGGAGCTCAAGGGCTACACCGGCGCCGCGCTTCAGACCAAGCTCGGGAAGCTTCTCTCGTACTACTACATGGACGGGGCAACTGGTGTCATTGACTTCAAGCCAAAGGCGAGGCAAGTCTGGGGGAAGGCCAAGGACCAACTGAAGGTGGAGTCATTCAACAAGTGCGCGTACTGCGAGGCGGACACGGCAGTCGTCGCACATGGCGACGTTGAACATTTTCGACCCAAGAGCGAGTACTGGTGGCTGGCATATTGCTTTGACAACTACACCTACAGTTGTCAGATTTGCAACCAAACTTACAAGGGGAACAAGTTTGACATCACAGGTGCCAAGCTTGCAGCGCCGATACTGCCTGGCACTTCTCCGACGAACGCTGCGCAACTCGCAGCGGCGACCGCGAGCCTCTGTCCTGATCCGTGCACGGCCACCGATGCGAAGATAAAGAAACTCTTCTCGCTCGAGGATGCGCATCTGGTCAACCCGTACGTGGAGGATCCAGAAAAGTACTTCGCATGGAAAGCCGACCCTGTGACCGAAGAGGTGCGTCTGGTCCCGAGGGGCAATTCTGCCAAGGCTAAGCGGGCGGTGGTGGCAGCTGAGAGCATGCTTGGCTTGAACCGCGAAGAACTGAAGCGCAATCGCTGGGTGGCATATGACACCTTGGAGACGATGGTGCTCGGGTTTCAAGCAGTGACGGATACCTCTAAGCAGAAGTCACTGTTGGAACGAATCCGACGTCAAGCTGATGCAGAGCAGCCATATGCAGGAATGAAGCGCTACTTCCTACGGTCTTGGGGCCTATTGAGTCCCTGACTCGCACAGATTTTGCGACCGCCTGCCAGCAAGCAGTCGTTTGTGATGGTCAGCGTAGAACAATGGCGACTCGGCCTCATGCTGTATCGGGCGGGGTAGGCGAATCGTGGCGGTTTACCGAGGCTCTCCCGAATGCCTCGGCGCGCCGTCAGATCCACCGTTAGCCGGGCGGGCATGGCCGTCTAGCACGGTTGCCAAGGGCGACCACGGGTGACAAGCCAAGCTGCCGGGAAATGCAGCGCAGTGTGCGGACTCACGAACCGCTATCCGTCGCGATCTTCGACATCGACCATTTCAAGGCCGCCAATGACCGCTTCGTCCGTTATGTAGGCGATGAGTTGCTAAAGATCATCAGCGAGTTCCTGCGCGCGGAAGCGCGTGACGTGGACGTGCTGGTTCTATGAGCGAAAAGTAGTTCGGTCTGGTGATGATGGCATCCGCGCTGGCGGATGCGGGATATCGTCGAGCGGCTCCGGCTGGCCGTGGAGGCGCGCGCGTATTCGCGGCATGCGCGAGCTTTTTTTGCCCTGCGCTCCAGAACGGTTGCCATGATTGCCGAGAAGAGGACCTTCATCGATGACCGCTTGTGGCCGAGAGCCGTCAAATGCAAGGAGAGTTTCCTCCCAAACGTTCCTGGTGCTGGGTTGGGGGCAGCATCTACAGAACGCACAGAGTTCCACAGCCATCTACCCTAAACGGTAAAGCACAGACTCCTCATAGCCCATAGGGAAGCTCAAATTTGGATTGCACTTCCGAAGGTGGCAGTTCCAACACGGCAAGCCGCATGCCCCCCCGTAGGGGCCTGCCGCCCTTCTCCGGCGGTGGTGCTTTCGGCAGTGTATCCCTGCGTTCCTCCTATACCTATCGGGCTTGCTCTTTGACCTGTTCGCGGCATCACCCAGCCCGCCTATTGCGTTGTTGTCCTGAGGCGCCACTCGCAGTCCCTCAGAATGTCCAAAACCGACCGGTTACGGACACCTACTGGCGGCATGTCCAAAACTTAGATTGACGGATTTTTGAACACACGGCAAAATTCGTACATCCATTTCGTACACAGGATGACAACATGAGCCGAGTCTTTGCTTATTGCCGCGTTAGCACTACCGATCAGACCACTGAGAACCAAGTCCTTGAAATCACTGCCGCAGGCTTCGCACTCAACGAGCGCAGGATTGTTGAGGAGACTATCTCCGGCTCCATACCGGCAGAGCAACGCCCCGGCTTTAAGCGCCTATTGGATAAGCTGGAAGCCGATGATGTTCTAGTCGTTACCAAGCTGGATCGTCTAGGGCGCAATGCTATGGACGTTCGCGCCACGGTTGAGAAGTTGGCGCAGTCTGGAATCCGTGTCCATTGCCTCGCACTGGGCGGGGTTGACCTGACAAGCCCAGCAGGAAAAATGACGATGAGCGTCATCGCGGCAGTGGCCGAATTCGAGCGGGATTTGCTGATCGAGCGGACGCAGGCTGGATTGGCCCTCGCCAAGGCGTCAGGAAAGGCCATAGGGCGGCCCCAAAGTCTCGACAAGGGGCAGGTGGCCATCCTCCGCGAAAAGCTCTCAGAAGGCCATTCCGTGGCTTCTTTGGCGAGGGACTTCAAAACCAGCCGCCAGACAGTCATGAGGGTGCGAGACAAAGTTTTAACCTAGATGTGGCCGCCCCGAACTGAACCAGCGGTCTATTCGGTCAATACCTAGAATAACCAACGTGTTCCGCTGTGCCGCAGCGATGCCCTGTAATGGGGTCGGCCTAAACCGTGAAACCCGTGAGAGATACCATGTCCATGGCAGCAATGCGAAGGAAAGGATGCAGGCGATAAACCTACTCTCATTCTGCTCCCGACAACCTCAGATGAAAACAGCCCGCAAGGGCTTCATCTAGGAAGGCGGGGGAGCGGGGAGAACCGGGTAGCCCTGCCTATGCCCAGTTTAAGCCCAAGCTAAAGCCCCGTCTTATGCAGCCGCGCAGCGCATAAAGAAATCACCTCCAATAACTAATGGGCATGAAGCCGAGATTTTGCTTCATGCTCCCTTCCGCACGCCCTGGTGCCCGCAAAGCTACAGAAGGCATTTTTTGACAAATTCCCTATACATATTTCATATGTGACAGGGTGGGAGCACATACATGCAAAATATACAAGACGATGACTTTGACCTCGAAGAGTGCATCGTTAAGTTCAGTCTTGACGAATCCGACACTTCCTCACATCCCGTGTCGCCGTTCCAGGAAATAGCGCAGAGTGTGGCGGCGCATGTCCCTCCGATCATTGCGGCCCCTCCATCCAATGCTGCCATCTGGGCGGAAATGAACACTGCAAAGATTAGTGTTCAAAACCGAATCAAAAGCTTGATGCAGAGTGATCCGATACTTTCCAAGTATGAAAGCAAACACTATGGATTTCAAGTCAATGCAACCCCCTTTATGAAGGCAAAAGAAGGGTCTAGCAAGGTATTTCGAGCCATCATCAGCCACATTCTGACGCGATCAGGAGCAGTGAAGTCACAAACGGAAATACGGAGCTATGTGGCAGAAAGATTCCCTGGTCACTCTGTGCCAAAGGACTGGACTAAGCCTCTGCCTACGTGGGCCATAAAGAAGGTCAAACAGAGCATTCAGAACTCCGTAGCACCTATATCCAATATCCAGTTACCCAAGGAGGTGACATTGAGTCGGCTCCATAAAGCAGCCGGTGCAGCGATGGAGCGCCATAAAACGGGGGTGCAGACTTTCAGACCGGTTGTAGAGGTTAGCGACACTAGCATAGTCGTCAACGGTGTAGCTTTCCCCATCAGTATTAACAAGTCAAAAGACGGAGTGTACAAATACAAGCAATTGCGCATCTCCTCCATCTCCAGCCTACTTCAAGCATTGAATTCAGCTACTGGAATTGCCAAGCCTTCTGTTAAAAAAGACGCTTCCACCAAGGCTTCTTCATCTTCCGCAATGAGCTTGCCATAGCCAGGAAATAGCTGTAATTGGCGCTAATCGCCTGTGCCACACTAGGGAAGAAGTCTGGTTGTCCGGGAATACGCTCATTCTGAAAATTGCGGACTGAGCACATAAATCCCTCTTGGCTGCAAGAACCAACAAAGCTTGCAACGACAACCTGACGGCCATCAACAATTGCACCCACCGCACATGCTTGGGCTTGCTCTGAATTATCTCGGAAATCAGTGAAGCCCTGATGTTGCGCCTCCTTTCCAAAAACCAACGATAGCTCTTGAAATAGGCGTCGATCATCACTGCTGAATACTGCGCTACCAGATTTGGCATTCGTCAGCTCATTGGCTAAAGCACGACGGTAGCTGCCTATTGAGGCAGCCACAAGAAGAGTTGCGCTAACGTGCTCACTGTCATCTTTGAATGCGGATGGACGGCCAAAACTCCGAAGCATCGAGTTAATTGCAAGATAGGCCGTTCTCTCGGCACGACGTGGTTCAACGACCTGTCTAATGCACATCTTGAAAGTCTCGGCAGCTTCATTCTTATCTTGAAAATGGAATTCAATAGAATCCTGGTGGTACGACAGAGTGATCCTTTCAAGATGAATCGCAAAATAATTTGCCACTTGGTCAAGATGCCCCCTCGAAATATGAAGAGCCTTCTGTGATGCTGCATTAATCTCTGCCTCTGTGGCCGTTGAGGAGTAGGCTCTCTCATTGATCCCTTGAAAATCTATCAAATCGCCCGCAAGATCTTCATTCATCACATCTTCTTTAAGCATCATTGGTCAATCTCCAGAGGGTCGCTAACTGATTCCTGACTTGCTTATTTACACGCTGATTGTGCCAAATCAATAGCGCCTAGAGACATGAGGATTTTTATCCCTGTTTCATTCTTTTTATAAGCTCAGACATTGCTCGATCACGATCCCTTGGTGTTTCATTATTAGACTTCTGCTCAGGCAAGATAGACGGCTCTATCAGCGTACCAAGTGCATTTTTCATAGCAGTTCCGACTGATCCATATTGAGGAACAAGGAGCGTCCCTTTTTCAATCGCACGCTTGAAAATCTCTGTCAGAAGCTTGTCATGGCGCTCTAGTCTTTCTGCCCTGCCAGACTGCGCCACATCTTTAGCCCTCTCCCCTAATGCAGGGTAGTTGGTGGCAATGAATATACTTTCAAACTTTTTTAGAGACGCGTTGTGATCGACAAAGCCCGCATCTATCAGCAAAAGCGCCAACTCCTCCGGGGTCAAATTCTCGTTGATTGCATGACTTATGAGGCCTTCTACTGTTTCCTTTATAGGAAGATAAGCATTAAATTCGTGCTGCTCTGTTGAATAGTTCAATGCATCAAGGCAATCTATAATTATTTCCTTTGCAACATCAAACTTATTATTATTCACAACTTTGGATGAGGTTTTTTGAAATTGGCGCAAAGCCTCTACATTTCCCTCGTCTGTCCATTTGGCCTTCGATGCGGTCAAGTCAAACCATATGATGGTTTCACCGCCTTTCGTTAGTCTAATGATAAGCTTGTCATAGAAACGCCCCGCCTCTTCGATAGAGGCTTGGCTAACCATATGCCAGCCGCCCACCCCGTACCTATTGTCGAGATAGCTGCGCTCTGCAATGATGCAGGCCATTGAATTGGAGCCATCAATGGGCACTGCTTCCCGCTGTGCCTCTCCCGCATGAAGATTGAGGTTAATGTTGCTCGCATCGACAAAAGCAGAGAGTTCAACCAAGGCACGCTGGGCGATATTCTGCTCCCAGGGAGCAATTTTGGAATCAGGTTCCGTAGCCGCACGCAGTAGCCCAAGCCCCACATTGGCAAATGGCAGCAGTTGATCTCGTTCTGCACGGGAGTCACTGATGAACGACACCAACCAGATGACTGCCAGCAACGAGGGATTTATGCTGTCCATCATGGCTTTGGGCAGTCGGGGGGCGGAAAAATGCTCGACTGCTTTGGCGCTTGCAGCCGGGTCTCCGTCAAAGAAGCCGTGCTTCTTCCAGGCTTGCAGCCCTCCTTCAATTTGTGCGCGTGCGAGGGATCGGCGAGAGGGGAGGAGCCAATTCATTAGACCCATACTTAACTCCTCATTGGCACCGGTACACGATTCCCACGGCAGTCGTATTAGTCGTTCCAAGACTTCCCCAGGCACTGGCATTCAGTGTGTTTTGAAGCCAGACATAGTTACCCCCCATCTCTGCTGCCTTGTTCCGTAGTGAATTGCGGGCGCCCAGCAGCAAGTCTTTGTTCGACGTGAAGTCACCCGTCACCCAGTTGCCTTGATCACCCACAGCCTCGCCTAGCAACTGGCATGCGCCGCTGGGCTTTTCTGTATGCAGTTCCACATGGGCAGCGTTGGGATTCAGCGGTGCCGCAGAGCAACCAGCCAATAGCAGTCCAAGCGCAATGAGAGAGAAGCTTTTCATGGGTATCCATCAAGGTAGTTGAAAGGTAGGAAACGACGCTCACACGGATGGGTTCGTTGCCCTTTTTAGGGCAGCCTCAGTCACTCAATTCTGCCATCAATCAAACTCATAGTGTGTGTACTCATAGTGTGAGAGCCGGAAGACTTCCAGCATGCTCCGCAGACTCCCTAAGGCCCCCTCCAAGGAAAAAGCGCAGGTGGTCTTTGGGGCCACGCTGCGCGGCTTTCGTGAGGCTCAGGCATTGACGCAGGAGGCCCTGGCAGAGAGGGCCGACCTGCATACGAACTACGTCAGTTCGGTGGAGCGCGGGGAGCGCAACCTGTCGCTGCACAACATCGTGCGGCTGGCAT
>Ga0222427_101283_pt1 | contig 12320 bp, 5 predicted proteins | sample 2B20Ametagenome_FD_182890 | JGI IMG/M metagenome (GOLD analysis project Ga0222427, IMG submission 182890) | Enriched microbial communities from leaf-cutter ant dump, University of Wisconsin, Madison, United States - 2B20A (version 2) | ecosystem: Environmental > Terrestrial > Nest > Insects nest >...
CGCTCACGTCGACCCGCTTGCCCGCGCCGGCGTTCTTGTCGGCAAACGCGCCCGTCGTGGCCAGCGCCACCAGGTCGCCCACGACCACGCCGGACAGTTCGCCCGAGGTCGTGGCGGTGGTCGTGCCGTCATAGGTCTTGCCGGCCGCCGTGATGGCGCCCGTCAGCGCCCTGGGCGTGATGTCGGCCGTGGTGGTGGCGTTGGCCGCCAGCACGTAGTTGCCCGCGTCCGTGCCCGACAGCGTGCCGCCCACGTTCACCGTCTTGCCGCTGCCCACGTTCTTGTCCGCGAAGGTGCCCGAGGTCGACAGCAAGACGGTATCGCCCAACAGCGCGCCGGACAGCGTGCCAGCCGTGCTGGCCGCCAGCATGCCGTCATAGACCTTGCCGGACGCGGTGATGGCGCCGGTAATGGTCTTGGGCGTGATGTTGGCTGAAGTGCCCGTCAAACCGCTGCCCAGTACGTAGTTCCCGGCGTCCGCGCCGCTAAGGCCTAAGGTAATCTGCTTGCCCTGGCCGACGTTCTTGTCGGCGTAGCGGCCGATCAGCCTCACGCTGTCGCCGCCCACCACCCCGAAGTACGACCCGGAGAAGTACGCGGCGATGCCGCCGTCGTAGACCTTGTCGGTGCCGGTCACCGTACCGTCCAGGACCTTGGCAACGATACTGGCCGTGGCGGTCGTGGAAACGCTTTCGAGGAAGTAATTGCCGGCGTCCGCGCCGGTCAGCGCAATGCCGCCCACGCTGACCGCCTTGCCGCTGCCCGCGTTCTTGTCGCCGAAGCTGCCGGTACCGATGACGCCGATGTCGTCGCCGGCGATGGCGCCCCCGCCCAGCGTTCCGTTCACGGTCGCGCCGGTGGAGCCGTCATAAACCTTGTCCCCGGCGGTGAAGCCCGCCGAGACGCCTTTCTGCAGAATGTTCAGGCTCAGGCCGTCGGCGTAAATAATGTCGTAGCCGCGCTGGTTGGAGTACAGCCCGCCGTTGACGGTCAAGGTTCCGTCGGCCAGGCGGTACGTGCCCGCGTTTTTTGAACTGGTGGTGAAGTCCAGCGCGCCGCCCAGTTGCGCGCCCGCTTCCGAAGCGATGTAGCCCGAACCGCCGCTGACCTGGCCGTCATAGACCTTGTCGCCCAGGCTGACCGTAACCTGCTTGAGGAATCCGCGCAGCAGGGGCGTGGAGCCGCCCTCATATACGCGCCAGGTCGTGCCTGTGCCGCCCTGGCCGTCCAGGTCCCAGCCCGCGAACGTGGATTGCTGGGTCAGTTCCTGGTAGGTTTTCAGCGCACTGTTGTTGATCGTGCCGCCCTGCATGCCAACGAGTTGCGTCATGTTGGTGTCCGTGATCGGAACACCCGCCGCATTGGAGCTGGCCGCGAAGCTGTTATTGATGATGCCCGCGTTGTAGCCCACCAATGCGCCATTGCCCGGAAACGGGAACGTAGAGCTCACGGTACTGGTGGAATATGTGTTGGTGATGGTGCCGAAATTCATGCCGACCAGGCCGCCCGTCTGGCCCAGGCCAATAGGGGTGGTAGCGGTAACCGTGCCGCTGGAATAGGCGTTGGAAATCGAACCTTGATTGTTGCCGACCAGACCGCCGATTCCGGTGGACAGCCCCATGCTCTGGATCGAGCCATTGACGTATACGTTATCGATCGTGCCCTGGTTCGCGCCCACCAAGCCGCCGGTCTGGTTGTAGCCGTTTATGTTGGCGTTTTCCAGGCCCAGGTTGCGGACCGATCCGCTCGCACCGATGAGACCGAACAGCCCCGTATAGGTTGAGCCTTGGCTCACCGTCAGGTTGGAAACCACATGGTTCTGGCCGTCCAGGCTGCCCGTGAAGCTGTTATAGCCGCCGACCGGGCTGAAGCCGCCGGCGCTCCACATGCCGGAGCCGGAAGAGCCCGCCGCCCTGGCGTCGATATCGCGCACCAGTTTGTAGTTGGCGGCCAAGTCATAGGCCATCAATTGCAGTTGATGGTCGTTGGACACCATCAGGCTGTACTCGCTGGCCAGGAAAGGCCGCGTGCGGCCCTCGATCATGATCCATTGCGCCTTGCCCGCGGCGTCCTTGGCCACCCACACGTCGGCAGTGCCGGGAACTTGCGTCCATTCGCCCAGATTGGCGTACGCAGCGTGCGTATAGCGCGTGCTGGCATCGACGCTGGCGGTCGTGGCGGTGGCGGCGCCTTCAGCCCGCAAGCCGACGGCTTGTGCCTGTCCGGTGCTGGCGCCGTCCCACACGGCCCGGCTGACGCTCGAACCGAAACGAAGATAGCCCGCGATGCCTCCCGTCCTGTCGGAACCGGAGACCTGGCCGGACGCGTGCACCGAATCGATGACTGCGCCGTATCCATAGCCGACCAGGCCGCCCACGTTTATGCTGCCGGCGGCATTTCCCGTGGCGTAGGCGTTCGTGAGGCTGCCCGCCACCAGCGAGCCGAGCAGTCCTCCCACGTTGGCGCCATAGCCCGTCACATTGCCGGTGGCATAGACGTTGGAGAAGGCCTGCCCTTCGCTGTAGCCGACCAGGCCGCCGTAGTAGTTACTGGCGGTCATCGCCGGCGAGCCGGTGACGCTGCCCGTGGCGTAAGAGTCGGATACGCTGCCGCCGTAACCATAGCCCAGCAGCCCGCCCAGGTAAACGCTGGATGCCGTGACGGCCACGTCCGCATGGGACTTCGTGATCGTGCCGTCGTAGCTGCTGCCCACCAGACCGCCCACCGACGACCCGCCCGTCACCGCGCCGCTGGCGTAGGCGTTGTGGATCCTGCCACCCTGGTTGGAGCCCACCAGCGCTCCCAGGGCGTAGCCCCCCGTGACGCTGACGCTCTCGAGCCCGATATCCCGGATCAAGCTGCCAGCGGCCGTGCTCGCGAACAGGCCCACCGTGTTCTGGTATCCCCACGCCGCGCCAGTGGCGTCGATTTTCAGGTTGCTGATCGTATGGCCCAGGCCCGCGAACGTGCCGTTGAAGCTGGACGATTCGCTGCCGACCACGGCGTGGTTGAACGTCGTGCCGGCGGCGTTCAGATCCTGGGCCAGCGCATAGCGGCCCGACATGCCGGCGCCATTGATCGCGCTGAGCTGGTCCAGGTTGTGGATCAGCGTGTAATTGTCGCCATTGATTTTCAGCGTGGCATTGGCGCCGCTCAGCGTGATCGGGGCGTTGACGTGGTAGTCCGTCCCGGCAGCCACGCTGCCGTTCTGCGCGAAGCCGCCAAAGTTGAGTTCCAAGCCGGCACTGGCGCCCGTTGCGGTAATGGCAGCGTTGAGATTGATGTCGCCATGGGCCTGCAGGCTAAGTTTGGTGTCGGCGCTCCATTTGATTGCGTCATTGACACTGATATCGCCGCGCTCGGCGCCCCCGCCCAACGTATTTACCCATACATTGCCCCCCTCCTCCAAGAAGGACGCGAGCATCGAGACGCTGATGTCGCTTGAGCCGTCCTTGCCGATGACAAGGTCGATAGGATCGATCAAGTAGGTGCCATGCTGCCCGCTCGCCGCCTTGGTCGTCACCATCGCGCCCTCGGCGAAGGTGATCTTCGCCGCGGACGTTTCCACGAAGCCGCCCTTGCCGCCGTTCGGCGCGCTGGCGTCCAGCGTGCCGGCCACGGCGACACGGTCGTTGACCATGTCGCCCAGCAGCACGATCTTGCCGTCTTCGCCGGTCGCCAGCGTCTTGGCCTGCGTGATGCCGGTGTGGTTGATGACGGTGCTGGCAAGGTCTCCCGCGGCCTTGGCCGTCAGGTAGACCACGCCGCCGTCGGCGCGGATCGCCCCGCCCTGCTCGATCAAGGCGTCGATCGCGCCTTGCTCCACTTCGATCTTGACCGGGCCGCCCAGGTCCAGCTTGACGCGGCTGCCCGCGCCCAGCAACACGTTGCCCCGGTCCGCCGTCAGGCTGCCCGTGTTGGTGATCCTGGCCGCGATCAGCGCGATGCTGCCGCCCGGCGCGGCGGTGATATTGCCCTGGTTGACGATGGCGTTGCTGTTGCCGCCTTCGAAGCGGTAATTGCCCGCCAGGAAATCCTGCGTCGAGATGTTCAGCGTGCTGGCCACGATGCCGCCCACGTTCACCTGGGCGGTGGGCGTGAACACCACGCCGTTCGGGTTGACCAGGAACACCTGGCCGTTGGCGTTCAGCGCGCCCTGGATCACGGATACGTCCGGCCCGAGCACGCGGTTCAGCGCGACGGAGTCGCGGCCCGGCTGATTGAACGTGACGCTGTTGCCCTTGCCGATGGAAAAGCTCTGCCAGTCCACGGCCATCTTGCCGCTGTGCTGGTTCACCGTCATGGCGTTGCCGTTCTGGCTGATGGAGCCCGAACCCGCCACCACGTTGCCGCCCGTCGGCAAATCCGCCGCGAAGGCAGGGCCGGACAGCAGCAGGGCCGCGCTCAGCGCGGCGGCGCCCCCGGCGTTGCGCTTGCGGCGCGCGCTGGCATGCTCGGCGACAGGGACATACACCCCCAGTGCGTCATTCCAGACCAGGCGGTAGATATGGTTGAGGGAGGGCTTTTTCATGGCATGTTCCTGAAGCGGCAGCGTCACAATTTGTAAATTTCGCTGCTGAAATATACCGATGATTGCCAACCCATATCTGAGCAAATCTAAGCAATTCGTAAACGCTCGATCACCTCCCGGCCATATGGCCGGAAAAGCCTGGAGTTTGCAGGAATTGAGAGAAGTTCGGCCCGAACTATCCCACCTCTATTGATACAAATAGACGTGTTTAAGCAACAAATTGTCGGCCATCGACAAATTTGACGCTTACCGCCGCGATCAGAGAACAGGCGTGGCGCCCTTGCGCGGGAGGCTCAGGCAGAAACACACGGGTTCCGCGCCGCCGGCCGTCGTCAGGAACACGGATCCGCCCAGCCGCTCGGCAATCGTCCTGACCAGATACAGGCCCAGTCCCGCGCCCGGATGCCGCAGCGCATTGGGCCCGCGGTAGTACTTCTGGAACAGGCGCTCCTGCTCGTCCGGGGAGATCGGGTCGCCGGAATTGGCTACTTCGATATGCTGGAAGTTCTCGTCTTCGCGCAGCGCCACGTGCACGGCCTCGCCTTCCGGGCAATGGCGGTCGGCGTTGGCCAATAGATTGCGCAGGGCGATCCGCAACATGCCGGCGTCGCAGAGCAGCACGTGCTCGCCCGGCCCGACGGCGCACTGGATGCGCCCCCCGGGGAATTCGCGGTCCAGGTCCGCCAGCAAGGCCCGCAGATCGCACTCCGTCAGGCGCGGCTCGGCCCTGGGTTCTCCCATGCGGTCGTGCGTCAGGTATTCGTCCACCAGCGCCAGAAGACGCATGGCGGCGTCGCGGATATTGCCGCAGCGCGCCAGGCTTTTTTCGGCGGGCGCGGCCAGGTTGCGGGCAAGCTGCTGCGCCGAGGTCGTAATGATCGCCAGCGGCGTGCGGAACTCGTGCGACACCATGGCAACGAATTCGCGCTGCTCGGTGAACACCCGCCGCTCCAGCTCCAGCGAAGCGCGCAACTCGTCTTCCAGCAGCACGCGGCGCTGGATCTCCTCCTGCATTTCGGCGGTGCGCAGGGCGACCTCCCGTTCCAGGCGATGGCTGTGCTGGCGGGCCAGGTCGGCCGCCACATTGGCCTGCTGGCGTTCCTTGCGGCGGCGCAGGCGTTCATGGCGGCCGACGATGTTCAGGCTCAGCAACAGCATGTGCAGCATCGTGCCCAGCGTGGAGACGTATTCCGTGAAGGCGTTGACCGGCAGCACGCCCAGGTTGCGCAGAAAGGCGATCAGCACGCCCGCGTAGAACACGCCGAACGCCACCGCGAAGAAGCGCGCCGGCCGCCATCCCTTCTTCAATAGGTAGACGGCCAAGGTCGAAAACGCCACGATCAGCGCCAGGGCCAGCAACTGGGTCGGCTGCATGCCCCAGGCGTAATGCCCGGTAAGCACGAACAGCGAGCACAGGCCGGCGATGGCCCAGAACAGCCGCTGCAATCCCCGCACCGCCCGCGGATACAGGGCGGCGAGATCCAACTGCGCAAAGGCGATCCGCAAGGCCACCGGCAGGCTGACGGCGATGCCCACGCCCAGCATCCGGTCGCTCCATTCCACTGGCAGCCCCGTCAACTGCTGGACCAGCCCCAGCGACATCACTTCGTTGAAGACGCAGTTGCCGATATAGGCCAGGAACAGGCCGCTCATGGGTGCGCGCGTCGCCAGCCAGAAAACGGCATGCACGCAGATCAGCAAGAGGTAGAAGCCGAAATACAGGCCGAACAGCAAGCCCTCGCGCCGCGACTGGTTGTCGAACGCCAGGCGCTGCCAGACCTCCACCCGGGTCGCCACGGCATTCTTGCTTTGCAGGCGGATCATGATCGCGTAGGACCCGGAGGCGGGCGGATCGAACTGGATCACCGGGCTGCGGTAGTCCACGGGCCAATCCCTGCGCGGCCGGTCCTCTCCGCTCCAGCCCAGCAGCGACCAACTGCCGTCGTCTCCATCGCTGACGTGGACGCGCACGTCGTCCAACAGGGAATTGCTCAGCCGCAGCATCCAGCCCCCGCGCGGCACCTCGTCCACCTGTATGGGCAGACGCAGCCAGACCGTGTCCTGCGTAAAGCCCGCGCTCAGGCTTCCGGGCAGGGAAACCCAGGCCTGGGCCTCGGCCGCCTGGCTGACCGTCAGGGCGCCGGCGGGATCGTCCAGCCGCTCCAGGTGGCCGGAAGCATCCGCGTGGCCACGCTGCGCGTCCAGGAGCAAAGGCTCAGCGCGCGCCTGCCCGGCGGCCGCAAAAACCGCGGCCAGCCACAGCGCCAGCAGCGCCAGCCAGGCCCGCCCCTTAGGGTAATATTTCCGTTTCATTCCGTCGCAATCCCGTGCAGCCACGCAGATTACACCACCGCCCGAGCCGTCCTTCCGAAGGCGCCAGGCATGATTGACGTCATCCTGCTCGAGGACGAGCCCGTGTTGCGCCAGGAACTGGGCGAATTCCTGGAAGAACTCGGCTATGCGCCAAAGTGCGTGTCCAGCCTGCAGGAGTTCGACCGGCATTTCGACGCCGGCCGCCACCATCTGGCCGTGATCGACATCGGCCTGCCCGACGGCTGCGGCCTGGACCTGGTCCAGCGCCTGCGCCAGGACGGCCAGAAGCTGGGCATCGTCGTGTTCAGCGCGCGCCAGACCAGCGCGGACAGAATCTCCGGCCTGGGACTGGGCGCCGACCATTACCTGGGCAAGGGTTGCGACCTCGACGAACTGGCCGCCACGCTGGCGGCCCTGGTGCGGCGCCTGGGCTTGCAACAGCAACAGCCGGCGTCCAGCCAGGCGCCGCCTGCCTGGACGCTGGAAGTGGGGCCCCGCCGCCTGCTCGTGCCCGGCGCGCCCGCCGTGCCGCTGTCCCAGCAGGACTTGATGGTGCTGCGCTGCCTGATGAGCCATCCCGGCGAGAACATCAGCCGCAGGCGGATCATCGAAGCACTGGGCTTCGACTTCCTGGACTACGACCAGCGCCGCCTGGACACGCAGATGCGCCGGCTGCGCCGCCGCGTGGAAGACGCCAGCGGCCAGACGCTGCCCGTCAAGACCTTGCGCAGCAGCGGGTATTGCTTCTATCAAGCGGCGCAGGTGCGGGTCTAGCGATAATTTTGCGCCCGCCCCCCGGACACCGATGAAAGCCGAGCGCCCAAGAAAAAACGCCGCGGGTAGTGGCGGCGTCAGTTCTGGTATTGCTGGTATTGCTGGTACTGAACCTGGCATGGCTTGCCAAGTGTGGGGGGTGGTGGGTTGAGCGAGACTCGAACTCGCGACCAACGGATTAAAAGTCCGCTGCTCTACCGACTGAGCTATCAACCCGACCGAAGCCAAATATTATGGCGTGTTCGCGGCTGTTTGTCAAAAAAAAAGCGATACAACACCCATGAGCATTCCGCCGCGCCCAATGAAAACGGCCGCCTGCCGGCGGCCGCTGCCTGGGATGGCGACGACAAGCTTGGACTTACCAGGCGGCCACCACGGCGCCCTTGTACTTGGTCTCGATGAATTGCTTCACGGCCGGGCTGTGGTAGGCGCTGACCAGCTTGGCCAGTTCGGGACGGTCCTTGTCCTTTTCACGCACGACCAGCACGTTGGCGTAGGGCGAATCGGGCGATTCCTGGGCGATCGCGTCCGTGGCCGGATTCAGGCCGGCTTCCAGTGCGAAGTTGGTGTTCACGGCCGACGCGTCGGTGTCGTCCAGCGAGCGCGGCAGTTGGGCGGCGTCCAGTTCGATGAAGCGCAGCTTCTTGGGATTTTCGACCACGTCGATCGGGGTCGCCTTCAGGCCCACGTCGGGACGCAGCTTGATCAGGCCGTTGGCCTGCAGCAACAGCAGGGCGCGCCCGCCGTTGGTCGGATCGTTGGGCAGCGCGAAGCGGGCGCCCTCTTTCAGCTCGGACAGCGACTTGATCTTCTTGCTGTAGATGCCGATGGGGAAGATCACGGTCTTGGCGATGCTCACCAGCTTGTAGCCGCGGTCGGCATTGGCGTTGTCCAGGTAGGGCTGGTGCTGGTAGCTGTTGGCGTCGAGGTCGCCCGAGGCCAGCGCTACGTTGGGCTGCACGTAGTCGGAAAATTCGATGACCTCGATCTTCAGGCCCTGCTTGGCGGCTTCCTGCTTCACCACGTCGAAGATCTGGGCGTGCGGGCCGGCGGTGACGCCGATCTTCAGCGGCTTGTCCTGGGCCAGCGCGGGCTGGGCGAATACGGCGGCGCCCAGGGCGAACGCGGCCAGCGACTTCAAAACCTTGATGCTCATGTTGCGGATATCCCGAATGTCGGAAGTGGGGGAAGAAAGCTCAGCGATGCGAAATGCGGCGCACGTAGCGGTCGCCCAGGCTTTGGATGACCTGCACCAGGACGATCAGCACGATGACGACGGCGGCCATCACGTCGGACTGGAAGCGCTGGTAGCCGTAGCGGATGGCCAGGTCGCCCAGTCCGCCGCCGCCGATGGCGCCGGCCATCGCCGAATAGCCGATCAGGCTGACGACGGTCACGACGGTGGCGGCCACCAGGCCGGGCAGGGACTCGGGCAGCAGCACCTTGAGGATGATCTGCATGGGCGATGCGCCCATGGCGCGCGCGGCGGTGATCAATCCCGGATCGACTTCCCGCATGGCGTTCTCCGCGATGCGGGCCATGAACGGAATGGCGGCCACCGACAGCGGCACGATGGCGGCGGTGGTGCCGATCGAGGTCTGCGCGACGAAGCGCGTGAACGGAATGATCGCGACCATCAGAATCACGAACGGCACCGAGCGCGTGGCGTTGATGACCGCGCCCAGTACGTGGTTGACGGACTGGTTCTCCAGCATGTTGCCGCGGGCGGTCACGGTCAGGACCACGCCCAGCGGAATGCCGACGGCCACCGCGATGGCGCTGGCCACGCCCACCATCAGCAGGGTGTCAAGCAGCGACGTAATAAGCAGGTCGATCAGTTGCGGGCTCATGAGCTATTTCTTCTACGGTGATGTCACGGGCGGCCAGGGCGGCGATCGCCTCCTTGACCGCGGCGGGCGCGCCCTGGGCCAGCACGAACATCGTGCCCACGGCCACGCCCTGGATGTCTTCGACGCGGGCCTGGATCAGGTCCACGTCCAGCGAGAACTGCTTGTACAGGTCGGACAGGAACGAACCCGACGCGTCATTGCCGGTCAGCGACAGGCGCAGCAGGCGCAGCGCCTGGCCCGGCTTGTCCGCGGCCAGCTTGTCGATGCGCTGTTTGACGGCGGCCAGCGTGGCCTCGGTCAGGTCGGACGCGGTGGCGGCCGACACCATGGCGCGCGTCACTTCATGGCGGGGCTGCGCGAACACTTCGCGCGTGCTGCCCATTTCCACGACCTCGCCCTGCGACAGCACGGCGACGCGGTCGCAGACCTCGCGCACGACTTCCATCTGGTGCGTGATCATGACCACGGTCACGCCGGTCTTGCGGTTGATGTCGCGCAGCAGCGCCAGGATGTTGTGCGTGGTTTCCGGATCCAGCGCGGACGTGGCTTCGTCGCTGAGCAGCACGTCGGGCTTGTTGGCCAGGGCGCGGGCGATGCCGACGCGCTGCTTCTGGCCGCCGCTGATCTGGCTGGGATAGCGGTCGCGCAGGTGCTCCAGGCCGACCAGCGCCAGCAGGCGCTCGACGCGGGCCGGGATCTCGGCCTTGTCGACGCCCGCGATTTCCAGCGGCAGCGCCACGTTGCCGTACACCGTGCGGCGCGACAGCAGGTTGAATCCCTGGAACACCATGCCGATGCGGCGGCGCTGGGCGCGCAGTTGCGCTTCGCCCAGGCCGGTCAGGGCCTGCCCGCCGATGGTGATGGAGCCTTCGTTGGGCCGTTCCAGCAGGTTGATGCACTGGACCAGCGTGCTCTTACCCGCCCCGCTGGGGCCGATGATGCCGAAGACCTCGCCCTGCTCGATGTGCAGGTTGATGCCCCGCAGCGCCTGGAATTGTCCATGCGGCGTGGCATAGGTCTTGGATAGGTTCTCGATGTGAATCATGGCAAGCGATTTTGTCTCTTCTCTCTTCTAAAGAGAACGACTGTTTTTTCCATTTTTAATAACTTTAAGTAATATAAATACCCGGTTTCCCGCCAGCCGGCCTCGCCGCAAGGCGCCGGCCATAACGCGGAAATGGGCAGCCGGGAAGAGAACCTTCCTGGCTGCCCACTGGTTTCGCCGGGCCGTCCCGCGCCCGTGCGTTGGGCGCTCTGCGGGGGAATCCTGACTTAACGCGCGCGCGAGATGCGGACTTCCGCGCCGCGGCGCTTGACCTCCAGCCCTTCGGACGGAGAGATGCGCAGGCCTTCCAGCCCCTTGATGTAGCTGGAGCCCTGCATCTGCATCACGCGGATCTTGTTGCGCATGACGACCGGGTTGTGCACCGGCATGCCGAACATCCAGACTTCGTCCAGGATGCGGGCCGAGTTGAACTCGCCCGTATGCTGGGCGGCCGGTCCGAGACAGAGCATGTGCCCTTCGCGGCCGAACACCGGGAACTGGCCGAGCTCGCACTCGATCGTCCAGGTGGTGCCGCCTTCGTAGCGATGCCCCGTGTTCAGGTCCCACCAGGCTTCGCCCTTGGGCAGGTACACGCGCACCTGCTTGCCGGGTTCGGTCACCGGGGCCACCAGCAGCGCCGGGCCCAGCAGGTATTGCAGGTCCCAGTCGTGGGCGTGGGGATCGTTCGGGAACGACAGGGCCATGGAACGCTGCACCGGCAGGCCGGTGCGCGCCGAATCCTCGATGGCGCCCAGCACATAGGGCACCAGGCGGTAGCGCCATTGCAGCCAGGTCCTGGCCTGCGCCAGGGTTTCTTCGCCGAAATCCCAGGGCATCAGGCCTTCCACGCCCTGGAAGGAGAAATTCGACGAAAACACGCCGGCCGTCAGCCAGCGCAGATAGAGTTCGGGCGTCATGCCGGCGCGGTCGCGCGAGGCGGAGCCGATGCCATGCACCTGCACGGGCACGCCGCTGGCGCCGATCGACAAGGCGGTGCGCAGCGTATGGCGCAGGCCTTCCCAGCTATTCTCGACCTGCGGCCCCACCTGCCACGGCAGGCGCTGCGCGGCGGGGAACAGGTCGGAACTGGGCACCACGCCTTCGGGCGGGACCTTGAGGCCGGCGACCGCGTCGAACAGCGCGCGGCGCACCAGCAGCGGATACATGCTGCGCAGCGCGGGACCGGTTTCGCCATTGCGGGCCGTCACGCCGTCGGGGATGGCGATCTGGGCGTCGCACGCCGGCGCGTCCAGGCCGTCTTCCACCAACTGGCGATGGCGCTCCACCCACAGATTGTAGATGTCGCGGTAGGTCAGGTCCAGCAGGCCGTAGGGCTGCCCGGACGTGGCGGCATTGCCGTCGAACACCTGGGCCGAGCCGTCGTCCTTGGTCAGCAGCCAGCCGCGGTCTTCCAGTTCCTCGAACAGCGGACTGGTCTTCAGCACGCCCGGGAAACCGGACGCGGCGACATGCACGTTGTGCTTGTGGAACAGCGCCAGCATCTGCTTGGCGTCCGGGAAGCGCTGGGCGTCCCATTCGAAAACCGTCTTGTCCGCCTGGAAGCCCCAGGCCACCGGCTGCGCCAGCGTCACGGCGTCGACCGGGATCTGGTTTTCGCGCATGCGCGCCACCAGGGCGACGGTCTCGGTGGGCATTTCGCCCGCGGCCTGCTGCAGCCACGCGCCCATCGCCCACAGCGACGGCTGGCCGGCCCTGCCGGTCAGCGCGGTGTACTGGTTGAGGATTTCGCCGGGCTCGCCGACGAACAGGAACAGATCGAGGACCGCGTCGTCCACGGTCAGCACAT
>Ga0222427_101287_pt1 | contig 12241 bp, 12 predicted proteins | sample 2B20Ametagenome_FD_182890 | JGI IMG/M metagenome (GOLD analysis project Ga0222427, IMG submission 182890) | Enriched microbial communities from leaf-cutter ant dump, University of Wisconsin, Madison, United States - 2B20A (version 2) | ecosystem: Environmental > Terrestrial > Nest > Insects nest...
AGCAGGTCGTTGGGGAATTCGATGTCGGCCTTGTCGATCTCGTCGATCAGCAGCGCCACCGGCCTGTCGGCCGTGAACGCCTGCCACAGCACGCCCTTGACGATGTAGTTCTGGATGTCCTTGACCTTCTCGTCGCCCAGTTGCGAATCGCGCAGGCGGCTCACCGCGTCGTACTCGTACAGGCCCTGCTGCGCCTTGGTGGTGGACTTGATGTGCCACTGCAAGAGCGGCATGCCCAGCGCCTGCGCCACCTCCTCGGCCAGCATGGTCTTGCCCGTGCCGGGCTCGCCCTTGACCAGCAACGGGCGCTGCAGCTTGATGGCCGCGTTCACGGCCAGCATCAAATCCTGGGTGGCAACGTAATTCTGGGAACCTTGGAATTTCATGGATTGCGCAACGGGTGGAATATTGATAAAAGTGCTTGACAAGCGTCTTTGGCAATTGCCGACGGTTTTTGCCAGGGCAACCGATCCACCTGATTGTGCGCGCAAAATGACCAAAACCTGGACCATCCTCGCTGGCTTGTCGGTCGCATGGGCGACGGGCGCTCTTCACGCGGCAGAGATTCAAGGCGACCCCGGCGCGGGCGCGCGGAAAAACGCCCAGTGCATTGGCTGCCACGGCATACCGGGCTACCGTGCGACCTTCCCGCAGGTGCACCAGGTGCCCATGATCTCCGGCCAGGGCGCGGGCTACATCGCCGCCGCGCTGCACGCCTACAAGAAGGGCGAGCGCAAGCATCCCACCATGCGCGGCGTGGCCGAGTCGCTGTCGGACCAGGACATCGCCGACCTGGCCGCGTACTACCAGCAAAGCGGCACCGCCAGTGCCGCCGCGCCGCAGCCGGCACCGGCACCCACGCCCGAGGTGGCGGCGCTGCTGCAAAAGGGCGGCTGCGTGGCCTGCCACGGCGCCAACTTCGCCCAGCCGCTGGACCCGACCTACCCCCAACTCGCGGGCCAGCATGCGGACTACCTGTTCGTCGCGCTCAAGGCGTACAAGGGCGAAGGCCGGGCCACCCTCATCGGCCGCAGCAACGGCATCATGGCGGGCGTGGCGCAGCAGTTCTCCAATGCCGAGCTCCAGGCGCTGGCCGGCTACATGGGCGCGCTCGACGGCGGCCTGCGCGCGGTGCCCGAGCCGCGCTTTCGTTGACGCGGCGCGGCGGCAATCCGGCACGGCCCGGTGCGGTATTGTGGCCAAAAAGTGAGTACGGGCTTACAGTTCGCTCCATGCGTTTCATGGTCTCCACCCCTTGCGTGCGTATGGCGCGGCTGGCTTCCGCCGCGGCCCGCAGCGCGCGCGTCCTGCGCCGGATCGGGGTCTTGGCGCCGGCGTCACCGGCGGCGCACCCCTGCGCCCGGCGGCCGCTCCTCGCCGTCTCCTGCGGCTGAGCGTCACCCAGCCGCCGCCGGGCTGGGCCGTGGCCTTTGCCGCCCGGCATCTTGTGGGGGTGACGCGCGCCCCGGCACCCCTGTGGTGCCGCTTCCCCTTGCCCTGCCCCTTGCCCTGCCCGGAGACCACTCCCGATGCGCTTGCACACCGTTGTCGCCCTGACTGATTTTTCCGCCGCCGCCGAACATGCCGTGGACCGTGCCGCCCAACTGGCGGCGGCGCACCAGGCACGCCTGCACCTTTTGTACGCCGCGCAGCACCATGACCCGCGCTTCGCCGATCCGCAGGCGCGGCTGGAGCAGCGCGCGCGCCAGCTCGGCCGCCGCCATGGCCTGCCGGTCACGGCCTTGCATGGCGCGGGCCGGGGCGTGGCTACCGACGCGCTGCAGGCCGCCGCGCAGGCCGACCTGCTGGTGCTCGACCGGCGCATGCAGCCAGGCTGGCATGCCTGGTGGCAGCCCTGCGTGCTGGCGCGGCTGCTGCGCCGCGCGCCCTGCCCGGTGCTGGTGGTGCAGCAGCCCGCGCAGGGCGCGTACGGCCATGTGCTGGTGGCGCTGGATGCCGCCCCCGCCGTGCCCGCGCTACTGCGCTACGCCGGGGCGCTGGAGGCGTCGGCGCGCGTGGAGTTGTTCCACGCCTGCCCGGTGCGCGAGCCCTGCGATGCCACGCTGGCCTACCGCAGCCAGGAGCAGCGGCGCGTGCGCCTGTCCGACGCCTTCGAGGCGCGGCGCAACCGCGTGGACCTGCGCGTGGGCGCGCAGGACCTGGCGCGCCAACTGGTGGTGCAGCAGGAGCGCGCGGGGGCCGACCTGATCGTGCTCGGCCACCGGCGCCGCGGCGTCCTGGCCGAGGCCCTGCGGGGCGCCGTGGCGCGGCGCCTGCTGCGGGGCGCGCGCTGCGACGTGCTGGTGGTGCCGCACGACGGCGCGGGCCCGCCGCGGGAGCGCGGCCAGGCCGTGGCGGCGCCCGGGTGGGGGTAGCGCTGTGCGCCGTGGTCAGTCGCGCGTGGCGCGGCGCTGCACGGCGGCCACGTAGGCGTCGCCATCGGGCGGGCGGCCCGAGCGCTGGCTCTCCCACAGCATCTGGCCCAGGCATTCCATGGCGGCGTGGTGCGCGTCGTGCAGCGCGCCGAGTCGGCGCGACAGCAGCTCCACCGCCTGGCGGATGCCGCGCGGCTGGTCGATGCTGCACTGCTCGCTGATGGACAGGTGCATCGACAGGTGCAGGAAGGGGTTGGTGCGCCCGGGCTCGGCGTCGTAGTCGCGCGCCAGCGCCGCATCCAGGTCGGACAGCTCGGCGTGGTATTCGGGGTGCTCGGCGATCCACAGGCTGGCCAGGGTCTCGATGGCTTCCATCGGCTGGCCGGCCTGGGCCTTGGCGTGCACGGCGCAGAAAAAACGCCGCACGTCGGCTTGGGTGGGGTTGAACATAGGGTGTCCAGCGTAGCACGCGGGCGGTGCCGTCAAGAGGGTGGCGGGGCCTGCTGCTCCTGACGCTCCTTGGCCATCTGCTCCACGAGCTGCTGGCGGCCCTGCCGGGCCACGGCGATGAACTTCTCGCGGTTCTTGTGGTGCGGGTACATGCGCTCGATGAGCGCGGTGTTGTGGCTGCGAAAGCGTTGCGTCACGCGCTGCGCCTCGTCGCGGTTCAGTCCCATGCTTTCGAGCACGGTGCGCGCGCTGCACAGGCTGGACTCGAACAGCTCGCGCTCGATGTGCGCCACGCCCAGGTCGCGCAGCTGGTTCCAGTGCGTGATGTCGCGCGCCCGCGCCACGATGGTGAGGTGCGGGAAATGCTTGCGCGCCATCTGCACGATCTTCAGCGACTGCTCGGGCGCATCCACCGCCACCACCAGGATGCGCGCCTGCTGCGCGCCCGCGATGCGCAGCAGGTTCAGCCGCGTGGCGTCGCCGTAGTGCACGCGGTAGCCGAAGGTGCGCGCGGCCTCGAGCATCTCCACGCTGTGGTCCAGCACCGTGGTGGGAATGCCCTGGGCCAGCAGCACGCGCGCCACGATCTGCCCGTAGCGCCCGAAGCCGGCGATGATGACCGGCGCCTCCTGCGGCTCGGACAGCTCGGGCTCCGCGCTCGCGGCGGGCTGCGCGGCGAAGCGGCGCAGCAGCACGCGGTCGAGCAGCACCAGCAGCAGCGGCGACAGCAGCATGGACAGCGCCACCGCGCCCGTCAGCAGCGAGGCCGTGGCGCGGGTGAGCACCTGTTCGGTGGCGGCGGTCTGGAACACCACGAAGGCGAATTCGCCCCCCTGCGCCAGCAGCAGCGTGAAGATGGGCCGCTCCTGGCGCGTGATGCCCGCGCCCCAGGCCAGCGCGTAGATCACCACCGCCTTGAGCGCCAGGAAGCCCAGCACCAGCAATGCCATCAGCCCCGGCGCGCGCAGCAGCGCGCCGAAGTCGATCGACATGCCCACGGCCATGAAGAACAGGCCGAGCAGCAGGCCCTTGAAGGGCTCAATGTCGCTCTCCAGCTCGCGCCGGTACTCGCTGTCGGCCAGCAGCACGCCAGCCAGGAAGGCGCCCAGCGCCATCGACAGGCCGACCTGCACCATCAGCATGGCGATGCCCACCACCAGCAGCAGCGCCGCGGCGGTGAAGATCTCGGGCGTGCGGCTTTGCGCGATCCAGCGCAGCACCGGGCGCAGCAGCAGGTGCCCGCCGAGCACGATGGCGCCCACCACGCCCACGGTCTTGAGGGCCTGCAGCAGGGCGTGGCCGGCCTCGGGGTGCGTACCGGCGGCGCCCGCCACGCCGCCCAGCAGCGGCAGCAGTGCCAGGATGGGGATGGCGGCGATGTCCTGGAACAGCAGGATGGAGAACGTGGCCTGGCCGCTGCCCGAGCGCATCTGCCCGCGTTCGGCCAGCACCTGCAGCGCGATGGCCGTGGACGACAGCGCCAGGCCCAGCGCCCCCACCAGGCTCTCGCGCCAGGGCAGGCCCGCCAGCCACCCGGCGCCGTACAGCACGGCGGCGCAGCCCGCGAGCTGGGCGCTGCCCAGCCCGAGGATGGGGCGGTGCAGGCTCCACAGGCGCTGTGGCTGCAGCTCCAGCCCCACCAGGAACAGCATCAGCACCACGCCGAATTCGGAGAATTCGAGAATGCTCTGCACGTCGCTCACCAGCCCCAGCCCCCACGGCCCGATGGCGATGCCCGCCGCGAGGTAGCCGATGATGGCGCCCAGGCCCAGCGCCCGTGCAATGGGCACGGCCAGCACGGCCGCGGTCAGGTACAGGAAACCATAGGTGAGCCAGGTCGGTGCGTGGGCCATGGGGAGTGCGGGAGAGAGAGGCGGTGGCATTGTGGCACCGGCCCCCATGCAACGTGCCGCAGGGCCCATTGGTTGACTGCGGCGCTATCGTTTGAATAGCTGCTGGCGCCTGATCCGTGGGCGCCAGGGGCGGTTTTGGCATACCATCCTGCCCTTGCCCATTCTTCGCCTGCCCGGCGCTGCGTTTTGCCATGGACCTGCATACCTGGATCGCCTTCTTCGCCGCCTGCTGCCTGATCGCCGTTTCGCCGGGTTCGGGCGCGGTGCTGTCCATGAGCCACGGCCTGTCGTTCGGCGTGCGCCGCACCAGCGCCACCATCCTGGGGCTGCAGCTCGGGCTGCTGCTCATCCTGCTGGTGGCCGGGGCGGGCGTGGGCTCGCTGCTGCTGGCGTCGGAGGCAGCGTTCTCCCTCGTCAAGGTGCTGGGCGCGTGCTACCTCATCTACCTGGGCTGGATGCAATGGCGCGCCGGCGGCGCCGCGCCGCTGCTGGGCGAGCAGGCCGAGCCGGCCGGGTCGTGGCAAAAGCGCTGCCTCACCGGCTTCCTGACCAACGCCACCAACCCCAAGGGCATCATCTTCATGGTGGCCGTGCTGCCGCAGTTCATGACCGAGGCGCGCCCGCTGTGGCTGCAACTGCTGGTGATGGCCGCCACCATGCTGAGCGTGGACGTGGTGGTGATGCACGGCTACGCCGCAGGGGCCAGCGCTATGCGCCGCCTGCTGCGCAGCGCCCAGGCCGTGCGCACGCAGAACCGCGTGTTCGGCGGCCTGCTCATGGCCGTGGGCGCGGGGCTGTTCTTCGTCAAGCGCGGCGGCGAACATGCTTAAATTTTGATAGCGCTTGGCGCTTGCTGCGCGGGCGCTGGAGGCCGTTTTGGCCATGAACAGGTGAATTCCAAAGGAGGTCGATATGCCGGTGGTCGTGGTGGCCAATCCCAAAGGCGGCGTGGGCAAGTCCACGCTGGCGACGAACATCGCTGGCTACTGGGCCAGCCAGGGGCATGCGGTGATGCTCGGCGACGCCGACCGTCAGCAGTCCTCGCGCCTGTGGCTGTCGCTGCGGCCCGAGAACGTGCGCGCCATCGGCACCTGGGACATCCACAGCGACTTCATCGCCAAGCCGCCGCGCGGCACCACGCACGTCGTCATCGACACGCCCGGCGGGCTCAACGGCTGGCGCATGGGCGACCTGCTGAAGATCGCCGACAAGCTCGTGGTGCCCCTGCAGCCCAGCGTGTTCGACATCTTCTCCACGCGCAGCTTCCTCGACGAACTGGCCACCCAGCGCAAGGGCCACGCGCTGCAGGTGGGCCTGGTGGGCATGCGCGTGGACCGGCGCACCCTGGCCGCCGAGAAGCTGCAGCAGTTCATGGAGGAGCAGGGCCTGCCCGTGCTCGGCACGCTGCGCCCGACGCAGAACTACGTGCACCTGGCCGCGCATGGCCTGACCCTGTTCGACCTGGCGCCGGGCCGCGTGGCGCGTGACCTGGAGCAGTGGCAGGGCATCACCGCCTGGCTCGACGCCTAGTACTCCGTTTCAAAAACATTGACATGAAATCGTGCCTTGGCCCGCCATGCTGCGTTGCAAATCCTCGCGATAGCTACGGCTATCGCTGCGGTTTGCGCCTTGCCTGACGAACCAATGCATCGATTTCATTTCGTCAACATTTTGATGAAACGGAGTACGGGCAACATCGCCGGCTATCGCAAGGATGTGCGTCCATGCGGGTTTGTGCGGGGACCTGAATGTCACGCGGCCGACATGCCCGGCGCCTGGGGCGCCGCTACATTGAAGGCATGAAAACCTTCCAGACATATTCCGAAGTCATTGCCAGCGTAGGCCAGGAAGTGGCCGTGACCGACTGGATCACCATCACGCAGGAGCAGGTCAACCAGTTCGCCCAGGCCACGGGCGACCACCAGTGGATCCACGTCGATCCCGAGCGCGCGCGCTCCGGCCCGTTCGGTGCGCCCATCGCGCACGGCTTCCTCACGCTGTCGCTGATCCCGCGCTTCTTCGAGTCCGCCTTCGCCATCGAGGGCGCGCGCATGGGCGTCAACTACGGCCTCAACCGCGTGCGCTTCACCGCCCCCGTGCCCGTGGGCAGCCGCCTGCGCGCGCGCCTGACGCTGCAGGCCGCCGAAGCCCTGGAGCCCGAAGGCCTGCAAATGACCTGGCTGGTGACCGTGGAGCGCGAGGGCGCCGACAAGCCCGCCTGCGTGGCCGAATCGCTGGCGCGCAGCTACGGTGCGCCGGCCTGATGCCGGATTAACTCCTGATTCGATAGCTGCTTGCGCTTTCCAGCAAAGGGCTGGAAGCGCTTTTCTCTCTTAAAGTGCGGCGGCGCTGCCCGCCAGCCTGAACACCGCCACGGCTTCCACCAGCGACTGCGCCTGGTGGCTCAGGCTGCTGGCGGCGGCGGCCATTTCCTCCACCAGCGCCGCGTTCTGCTGCGTGGCCTGGTCCATGTGCGTGACGGCCTGGCCGATCTGCGCCACGCCGCTGCTTTGCGCGTGGCTGGCGGCGCTGATCTCGCCCATGATGTCGGTCACGCGGCGGATCGCGGTGACGATCTCGCGCATCGTCGCGCCGGCCTTGTCCACCTGTGCCGAACCTTGCGCCACCCGCTCCACGCTGGTGTCGATGAGCTGCTTGATCTCCTTGGCCGCCTGGGCGCTGCGCTGGGCCAGCGCGCGCACCTCGCTGGCCACCACGGCGAAGCCCCGGCCCTGTTCGCCCGCGCGTGCCGCTTCCACGGCGGCGTTGAGCGCCAGGATGTTAGTCTGGAAAGCGATGGAGTCGATCACGCCGATGATGTCGGCGATCCGGTGGCTGCTGTCGTTGATGCTTTGCATGGTCTGCACCACTTCGGCCACCACCGCGCCACCCTGGGTGGCCACGCTGGAGGCGCTCAGGGCCAACTGGTTGGCCTGGTGGGCGTTGCCTGCGTTCTGCTGGACGGTGGAGCCGAGCTCCTCCATCGACGCCGCCGTCTGCTCCAGTGCACTGGCCTGCTCCTCGGTGCGGCCCGACAGGTCGTGGTTGCCCGCGGCGATCTGTTCGCTGGCCGAGGCCACGCCTTGCGCGCTGGCACGCACCGTGCGCACGGTGGCCGCCAGACTGTGCTGCATGCGCTGCAGGGCGCCGAGCAGCAGGCCCATCTCGTCGCGCGACGCCACCATGATCTGGCCGCCCAGGTCGCCGCTGGCCACGCGGTCGGCCACGGCCATGGCCTGCGCGAGCGGGCGCGTGACCGAGCGGATGATGGCGAGCGCAAGGAACAAGGCCAGGGCCACGGCTGCGGCGCCTGCGGCCAGCACGCCCCGCATAAGGTCGCGGGAGGCGGCCTCGGTGCGCTGGCTGGCCTGGGCCGTGAACTGTGCCTGGAGTTCGCCCTGTTCGCGCAGCGTGCGCTGGTATTCGTGCTGTACCGGGCGCAGCTTGTTTTCCAGCAGATCCAGCGCTTCGTCCTTGCGCCCTTGGTCGAGCAGCGCGAGAAATTCGTCGCCCGATGCCAGGTAGCTCGCCCGCAACTGCTTGATGCGCTCCAGCAGGGCCTTGCCTTGCGCGGTCTGGATGTGCCGGGCCAGCGTGTCCAGCTGCAAGGCGATGTCTGCGCGTGCGGCCGAAAGCTGCGCGCGCGCCGCTGCCTGGATGTCCGGCGACGTGAACAAGGCCAGGTTGCGGAACTGGATGGCCTGCGTGTTCGTTCCATCGATCACCACGCCCAGGGCCTTGGTGATGGGAATGCGCCTTTGAACGATGTCATTCGTCGCCTCCTGCTGCGCAGCCGAAAGGAACAGCGCCATGGCGCCCAGGCCGGCCAGCAGCAGCACCATGGCCGCGAAGGAGAGGGCCAGCCGGGTGGAGATTTTCAAATGGTTCAGCATGGCTGGCGAATTTATCCGATTTTGGGTTGTCAAATCCTATTTTGGGTTATTCCGATATGGGTTTGAAACTGCACGGCTCCACGCCTTGACCGCGCAAGTTTTGAAAAGCCTCCATGCGACCCGTGCCCAGGAATTGCGCCGTCGCCTGCGCGAAGCGCGGGAAAACCTCGGCATCACGCAGATCGATCTGGCCAACCGGCTGGCCAAGCCCCAGTCCTTCGTCTCCAAGTTCGAAACGGGAGAGAGGCGTCTGGACGTGGTCGAGTACCTCGAGGTGTGCGAGGCCATGACCCTCGACGCGCTGGAGTTGCTGCGCGGAATCTAGCTTTTGATTTGATAGCTGCTGGCGCTTGCCAGCAAAGGGTTGGAGGCGTTTTTTACGCTTGATCTGGCATGGCGAAGCCGTTCTGCCGCCAGGCCTCGAACACCGTCACCGCCACGGCGTTGGACAGGTTCAGGCTGCGCTGGCCCGCCACCATCGGCAGGCGCAGGCGCTGGCTGGGCGCGAAGGTCTCGCGCAGCGCGGGCGCCAGGCCGCGTGTCTCGGCGCCGAAGACCAGCCAGTCGCCGGGCCGGAAGGCCGTGGCGTGCACCGGCTGCGCGCCGTGCGTGGTCATGGCGAACATGCGCGCCGGGTCGGGCCGCGCATCGCGCAGGAAGCCGGGCCAGTCGGCATGGCGCAGCACGCGCGCGGTCTCGTGGTAGTCCAGCCCGGCGCGGCGCAGCAGGCGGTCTTCCATCGAAAAGCCCAGGGGCTCGACCAGATGCAGGGCGCAGCCCGTGTTGGCGGCCAGCCGGATGACGTTGCCGGTGTTCGGCGGGATTTCGGGTTCGACCAGGACGATGTGGAACATGGCGCGTATTGTGCGGCCGCGCCGTGGCGTCAGTCCTGCGGGGTGCGCGCCAGCACCAGCGCGGCAACGCGCGCCGCGCCGGCCTGGCGCAGCACGGCGGCGGCGGCCTGCAGCGTGGCGCCGGTGGTCATCACGTCATCGACCAGCAGCACCTGCCGCCCGGCCAACTGCGCGGCGCGCAGCGGCTCCACCGCGAAGGCACGCGCCAGGTTGCGCAGGCGCCGGGCGCGGTTCAGGCCGCTCTGGGCCGGGGTGTCGTGCAGGCGCAGCAGCAGGCCGGCCTGCACCCGTGCAGGCGCGAGCGCCTGCGCCAGCAGCAGGGCCTGGTTGAAGCCGCGCGTGCGCAGGCGCAGCGGTGCCAGGGGGATGGGCAGCACCAGTTCGGCGGCCTCCAGCGCGGGCTCGACCCAGGGCGTGCTGCGCAGCAGGGTCGCCAGGGTGCCGGCCCAGCCCGGGTCGCCATGGAACTTGAACGCCTGGAGCACGCCGGACCAGGGGTAGCCGTAGTCCACGGCGGCGTGGCAGGCGTCCAGCCCGTTGGGGTGGCGCAGGCAGGCGCCGCAGTGCGCCACGCCTTCGGGAACGGCCAGGGCGCAGGTGCGGCAGCGCGGGCGCTGGCGGGCGAAGCGCCGCACGCAGTCGTCGCACAGGCGCTGCGCGGGCCAAGCGTGGCAGACGGCGCACTGGCTGGGCACCGTGCGCAGGGCCTGCGAAATCCCTTGCAGCCATGGGTGGGGCATGGGCTCAATATACTCGCCAGCTCCCCATGTCCGAGCAGCTTCCTCCCACCATCGATCCCGTGGCCGCCGCGCGCTGGCAGTCCGTGGCGCCCGCGGCGTCGCCCTGGCTGCACGAGGAGGTGGCGCGTCGCATGCAGGAGCGGCTGCAGTGGATCCGCCAGGCGCCCGCCGCCTGGTGCCACTGGGAGCCGGTGCGTGGCGGACTGGACAGCCATGCCCTGGTGGCGCAGCGCTACCCGCAGGCGGCGTGCGCCGTGTACGAACACCCGGCGCGCGAGGCCGCGGCGCGCGAGGCCCTGGGCGCCCGGTGGTGGGCGCGCTGGCGCACGGCGGCGCCGCGCTTCGGCCTGCCCGATGCGGCCAGCGTGCAGATGCTCTGGTCCAACATGGCGCTGCACACGGCGGCCGATCCGCAGGCGCTGATCGCCCAGTGGCACCGCGCCATCGCCGTGGATGGCTTTCTCATGTTCTCCTGCCTGGGGCCGGACACTGTGCGCGAGCTGCATGCGCTGTACCGCGACCTGGGCTGGCCGCCCGCGGGCCACGCGCTGACCGACATGCACGACTGGGGCGACATGCTGGTGCAGGGCGGGTTTGCCGAGCCGGTGGTGGACATGGAGCGCATCACGCTGACCTTCGCCTCGCCGCAGCGGGCGCTGCAGGAGCTGCGTGAACTGGGGGTGAACCTGCACCCGCAGCGTTTCGCCGGGTTGCGCGGCCGGGGCTGGCGCGCGCGGCTGGAGCAGGTCATGGCGCAGCGCCTGGCGAGCCCGCGGCACGACGGGCAGATCGCGCTTACTTTCGAGGTCGTCTACGGCCACGCCTTCAAGCCCGCGCCCCGGGTGCGCGTGGAGGCGAGCAGCGCCATTTCGCTGCAGGACATGCGTGCCATGCTGCGTGAGCGCACCCAACCCCATTCTGGGGTAAATGAAAACTGAGTATTTCCCCTTGTCAATGATGTAGCGCAATGGGCGCTACAATTTTCGCATAACGTACGCAGCTTCTCCCGGCATGGCGCCGTGGCATGTGGGCAGGGGCTATCCGGCGGGGGACATATGAGCACTATCTCCAACATGCTGGCGACTGGGCTGCTGCTGGCAGGCTCCTGGGCCAGCAGCGTCGCACATGCCGTGCAGGACCTGCCGGGCGGCCCTGCAGTGCGCCAGTTGAACCTCCATCCACCCGTGACGCGCATCGCGCAGGAGCAGCATTCGCTGCACTGGATGATGCTGGTCATCTGCACGCTGATCTTCGTCGCCGTGTTCGCGGTGATGTTCTATTCGATCTGGAAGCACCGCAAGTCGCGCGGCGCGCAGGCGGCGAATTTCCACGAGTCGGTGGTCGTGGAACTGGCCTGGACCATCGTGCCCTTTCTCATCATCATCCTGATGGCGCTGCCCGCCACCAAGGTGCTGGTGGCGCAGAAGGACACGACGAACGCCGACCTGACCGTGAAGGTCACCGGCTACCAGTGGAAGTGGGGCTACGACTACCTGCGCGGCGAGGGCGAGGGGCTGGCCTACATCTCGACGCTCGACAGCAGCCACCGCGCCATGTCCAGCAGCGGCAACGTGGCGAACGCGCCCGCGGACTATTTGCTGAAGGTGGACTACCCGCTGGTGGTGCCGGTGGACAAGAAAGTGCGCGTGATCACCACGGCCAACGATGTGATCCACTCCTTCATGGTGCCGGCCTTCGGCATCAAGCAGGACGCCATTCCCGGCTTCGTGCGCGACACCTGGTTCCGCGCCGAGCGCGTGGGCGACTACTACGGCCAGTGCGCCGAGCTGTGCGGCAAGGAGCATGCGTACATGCCCATCCACGTGCGCGTGCTGTCGGCGCAGGACTATTCGGCCTGGGTGGCCGAGGAGAAGAAAAAGGCCGCCGCCAAGCAGGACGACCCGGCCAAGGTCTGGACGCTGACCGACATCCTGCCGCGCGGCGAGAAGGTGTACGCCGCCAATTGCGCCGCCTGCCACCAGGCCAATGGCAAGGGCGCGGGCGCCATCAAGCCGCTGGACGGCTCGGCCATCGTGCGCGATGAGGACCATGCCAGGCAGCTGCAGGTGGTGCTGC
>Ga0222427_101290_pt1 | contig 12219 bp, 13 predicted proteins | sample 2B20Ametagenome_FD_182890 | JGI IMG/M metagenome (GOLD analysis project Ga0222427, IMG submission 182890) | Enriched microbial communities from leaf-cutter ant dump, University of Wisconsin, Madison, United States - 2B20A (version 2) | ecosystem: Environmental > Terrestrial > Nest > Insects nest...
GCGCGCGGGCTCGGGATCGCTGGATTTAAGCGTAAGCTCTGTAATCGTCATATGTCGAAGCCCTCAAAGGCTCCGAACATCGTTCCTCACGACCACGCGCGAAAGGTGCCGCCGGAACAGCGCTTACCACTGAATAGCGAAATCGGTCCTCCTATTGAAACCGAGGTGTTGCGGTCCATGCGACGGGTCATTTCCGAAGCGCCAAGGATGGCAAAGCGAAGGACTGCAAATGAAGATGGGTTGACGCTTTCTTCTTTCGGGACAGAAAGCGAAAATAACGTTGAGACCCAGCTAGCACTCTACTGACGCGCGCCTCCCGAGAGGCTAACGGTTCTGGTCACGCCGGCAATACAAATGCGAATCCCCCACAGCGCTTACGCGCTTTCAGCAGTGAAATCAGTTCTTTTGCTGTTCAGAGATCGCGCGTAGGCGAAGCAGATCATCATCATCCGCTGCCCGAGATGGGGTCGGCCTCACGTTCCCGAAATATTTTCTGTCGAGCCCGCCGTAATTCAAACCATCAGCGACCTTCGTCAGCCGCATCTGGAACATCTTGGCGCCGACTACCAGTTCGATGGGATTGTTGCCGTGATTGAATAGCTCGACGGAAAAGCAACCACGGAAACCGGGCTGAACCATGGTGCTCAACGCGATGCCTAGCCGCGTGTAGCTGCTTCTCGTCAAAACGTCCGCATAGCAGTCGATCGGCAGTGCGATGTATTCCAGGGTTGTCGCCAACACCACCTGGTCGGGATAGAGAATGAAACGCTCGCCAAGTTCGCGCCGGGTTGGCTGGAAATAGGTGGATATGGGCCGAAACCGCTCATCATCGCGCGCGATGCCGATGTATGGCCGGCGTGTTACGATCGACACTAGGAAGTCATAACCGAGCCTGAGGTCAACCGTCACCTCGCCAACCTGCTTTTCGTCGAGCAGAGGTTCGATCCAAAGGCCCGTTGCATCGTCGCGCGCGAGACGTTCAAGGATTTCGGCTTTGATCATCTATTGGCCTCGTCCCAAAGATGCCGGATTGAAGCGTTCCGGATTGATTTCTCCGTAAGGTCATTCACGATCCGAATGACATCGAGCTGGTTTCCGCCAACGGTCCATTTCGGCCCACCGCCTGATTTTATCCTACCGAGATATGACCATCCGGCCGCCATGATGCCATGCAGTTCTGCGGCATCTGCGAGGTTGTGCGGCCGGATGTCATCGAAAGAGGTTTCGATCGCTGGGACCGTGTATCGCTTTTCCAACCGGGGCATGCCGAGCTTTTGCAGCGCATTTTGGTACATGGTGAGTTCATCGAATCCCTCACCCGCGAGAAAGCCTTGGATCACCTCAATTCTTGTTTTGGTCGCGGGGTGCGTAGGGCTGTGTTCTGCTAGAGGATTGATTGCATCGAGGCTGTCAATGATGCCAGATCCAACATAGCAGGCCGCGAAGAGGTCGGCGAAATGCTCTCGACGGTGGTTCTGTATGAGTTCTTGGACCTTATCGGATGCACCATTGACTGGATGAGTAAGAAACGTGACGTCCGTTACATTGCGAGCCAAATCCACGAAATGACCAAGTTCATGGTACAGCGCCGCACAGAATAGGGGCATGTGCTTGTAAATTCGCGGCACGCCAATGAAGATAAGCTTCTCTTTCGGCAGCGCGCCCGGATAACGGTCCATCGTCTTGGCAACAAATTCCCAAGGATCCCCGGGCTTGAGATGGAAATCCTTCTCGTCCGTAAGAGCCGTCGTGACGAGACACGGATCGGTAAGCCAATCGGAGATGGCGTGCCGCATGCAATACTCGATCTCGTAAGGCGCCTCCTTGGTCGTGGATCCCTGGAGGTAGCGATGACAGGTCCAGACTTTGTCGGCGAATGAACGGAGGATTTCTTCGTCATACGGCGGCGAGACGGTGAGCGCATGCCGGATGACCTCAATCAGAGAATGCGTGTGCTTCTCGATCGCTCGATTGAAATACGGGGTCTTTGAAAGATGCGCCAGGCTCTCCGCCAAAAGCGCGAGATCAGTCCGCGGATGCAAGTCTCGGCTCCAAATTTTGGAGCACCTTGTGAGCAACTGCCGGGTTGATATCCCCGATCGAATTTACGCCGGCCAAGGCCTCGCGCAAACCTTCATAGACGCGCAAATCGTTGGCAAGCTGGACCGCTTGCGGCGTCACATCCGGGGAGATCGCATCGGGATCATCAGAGAGTTTTCTCGCTTGGTGCAATACGGCATCAAAATGGAGCGAAAGGGGTTCCGGGAGATCGCGATTGCCCCGATCAATCAAAAGCAATGCCAACCGGAACAGTTCTAGCCGCCTGCTGTTCTCCGATGGCATGGCTGCAAGCATGCGTTCCCCCGACCTCGCACCGAATCAATGAACAATAGCTCGGCAGAGTGTAGGGTGAAATAAGACCTACTAATTTTCCGGAAAGGCTCCCCCGCTATCTTTGCACCAAGTAATTCTGCCCTTGCGCATCCAGAAATGGCAGCGGCACCCATCTGTCCGACGCACTGATGGTTCGAGGCTCGGCCGCCCAAGCCAATCGAAGCTAACCGCCCACCGAGGTCTTCGGTCGGGATTGAGCGACAAAAGCAGCGGCGTTCCGCAGCCGGAAGGACATTGGAATGTCGCCCATTTCGGGCGCTCCTTGGGACCAACGACGACCACGGTCGCGGCCTGGAGATCCTCCGGTCCCGGCATATCAAGACTCGCCGCGACCAGAAATTCAGGCGTCTCGACGAAGCCAAACCAGGCGAGCAGACGAGCTAATCTGGTCCGCAGCATCATCCAGTCCTCCCGAGGAACGGCTGAACATCGCCGAGCCCGTGGACCCGATTCGACCCGCAAATTCGACACGGCTCCTTCTTAGCCCCGGGTCTGAAGTCTTCGACCAGGTTGAATTTGCGGACCCGGTTGGGAATCTCGCCGCCCACGCCGCGGAACTGATTGACACGCTGGATCAACTCTTCGACGGCCATAGTTGCGACGGAAGTGGTGAACGAAATGACCGCTGGCGAAGGATTGCCCTCGCCACGGACATAGGCCTCGGCCTTACGTCGATCGTATTCATCGGGATCGGTGCGCCGAAGCGCTTCCTCAGCAGCGATGCCGGCGTTCACCACCCGCCGGCATACCAGGCACGCACTGCCTGGCTCGAGCACCGTCACGCGGCCGTCCGCCTCGAGACAGGAGATAGCGTGTCGCTCGGTCACTCGCAGTGCAAGTCCGATGTCTATGACCGGGATGAGGTAGTAATATGCAAGCCGATTGAGCAGCAGGCGACCATCATGATCGTCGGTGCAACCGAAAATCAGGTCCATCGATTTCAAGGCATCTCGACATTCCTTGGCACCGATCCAATTGTCGAATGTCGCTATCTCGGTTCCGAGACCCATGCGTTCGATTTCGCGCTTTGCGACATCGACCTTCTTCATAGCGTGCTCTGCGTCGTTTCGCGTCGCCCCGTAAAGCCGATTGAGATTGGAATGTTCGACATGGTCGGGATCGAAGATGGCGATCCGTCCAACGCCCATGCGCGCCAATTGTTGTAGGAGCGGGCTTCCAGTTCCTCCTGCACCGACAACGCCGACGCGCAGTTGCCGCATCAACCTGTTGAAATTTGCGCCCAAGGCCAATTCCTGGCGCGCAAGTGCGGGATCAGTGCCGAGCTGTTCTTCCGTGAAGAAGATCGTTCGCCAATTGCCCGCCACTGTTCGTGCATGGCTGAAGTCGAGCACCGCATTCGGCGACAGCCACACACGGCCGGCCACGAACTGCCCTTCAGCGATGAGAAGACTGGGGAGCAGGGCATCCTCACCATTCCGATTCTGCGCGAGGCGAACAAGCTCAGCTTCATTTCGATCATCCTGGGCAGAGAACTGCGTCGGCCCGCGCGGATGCGAATGGGCAATTCCAAGCTGCAGACCGTCTCGCTCGGCACGCGCCAGCAGCTGCACAAACCGCTCGGTGCTCCACGAAATGTGGGAATGGTTGGCCGATTTGATTTCGTCATCTTGAACGGGAAGTATCTCCCTGACCATCAGCCGCACGCGAGGCTGGTGCTCAAACGGATCGCTCGCAATGCGAGACACGCCGAACAGCATATAGGCCGCGGTTTCCGCATCACGGGAACCATCCAGCGCCGTTTGGAGCAGGCCAAGCTGCTGTTCGGTCAAGGTGAGATCCGCGGTCTTCATGCGGCGATCTCCAGGGCTCTCTCGATCCGGCGCAGCATCGTCCAGATGCCGTCGATACCGGGACGCCATGCGTCGTTATGCCGGGACCATCGCTGCCAGGATTTTCCGGCGAAAGCATGCGGCTGATCTGCCGCGTGCGGATAGCGCTGGTTGGCTGCCAGACGAACCCATGGCGTCAGATAGAACATGTCTGGCGCACAGTCGGGATAGGCCGGAGGCAAGAGGATGAGGATATCGGCAGTTCCCGTATCGAAGCGGGCCGGCGGAAGGCTCCAGCCCTTTACGACGATGGCTCTGGTCGTTCGCTCGACAACCTCCTCGAACGCGATACCCTGGGTCTGAAGGTACTCGCGGTCCTCTGGCGGGAGCACCACTGCTCCCGCACCTTCAGTAGTCGTGTCGATGCCGGTGAAGAAGCGTTCCGTCCCATCGCCCTGCAGGTCGACCTTCTCTTTGTTGCCGATCAGCCGATCGTCACCGACGCGCTGGGAAAGCCAGACCCCGTAGGAGTTCGGATCTACGCCGGCCAAGCGCTTCAGGTGAAGGCCGGTGATCAGTGGCAGGCCCCATTCGAACTTGCGTCCGTCGAGAACAAACCGAAATGACCGATCGCTCTTGAACGTGATGAACTGCTCGCGGCCGCTATTGCGCAAATCGACGCTTTCATCCGGCCTGATTTCCTCAAGCTGACCATCATCGAGCTCCTGGAACAGGAGATAGTCGTCAGTGGGGAACAGACGTGCCGCCTGCAGGATCTGAGCGCCGGTGACGATCGGATCAGAGAGGGTGAAGGGGTTGCCGTCGATCTTGATGTCGAAGGCGCGAGAACGTTCGAGAATATGGTCTGCCATTGGAAGGACTCCATGTCGGTCGAGGCGCCTATCGCCTCGTCTGCCTCCATAAATAGTAGCTAGTTTTTAGCTATGCAATAGCCAACCATTGAATTTTTTTTGTTGACTTTTTCCGTAAAATATCTATCTCCACGGAGTCCACTCATTAGGAGGTGCCCGTGAAGAAAACGATGACGCTCAATCTAACAGACACCGAAATGCAGGCCCTGCAGGAACTCTGCGACAAGAAGGACCTGTCCAAGACTGCGGTGCTTCGCCAGGCGCTCAGGCTTTACCAGCTTGTCGACGTGCGCCTTGAACAAGGTGGAAAGCTCTTCTTCGAGGATGAAGCCAAGAAGGAGAAGGCTGAACTCATGGTGCTATAGACGTGACCTCATATCCAGTTTTCCTGACCGACAAGCACGCGGGCAAGACGGTAGACGCAGAACTCATAGAGGGTATCGGCGAAGGCGAGCTTCGGTCGGTGGAGACCGAATGGAAGCCTGTCATCAACTCGCGATTGAGACAACTCGTGGCGCAGGGATCGCCCTGGTCAGAGTGGCCGGAAAACTGGCATTGGGATTGGCGAAAAAAGCTCGATAAGATTCGCGGTCTTCTTGCCTTTAGGTCCCTCGCGCTGATCAGCGAAAATCAGGTGCAAGGGCTGATGTTGCTCGCCATGGCGGGTCACAGTTGCCGGATTCCGGAACAGGCCAAGAAGGACCTTGTATACGTCGACTACCTCGAAACAGCGCCATGGAACCGGAAAGCTATCGTTCCACAGCCGCGATTTGGCGGTGTGGGCACGGTAATGCTCCGCGCCGCCATCGAGGTGAGCCACGAACAAGATTTTCGTGGTCGGATTGGGTTGCATTCGCTCCCGGCTGCCGAGGAATTCTACGGCACCGTCTGCGGCATGACCGATCTCGGCCGCGACGAAAGCTACCAGGGATTGAGGTATTTCGAGATGACAGCGGCACAGGCCGCCGAATTCTCACGATAGACAGGAAAATGACCATGAAACTCGCTATCACGAGGGAGTGGTTCGAACGGAGAGCAAAGCTGGAAGGCGATTTGGAAGTCGCTGCCGGTGTGCTCGCCAGGGACCCTACCCCAGAACACACAGACTTGGAGACTGGTGTCGTTGAGACCGCAGATCCGATGCGCATGGCGTTTGGTTCGCTCGTCGAAACGATGCGCCGGCGGCAGGGATTGACCGTCGAAAAGCTTGCCGAACGGATCAATCTTGATGCCCGCGATGTAAGGCGGATAGAACGCGACGCGCATTTTCGGCCGGAGCCGCGCGCGGTCTATCGCTTGGCGGAAACGTTCGACCTGCCTCACAAAGCGTTGCAACAACTTTCGGGCAACACGGTTGCTCGTCCAGGCTTGCAGGAGCAGGCGCTACGCTTCGCTGCACGATCGGGCGAGTCCCCGCAGAAGCTGTCGCGGGAGGAACAGCGCGCACTGGAGGAGTTCATCGCCTACCTGGAAAAGCAGCAAGGTTGACGCAATGCGCAACATCATCCTCAGCCGCTCGACAGCCTCCGATATCGAGTCCCAAGTCAGCAAGGTTCTCCGAGGGCTTGGGAATCCGGAGCCGCCCCTGCGGCTTGAAGATGTGCGCGAGATCCTAAGACTGGATCGCCGCTACTACTCGAGCACAGACGATGGCTTCCTGCGCGAGACGATCAGCAAACTCACCGTGGCCGGGACGCAGATCCTCATGCGCCCCGGCCTCATTCTTGACGCAGTAAGAAAATTCGATCTGCGCGCGCTCTACCTTCCAGACCGCAAGCGGATTCTGCTCGATCGCTCGCAGCCACAAGCAAAGCATCGTTGGAATGAAGCCCACGAGATCGGCCACAGCATCCTGCCTTGGCACGAAGATCTGATGCTGGGTGACCACGAACAAACTCTATCACCAGGGTGCCATGCGCAGATTGAGGCCGAAGCAAACTACGCGGCGGGCCAGATACTGTTTTTGCAATCCCGCTTTCGCAGTGCCGCCAATGATCACACGCCCAGTCTCGACGCGATCCGGAACCTGAAGGGGGCCTTCGGCAATACATATACGACCACCTTCTGGCGGTTCATCGAAGATTGCCACAACCAGGTGCCGATGATCGGTCTCATCGGGAGTCATCCACGGCTATCAGTGACTGGCGAAAACGGAACGAAGTTCCGGTACATCATCGAATCGCCGGCATACAGGTCGAGGTTCGAGAGCCTCTCGACTGATCGGCTGAACCGCGAGATCCTGACCTATTGCCAGCATCGAAAGGCGGGCCCGTTGGGGTCAAATGAGGTATCTATCAGCGATAGACGCGGCGAGCGACACGTCTTCCTGTTCGAAACCTTCAGCAACACGTACGATTGCCTGACCTTGGCGACATATCAGCGGCCACAGGCATCTGTTGCCGGTTTCAGCCGCGGCAACGAACGGACCAACGTCGCACTGGCCAATCGCCGGCATATGGTCCGATAACTGATGCGTCAGGATCGGCTGCCCAGTCGGCGAACTCCTGGAGAGGGCCTCTTATTCCGCTCGACGAGGCCGGCGAAAAGCTCTGCAACTTTGCGTCGGAAAGGGCGAGACATGCTCGGGAAGGGCAGCAAATAGGTGATGACGAGGCCGAGCTGGTCGTGAGTGTCGCCTGCGTCGTGTCGATCTTGTTGATCCATCGAACTCGGCAGGTTCGCTGAGCGCCCGCAAGCCCGCGGCGGCCGCCTCCATATCTGAGTTGAGGACGGCGGCGAGTAGATAGCGAAACCAGGTGACAGTGTCTGCGCAAGCCTTGTGCGTCATCCAAGCCTGATAGATGCACTTCGGTCGATGAACGTGACGATCCGTGGGGCGGCTTAAGAACTCTCACCCGCGCCGCGAGCTTGGGCGGCGTTCCGTGGAGACGGTCGACAGTTCCTTCACCACCTTTGTGGCAGGCTTGTAATCGCGCATTCCTTCGCGACTCGGAAGTCGAAAACTGCCGTCTGACGTCACCTCCGCATAGATGACCTCGGACATCAGCTCGGGCCTTACCCAGCTTTGTCGTCCAGTTTATGTGGCTTGGCGTTCGGCGGCTCCTGCGCGAGATCGGGAAAGATCGTGATCAACTGATCGAGCGCTGTCGTAGCAATGCCGTCGGATATGATGTGCACCCCGATCTCTGCGTCGGGGAAATCCACCTCGGACGAAGCCGACGCCCAATTCATGCTGGTAACCACGAGATCGTCGTTGTCCCAGGCAAGGAACTTTCCATGAAGCGGAACTTTGCCAGCCTCGATCAGCCGGAAACCGTTGGCGGCTGCTTCAGCCTTCAATTCTCGTGCGTGGCGATTTCGTATGGGCTTGGACACCATCGTATAGAGCACACTGACCGCCATGCCAGGTCGGGCGGCTGCCACCTGGCCCTGCAGCAAGGCGCCTGGTCGCGCTGTAGACCCCAGCTTGTGACACCCTAAAACAAGCCGACGGGAAGCTTTGCCGCTAGCCTCTCGCAAGAGCGCGTCGTGTGCGTCGCCGGAGATGACGGCAATACGCGTTGATCCCCCTTTTGACGTCAGACACCTCAGGTCCCGTTTCGTCAAATGCAATTCCGTGGCGACGGTATCGGAAAGTCCGCGTCGCCCTATGATCTGCTGAAAGGCGCCCATTACATCGGCAACGATGGCTTGATCACGGAGGATCACGGTCAATTCGACGTTTCGAAACGGCGATTTCAACCAGTTGCAGGAGCTCACCGCGGCTAGCCAATCGCCGGAAGGCGTATCGACCAGCATCACCTTTGCATGGGACCCAGTCGTGCGCATATCGACGACAAACCGGCCAGCGGTATCCGGGTCCTTGCTTACCATCTCCATGATTTTAGCGGCCTCTGCCGCGTTCCGGCTCTCAGTCTCGTCATCGTATTCTGCGCCCCAGAAGACGCTGAAGCGAACGCCGCGTCGGCACGCAGCACGTATGATCTCGAACAGCGCTTGGACGTCAGTGGCTTTGATGAACGTCGAATGGATTATCACCCGCTGGTGAGCGCCCGCGACAAGCTTCTCGAACTCCAGACGCTGTGCGGATCCCCCGATGATCAAATCGTCCGGGTTGAACGAGCAATCATGGTATCTCGGCTCCGATGGTCTTGAAGATTGCGCTCCGGAATACTGAACGGTAAGGCTCTGCTTTCCGACGTTAAGCGCCGCAACCGCATCGACAATCCTTCGCAATTCATCACCGGCTGCTTCGGGCAACCCTCGCGGTACACCGTCTACGACGCGAACTACCATGTATTCATCGTCTCGTACCGACGCTGTACGGCCATCAATCGACGCGAGTTGCTCATCCCATCCTTGAGCCACGACCTCGCTGAGGCGGTTGAGATTCGCCTCTTGCGACATAGTAGGGCCATCGCCCTCTACGCGCAGGACACGGACGTCAGCGCCAACCTTGCGCTCCGCCTCAATCTTCCGAGGCGACTTGATCAACACATCTCGCGTCGGGAAAAAGGTCCCGGTCGCTCTTTCGATGACAAAGCTTGCTTTTCGAACGAGCCGCTTCGGAAAGAACGGGAGCGGATTGCCGCTGCTAACTGCCTCAAATCCATACGCGCTTGTCAAGAACGACGCGCCATTGGCGGACGCTCGAACCTCGACCAGCCGAAATCGCATCAGCCGCGCTATGGATGCGACCACAAGCTGACGTGGCAAATCGGCGTGGTCCGCCAGTTCTTTGATCGTGCGCGGCACGCGCGCGATCGAAGCCAGGATGAGCTCGTCAACGATACTCCATGGCCGACCTTTGTCGATTCCAACCCGGCATGACACCCGAAAGATCGGGACGGCGACGAGAATGCTCACCTGCTTCCCCCCAGAATTTCCGGTTTGACAAGTTCGGCGAGAGCTCGGCCGTCAGTTCGGTGCTGTCCGGTCAGATCATTGATCGCGGCAAGCATGTCAGTCAGGAAGGTCAGGTCGTGTGTCTCTTCGTCAGGATTGACGCCGCGAACAGCCTCGTTCAGGAATTGAAGACTGCCGACGATCACGAGCTTGGATTTTGCTCTGCTCAACGCAACGTTCATTCTACGTCGGTCACGCAGGAAGCCTATCGCGGAGCCGCCTGATCGTGGATTGTTTCGCACGAGAGAAATGACGACGAGATCGGCTTCGCTCCCCTGAAACGAATCGACAGTGCCGACGAAGCTGCCTCCGCGTCGCACGGGCTGAAACGCATTCAAGTGAGCCAGGTCACTACGAAGCAGTGAGGTGACTCTGTCGGCGAGCTTTTCGACTTGAGCTTTATAGGGGGACAAGATTGCAAGGGTAGGCGTGCCGCGCTCTGCGTCTGCCCGAATGTGCTTAAGCACATTGACCACAGCATTGATTTCGGAGGGATTGTGCCAACGCGGACTACCAAATTCCATCTGCTCACGCCGCCCTGTGGAACTGACATGTGGAAAGTCGACCACTACCACAGGGGAAGCGGGCAGAGGCTCAAGCGTAACAAAAGGAGGTGGCTCGGTTAGAGCCCGCTCGGCCCGCCCGCGCTCGGTCAGAAGCTCGCCTCGATAGAATGCCTTGGAGACAATCTCGGCTATCGCCGGATCCATGCGCCTCTGTTCGGTCAGCGTCGCCGCGATCTGGCGGTGGCTTGGACTGGCCTGTGATCGCCGCTCGTCTTCGACCACCACGCTTCGAAACGGCTCCAATAGCCGGAACGCGAGGGCGGCGACCTCCCTGAACTTCTGCGGGTTGGTCCGCAGGGCTTGTATGGCTTCCAGTTCGCCATCTCTAAAGATCGAGGCTACGACCTGTTCTGCGATATCCAGGGTTTGTTCAACCAGGGCGTGATTTTCCAGAATACCACCGACGCGCTCGGCTCCGAACGGCGGCAGTTGATGATGATCTCCGATCAGAAGTCGCCGTCCTGAGAGCATCAGAGGACCGACAAGCTCAGGTCCGGTTGCCTTTGCAGCTTCCTCGACAACTACCCAATCGAATTGCTCGCGTGCGTCGACCATCCGCTCAATGTCGGCAGAGTTTGCTGCCGAAATCACTATGTTCGCGGCATCGAGGACGAGGTTCGACATCCCTCGCAGTCCCTTGCGCTCCTCATCATGCAACTCATCCTCATCCGTCGATGACTGTGCTCGTTTCGACGGCGCGGCCTTTGTCTCGAGCCTGTCGTATGCAGCGGAAAGCCGCTTGATCTGCTCGCGCTCACCGGAGAGATTTTCCCCAACCATTTTGCTGCCGGCCAATGCGCGGAGATATTTCGCTGCAACACACTGAACATCGTCTTCGGTTTTCGCCCGACGGAGCGATGACGAGCGCACTACTATAACATCGTGCGCATCATGATCTGACAGGGCTCCTTTGACCTTCTCTTGCAGGTTATCGAGGGCGTCGTGACCCTGAGCGCTTAGGAGAATGCGTGTCGAGGGGTCCTCGAAACGGCGCCAGATCAGTTCCGTGGCAAGCCTTGTCTTTCCCACACCGGGCGGACCCACGACAAAGAACGATGGGAGGGTCCCCAAGATGGCGCGTAAAGCCTTCTGTTTCGGCTGATCCAGCTCCGAGAACTCTGCATCGTCATCCCTTATCGCCTCCTTGCTTGAGCGCTGCAGGCGCCAAGGATCGTCCAGCATGTCGACGAGATCGACGCGGGTGTTGAGCGCGCGAATGTTCGACAAGTGTCGGGCTATGACCTTTTCAGTGCCGGTCTCGCCGTCGGCACGGAGAAACAGCGAGCCGTCATGCGGGACCTCGTCGTCAACCTCAAACCGGTACGCTTGACCACCCCTCTTTTCCACGATGTCGACAAACGAAGCCGTGACATCGTGCGCCTTTGAACCGCCCAAACTCGAAGAAAGGCTAAGACGCCACTGGCTTTCGGCATCCCGGTGTTCCTCACCGAAAAGCCTGTTGAGCGCCGCAGATGTTTCAGGAACTCCGATGCGCTTCGCGACGCGATCGCGATCATTGTTTGGAAGCCCGCGTATAGTCACGTACCGCCGACCGCGGTCACTGCTCGATTCCAGCACTTCGATCGGATAGATTTCAAATGCTTTCGGTGACGTCCCGAGACGTGGTGTAGCTGGATAGCGCGGTGGTCATCGGCGCTTTCCGGTAGGGTCTGGTTGCGAAGCCAACCTTTCTGGAGAGACCACCGATGACCGACGACATGATGAACCTGC
>Ga0222427_101295_pt1 | contig 12125 bp, 7 predicted proteins | sample 2B20Ametagenome_FD_182890 | JGI IMG/M metagenome (GOLD analysis project Ga0222427, IMG submission 182890) | Enriched microbial communities from leaf-cutter ant dump, University of Wisconsin, Madison, United States - 2B20A (version 2) | ecosystem: Environmental > Terrestrial > Nest > Insects nest >...
CCGAAGCTCGGGACAGGCCTCTGGCACTGGATCAAGTCGCTCTTTCGTCCCAAGCATCGCAGCGCGAGCCTGCGGGACGAACTGCTCCGTGTCTTCGGTCACGAGGTGCTGGACTCGGCGACTTGCCGTGCCGTCATTCCCTGCTTCGAGGGGAAGTACGGCGAACCCTTCATCTACAAGACCCCGCACCATCCTGACTACAAGAAGGACCGGCATAAGGCGCTGGTCGACATCGCGCTTCACACCGCTGCGGCGCCTTCGTATCTGTCTGCGGTCGACAGCCACGGATACCAGATGCTGGACGGAGGCATCTGGGCGAACAACCCAATCATGAACGCCTTGGTGGACGCGCTCGCCTGTTACGATGTCCCCCGCGAGAACATCCGGATTCTTTCGATAGGAACCGGAGAGGAGACCGTCACATTGGCTAAGCGACATCTTGAGGGCGGCAAGATCGCATGGGGCGTGTCTTCGACGGTCCCGCTTCTTTTTCGGCTAGCCTCTCGCGCCCAGAGCAAGAACGCGCTCGGACAAGCTTACTTGCTTGTCGGCAAGCCCAACGTCCTGCGGGTCGACCTGGACGAGCGAGATGAGCATATGGGCCTCGACGACGTGCGGCGCGCCAGGAAGGAACTGCCGAGCATGGCGAGGAGCCAGGCGGAGGCTAACGGGCTGCTCGTGAAGCAGATGTTCCTTGATACCCCTGCCGAACCTTATGTGCGCTGCCCGATCCAATAGTCATGAATCAGATCGTGGAGTACAAGCTTCGTCTCTTGTGCAAAAGATCCGACCGTTCTTGACTTGTTCCTGGCATGGTTTCAAATCGGATGTTGAGATGTACGGAGCGACCGAATGAGCAATTTGGAGTTACGCGAGTTTCATTCTTTCCTTGAAGGATTGATCGAGGAATCTTCCCGAGAACAGCGCTTCTCGATCGACAGGATCGTCGGCACGATCCTTTCCAGCCATCCTCAGCGGCTGGAAAAAATCCAGACCCAGGTCATTGCCCTGGGCCTGCGCGCACTTGTCAGGAACAACTGCCGGGCGAAGGTCAGCTCGATGAACAACGGGCCGGATATGTTCGGTCACTACCATGTGGGGAAGCGCGTTGCGGTGCCCTACAAGGACGAGAAAGGCAAGCTGCGCTGGGACCGGAAGCGGCGTACCGAACTTTCTTTCGATGATCTGGATGAGATCATCGCCCGATGGGATGACCGCCCGCCGCACCGATCGCGTGACCGACAGGATTTCGAGGATATTTCGAGGCGGGCGGCACCCTATCGCGGTCAGGCGCGGACGATAGGCCAGGCACTGGAGATGGCGGAGCGAGACGGGCGATAGGCGGTACGTCGCGCGTGTTCGGGCGACGGGAAGGGCACCGGAAGCGGGCGCGCCGCTTCGGCAGGTGCTGCGTCCTCCTTCCGCGATCGAAACTGTTGAAGGATTCGGCGTGCGCCTCGTCTTTCAGAGGAACACGTATAAGATGCAACGATCATCTTGATTCGGACTGAACAGCTTGGACATAAGGCAAGACCTCCTGAAGGAGCCTCAACGCGAGAAGGGTGGCAAGCTCGCGGTGGAGCGGTTCGAGTATCAGGCAGCCTGGGGGCTGTCCCGCATACTCCAGCTCTACAAGACCGTTGCCGACTTCGGGATTGCGTTCGAGTTTCACGACGACGTGCTCGAGCTCGACAGCATGAGCAGTCCCACAAAAGTCACGTTCTTCCAGGTGAAGACGCAGAAGACCGGCACATGGACGCTTTCCGGCATTTCCGCGTCGCCGGGCGCGAAAGGCAAGACGACGAAGGCAAAGCCCGGCGCCGCGTCGCCGGAGAAGAAGCTGTCCTTCGCTGCGAAGATGTACGACAACTACAAGCGGTTTCCCGGACATACCGACAGGTTGGTCTTCGTCACCAACCAGATGTGCTCGGATCTTGCCGAGGGCCATGACGAGACGAAATTCGACACTGCTGCGGCATCTAAGATCGAATCCTTCAGAAAGCGCCTGAAGGAGCAGGATCCTGGCTTCCTCAAAGAGCACTCGAAGCTCTTCCACTTCTGCTGCTCCACCATGAACCTCGTCAGCTTCAGCGACACGATCATGGGCGCCGTCCAGAAGTTCGTCATCGAGCAGACCGGCATGACGGATACCAGCACCTACGCCTTCGCCCTCATGCTTCTTGAAGAATGCCGCCAGCGGGAGCGCATGGACGTCGACTTCACCACTTTTTCCGGCATGTCCGAATCGTTCGTGACGCGGAAGCTGATCGACGACCGTCTGGAAGAGTTCAAGAGGAAGCGCACGGAGGCTGTCGACTGGCTGCAAATCGCTCCTGACATAACGAACATAGTCCGGCGGCGCGATATCGGTGCGGCGTGGAAACTCTACGTCAATGACCGCCTTTCCCGGTATGGACCTGGGCCGCAAAGATTCAGGAAGGCTGTCCGTGACGCAGTCGCACCCCATGTCGTGGGGGCTCGCGATCTTTTGACGGAGGTGGACGCCGCTCTTCCGGAGGTCAGGCAGCTTGCACACCTTTGGGATCCGACCGTGAGCGACGACTATCTCCGCGCCGTCATCCTTTACGAGTTCCACGATGTCTAGCAGCGAACGCTTTCAGCAGCTCGTCAGAAATCTCAGATTGAAGAATCATGAAAAACTTGCGCTTCGAGAAGTTAGAACTCCTGTCGACGACGGAGCGGAAGGGCAGGACGGTCGAGTTCCACCCGCGGCTGACGGTGATCATCGGCGAGAATGACGTAGGGAAGTCCTCGGTCATCAAGAGTCTCTACTGGGCCTTTGGCGCACCCGTGAGAATGCATCCGGAGTGGCTCAAGGCCAAGGTGAAGGCGCGGGTGTCCTTCGCCATCGATGGTGAACGCTTCTCGATAGTCAGGGACGGATCGTCCTTCGGGATTTTCGACGAGAAGGGAGACCTCCTCATCGCGACCAGGAGTGTCACGTCCGAACTGGGTCCGTTCCTGGCGAAAATGCTCGACTTCGGCCTGGTGCTGCCGAACAGGTCCGGCGTGACCGAGACGCCGCCACCGGCCTACATGTTCATGCCCTTCTACATCGATCAGGACAGTGGCTGGAAGCAGTCGCTCGAATCCTTCGACATCCGCGGGCAGTACAAGAACCCGCGGAAGGCCGTCATCGAGTTTCACTCCGGCATCAGGCCGAACAGGTACTACGAGCTGCAGGCTAAGAAGACCGCGGTTCAGTTGGAGATAGCCGAACTCGGCCGTGACCGTCAGGTGCTGGAAAAGGCCGTGGCCAAGCTGAACTTGCAGCCGGCCTTCACCGGTACGGAATTCACCGAACTTGAGCATCGTGAATCCGTGGATCGCCTCCTCGTGGAGTTGCGCGACCTGCGGGCGGTTCGATTGAAGAGCGCTGCCGAACTCGCCGGCCTCGTCGACGAGCGTGAACTCGTGACGGAGCAGATGAGGATCGCCCGCCTCGCGATGGAGGAACTGGGCAAGGACTACGCCTACGCTGCTAAGGCCGGGGAGGAAATCTTCTGCCCGACATGCGGCACGGTCCACGACAACGACTTCACGCACAAGTTCTCGATTCTCGACGATCGTGAAGCCTGCGCCCAGTTCCTCCGCGATCAGCATGACCGGCTTGTCGATATCCGGAAGAGGGCGGCCAAGTTGGAGGCGCGTCTGGACAGTACCGACGCGTTTATTGAAAAGGTGTCCGGAACTCTTGTCGAGAAGGAAGGCGACCTGACCCTCAGGGAGGTCATTGAAAACGCCAGCGCGAACATGGCGCGGGGCCTGTTCGACATGCAGCTTAACGACATACGGGCGGAAGTCGACAAAAGGGCGGGGGAGATCGTCGAGATCGACGCCGAGGTAAAGAAGCTGGATGACAAGAAGCGCAGGAAGGAGATCGAGGCCTGCTACGCCGAGTTCATGGCAAGCTTCCTGCGGACCCTCAATGTTCGAAAGATCGACTTCGACAGCGCGGGCAAGATCGCCCGCAAGGTCAACGACACTGGAAGCGACCAGCCGCGGGCGGTTCTTGCCTACTATCTCGCACTCATGAAGACCGTTTTCCGGTTCTCTTCCGCCCTCACGGCGCCAATGATCATCGACAGCCCGAACCAGCAGGACCAGGATGCTACAAATGTTGCGGCCATGATCGCGCTCATCATGAGCAGCCGCCCGGACAATGGGCAGACTATCCTGGGAACCGTGAGGCTTCACGACCAGAAGGTTGAAGAAGGCGAAGTCATCGAACTGGTCGACGAACTATCGGCTCTCTCGCCCGACCAGTATCCGGGAATCCTTGAGACAATGAACTCCTTCCTGGGAAGGATGTAACTCGTTCCGGGCCGTTCGTAATGCCGCTTGGTAATCTTCCGGCACCATTCTCGTCAGGCTTCTTGCCACTCTCAGGCGCAACACTTCGACCCGATCACTGCCGGACCACAGCAGGAGTTTGCCATCTCGGTTTTCTTCGCCAACCAACGATCACGCGGTTTGCATCTCGAAGGCCGCGCGGTCAGAGTCACCTCCATCCGAATAGACGCATTCGAGAGGTCGCTGACAGTCTTAGGAGAGACGCGCTTTTGGCTTACATAAAGTTGCTGTTTGAATTCCCATATCATATCCCTCGCGGTCGGGATGCCAGCCGCCGCGGAAGCGCCTGCGCCAAGCAGCCACATCAATCCGCCTCTCCGCATCGAAAAGCGCCGGACAAAATCGTCTAGCTCAACAACCAAGTACGTAGAATCAGGTCCCATAATTTTATAATGCCACCTTTGCTTGCCGAGGGCAGAGGTGCGGCATTAAGCCCAACAGCTTTTCTGTTTATATCTTGCAGCGGCATATCATCGAGGATGAACCGCATTTCGCTTCATATGTATTGACTAGCCAATGGGTTTCCATTGAACGGCACGTGATTGACCATTCTTACATTAAGGAGGGGCTTTCCGAGAAGAAACGTGACGGCACGAAATTGCTCATGCTAACCTACAACTTCTATGGGGCAGGACTTGAACGATTCAGAAGACTTTGGCGATGACTGGTTGGACCGGTCACGGAATGTTTGCCGTGCGCGCATGCTTCAGTCCCACGGCCCAGATCGATTGGCGCTGTTGCGATCGTTCATCCGTCTGAACGGCGGACGGGTCAGTCTTGACCGTCTAGGATTCGTCTTATCCGACAGCGAAATCGAGGCGGCGCGCCGTTTCGGGATCCGTCTGTTGGATCGCGCCGCAAGGCTCGCGGAGGACGAATGGCAAGACGCCTACGGCATCTTTCGGCCCCTGATTGACCTCGACTCGCAAGAGCGCCGGATCAACGAAAGCTGCCCGCCGGATGCGGTTCTCCTGAGGCATACGAACCATCGCGGATATCGGTCGCGGACGCAGAAGTCGGCGGTGCGCGCATTGCTCACGATGCCTGACGCCGCCAGCATGATGGTGTGCATGCCAACCGGTGCCGGCAAAAGCCTGCTTTTCCAACTGGCAACACTCGTCGAACGGGCCGCCGAACCTGGCGCATGTGTGATTGTGATCACGCCGACGGTCTCGCTCGCCCTCGACCACCAGCGCACCCTGTCGGCAATCCCGGGACTTGAGCAGTCGCGAGCGCTCCTCGGTGCCTCGACGTCATCGGAACGGGCCAAGCGGGTCGAAACCTTGAATGCCTTCAGACGCGGAGACGTTCCGGTCCTTTTTGTTTCGCCCGAACTTGCGCTCGGCGATGCCCGCGGCGACCTTCTCGATGCCGCGGCGGCCGCCGACGACAAACTTGCGCGCTTGGCCGGACGGGTCGTGTCGGTCTTCATCGACGAGGCCCACATCGTCGAGAGTTGGGGACGTACCTTTCGGCCGGATTTCCAGCGACTTCCCGCGTTGATTTCGGACCTGAGGCGCCGGCAGCCGAAGCTGAAGACGGTTCTTCTGTCCGCAACACTTCCGCCTGCCGCGAGAAAAGTCCTCCGTCATTCTTACGAAGGGACGGGAGACTGGCTCGAAATCGATGCGCACATGCCCCGGCGCGAGTTCGACATCGCGATCAAATCGTTCGCAACGAACGAAGAGCGGAACCAGGAACTCGATTGGCTCATTGATCGCACACCGCGTCCCCTGATCGTCTACACGACGCTTGCCGAGAGCCGGTCGCTTGACGAAGAGCGCGGCAAAGAAGAAATTTCGGCTGCCGAAGTCTTCGACCGTCAGCGCAAGCGCGGATATGAACGGATAGCGCTGTTTACGGGAGATACCGGGCCGGGCGAACGAAAGACGATCGTCGATGGATGGGCGGACGGCGAGATCGATATCGTCATCGCAACGTCTGCCTTCGGCATGGGCGTCGACAAGAATGACGTCCGCACGGTCATCCATGCCTGTCTGCCCGACGGGCCTTCGCGCTACTATCAGGAGATTGGCCGCGCCGCGCGCGACGGAAGACAGGGGCTTGCCTTCGCGCTGTTTACTGATACGGACGGTCAGTTCCAGGACGACGTCCAGTCCTCCTTTTCAATTGCGTCAGGTTCCTGGCTGACCCGGGCGAAGGCAGAGCCCCGCTGGAAAAGCCTGTTTGAGAACAGGATCGAGGGCGTTTGGCAGGGCGCGAACTTTGCGCTGACAGCCGACCTCAACGCACTTCCGGAAAACCTGCGTGGTCGTCGCTCGTCCGACTATAACCGAAACTGGAACATGAGTTTGCTCAACCTGCTTCAGCGCGCCGGAATGGTTAGGGTCGCGTCCTGTGACGCGGGGACCATGAAGGAGGCGTGGGATGTCGAGGTCCTGGACGAGCGCCTGCTTTCACCTGGCAATAGCGATGTGTGGGACGACGTGTTCGATCTCCGCTCGGCAGAACAGAGACAGGCGGCACGGGACGTTCGCGACTTCGTCAGGGTCATGAAGGATCCCGCCGCCTCCTGCGTTCTTCGCAGCGTCTTTTCGTTGATTCAGGATCCCGATTCCGACTTGATCGACGAGTGCGGCCGTTGCCCCGGGTGCCGCCGGCGCGGCATTGCTCCGGTTCAGGCTCGCGATGACCGGGGATACGAGGCGAGCTGGGTGACGCAAGACGCTCTGCTACCGTCTCTCCCGCGCGGCATCATCATCATCGCTCCAGATGATCCTTTTCTGAAGCGAGGTGTCGCGACCCTTGCTCAGATGCTTGCAGGCGTTGGTATCGAACAGTTTATCGTCGCCAGCGACATCGCTGAAGACTTTGCCCGGACGCTGACCGCGACATCCGCACTCTTCGGATTCGTGATCGACCACGAAAGCGTCCTTGGCAAAGGCGCCGTTTCCCTTGCAAGGCGACCGACCGCATTGGTCGTACGGCCACATGATGCTGCTATCGAGGCCCTTCTCAAGGCAGCACTTGCGTGGATCGCGGACGACGATCTGGGCCAGTTGCTGTTGGTCATCGAGCCGCATACGGACTTTCAGGGCCGCCGCGTCGATCAGGTCATGTCGCGGCGGGCACCTTACGACATTTCGTTTTTCAATATTTTGGAAGGCAGTTTGCAATGAGCATTCTATCCGGTCCCCAAGGAACGCCCGAACGCGTATGGTCTCTGGTGTCGCTCATCGCCGCGCATGACGGTCAGATCGACAAAGCCGAGGCGTCAGAATGGCTCAATCCAGGCTTCATCAGGGACAAGCAGAAAATCGCGGATAAAGACGCTTTTGGCCAAGCCCTCGGCGCGGCAACGTCCATCGGGGCAGTGCAGGCCGAAGGAAAACACCTCGTCCTGAATTCGACATGTCCGACAGCCGATATGAGCGCCTTTGCCGACTGGTGTCACGATCAACTCTGCGCACTCTCCAGTGACCAGAAGGATGCCGTTATCCTCGAGACTTATGCATGGATGGCCGCCCGCTCGCTCGACCTGAGAGAAACTCGTTGGTTCAGCGCTGCGCCAGGCAAGGAGTTTGCGGATGCGGCGGCCCGCGCGCTTCCGGACGACAAGGATGATGACGGAGACCGCCGCATCAACACTTCAAAGCTTGCCGCCTGGCGCCGCTGGCTTGGATTTTTCGGGCTCATGGACGAGTTGCCGCTCAGTGTAGCGAAGCCTTATCCCTGTGCAACCCCTAGACTTGCAAAGGAGATCGCAACCAGCGCGCTTCCGCGTGATACGGAAATTCCGGCCGACGCATTCCTCGCATCGTTTCGAGCCTCGATGCCGTATCTCGATGGCGGTCGCATGTTCACCGAAGCGATGCGCCGGGAAGAGATCGCGGCGGGCTCCAGACTTCTCTCGCCCATCCTCAGTTCCGCCCTTCGCGACTTGCATGATGCCGGCGCGATCGAACTTGGCGTTCTCGGTGACCTTGCCGCCAACGTTTCGATGACGGGTGACAGTCTCCACCGGGTCAGGGATTTTTATGCCGTTACGATACGGAGTGCCGCTCAATGATGATTGTCCCATCGAGAGCGTGCTGGCGTTCCGACGAAGTCGCGCGGATCGTCGCAAACGAGGCTCTGGAGCACCAAGACGCCATCTTTCTCGCAACGCATAGCCCTATTCGTGGTTTCGAAATCACCGGAAGTCACCAAAGTGAAATTGCGACGGCCGATGAACATGCCGTACTCGAGACGCTTTCCAATCCGGAGAGGACGCATGCCTTTTGCATCGTCCAAGGCGAACCGGGTTCAGGCAAGTCCCACCTGATCCGCTGGTTGGCCGTCAACTGGCCGCAAGGGGACGACGTTACACTTCTGCTTCAACGCGCCGACGGCAGCCTGGAAGGGGCGCTCAGGCAGTTGCGGGAACGCCTGCCGGAGGAATTCCGCGCGCTCTTCGATCGCCTTGGTCGGCGCCAGCGGGCCACCGAGGAAGGGCGTGCAAGAAGCTTTCTAAGCAATCTCGCAAATGCCCTGCGGCCGAACTATTACGAAAAGCTCCCCGATGACGTCGACTGGTGCACGGAGTTTTTGCCGGGTGACCTGATCGATAACCTCACTGTCAAAGACGAATGGGATGGACCGGCACGAATTCTCCGGTTGCTCGATGGCAAAGGCGCCACCGAAGAGGATGAGCGAAATTCCCAATCCGCAGTCTTCAATCTGTTCGACATGATCTCGCTCGCGACAGCCGCACGCAACATCCGCGGCTCCGGGGTCAGGGGCGGAACTGAACGGTTGGCGCAGAAACTCAGAGACGAAGTCGAAGTCATCAAGGAGTATCAGGCCGAGGGATGGGACGATCCCGATGAACTCGAGCTTGAGATCAAGAAGCTGGTGCCGAACAGCATGGCGCTGATCGACGCGCTGAACCTTAGACGCGACGATGCCATTCAACATCTGCTCGGCGTCTCGGCAGAAGGTCTGAAGGATCTCTTCCGGGAAGTCCGTACCGCGTTGGCCGGCCGAGGAAGACGGCTCGTCCTTCTGCTCGAGGACATTACTAGTTGGGAAGGGATCGATAACAGCCTGATTGACGTCCTGGTCACGAACGCAGACACGCGCGCGACAGAGGGGGACGCGGATCTCTGTCCTCTGATCTCCGTCATCGGGGTGACCCCGGCTTATCGCAACAAGCTTCCCGGCAACTATCGCGGACGTATCACCCACGAACTGAGGCTCGGATCGTCTCGACGCGAGGGTGAACTGCAAGACGTCGCCGCCCTGCGAGAAGAAAACGCGCGACTGGAGTTCGTGACCCGGTATCTCAACGCCGTCCGTGCGGGTTCGGGGTCGTTGTCAGAATGGCGCCAACGGCGGCGTGGCAGCCTGATCGCGGACATGCCCAATCCCTGCCTTCACTGCGAATACCGTGAAGGGTGCCACGCGACATTTGGCGCCCACGATGAAGTTGGCCTTTTCCCTTTTACCGCGCAGGCGCTTGGAAATCTGTTTTCGGCGTTGAACGACCGCGATAATGGTCTGACGTGGCGAACGCCCCGCGGCCTGCTTCAGGCGGTGGTGACGCCGGTACTCACACAGGCCGAAGCGATCGAAATCGGCGCGTTTCCAAACCGTCTGCTCGACAGTCGGGCTCTTCTCGCCGATAGCCGCAACCTGTCCCCGCTGGCCGAAACCATTCTCTCGGCCAGGCTTCCGGCCGAGACCGATCGATCGCAGATGACCCGGCTGATCGCCTATTGGGGAGACCGCGGTCGGCCGGTGACCACCGCGTTGGCCAACGGCGAGATCGCCTTCGCCGGGATTTCAAAGAAAATCTACGAGACCTTCCAGTTGCCCTGGATCGGCGAACAGGCTGCCGAAACCCAAGTCAAGAACAAGCCACAAGTACCGACGGACGCAGAGGACGATGAGGTACCGAGCCCGCTGCCTCTCGATGCCGGTGGCGACAACGTCAAGCGAGAAGGGCTGTTGCGGCCCGGCATCAGGCTCAGATCGCCACCAGCCCCTCCGCCCCGAGGCGCCGGCGTCAAAAAAACCGACCTTCAGAGGTTGCGTGATCAGTTGCAACTCTGGAAGGAGAAGGGCGATCTGCCAGACCTCTCCAATTGGAACAAGGTCCTCCATCATCTTGTCCACGCAACCGATCCGAGTGCCGTTTCGCTCGATCGCTACTCGTTCGACAAGCTGTTCACCGAAGCCCAGATCAAGCTCGAAGGCACAGGGTCGGTTCGCCGCCAGTCATTCTGGGTTCCGAGACAGGAATGGGTGATCCGCGGCCTCGATGCCTATCAGACACTGCAGTTGGAAAAGCAGCTCACCGTTTCCGAGACGGAATCCTACCGGCGGTCCCTGGCCGCGATGCAGCGGCAACTCGCGCAGGAAATCGGCGTTTATGCTCGTCAGCGCCTAGGCGTTGGCGCCGAAGGTGAACGGTGGGAGCCGGCAGTTACCTGCGCGCAAATCCTTCTCGCACGCGCCTGGTTGCGCGGAATGATCACGCCCGACGCGCCCTTGCCGACACAGTTGCAGGCGATCTTGTCGGATGAGGATCTCGCCGACAGCGATCCGCTTTCCAGGACCACTAACTGGCAGGCATTTCTCAACAAGACAAAAAATCACCACGGATCGTTGAGAAATGCGCTCAGGGACATGCTTTCGCTGCCTCAAGGTGAATCGCGTAGCTTCGGCCTGGCCGATTTGTCGAAGATCACCCCCCACATCATGCAGTTTCGGAGCACGTTGCGCTTCACCCCGTGGCCAAAGGACACCGATTCCGGCATCGATCTGCTCGAGACCATGAAGGAGATCGTCGACAGTGTTGGCGGTTCGTTGCAGCCTTTGTTGCGCTTTGAGCGGGAACGGCTCAACAATCAGGCGGAAAGCCTCGACGGCCTTCTGCGAGGTTACGGCATCAAGGCGCACATCGCTCGCCTCGAAACGGTCATCGATGCGGTCGCGACGCATGTGCCAAGCGCCAGTCCTGATCTGGTCAAGAAGTGGAAGGCTCAGTGCGACAGGGTCAGGCCGCGCCTCGACACTGACACGCCGAAAAACGTTCAAACCTTCTTGATTGAAGCAGCCGATCTCAAGGCCGAGAATAAGGTTCTGAGCCTGAAGAATGCAGTCGAGGCCCCGTCGCGGGATCTGGCACAGTTTCGCGATCTTGCGCTCGACGGCGAGAATCTCGTCGAGGCTCTGCTTGATCACGTCAAAGACAATCTCGACTTGAAGGCCGATACCGGACGGTTGGAGAAAATCCACGAATACGGACGCTTGCTCGCAAGCATCGGTCAGCAGCATGAGGAGGAGGCGCAATGAGCGACGCTCTCGCCGAACTGGAGAGCCTGGTCCCGCGGATTCCGCAGGCGGTATCCCATCAGAAAGTCAGCGATCTCGTCGATCGCTTGTTCGATAAACTCATCGATTTTCAGCAAACACAGACGCGCCTGCAGGCAATTCACGAAATCGCCAACCTGATCAATTTCGCAGACGACTACATCACCGCAGTCAAGTCCGCCTCTCGAGACGCCGCCACGGCGCTCACAGTCGCAAGCGATGAAACGACGATGGAGGACGCCGAGGAGGCATACTCTGACCTGAAGAAAGCAGTCATTTCCGCCGATCGCGCCATTCGACACCATTGGAAAGCGGTCGTCTTGCGAGACTACACGCCACTTGCGACTGTCGGACGCTTGCTGCGGCAATTCGGCGACACGAACGGCATCGGAGATCGAATGGAGGCCGTCAGCGCGCGTGCTGACCAATCAGTC
>Ga0222427_101299_pt1 | contig 12087 bp, 10 predicted proteins | sample 2B20Ametagenome_FD_182890 | JGI IMG/M metagenome (GOLD analysis project Ga0222427, IMG submission 182890) | Enriched microbial communities from leaf-cutter ant dump, University of Wisconsin, Madison, United States - 2B20A (version 2) | ecosystem: Environmental > Terrestrial > Nest > Insects nest...
TGACGGCAGCCGTACTTGTTGTCGTTCTTGCTCTTGGTGACCGAGTCGTTGACGTTGATCGCCGGGATCTTCAGCTCGCCCTTGGCCAGCATGTCCAGCAGGCGGTGCACGCCGGTGGTGGTTTCTTCGGTGACGCCGTGGATCTTGTCCAGCATCGCCGGGTATTTCTTGTGCAGGATTTCGGTCAGGTCACCGCCGTCGTCGAGGACCATGTTGGCGTCCCATGGCTGACCGTCCTTGAGGATGGTCTGCTCGATGCACCACTCGTATTCCTGCTCGGTTTCACCTTTCCAGGCGAACACCGGGATACCGGCGGCGGCGATGGCGGCGGCGGCCTGGTCCTGGGTGGAGAAGATGTTGCAGGACGACCAGCGAACCTCGGCACCCAGGGCAACCAGGGTTTCGATCAGCACGGCGGTCTGGATGGTCATGTGGATGCAGCCGAGGATTTTCGCGCCTTTCAGCGGCTGCTCATCCTGGTACTTGCGGCGCAGGCCCATCAGCGCAGGCATTTCCGACTCGGCGATGATGACTTCCTTGCGGCCCCAATCGGCCAGGGAGATATCGGCGACTTTGAAATCGGTAAAACCTGCAGGCGTGTTTACAGCGCTCATTGAGAGCCTCCATTCGTAGTGTGCGAATGGGCGCCGTTGTGCGTTGAGCGTCCGCGCTATTGCCTGCGGACAACGCCCCTGCCGAGCCTGACAGGATCGAACCTGCTGCAGCGCCCCTCGGCCGGGTGGCGGGAGCGACGACCGCTGGGGGTCATCGCCGGATAAAAACGCGGGGATTATAGCCGGGCTTTTGTGTCGGCCCAAGGACAAAAGCGCGGGCGGCGATCTCCGACTGGCGAATGGTCGTACAAACGCCATGGTCAGCCTTGTTACAAATGCAGCTAACATGTACTGGCAGGGCCCCGGTGGCCCTTCCTTGACATGCCAGGCCGGTAGGAGCACGCATGAATTTCCACACCCGCAAGTGGGTAAAACCCGAAGACCTCAACCCCAACGGCACCCTGTTCGGCGGCAGCCTGCTGCGCTGGATCGACGAGGAGGCGGCGATCTACGCGATCGTCCAGCTGGGCAACCAGCGTGTGGTGACCAAGTACATTTCCGAGATCAACTTCGTCAGCGCCTCGCGCCAGGGCGACATCATCGAACTGGGCATCACTGCCACCGAGTTCGGTCGCACCTCCATCACCCTCAAGTGTGAAGTGCGCAACAAGATCACCCGCAAGGCCGTGCTCACCGTCGAGCGCATGGTCTTCGTCAACCTGGGCGAAGATGGCCAGCCGGCAGCGCACGGGCGCACCGAGATCAAGTACATCCAGGACCAGTTCCCGGATAGCGCTGTCGAGTGACCATGAGGGCCCTATCGCCGGCAACGCCGGCTCCCACAGGTATCGCGTACACCGCTGAACCTTGTGGGAGCCGGCCGGGCGGCGATCCGATTGCCGGCGATAGCGGCCTGTCAGGCAGCGGGCTGCTCGCTGACCCCCTTCACCACCCGCCCCACCGTCAGCCCCTGCACCAGGATCGACGACAGCACCACGATGTAGGTGATCGACAGCAGCAGGTCACGTTCCTCTCCCACCGGCAGCGACAGCGCCAGGGCCACCGAAACACCCCCACGCAAGCCACCCCAGGTCAGAACCCGCACGGTGCCCTTCGGCACGCTGCGCCAGCGCCGCAGCAGGAGGATCGCCGGGGCCACGGTGAGCAGCCGCGAAGCCAGCACCGCCAGCGCCAGCACGCCGCCGGCCGCCAGGTGCAGCCAGTTGAACGGCAGCAGCAACAGTTCCAGGCCGATCAGGGCGAACAGCAAGGCATTGAGCATGTCGTCGATCAGTTCCCAGAAACCGTCCATGTAGCGACGGGTCATGTCGTTCATCGCCAGGTTGCGCCCCAGGTTGCCGATGATCAGACCGGCCACGACCATGGCGATCGGCGCCGACACATGCAGCTCGTAACACATCGCCGAACCGCCGATGACCAGCGCCAGGGTCAGCATGACCTCCACCTGGTACTGCTCGATGCTCTTGATCATGCGGTAGGTGGCATAGCCGATCAGGCCGCCGAAGATCACCCCGCCGATCGCCTCGCGGGCGAACAGGATGGCGGTGTCGGAAACGCTCGGGGTTTCGCCGAGCTGGATGATGCCAAGCAGGACGGTGAACACCACGACCGCCGTGCCGTCGTTGAACAGCGACTCACCGACGATGGTGGTCTTCAGCGGCTTCGAGGCATTGGCGGTACGCAGGGCGCCGAGCACCGCGATCGGGTCGGTCGGCGAAATCAGTGCGCCGAACAGCAGGCAGTAGATCAAGCTGACATGCCAGCCAAACAGCGAGAACACCCAGTGGGCGATAAAGCCGATCACCACGGTGGCGATCAGCACGCCGAAGGTGGCCAGCAGGCCGATCGGCCAGCGGTAGCTGCGCAGGTCGGCGAGGTTGACGTGCAGGGCGCCGGCGAACAGCAGGAACGACAGCATCCAGTGCATCAGCAGGTCGTTGAAATCGATCTGGTTCATCAGGCCTTCGACCCGCTCTTCCAGGCCGGGGAAGCCGATCAGGCTCAGGCCCTGGAGCATCAGGGAGAACAGCAGGGCAGTGACCATCACACCGATGGCCGGTGGCAGGCCGATGAAGCGGTAGTTCACGTAGGTGAGGAGGGTGGTGAGGCAGATAAACGCGGCAACTAATTCGAGCATCCTGATTCCTGTAGCGGCTTCCAAGTCGGTGCCCGTGCAAGACGGGCACAAGGTTTGATGGCCTTTTGACCGCTTCGGGACACAGTTTTTTTCAATGTCGCGATTGACAGCGAGCTGGCCCTTTTGTTGCGGCTGGTTGAAACTCCGCCCTCTGGCGCACGTGGATGGCGAAGGAATCGAGACGTGGTAGCGACCTCCCTGGTGCTCGTCGCGGCACTGTTGCATGCAACCTGGAACACCCTGGTCAAGTTCAGTGGCGAGCGCCTGCTGATGATTGCCAGCATGGACAGTGTGGCGTTGCTGTTCGCCCTGGTCATGGTGGGCTTCGTCGAGCCGCCACCGGCCGAGATCTGGCCCTGGCTGGTGGCTTCGGCGTTCTTCGAGCTGCTCTATCGCGTCCTGCTGATCCAGGCTTACCGGGTCGGCGACCTCGGTCTGGTCTACCCGTTGATGCGCGGCCTGTCGCCGCTGGTGGTGCTGGCGCTGACCCTGGTGTTCGCCGGCGAGGACCTGAGCAGCCAGCAGATCATCGGCATCCTGCTGATCCCTTGTGGCATGGCCTGCCTGCTCTGGCGCGGGGGCGGTGGCGATCGCCTGCCGTGGAGCATGTTGCCGGTGGTGGCGCTGATCGGGCTGTGCATCGGCTGCTACACCTGGCTCGACGGCCAGGCGATCCGTCGCTGGGCGCAGCCGCTGGATTACCTGGTGTGGCTGACCCTTGTCTGCTCCCTGCCGTTTCCCTTGCTGGCGGGTGTGGCGCGTCGCCAGCCGTTCACGCTGTTCTGGCGCACGCAATGGAAGCTGGGCCTGACGGTCGGTGTCTGCGTATTGCTCAGCTACGCTTTGGTGCTCTGGGCCATGCACCTGGGCTCGGTGGCGGAGGCGGCGGCGCTGCGCGAGGTCAGCGTGATCCTCGTGGTGCTGATGGGCATGCGCTACCTCAAAGAACCTTTTGGCGGCCCAAGGCTCTTAGCCTGTGCGCTGGTGCTGGTCGGCATGCTGGTGATGAAGCTCTGACCATGACGATTTCCAACTTCGAGAAGGACCCGAACCCATGACCGTCGCTTTCTGGTGTGTACTGATCGCCCTGCTGCTGCCATACGCGTGCACGATCATCGCCAAGGCCAGTAGTGGCTTCAACTTGCGTGACAATCACGATCCGCGGACGTTCATGGCCGGGCTGGAAGGCTTGCCGAAACGCGCCAATGCGGCGCAGTTGAACAGTTTCGAGATTCTCCCGGCGTTTATCGCGGCGGTGATCATCGCCGATATCGTCGGCAACGCCGAACAGGTGACCCAGGATGTGCTGGCGGTGCTGTTCATCACCACCCGGCTGCTCTACATCATTTGCTACCTGGCGGACTGGGCGGCGTTGCGCTCGCTGGTGTGGTTCACGGGCGTCGGACTGATCATCGGGTTCTTCGTGGCTTCGGTCTGACTTGAGGGCCCCATCGCCGGCAACGCCGGCTCCCACAGGTTTTGTGATGTACGCGAGACCTGTGGGAGCCGGCGTTGCCGGCGATGAGGCCCTGGAAAACAACCGCTTATTTGGCTTCTGTCTGCGGCACCGCAGGCAACGCAGCACCCTTGGGCCACAACAACCAGATCTGCCCCGCCTGCTTCATATCCCCGGCCAACTTGCCCGCCGCTTCACCAGTACCCCAGAACAGATCCGCCCGCACCTCGCCGGTGATCGCCCCACCGGTATCCTGCGCCGCCACCGGCCGCACCACCGGGCTGCCGTCCGGACGGGTAGTGGACAGCCACAGCAGGCTGCCCAGTGGAATCACCTTGCGGTCGATCGCCACGCTGTAGCCGGCGGTCAGCGGTACGTTCAGCGAGCCGCGCGGGCCCTCGTTGCTGTCCGGGCGGGCGCCGAAGAACACATAGCTCGGATTGCTCGCCAGCAGCTCGGGTACCCGCGCCGGATTGGCCTGGGCCCAGGCGTGGATGGCGCCCATGGTCACCTCTTCTTTCTTCAACTGGCCCTGTTCCACCAGCCAGCGCCCGATCGGGCGGTACGGGTGGCCGTTCTGGTCGGCATAGCCGAGGCGCAGTTGCCGGCCATTGTCCAGCTGGACCCGGCCCGAGCCCTGGATCTGCAGGAACTGCAGGTCCATCGGATCGGTCAGCCAGGCCACCACCGGCGCCTTGACGCCCTGGCGCTGGATCACCTCGGCAGTGTCGTAGGGCTTGAGCACGCGGCCTTCAAGACGCCCGCGCAGGCGCTTGCCCTTGAGTTCGGGGTAGATGCTGTCCAGATCCACCACCACCAGGTCGTCGGGGATGCCGTACACCGGCACATGGGCTTGCTCGGTGCGGGTCTGGCTGCCCGGATACACCGGCTCGTAATAACCGGTGATCAGCCCGGTGGCGTTGTTGTCCGCATTGCGCAGGCTGTAGACCTCCAGCCGGGCACCGAGGAATTCGCCGATCTGGCGGGCGTCCGCAGGCACTGCGGCCGCCGCGGCGCAGGTGTCGGCCCAGACCGGGTCGCGCTTGAGGCGTTCGCAGGCGTTGCGCCAGGACTCGAAGCCGGCCACCAGGTCGCTGTCACTGACGGTCGGCAGGTCTTTCCAGGTGGCGTGGGTGTAGGTGGCGATGGGGTGCGGCTTGGTTATTTCCGGGGCACTGCCGTTGCAGCCGGCGAGCAGGGCGAACAGCGAGAAGGTCCAGCCGAGGCGGCGCAGGGGAAGTTTCATGCGGGTATTTCCTTGGCGGTTGGCGTGGGGGATGACTGTCCACGAACAACCCTTAGTTTTCTTGAGGGTATTGGTCTTTGCCGGTCAGGCGAGGATACTGGCCGCCTTTTTTCCCGTTAGCCGATGACCATGATGCTCAAACGTTGTTCCGTCGTACTCCTGGCTTGCCTGACCCTGACCGCCTGCGGCGGTGTCGACCCGAACTCGCCGCTGGGCCAGCGCAAGGCCATCTTCAAGCAGATGCTCAAGACCAGCGAGGACATGGGCGGCATGTTGCGTGGGCGGCTGGCGTTCGACGGACAGAAATTCGCCGATGGGGCAGTGAAGCTCGACGCGTTGTCTCACGAGCCGTGGAAACACTTCCCACAGGTCAAGGAGACGGATGATACCAGCGCGCGGGCGGATGTCTGGGAGAAACAGGCGCGCTTCCAGGAGCTGGCAAGACAGCTGGAAGGGGCTACGGGAGAGCTGGTCGGGGTGACCAGGGCCCAGCCTTTGCAGGCTGCGGCGCTGCAAGGGCCGATGGACAAGGTGGAAGCGGCCTGCAAAGCCTGCCATACGGAATTTCGTAACCATTGATGTTTCGGGACCGCGTTGCGGTCCCGAATCCAGCTTATTTCTCCAGCTCTTCCACCGCTGCCTGAAGCTCCTTGTTCGCCTCGGCCAGCTTGTCCTTGCGCTTGTTGATCTTCTCCGCGTCGCCTTTTTTCATGGCCTTGTCCAGGTCCTTCTTGCGCTGCGCCACTTCATGGCGGGCATCCAGCACCTTCTGTTCCCGTTCCTTGCGCAGCCCGGCGTCGGTGCAGTTGGCCTGCACTTCGCTCAGGGCCTTTTCCAGACCGGCCTGCTGGTCGGCGTTGCCGTGCAGGCGGGCCTGTTCGATCTGGTCGCTGATGCTCTGCCGTTTGGCGGCGCAACCGGTCAGGCCGGGTTGTTCCTCGACGGCCAGGGCGGGCGCGGCCAGTACGGCGCAGAGGGCAAACAGGGCCAGTGGAGAAGTCGATTTCATGAAAAGCTCCGTTGTCGGGCAAGCAGAACTGCTGATGCTGCCCTGATCGGCGCGATTTAGAAACCCTCGATTGCCTCTTCATGCAGACGAGCGGCAAGGCTCCTGACCTGTGGATGCTGGAAGAACGCCACCAGTTGGCTCGCCCGGGATGGCCCCACGCCCGGCTCACGTTGCCATTGCGCTGCGTCCCGCGCGGCCAGGGCGGCCCAGGAATCGCCCAGTTCCAGTTGCCTCGGCGCCGGTATGCCGAGAGCGCGGATCCAGCGGGCGAAGGGTTGCGTGCGTGCCTGCTGGAAGACCTTGTGCCATTGCTGGCTGCTGCGTTCGGCAACCCCCTCGATGCCGAGCAAATCCTGTGGTTGCAGGGCAATCCAGTCGACAAGCCCGTGCATCCGCCCGGCATCGAGCAGCTTGCGCCAGGTGCCCGGGCCTATGCCGGGCATGTCCAGGCCGCGCTTGCCGGCCAGCCATTGCAGGCGTTCGAGAAACTGTTCCCGGCATTCCACCGTTGGCTGCCAGCAGCTCAAGGCGTGATAGGCCTCAGCCGCCGGCGGCTGCACCACGGCCAGGCGCGGGCCGCGCTGTGCCACGTGGTCGAGGCGTGGAATGGTCAGGCCGGCCAGGCTCAGGACGATCTGGTCTCCCGGCTGGATATCCAGTTCCTTCCAGCGTTGCAGCGAACCGGCGCTGACCTGGCGGACCTGGCGATCATCGAGGCGTACCGGGTCGAACTGGATGACTGGCGTGATGCGCCCGGTCCGCCCGATGCGGAAATCCACGGCGCGGACCTCGGCCAGCGCCTGGGCGAAGGGGTATTTCCACGCGGCGCTCCAGTGCGATGCCCCAGCCTGCCAGCGTTCCGCCGGCGGGCGTCGCGCCTGTTGCAGGACCACGCCGTCGCTGGCGAAGGGCAGGGGCGAGCGGTACCAGTGCTGGCGCCAGTGCGCCGCGTCCTCGAAACCTTCGATGGCCTGGCTGAAGCGCTCGGTGTTGGGCAGCCCGAAGGCCGTGAGCAAGGCAAAGCGTTCACGCGGGGATCGCGGGCCCTCCGGCCAGGCCCAGATAAACAGGTCCAGGGCTGCCAGATCTGCTGCGTCGACCTGCTGTCGTGCCATCAGGCCGGCTACCTTGCTGCGCAGGTTGAGGCTTCCCGCGTCGGCCTGGACATGGCTTTCCTGGCGCCAGAACAGCTCGCCTTGCAGCACCAGGTCGTGCGACTCCTTCAACTCGCGCAAGGCCACCGGCAAGTGGGGAATATGCCGGCTCCAGTCATGCCCGTGGGCACCGTCGCCGCGACTGATCAGCTGTACCAGCCGGCCATCCCGGTAGATCAGGGTCACAGCCACCCCGTCTACCTTGGGCTGGATCCACACGTCCTCGCGGCCTTTCAGCCAGGCGGCGACAGCTGCTTCATCGGCCAGCTTTTCCAGACCGGTGTGGGCCACGGGATGCAGGACCGGGCCGGCTGCCCCGGCCAGCGGGTTGCCGGGCGCCGTGCCGCTGCCGGGAAAACAGCTGCGCAGCTGGTGCAGGCGGGCGACATATTGGTCGTACAACTCGTCGCTGATCTTCGCTTCGCCGAGGCTGTGGTAGTAGGTGTCCCACTGGCTGATGCGCTCCTGCAACTCGCTGATTCGCGTGCTGGCGGTTTCTTCCGGCCAGTCGGGGCAGGTGCCGGCGAAAGCGTAGGGGGCGAAACAGAAAAGCAGCAGGGCAATGATCCGGAACATGGCGAGCGTCCTTGCTCTTGGGAGGGAAACCCCAGCCTAGGAAGGTGTTCGTGTGCTGGCCCGTTCAGCTTTGTCAGGGCTTGTTTCCCGGCAACGAAAAAGCCCCGGCCAGAGCACTGGCCGGGGCTTTCTGTACAGCGATTACCGGGTGTTACAGGCCGGCGGCGGCGCGCAGGGCGTCAACGCGGTCGGTACGTTCCCAGGTGAAGGTGGTGAAGGTGTCGTCGCCGACGGTCTTCTGCTGCGGAGTACGGCCGAAGTGACCGTAGGCTGCGGTTTCCTGGTACATCGGGTGCAGCAGGTCGAGCATGGTGGTGATCGCGTACGGACGCAGGTCGAAGCACTCGCGCACCAGCTGGATGATCTTGTCGTCGGAGATCTTGCCGGTGCCGAAGGTGTTCAGCGAGATCGAGGTCGGCTGGGCCACGCCGATGGCGTAGGAAACCTGGATTTCGCAACGCTCGGCCAGGCCGGCGGCAACGATGTTCTTGGCCACGTAGCGACCGGCGTAGGCGGCCGAACGGTCAACCTTGGACGGGTCCTTGCCGGAGAACGCGCCGCCGCCGTGACGGGCCATGCCGCCGTAGCTGTCGACGATGATCTTGCGACCGGTCAGGCCGCAGTCGCCCACCGGACCGCCGATGATGAACTGGCCGGTCGGGTTGATGTGGAACTGGGTGCCCTTGTGCAGCAGCTCGGCTGGCAGGGTGTGCTTGACGATCAGTTCCATCACCGCTTCCTGCAGGTCTTTCTGCGAGACCTCGGGATTGTGCTGGGTCGACAGCACGACCGCATCGATACCGACGACCTTGCCGCCTTCGTAGCGGCAGGTGACCTGCGACTTGGCATCAGGACGCAGCCATGGCAGCAGGCCGGACTTGCGCGCTTCGGCCTGGCGCTCGACCAGGCGGTGGGAGAAGCAGATCGGTGCTGGCATCAGCACGTCAGTTTCGTTGCTGGCGTAGCCGAACATCAGGCCCTGGTCACCGGCGCCCTGGTCTTCCGGCTTGCTGCGGTCGACGCCCTGGGCGATGTCCACGGACTGCTTGCCGATGATGTTCATGACGGCACAGGTGGCGCCGTCGAAGCCGACGTCGGAGCTGTTGTAGCCGATCTCGGTGATGACGTTGCGGACGATGTCTTCCAGGTCGACCCAGGCCGAGGTGGTGACTTCGCCGGCAATGATGGCGACGCCGGTCTTCACCAGGGTTTCGCAGGCCACGCGGGCGTATTTGTCTTGCGCGATGATGGCGTCCAGCACCGCGTCCGAAATCTGGTCGGCGATTTTGTCCGGATGCCCTTCAGATACGGACTCGGAGGTGAAAAGGGAGTATTCGCTCATCTCGACGGGTTCCTGAATTTACTGATGGTGAGTGTTGCCAGTCGGTCGCTGGAAATGGCGAACCTGGAGCTGGAAACCATTACGTAGGCCCACATAGAGGCTGTCTCCGGGAGCCAGTCCCGCAGCGCACGCCCAACGAAGCAGGTCGTCCTGTTCAAAGCCCAGCCAGAGGTCGCCGCAGGCTTCGCGGGCCCACCCCTGGTCGTGGCTGCACAACTCGGTAAGCAACAGGCTGCCGCCTGGTTTGACGCGGTCGGCCAGTTGCCCGAGGGCGGCGGCCGGATCGCTGAAGTGGTGCAGGACCATGTTCAGCACGACGCAATCGGCCTGGCCTTCGGTACTACCGAGGGCATCGGCCAGTTGCAGGTTTACGTTAGCCAGGCGTTCACGCTGGCAGACCTGGCGCGCCAGCTCGAGCATGGTCGGGCTGTTGTCCAGCGCGGTGACCCTGGCGAAGCGGCGGGCCAGTTCGGGAAGGAACTCGCCGTCGCCGGGACCGACCTCCAGGGCCGTGGCGCCGGGCTCGAAGCTCAGTTTGTCGAGCAACGCCAGGAGGCTTTCGCGGTACTGGGCGAGACCGGCGATCAGGTCCTGCTGGGCGCGGAATTTTTCTTCCACGCGCAGGAAGAAATCCTGGCGGGTGGTGGCCCGGCGCTGCTGGACCTGGTCGATCCGCGCCTGCATCTCGCCCGGCAGCGGCAGGCCATCGACCTCTTCGAGCAGCGCCGCGTGCAGCTTGCCGCCGAGGCTGAAGCCGTCGGGCAGGGCGCGGCGATAGAAGATCGCGTTGCCTTCGCGGCGGGTCGCCACCAGCTCGGCCTGGGCCAGCACCTTCAGATGGTGGCTCATGCCGGACTGGCCGATGGCGAAGATCTGCGCCAGTTCCAGCACGCCGAACGAATCGTTGGCCAGAGCACGCAACACGTTCAGGCGCAGGGGATCGCCGCCGGCCTTGCACAGGGCGGCCAGGCGTTCGCTTTGCTGCTGATCGGGAACGGTTACGGGGCTGTTCATAGGGGCGGCAGTCTAGTCAGGGCCAACCGGCCCCGCAAGACCAATATCAAAAAGTTTTGATATTGCGCGATGGGCGGAGGGAAAAGCGCCGACGCGACAGGCATTTTCGGCTGTTTCGTCGGTCAAACCACGGAATCGCCCGGCAATCGCAGGAAAATCGTTCCAGTTCGACCATCCGTGATTGCCCCGGGAGGGGTGCCTGGGCGAAAATGGCCGCCTTTTTTTCCGTCAGTTCCTTTTCAAGTTTTCCAGGAGACAAGCGATGCCGAGCCGTCGTGAGCGTGCCAACGCCATTCGTGCACTGAGCATGGATGCCGTGCAAAAAGCCAACAGCGGCCATCCCGGTGCCCCGATGGGCATGGCGGATATCGCCGAGGTGCTGTGGCGTGACTTCCTCAAGCACAACCCGGCCAACCCGAGCTTCGCCGACCGCGACCGTTTCGTTCTGTCCAACGGTCACGGCTCGATGCTGATCTATTCGCTGCTGCATCTGACCGGCTACGACCTGTCGATCGACGACCTGAAGAGCTTCCGTCAACTGCACAGCCGCACCCCGGGCCACCCGGAGTTCGGCTACACCCCGGGCGTCGAGACCACCACCGGCCCGCTGGGTCAGGGCCTGGCCAACGCCGTCGGCTTCGCCATTGCGGAAAAGGTACTGGGCGCCCAGTTCAACCGTGAAGGGCACAAGGTCGTCGACCACAACACCTATGTGTTCCTCGGCGATGGCTGCATGATGGAAGGCATTTCCCACGAAGTCGCTTCCCTGGCCGGCACCCTGGGCCTGGGCAAGCTGATCGCCTTCTACGACGACAACGGCATCTCCATCGACGGTGAAGTCGAAGGCTGGTTCACCGACGACACGCCGAAGCGCTTCGAATCCTACAACTGGCAGGTGATCCGCAACGTCAACGGCCACGATGCCGACGAGATCAAGACCGCCATCGAGACCGCACGCAAGAGCGAGCAGCCGACCCTGATCTGCTGCAAGACCATCATCGGCTTCGGTTCGCCGAACAAGCAGGGCAAGGAAGACTGCCACGGCGCGCCGCTGGGCAACGACGAAATCGCCCTGGCGCGCAAGGAACTGAACTGGAACCACGGTCCGTTCGAAATCCCTGCCGATATCTACGCCGAGTGGAACGCCCGCGAAGCCGGTGCCAAGGCCGAAGCCGAGTGGAACCAGCGTTTCGATGCCTACGCCGCCGCCTTCCCTGAGCTGGCCAGTGAGCTGAAGCGTCGCCTGAACGGCGAACTGCCGGCCGACTTCTCCGAAAAAGCCGCTGCCTACATCCAGGAAGTCGCTGCCAAGGGCGAAACCATCGCCAGCCGCAAGGCCAGCCAGAACACCCTGAACGCCTTCGGCCCGCTGCTGCCTGAGCTGCTCGGCGGCTCCGCCGACCTGGCCGGTTCCAACCTGACCCTGTGGAAAGGTTGCAAGGGCGTCAGCCATGAAGATGCCAACGGCAACTACATGTACTACGGCGTGCGCGAATTCGGCATGACCGCGATCATGAACGGCGTCGCCCTGCACGGTGGCCTGGTGCCTTACGGCGCGACCTTCCTGATGTTCATGGA
>Ga0222427_101300_pt1 | contig 12082 bp, 12 predicted proteins | sample 2B20Ametagenome_FD_182890 | JGI IMG/M metagenome (GOLD analysis project Ga0222427, IMG submission 182890) | Enriched microbial communities from leaf-cutter ant dump, University of Wisconsin, Madison, United States - 2B20A (version 2) | ecosystem: Environmental > Terrestrial > Nest > Insects nest...
GCAACGCCTCGGGCATCAACGATGGCGCTGCCGCCTGCGTGCTGATGTCCGCCGAGGCCGCGCAGCGGCGCAACGTCCAGCCGCTGGCGCGCATGGTGGGCTATGCGGTGTCCGGCGTCGATCCCGTGCTCATGGGCACGGGCCCGATCCCGGCGGTGCAGCAGGTCCTGGCGCACACGGGGCTGGCGCTGGACAGCTTCGACGTGATCGAGTCGAACGAAGCCTTCGCCGCCCAGGCATTGGGCGTGTGCAAGGGCCTTCTGGGCCTGGACCCCGCACGCATCAACCCGAACGGCGGCGCCATCGCACTGGGCCACCCGCTGGGCGCCAGCGGGGCCATTCTGGCGGTCAAGTGCATCTACGAGCTGCAGCGCATCCAGGGGCGCTATGGCCTGGTCACCATGTGCATTGGCGGCGGCCAGGGCATCGCCGTGGTGTTCGAGCGCATTTGAATTTTCCCCTGACATCTACGAGGGCACCAACGAAATCCAGAAACTGGGGATCGCCCGCAACATCTTCGGCAAGGATGTGACGGGCTGAGAGCGGGAGGCTTGCCCGCCGCCAACGGAGGGCTGGCCGAACCGCCCCCCGGAAACTGCAAAAACGATAGCTGCCAGCGCTTGCACAGCAAGGGCTGGCAGCTAATTTTGTTCTCAACGCCTGCGCAGCACGTGGATGTATTCCTCGCCCACCGTCTGCTGCTCCACCAGCTCGTTGCCCGTCTGCTTGGCGAACGCCTGGAAGTCGCGCAGCGAGCCGCTGTCGGTGGCCAGTACCTTGAGCAACTGGCCGCTGGCCATGTCGGCCAGGGCCTTCTTGGCCTTGAGGATGGGCAGCGGACAGTTGAGGCCGCGCGTATCGATTTCCTTGTGGGTGTCCATGTCTTTCAGTCCTTTGGCAGGCCCAGTCCGCGCCGGCGCTCTTCATTTTCCTCGGCCGTGAAGAACACCGGCTCATGTCCGCGCGTGCGCAGCCAGTCGGCCAGCGCGTAGCCCGTGCCGGCGGGCCAGCACTTGAGCTCGTGCAGGTCGTACAGGCGCCAGTCCACCAGCTCGGGCGAGAGCCGGACCTCGCCGCGCGCCACGACGTGGTAGGCGATGATGACCTGGTTCATGCGCAGGAACTCGTAGGCACCGACGATGCGGCACGACAGCACGTCGAGGTTGGTTTCTTCCTTCACCTCGCGCGCGATGCCCTCCTGGGGCGACTCGCCCGCCTCCATGAAGCCGGTGATGAGCGCGAACATCTTCGGCGGCCAGGCGGCGTTGCGCGCCAGCAGCACCTTGCCGTCCAGCTCGACGATGGCGGCCAGCACCGGCGTGGGGTTGTTCCAGTGCGTCCAGCCGCAGGCGGGGCAGCGCAGGCGCTCCTTGTCGCCGCCGTCTTCGGCCATGACGATGGGGGCGAGCGCCGTGGCGCAGTGGGGGCAGAAGCGGGTTTCGTAGTGCATTGCTCTTGTTCTTATAGCTGTTTGCGCTTGTCCATCAAGGGCTGGAGGGCTTTTTTGCCTCAAGCCGGAAAGACACCGGTGGACAGGTAGCGGTCGCCGCGGTCGCACACCACGAAGACGATGGTGGCGTTGCGCTCGCGCGCCGCGATCTGCTGCGCCACCCAGCAGGCGCCAGCGGCGGAAATGCCGCCGAAGATGCCCTCCTCGCGCGCCAGGCGGCGGCACATGTCCTCGGCGTCGTCCTGGCCCACGTACACCAGTTCATCCACCAGGCGCGGCTCGTAGATCTTGGGCAGGTACTCCTCGGGCCACTTGCGGATGCCGGGAATGCGCGAGCCCTCTTGCGGCTGGGCGCCGACGATCTGGACCGCCGGGTTCTTCTCCTTGAGGAACCGTGCCACGCCGGTGATGGTGCCGGTCGTGCCCATGGCGCTGACGAAGTGGGTAATGCGCCCCCCGGTCTGCTCCCACAGCTCGGGGCCAGTGGTCTCGTAGTGGATGCGCGGGTTGTCCGGGTTGGCGAACTGGTCGAGCACGCGGCCCTTGCCCTGCTTGACCATGGTGTCGGCGAGGTCGCGGGCGTACTCCATGCCCCCGCTCTTGGGCGTCAGGATGAGTTCGGCGCCAAAGGCCTTCATGGTCTGGGCACGCTCGATAGACAGGTCCTCGGGCATGACCAGCACCATGCGGTAGCCCTTGATGGCCGCCGCCATGGCCAGCGCGATGCCGGTGTTGCCCGAGGTGGCCTCGATCAGCGTGTCGCCAGGCTTGATCTCGCCGCGCTCCTCGGCACGCCGGATCATCGACAGCGCGGGCCGGTCCTTCACCGAGCCCGCGGGGTTGTTGCCCTCGAGCTTGCCCAGCACCACGTTGCACCGCGCCTGGTTGTCCTGCGCGCCGATGCGTTGCAACGCAACCAGCGGCGTGCGGCCGATAGCGTCCTCGATGGTGGGGTAGTGCTTGGTGAGTGAAGTCATACGCCACTACTGTGCCATAATTTAGAGCTTCACGAATTCCCCGCCGGAGTGGTGAAATTGGTAGACGCAGGGGACTCAAAATCCCCCGCCGCAAGGCGTGCCGGTTCGATTCCGGCCTCCGGCACCACATTGAAGGCCGCACAGTTCCCAGAACGTGCGGCCTTTTTCTTTTTCCCTCTGGGAAGCTCGTTTTAGTAGTCCGCGAAAGTACGCCGAGGCATGCCACGCCCGGCACCCTTGCGCAAACTCGATAACGCCGACAGGCACCCGCTGCCTATTCTCCGCGCCGTGGGACGTTCCCCGTCCCCCGTTCAAGGAGACAACCGGTATGCGCGGACTGATGCAAGACCAGCCTTTGCTGGTCTCGAACCTGCTCACATTCGCTGAGCGCTTTCATGGCGGCGTGGAGATCGTCAGCCGCAGGGTGGAGGGCGATATCCACCGCTACACCTTCCGCGACGCGGCCCGGCGTGCACGGCAGGTGGCGCAGACGCTCGATGCCGAGGGCCTGCCCCGGGGTGCCCGTGTCGCCACGCTGGCCTGGAACGGCTACCGCCACCTGGAGCTGTATTTCGGCGTCTCGGGCGCGGGCCGGGTGCTGCACACCATCAACCCGCGCCTGGGCCTGGAGCAGTTGCGCTGGATCGTCAAACACGCGCAGGACCAGGTGCTGTGCTTCGACATGAGCTTCCTGCCCCTGGTGCAGAAGCTGCATGCGCACTGCCCCAGCGTGCAGCGCTGGGTGGCCCTGTGCGACGCGCAGGCGCTGCCCGGCGATACCGGCATTCCCTGCCTGGTGAGCTACGAGGCGTGGATCGGCGGCCAGGACGGCGCCTATGGCTGGCCCGCGTTCGATGAGAACACCGCGTCGAGCCTGTGCTACACCAGCGGCACCACGGGGGACCCCAAGGGCGTGCTGTACAGCCACCGCTCCTCGGTGCTGCACTCGTTCGGCGTTTCGATGCCCGATGCGCTGTGCCTCTCGGCCCGCGACGTGGTGCTGCCCGTGGTGCCCATGTTCCACGTCAACGCCTGGGGGCTGGTCTATGCCGCCGCGGCGGTGGGCTTCAAGCTGGTGCTGCCGGGCGCGGCGCTGGATGGTGCCTCGGTCTACGAACTGATCGAGGCCGAGCAGGTGACCATGGCGGCGGGCGGGCCCACCGTGTGGCAGATGCTGCTGGGCCACGTGCAGCAGCAGGGGCTGCGCTTTTCCACGCTCCGGCGCACCGTGATCGGCGGCGCGGCGGTGGCCCCGGCCATGTACGACCAGTTCACCGGCCTGCATGGCGTGGAGGTGATCCACGCCTGGGGCATGACGGAAACCTCGCCCGTGGGGGCCGTGGCCACGCTCACGGCGGCGCAGTGCAGGCTGCCTGCGGCGCAGCAACGCGCGCTGCGCCTGAAGCAGGGCCGGCCGCCCTACGGCGTGGACCTGCGCATCGTGAACGAGGCCGGGGAGGAACTGCCCTGGGACGGCAAGACCTTCGGCGACCTGCAGGTGCGGGGACCGTGGGTCATCGGCGCCTACTACCCGGGCGGCGACGGCGAGGCCGCCGACCGTCAGGCCGCGCTGCACGGCGGCTGGTTCACTACGGGCGACGTCGCCACCATCGACGCCAGCGGCTTCATGCAGATCACCGACCGCAGCAAGGACGTGATCAAGTCAGGCGGCGAGTGGATCAGCTCCATCGAGATCGAGAGCATCGCCCTGGCCCACCCGGGCGTGGCGATGGCGGCCTGCGTGGGCGTGCCGCACCCCAAGTGGGACGAGCGCCCCGTGCTCGTGGTGATGCGCGCGGCGGCGGGCAGCGAGCTGGGGCGCGACGACGTGCTGGCGCTGTACGAGGGGAGCGTGGCCCGGTGGCAGGTGCCCGACGACGTGATCTTTGTCGACCAGATCCCGCTGGGCGCCACCGGCAAGGTGCAGAAGAACAAGCTGCGCGAACTGTGCAAGGACTACGTGGACTGGGCGCTTTGACCCAGGCACCCCACGAAACAAGGAGACACGCTATGTACCAAGCCGTCATTCACGAGGACGGGGCCACCCAGGCGAGCCTGGCCTCCCTGCTGGAGGCGCAGCGCGGCGCGCACCGCGCACACCCCTTTCCCAGCCGCGCCGAGCGGGTGGACCGCCTGCGGCGGCTGGGCGAGATGACCGAGCGCCACCAGCAGGCGCTGGTCGAGGCCATCGCGGCGGACTTCGGGCACCGCAGCGGGCAGGAGACGCGGCTGACCGACCTGCTGATGGTCGGCGCGGCGATCCGGCACGCCATGCGCCACCTGGGCGGCTGGATGAAGCCCCGGCGCGCGCACACGGCCCTGCACTTTCTGCCGGGCAGCAACCGCCTGGTGCGCCAGCCGCTGGGCGTGGTGGGCGTGATTGCGCCCTGGAACTACCCCTACCAGCTCGCCATCGGGCCGGCGCTGGCCGCCATCGCCGCCGGCAACCGCGCGATGATCAAGCCGTCGGAGTACACGCCGCGCTTTTCCGCGCTGCTGCAGGAGATCGTTGCCGCGCAGTTCGATGCGGCGGAGCTGACGGTGGTCACCGGCGGCGTGGAAGTGGCGCAGGGCTTCTCGGCGCTGCCGTTCGACCACCTGGTCTTCACCGGCTCCACGGCCACGGGCCGCCACGTGGCGCTGGCGGCGGCGCGCAACCTCACGCCGGTCACGCTGGAGCTGGGGGGCAAGTCCCCGGCCATCGTCGATCCGAGCGCGGACATCGCGGCCCTGGCGCGCAGCCTGGCCTTCGGCAAGCTGCTCAACGCGGGCCAGACCTGCATCGCGCCAGACTACGTGCTGGTGCACCGCAGCCAGCGCGACGCACTGGTCGCGGCCCTCACCCGCGCCGCGCGGCAGATGTACGGCGAGCGGGCCGACAACCCCGACTACACGGCCATCATCAACGCCACCCACTATGCGCGCCTGCAGTCGCTGGTGGACGAGGCCGTGCAAATGGGCGCGCGCGCCGTCACGCCCACCTTCCAGGCGCCTGGGGCCGGCACCCGCAAATTCCCGCCCACGCTGCTGCTGGACACGCAGCCCGGCATGCGCGTCATGCAGGAGGAAATCTTCGGCCCGGTGCTGCCCGTCGTCACCTACGACGGCGACGTGGGCGAGGCCATCGCCTACATCAACGCCCGCGACAAGCCCCTGGCGCTCTACTGGTACGGGCGCGACGCGCGCAGCCGCGACCGCGTGATCGAGGGCACCGTCTCGGGCGGCGTCACCGTCAACGACTGCATCTGGCACTTCGCCCAGGAGTCGCAGCCCTTCGGCGGCGTCGGCGCCAGCGGCATGGGGGCGTACCACGGCGAATGGGGCTTTCGCGCCTTCAGCAAGGAAAAGCCCGTATTCCAGCAGGCGCGGCTCAACGGCATGGGCCTGCTCTACCCGCCCTATGGCAAGACCTTCGAGCGCATGGTGCGCCTGCTCAAGGCGATTTCCTGAAGCACCCCAACCATCCAAGGAGTGAAACGATGAACACGAACAGCAATGGCACGGGCCGTCGCAGCTTTTTGCGTACGGCCGGCGTGGGCGCGGTGGGGGCGGCGGCGGTGGCCGTGGGCGCCTCCGAGGCCACCGCCAAGGCGCCCGCCCGCTGCGGCGCGGGCGGTGGCTGCGACTACGACGTGGTGGTGATCGGCGGCGGCTTCGCGGGCGTGACCGCCGCGCGCGACAGCCGCAGGAACGGCTACAAGACCTTGATCCTGGAAGCGCGCAACCGCCTCGGCGGGCGCACGTTCACGTCGCGCTTCGCGGGGCACCGGATCGACCTGGGCGGCACCTGGATCCACTGGAGCCAGCCCTATGTGTGGGCAGAGAAAGAGCGCTACGGCCTCGAAGTGACCGAGACCCCCGAGGGCCTGGATGTTTCCGCCGAGACCATCGTGCTGGCCCATGGCGGCCAGCGCAAGGGGCTGGCCGCCGAGGAGATGGTCCCGCTGGCCGAGGCCTTCGAGATGTACTTCGCCGATGCGCGGCAGCTCTGGGCCCGGCCCTTCGATGCCAGGTTCACCTGGAACGCGCTGCTCCAGCACGACGGCCTGAGCGCGCTGGACCGCCTGAACCAGTTGCCGCTGGCGCAGCCGCAGCGCGCAGCGCTGGAGGGCTACATCGCGACGATGGGCCACGGCAGCCTGCGGGACATTTCCTACAACGAAACCCTGCGCTACTGGGCGCTGTGCGGCTGGAACTTCCAGGGCACCAACGAGGCCTTGGGGCGCTACGTGTTCAAGCAGGGCACGGTTAGCCTGATCGATGCCATGGTGGCCGACGGCACGCCCGAGGTGCGCCTGTCCACCGCCGTGCGCAAGATCGAGGACCAGGGCCGCCGCGCCGTCATCACCACGCAAAAGGGCGAGCGCACCACTGCCCGCGCGGTCATCGTCACTGTGCCGATGAACGTGCTGCCCGGCATCGCGTTCGACCCGCCGCTCGATCCCCGCGTGGTGGAAGCGGGCCGGGAAAAGCATGCGGGCACCGGCGCCAAGGTCTTCATGAAAACCCGGGGCCGGTTCGACGGCCCCGGCAAGGTGATGGGCCTGGGCGACGCGGGCAACACGTTCAGCATCGCCTTCACCTACGCCAAGGGCGCGGACCACGCCATCTACGTGGGCTTCGTGCCCGACCCGGGCAAGGTGGACCTGCAGGACAGGCAGGCCATGCAGCAGGCCCTGCGCACCTACATCCCGGATGCCGTGGTCGAGGAATGCCTGGCCTACGAGTGGACGCTCGACCCGTTCAGCCAGGGTACCTGGGCAAGCTACAAACCCCATTGGTACGGCAAGTACCTCGACCATTTCGGCAAGGACAGCGGCCGCATCGTCTTCGGCCAGGGCGACCACGGCGATGGCTGGCGCGGCGCCATCGATGGCGCCATCAGCAGCGGCGCGCGCGCCGCCGAGCGCGTGCGCAAGAAGCTGGGGAGCGCCTGATGCGCCGGCTGTCTCTGATGCTGGCCGCGGCGGCCTTGTCCACTGGCACGGCGCACGCGGCCCCGGCCTGCGACCTGGCGCTGGGCCAGGCCGTATTCGTCGCCAAATGCGCCACCTGCCACGCCCTGGATGCGCACCAGGTGGGCCCCCGGCTGGGCGGTCTCCTGGGGCGCCCGGCCGGGAAGGCCAAGGGGTTCTCGTTCACCGATGCCATGGCTTCCGCCGGCTTTCGCTGGGACGTGGAGCGGCTGTCGGCCTTCCTGGGGGACCCGCAGGCCTATGTGCCCGGAACGTCCATGGCGTTCCGGGGCGTCTCCGCGCCACAGGAGCGCGAGGCGCTGGTTTGCTTCTTCAAGCACCATTGATGGAGGGCTGCCCTGAAATGCGCCATTGAGCGCGGTGGCTGCGAGGGTGCGACCGAGGAAAACGAAGAACGCCGCCGCAGCCTGAACCTGCCTTCCAAGGACTGAAAGACATGGGCATCCACAAAGAAATCGACACGCGGGGCCTGAACTGCCCCCTGCCCATCCTCAAGGCCAAGAAGGCCCTGGCTGATATGGCCACCAGCCAGTTGCTCAAGGCGCGGGCCACTGACAGCGGCTCGCTGCGCGATTTTCAGGCGTTCGCCAAGCAGACGGGGAATGAACTGGTGAAGCAGCAGACGGTGGGCGAGGAATACGTCCACGTGCTGCGGCGGCGCTGACGGTTGAATGAGCCACCGCCTTTGCTGAAAACCTAGATTATCTGACTAATAATCTCTGGAATAATTCCCATCTGGCCACTTCGCGCAAGGTAGCCAGGATGGTAGGTTCTGAAAGTGCATGCTGGAAGGAGCGGGTGCTCAAGCTTGGCGGTCTTCTCAGGGTTGTGGCCGACGAAGTCACGGAGATTGATTCTCGGGAATTGAGCGTAAAGGTGTTCGTTATAGTTTGGCCCCGTGAAAAAAATCACCCCCGTGGGGGCTAAGGCTTTGATTTCTGCATGCAGTGAGGCGGTGCCGGCATCACGCAATGTAAGGGTCTCTTCTGTGGTTCCATTATGGACGACGCTTCCGCCATCCAGCGACATTTTGAAGAGATTGGTCCAAAGCACGGTTGTTTCGGAGCCATCTTCGTCTTCACCCAGTGCACGTCGAATGGTCCGATAGGTGCGCCAAAAGGGGCTGTTGTAGTTTTCATGCTGATGGCGGGCGAATTCAAAATCTCGGTAGCCTGCGACCATTGCGTTGACGCTGTCGGGCGTGCTCAGAAAATCTGAAAAACTCATGATTGAGGTCTTGAGTCCTGGGAAATAGTCGCCAGGATCGAATGCCCACCCTAGAGTTTCTTGACCAATAATCAGGATTCGTTTCGGTGAATTTACCCATTTTTCGGGAACACTCAGGAGCAAGGGCGGCGATGCTCGCTTGGCCAGATATAGGGGTAGATTGGTTTCTTTTTTGAATTTTTCATAAATTTCATTCAATTCGGATTGAATCGTCTCGACTGTTTTCATTGCTTTCTCCTTCGGTACGAGCGGTCTTCCCTGATGTTGTGTTGGTCGGCAGGATTTGGCGACTTATGTTGGTCACTGCCTCGCCAAACCCCCGCAGCCACCACTCCAGCATCGCGCTGTCCACCACCGTGGCGGTGATTTCCATCCAGCCGCCATCCACATCCCGCACCTGCTGGTCTTTTGACAAAGGCGTCTCCCGCAGGTGAAAACCCGCCTCCTGTTCGATCTGGAAAGTCAGCCGCACCCGCTGCCCTTCGCCAAACCCGAACCGTCCGTCGTCCTCATATTTCTGTAGATCGAATTCCGCCGGGCGCTCGAAGGTCAGCGTGGATGCCTGCGCCTTGCGGATGCGGTGCAGCGCCAGGCTGCGCTCGTTGTCAAAGCCCTCATACCGGCACACCAGGTACAGGCGCTGGCCTTGCTGGGCCAGGCCCAGGGGCATGACCTTGACGGGCTTGCGTTGGCCCGCAGCGTTCTGGTAGTCCAGATCGAGCCAGCGGTTGGCGTACAGCGCGTCGCTCACTTCCTCCAGCACGCCGGGCGCGATGGTGGGCGGCAGCAGCGGCTGGCTGGTGGCGACCACGCGCACCTTGCGCGGCCATTCGCGGGCCAAATGGGCGCTGGGGCTTTCGCCCAGGTTGCGGCGGGCCTGGGTGAAGAAGCCGTCCATGGACTGCATCAGCCGCGCGGGCAGCAGGTTTTTCAAGTGTTCCTGGGCCAGTTGCAGCAGCAGCGATTCCTGTGGCGTGAGGTGGGGCACGGCCAGGTGCTGGGCGCGCTCCAGCCAGCGGTAGCCGTAGGGCTTGCTGCGCTCGTCGCGCTCGATCTCGAAATGGCGCGAAAGCATCTCCAACTGGCGCTGGATGGTGCGCTCGGTGCGCTCCATGCCCGCGTCCTTCAACTGGCGGTGCAATTCGGCGGCGGTGATCTTGCGCCCGCGCGGGATGCGGCGCAGCAGCTCCACGGCGAGCAGCACGGTTCCGAGGGTGTCGGGGCGTTGGGGCATCGCGTCAGTCTCGCACGGGCTGGCGGGTGAAGGCGCTCCACAGTTGCACCATGGCCCAGGTGTCGAGGCGGCAGGCCCAGCAGCCGGACGCGGCGCAGGCCCACTGGCCCAGCGGCGTTTGCCAGACGTGGCGCTCGTCTAGCGTGCGGAGCGCCAGCGCGTCCTGCGGCGGTGGTGTGCCGTGATGCGCAGGCTGTTTTTACCGGCAGCCATGCTGCTCCATCAGTTGCCCAATCCGGTCGCCGAATTTCTGGATGCTGTCGTTGCGGGTCAAACCATGGCGGTTGACCATGAAAGGAATGATGGCGACCAGGGTGCCGTCGGCATTGACACTCCACCACAGGTCGCGGCCAGCGATGGATTCGTGGTTGAAAGTGGCGCTTTCGTCATGGAACGCCCGCTTGAAGTCGGTGCGATAGTCCTTGCCCAGGCACAGGATCAGCTTGGGCCGTGCCGTTGTGGCCCATTGGCGCATTTGCGCAAAGCGGTGGGTTCGGCACCAGGTGATGTAGTCCCGCTTGGTGGCAAGGCCGGTGACGGCGGCGTAGTGGTCGTGCCAGCGGGACTGGCTGGTGTCCTTGAAGGCAACGGGGTAGAGGTTGAGCTTGAAGTAGCCGCTGGCGCCTTGGGTGAAGGGCTTGGCGCGGTAGCAGAAGTCGCGGTAGCCGGACACCTTGGTGCCCTCAGTGGCACTGAGTATTTTCAGTGCCTGCCGGTTGAAGATGTAAGCCTCGTTGTGCGCGGCGTCGGGGTAGCCCGTACGAGGCTGGGATTCGTCGCGCAGCAGTTCTTTCGCAAGGCATTTGGCCGAGCGCGTGCCACCCCATTCGATGCCGCACAGCCAGATGGCGCGGTGTGCAGGGCTGCCGATGTCGCCGCCATCGCAGCCTGAATAGGAGGTGGCCCATCTTGCAAAGTCCGGCTTCACGGTCATGCTTTTTCCTTCATCAAGTAACCATCGATGCGCTCCAGCGCGTCTATGGCCCCCAGCGCCAGCTCGATATCGTCGGGGTTGTGGATGTTTGCCTCGCGCGGGTTGATGCGAATCAGCCGGCTGCCGCGCTGCTGCATGCGCCGCGTGAAGTGGCGCACGGTGGCAATGGCGCGGCCCGCGCCGATTTCGATCACCAGCGGGGCGGGGGCGCTGTCCAGCCACGTATCGAGCAGCATGCGCTGCCGGGCACTGCGCGTGTGGTTCCAGTGCCAGTCGTCGAACATCAGGATATTGGGCCGCGCCAGCGCGCCGCAGCGCGGGCAGCGGGGCAACTCGCCCTGCCACTCGCAGGCTGCTTCGTCCACCTGCGGGTGCAGATCGGCCGTGGGCCAGATGAGCCCCTTGCAGTTGGCCGTGCATTGCAGCCGGTGGATGGAGCCATGGCATTCATACACGCGGGCAGAGGGAAAACCTGCCTTCTGAAAGTGCCCGTCCACATTGCTGGTGAAGACGAAGCCGCCTTGCGCCATGCGCTGTGCCCAGGCATGGAGCAGGCGGAAGCCCGCGTGCGGCGTGGTGGCGCGGTACAGGTTGAGCCGGTGGCCGTAGAAGCCCCAGGCGGTGGCAGGGCGCTTTTGAAAGGCGTGCGGCGAGGCGATGCGCTCGAACGGCAGCCTTTGCCGGCCCAGCGCGGGGTAGGCGCGCCAGAAGCCGTTGTCGCCCCGGAAGTCGGGCAGGCCGGAGTCGATGCCCATGCCCGCGCCCGCCGCGATGACCAGCGCCTTGGCGTTCTGGATCAGGTGTGCGGCGCGGGCCAGTTTGTCTTGCAGCAGAAAGTCGGTGGCGCGGTCGGCGTCGGGGCGGATGTGCCAGGAATCGGTCTCGGCCCGGTATTCCACCGCGTCGCCCGCCAGGGCTTCGCGCAGGGCGATGGCGTGCTGGTGGCCTATGCGCAGGCGGCGCTGCAGGAGGGCGACGCTGGTGTCGTTGGCGTGCAGCATGTGCTGCCGTGCCTGGTAGTGCAGCGGATCGCGGGGCGTGCCGATGGGCATGGATACTCCTTCTTTGATAGCTGCCAGCGCTTGTTGGACAAGCGCTGGAGGCCAATTTGGCTATGAGAGAAGAAGGAGTATCCGCAGGGCTGCGTTAGCTTGTGTCGCAGCGCGCAAGGGCAGGGCTACAGCGCCAGCCCCTTCAGGTAGGCGCGGAACGCTCCGCCCACCTGCGGGTGCTGCAGCGCCAGTTCCACCGTGGCTTCCAGAAAGCCCTCCTTGCTGCCGCAGT
>Ga0222427_101306_pt1 | contig 11957 bp, 6 predicted proteins | sample 2B20Ametagenome_FD_182890 | JGI IMG/M metagenome (GOLD analysis project Ga0222427, IMG submission 182890) | Enriched microbial communities from leaf-cutter ant dump, University of Wisconsin, Madison, United States - 2B20A (version 2) | ecosystem: Environmental > Terrestrial > Nest > Insects nest >...
AAGACGTGCATCTGGACGAAGGCGAATGGCACATTCCGGTCGAGAACTCCAAGACCGGCAAGCCGCACATCGTCTACCTGTCCACCCAGGCGCAAACCCTGTTCAAGGAACTCAAACCACTCGCCAGCAGCAGCGACTGGGTGTTGCCGGGCCGTGGCACCCTGGCCAAGCCCTTTGCCAGCAATGCACTGAATCAGGCGCTGAAGGTGTCATTGCAGGGGCAGGAGATCCCTGCCTTCACCATCCATGACCTGCGACGCACCGCATCGACGCTGCTGCACGAGCAGGGCTGGCCTTCGGATGTGGTGGAAAAGGCGCTGAACCACACCATCGGCGGCGTGCGCGGTGTCTACAACCGGGCCGAGTACGCCGAGCAGCGGCGGGAGATGTTACAGGCGTGGGCGGACTACATCGACGGGTTGGCGCCGTCAGGGAATCTGGTGATCGGTGCTGGTTCGGCTTGAGGGTGGCCTTTTCCTTTTCCGGGTAGGGCCGTTGTCCCTTGGGCACCATTCCCTTGCCTTTTCCCTTTTGCTTTGAGAGTGGACACGAGCGACACGATGCCGAATGCTCCATGTGCGAGGACTGATAGAGCCTCGCTTATCTTTCAAACCTCCGCGCCAACTCATCCAGCCTAACGAACCTATGGTCTTGCCGCAGTGCTGGCGCTGTCTGGGCGATCGTGTCCAAGCATTCCCGAAGCTCGCGCGCTAGCCCTGATGATTGGTCATTCAAGATGGCGTTCAAAAAGCCAAGAGCACTTTCTGGGAATTGTCCCGAAAGACCTGATTCTTGCAATCGGTGAATCACGTAATGAGGCCACTGAATTGGCCTCAGCCAATTGCCAATTGCTGCCATTGCCGACGGAAATTCGCCGCCCACCGCGACGCACAGGCGAGCCAGCGATTCGGCATTCGCATTCGATGCCTGATCGTTGGATTTCGGCCAGATCTTTTCCCAGAACGGCAAAACCCGATTTTTCCAGTAATCCTCGCGTTGGTCGCCCGCACCTTCCAGTGCTCGCACCAAGGCTTGAGCCGATTCGCGTAGGCCATCCGCAGGAAGCGCACGTATGGCTGTGGCCAGTTGCGTCATGGTGAAAGTGTCGCCCGGATCGAGCGCCGCGAACGTCAGGAACGCCGCGAACTGTTCGTTGTGCTTGCCCAATCGAGCGTAGTGATTGACCGTATCGAGGAAGGCGGGCTTGATCGCCTCCATCAACGGGCGATACAGCCGTGGCGACCACAGGAACCCTTCCCATGCCGCTTGCGCGTCGGGTTCGGAACGATTCCAGTCGAGTAGAGGCAACAGGTATTGTTCCGCCCAAGCCTTGTCCACCCGGAACAACGAAAGGGCATGGGCCGCCAGCAATACTCGGCCGTGCCTGAATTTGGCGATCTTCGTATCGCACAGCTCGGTGAAGATGGTTTTGATGGACTCTGGCAGTCCTTGCCCGTCGTTTAGCTCTTGGCGATACCACCAGTCCAACAACGCCTGTGTCACATGGCCAACTGGATGGTTGATGGCGCGGAAGACGGGATCATCAGAGTCGTCGTCGCTCTCGAAATCCAGTTGCAAGATGCGCTGGGCCAGCATCAAGAAGCGATCTTCGTGACCCTCGAATGTTTTCGCTACGGCGTGCAACCACCAGCCGATCTCATGGGAAACGGCTTGCACCAAGTCATCTGGAGCGCCAGCGACAACCGTAGCCATGAAGCGCCACGAACGGTTGCGCACATCTTCTTCCGCCCAGGCTTGCAGCGCATCGCGCCAGCGCTCGACCGGCCAGCTATTCTGCCGTGCGAGCTTGCACAGGGCATAGGCCGTTGCCTGGAACATATCCGAGCACAGCTTGCGCCAGTCGTCTTGCTGCGAATCTTCCAGAACGGGATGCGCCAGCAGGTAATCAAGCACGCCGCGTCTTGTGCGTGGAATGGGAGTGAATGGTTTCCACGGATCACGATCCCCGACCCAGCCACCTCCCATCCAGATGGGAAACTCGTCGCGCTCATCTGACGCTATTCGCCACGGGTACTGCGCTGAGAGCGCATCGAGCCGCGCCCTTCCTTCAGCACTGAGGGTTGCACCTGCCTCCGCCGCCTTCGCCAGTCGTAGCCATACGCCGTGATCAACGATGCGGTTCCAAGCTCCAGGCTCGATATTGGCGCGGTACAAATCGCGGGGCGGCCCGGCCAGAATGGCTTGTTCCAATTCTGCCAGCAGCGTCGCTTCCAGTTGTGGCGCCAGAGAAACCAGCAGGCGCATGGTTTCGCGTCTGGCTTCTTCCGACCAGAGCCACCGCCGCTCATCTGCCAGCAGCCAATCGAGAGCCTGCCGAGGCGGAACGACCTGGCCTTGCGTGGCGGCAAACAATGCAAGGCGTCGAAACAAAGGGTACGGCCCATGTGACCACAGAGCGGCCACTATTCGCGCCCGCTCCGGTAGTTTCGCAGCAGTCGCCAGCCAGGCATCGCGGGTCAGCTCAATCAGCGCCGTCCAGTCATGGAAGTCCTTGTTCTGCGAATGATCGGAAATCGAAGGCTGGTGGATGTAGGAGTGATCGCTTTCGCTGTCCACGCCACCGAGTTCACGCATCAGATCAAGCGCATCGCGCAACAAGCCGTTGAAGTCGTCAAGCAGTTCCGGTAGTGCCGCCGTCCATCGTTCATACTTGGGCAGATCGCGCAGACCGGAATGGACGTGATCCGACGCGAGCACAACTTCCCATTCCACAATGTTCTTGATGCGATCTTCCACCTCCCCGTCATCTTCCTCGCCTGACCAGCGAAACGGCTCCCTCAATGACAGGCAAGGCTTCAAGATCTCCCGCAGCGCGAAGCGCACGCTGGCGGTCAACCCGTCGTGTCTGAACTGGTCCCGCCAGTTGTAAAGACTCAGGTCGCGCAGTCTGGGTTTCACATGTCCGTTGAGCAGTAAGCGCCAGAGCGTTCGCATCGCAGGGCGGGGAATGGCGTTGGGCGCGTTCGCTCGGATGCGATCCAACTCAGCGGCGTTGCTGCTGCTTGCGAGCTTGTCCAGTTCGTCCAGACGACGCTCGATCAGCAAAATCAGATCGCCATGCAACTGCCCGCCTTGTTTGATGAGCCATAGCAATAGCTTCGGATCGTCAAGGTGGCGGATCAGCCAGCGGGCAAGCTGATGCATTACCGCGTCCCAGCGGCAACTGCGATTCCCCGCATCGACAATCGTCATCCACGGTGCGAGCGGGTACGGCGTTGGTCTGCTGGTCAGGCTGTAGGTGAGCTTGTCGTCCACGGCAGCTTGTGGCGGCACGCCGAACCGCCCCAAGTCAGCATGACGGTAAAGGTCTTGGCTCAACGGCTCCAGCCAGTCCAAGGACGGTACGGGATCGAGCTCCGCGAACCGCTTGGCGGGCAAGCCGCGCGAATCGCTCAACGCCCAAAGCATCCGCCCGACGAAATCGTCCTGCTTCGTGCTCGCCAACGGGCGGAAGCGCGCTGACTGGACAACGATTTGGTCCTTGCCGCGCACGCCGTCTTGGTAGGTTTTGGCCCAGGCGCGCAAAGTCCTGTGCAGATAGGCGTGATGCTGATGCTCGCGGTAGAGGATGGGCGTGACGTTCTTCGCCTTCCACTCGTTTGCGCGATCCACTTCCTTGCCCTTGGAGTGGCTGCCAAAGGCGAACATTTCCGGCGGTGATTCACCCAGCAGGCGGTCAGCGGCCAGCGCGTCCATCATGTAACGCAGCACCGGGTCGTTGATGCTGTAGCCGACAAAGCAGATGGTGAAGTTGCGGAACAGTTCGCTGACGAAACGCGCTGCCCAACGTTCGGTCAGGTAGGCGAGTCCGAAGTCGCCGCTGGAAACGACCAGCCGATCTAGATCGCTCGCCGTCGGCGTGGTTGGCAACAGACCGTGCAGATACACCAAACCATCCCACCGAGTTTTCGGTACGGGGAGCAATGGAGCCTTGAAATCCAGAAACGACAGAGACTTCGCTGCTCTGACTTCCTCGAACAGGCGGTCGAAGTTGGTGGTGATGAGTCGGGTTCGGCCCTCGCGGTTCTGCGCCAGCGTCAACAGGGCTTCGTGCGTGGCTGTGGCATTCGGAGCCGTGAGATCCGGCGTGAGAATCGTCGCCAGTGCGCTACGTACCTTCCCACGACCGCCAACGACATCGGCTTCCATAAGGCCGATGGCAGTGTCGAACTGTCCGGCTTTGATGGCGGACTGCTGTACTGGATTGGGTGTGACCGACAGGGCTTGATATAGCTTGTTCACCAAACCGGAAAAACCCGGCAGCCGCGCTGGGTAGGAAATGCCCGCGCCGCAAAAGAACACCACGCGCCCGTCCTCGTGCGCCTGCAGCAGACGTTCGGGAATGTCGGGGCCGTGACGGACGAACTGCATTCAGCCCCCTCCGGAGAATACCCGCTCCAGCGTTGCGGGCAGTAGCGCGGCGTTGGCGATACGGATAGCAGTGTGCTTGGCCTTGAGTGCTGTGACTTCGGCTTGCAGGCGCTCGAAGGATTGCTGCACGGGTAGTGATGGCATAGGTACTTTGATGGCCATCAGCTTCTCAAGCCCCAGTGTGCGATTGCGGCCTGCACCGCCGGGTGAAGCTTCGCCGATCTTTAACAAGCCTTCGTCGGTCAAAAAGTAGTAGCGCAAGAACTCGGCGGATGTCTGCTCGGAGTCGGCACGGCAGGTGATGAAACGGTGAGAGCCAAAGCGTCCCGCGTCCTCGGGTTGGGCGATGGCGATCGCGCCTTCCCATGCGAATACGTTGGAGAACAGCAGGTCACCCGGCTCGATGCGGTACAGGCGTTTGGTGCCTACATCGCTGCCCGATAGCGGCGGTTTGTGGAAAGTGCCTTTGCCGAACGAGCGGATGCCGAGTTCGGGGTAGCTTCCATCGAGCGTGATGGACTGCTCGCGCCGAACCAGTGGCGCGACTTCGACCATTGGGCGCAGAGGTGCGTTGGCGATCGCATCACGGAACCGCAGCGCCAACAGATGCTCGGCGTCGCGTTCGGCAGCGTCCAGATGTGCTTCAAGTTGCCGGATTTTCTCAGCCAGCGCGTCGAGGCGTGCGACGAGGGATTGCTGCTCGGCGAGTGGTGGCAGTGGAATTTCAATACTAAGAAACTGATCTGGACTGACGGATTCACGCCGTGCGCCCATTCCTTTTGCTTTTCCTTGAAGCTGCCGCCAGACAGCATCCCGTTTGCAATACCAGTCAAGGAAACGCGTATCAAGCGATTCCGAATCAGCGCGAAAAGTTGGGAATACAGGTGATAAAAACCAGCCGCCAAACTCCTCTGGAATTCGCGCAACTGCGCCTTCCCAAGCTTTGGGTGAGCTGATAACGAAGTCGCCGGCATTCAAACGGTGGAAGGATTTGTACGTTGTATCCAACGGAGAAATAGGGCCTCGTTGGAATAGTCCACGCCCGAATCCATACACCCCAGCAAGATTCACTGTGTTGAGCTGTGCGCTCGGCACTGCGTCGATGTGTGTATGAAGTACCGACCGAAGTGAAACAATAGGCCACGCCTTCACTTGTCCACCTCGCCACCATTGCGGGCAATGCGCTGCGCTTCCAGTTCAAGCCGCGTCTTTTCCACTTCTTCGGTGAGCAGCTTCTCGTCCGGCAAGGCGGTTCTGTATTCGGCGGCCAGCACCTTGTTGGGCAAGCCTTCCAGCGCGTAGTGGGCTTCCGCTGCGCCTTTCTCGGCACACAGGATCAGGCCCACGGGCGGATTTTCGCCCGGCTTCATCCAGTGCTCGCGGGCGTAGTTCAGGTACATGTGCATCTGGCCCGCGTCGGCGTGGTTGAACCTGCCGACCTTGAGGTCGATGACCAGCAGGCATTTCAGGCGGCGGTGGAAGAACAACAAATCGATGCGGAACCAGGTGTCGTCCAGGCGCAAACGGCGCTGGCGGCCAACGAAGGCGAAGTCGTCGCCCAGTTCCAGCAGAAAGTCGGCCAGATGGTGGATGAGCGCATCTTCCAGGTCGGATTCGGAGTATTCGTCCTTGAGGCCCAGGAACTCCAGCACGAAGGGGTCTTTGATGGCCTGCTCGGGCGTGATGGCGTCGCCGGGTGCGGCGATTTCACCCTTCTCAAGCATGGCGGCCTTGTTGCGGGACAGGGCGATGCGTTCGTAGAACTGGCTGCTCACCTGCCGGTCGAGCTGGCGCACCGACCAGCCGCAACGCAGGGCTTCGGTTTCGTAAAAGCTGCGGGCGTGTTCGCTCTTGACGGAGAGCAGCCGGACATAGGCCGACCAGGGGAGCGGGAAGGCTTTAGCGAGGGCGAACAGATCCGGGAATTGTCCAGACGCCGTCTGGAGATTCCCCGTCTGTGAGGATTCTCCAGACAGTGTCTGGAGAATTGGCGCGGAGGATTTTGCAGACAGTGTCTGCAAAATCTGCTCAGGCGGCCATGCGAGGAAGAACGCCCGCATCTGCCACAAGTTCTGCTTGCTGAAGCCACGCCCAAACCGGGCCGACAGGTCTATCGCCAAACGTTCGATCAATGCGTCGCCATATTCGGCACGAGCTTGCCCGCCCTGCTCAAAGATCACGATACGCTGGCCAATCGCCCAGTAGCTGGCCGTCATCACTGCGTTGACGCTGCGCGCAGCGGCATGGCGTGCGGATTCCAGCAGGCTGACGATGCTGCCGTGAATGTCGCTGTAGTCGGCTTCGTCAATCTGGGTAGCGGTAGTGGCTTTGCTGGCCTTTGCCGTCTTTGTGGCCTTGGTCGATACCCGTTTGTTCATCCCTGTACCTCGCTCACCAGCGTTTCGATTTCGCCCAGCAGCCGCAGCACTTCCGTTTCGTGGCTGCGCATCGAGGCGATCAGGTCTTTCGGGTTGGCATGCTTCAGTCCTGCCTTGGCGTTGGGATTTTTGCGGTCGAGGTTGTAGCCATTGGCGACAATGTCGGCGGCGCTGACCTGCCAGGTGTGCGGGCCTTCCTCGCGCTGGCTCCACCATGCCAGTACGGGTGCGAACTCATCGAACTGCAAAGGCGCAGTCTTGCTGTATTTCTTGCGGCCTTCGGGCAACGGCAGTTCGTAATACCAGATAGTCTCGGTCGGCCCGCCACGCTCGAAAAACAGCAGGTTGGCCGGGATGTCGGTGTAGGGAGAAAACACGCCTTGCGGCAGGCGCACGATGGTGTGCAGGTTGAATTCCTTGAGCAGCTCTTCTTTGATGACGGCGGCCACGCCATCGCCGAACAGGGTGCCGTTGGGCACCACCACGGCCGCGCGGCCGCCTCGTTCCGCAGCTTTGCCACGTTTCACCGGCGCGCCGGCCACGCGCAGCTTGCGCATGATGTATTGCAGGAACAGCAGCGCGGTTTCGCTGGTCTGCATGTTGGGCGGAAAGTTGTTCTTGATGCCTGCCTCTTCCTCGCCGCCGAAGGGCGGGTTGGTCAGGATCACGTCCACCCGCTCGCCGTGGCCGATTTCGGCGATGCGCCGGTCCAGCGTGTTGCCGTAGGCAATCTGCGGTGCTTCCAGCCCATGCAGCAGCAGGTTCATCTGCGCCAGCATGTATGGCAGCGGCTTGGCCTCTTGCCCGTACAAGGTGCTTTGTTGCAAGGTGCGGCGCTGGTCGGGCGTTTCGACCTGCGGGACGATGTGGTCGTAGCTCTCCACCAGGAAGCCGCCGGTGCCGCAGGCCGGGTCGAGCACCGCTTCACCCAGGCGCGGGTTGGTAACCTGCACCATGAAGCGCACCACCGGGCGCGGCGTGTAGAACTCGCCCGAATCACCCGCCGCATCGCGCATTTCGCGCAACATGGATTCGTACAAGTGCGAGAGGGTGTGGATCTCTTCGCTGGCGCTGAAATGGATGCCGTTGATTTTGTTGAGGATGTCGCGCAGCAGGTAGCCGCTGACCATGCGGTTCTGCACACCCTTGAATACGTTGGCGATGACTTCGCGCTGGCTGCCCTTGGCGCCTTCACCTGCCAAACCGCGCAGATAGGCAAACAAGCCTTTGCCAACGCTGCCATCCGTGCGTGTGGTGATTTCCTGGCTGATGAATGCCAATAGCTCGTCGCCGGTGATGCCGTCTTCGCGCGTGGCCCAATCGCGCCATCGGTACGGTGCTTCGATGATGGGCTGGTAACGTTTGCTGTCGAGCTCGGCCTCTTCCTCGTGGCGGATTTCCAGATCGTCGAAGAATTTCAGGAACATCACCCAGGTCAGCAGCGGCAGGCGATCCACGTCGCCATTTAGGCCTTTGTCCTTGCGCAGAATCTTGCGGGCGCTGCCGATCAACGCGGATAGGTTCTCCCGGGTGGTGAGTGGAGCCTTTGGCGCGCGTGCGACGCGCGGCTTCTTTTCGGTAGTGGTTTTTGTTCTGGCCATCGGATCTGGTTCTTCTTACTGGTAGAGCGCGTTACTGGTAGAGCGCGGTCTGGAGCCTGGAGACAGCCTCCCGCATCCCTTGAACGCCGCCGAAGTGACGGGTGGCGATTTCGGATGGGGAGCCGTAGCGATCGAAGGGTTGCACCTTCATCAGCTCGGACAGTGCATTGAACTGGATGATGCCGCGCTCGATGTAGCGATCGAGCAGCAGCGTGAGGATTTCGCGTGCGGTGTCGCCGTATTGCGCGAACAGGTCTTGTGTACGCCGCTTGGCGACTTCAGCGCGTTGGCGTCGGGTGAGCAGCGGGGCGTTCCATGCCAGATGGCACAGCAGATCGAACGGGTCGGCGTCGGGTTGCGCGCTGCTGGACGCCAATTCCTCGAAGCTGATGCCGCGCTCTGTCAACTCGCGCAGCACCTCGGCGCGCGTGTCGGGATTGGTCCACTTGGATTGCAGCGCCTCGCGCGTGGGGTACAGCGTGCGCAGAGCACGGCCCGAATAGTCAGTGTATTTGACGACTTGCAGCTTCCTGCCATCGGTGTCGAGATCGTAGACCAGATGACCGATGACTTCGACCTCGCCGCCGTCGATGTAGAACTTGCGCGGCTCCGCCGTAGGTTCGCCAAGAAGATGCCCGACGCCGGGGCCGATCTGCTCCTCGGTTGGCGGATACCTCGTGTCGTCCTGCGGCGGCTCCGGCTCGGTGATGGTTGCATTGCCTACCTGCGCCCCGGTTTCGTCCACCATCACTTGCTCGATGCGCGCCGGGTCACCGTCAAAGTCCGGGTCGGCGAAATGCTGTGTAGCAGTCCCGGTGAAGTCGATGATGTTGAAGTATTCCTTGCCGTAATCGACATTGAGCCGCGTGCCGCGCCCGATGATCTGCTTGAACTCGGAGCGGGAGCCGACCACGCGAGCCAGCACCACGTTCTTGACCATTTCGGCATCGACGCCGGTGGTCAGCAGTTGAGACGTGGTGAGGATTACGGGTGTGGTCTTGTCGACGTCCTGGAAGTCGGCCAGGTGTTTGAGGCCGATGTCGCCTTCGTCGGCGGTGACGCGGCAGACGTAGTTGGGGTACTGCGCGACCAGATCGCTGTTGAGATTGATGAGCTCCCGCCGCATTTCGGCGGCATGCTCCTGATCGACGCAGAACACCAGCGTCTTGGCAAAGCGGTCGGTGCCTTTGAGCAGATCGGTCAGGTGCCGGGCCATTGCCTTGGTGCGGGCACGCAGTGCGACGACGCGCTCGAAGTCCTTGGTTTGGTATTCCTCGTCCGGCACTTCCCGGCCATAGCGGTCAATCTCGTTCTTGCTGGGCCGCCAGCCTGCCGCATCGACGGTCGTGATGACACGATGCACGCGGTACGGCGCGAGAAAACCATCCTCGATGCCTTGGCGCAGGCTGTAGGTATAGACGGGGTTGCCGAAATATTCGTAGCTGTCGCGCGACTCCTCGCGCAGCGGTGTGGCCGTCATGCCAAACTGCACGGCAGGTGCGAAATAGTCGAGCACCGCGCGCCACGCGCTTTCGTCGCGGCTGGAGCCGCGATGGCATTCGTCGATGATGATGAGATCGAAGAAGTCCGGGCGATATTGGCGGAACACATCGGCACTGGCGGTGGTGAGCGCCTGGTAAATGCCGAAGTACATGTCCCGGCCTTGGCTCGGATCGCTGCCGGTGATCTTGTGTCGGGCATCGCCGAAGGGCGCGAACATCTTGGCCATCGGGTCATCGACCAGGATGTTACGGTCGGCAAGGAACAAGATTTTCGGGCGACGGTATTCGCCGGTTCGATTCCAGCGGCTGTTCCATAGCTTCCAGCAGATCTGGAAAGCCACATTGGTCTTGCCCGTGCCGGTGGCCAGCGTGGCAAGGATGCGCTTCTGGCCGAGCAGGATGGCCTCGATCACGCGCTGAATAGCAATCTGCTGGTAGTAGCGCGGCACTTTGCCCGACACCAGATTGAACGGTTCCAGCAAATGTGGCGTGACGGCTTGTGGCAGATGCGCGGCAGCGGTCAGACGGGTGAACAGTTCTTCCGGCGCGGCGTAGCGGTCGACTTCGCGCTCGGTGCCCGTGGTGTAGTCGATTTCAATGATGCGGTGGCCGTTGGTCGCGTAGGCGAATTTGAGGCCGAGGATTTCGGCGTACTCGCGCGCTTGCTGCACGCCGGTTTCGGCAGGCAAGCCAGCCTCTTTGGCCTCGACCACTGCCAGCGGGTAGTCGCGGCGATAGTACAGCAGGTAGTCCGCACGCTTCTGTCGGCCACGCCGGACTCTGCCGCCAGCGACGATGATGCGACCGTTGGTGAAGCTGCGCTGCTCGCCAATGACATAGGGGGCGTTGCCCCAGCCCGCCTTGATCAACTTGGGCGTGACGAGTTCGCGGCAGGTGTCTGCTTCGGTGAGGATGTCGTTTTGCGTCGCCATGCCTGCCTCAGTCGATCAGAATCGTGAAAGTGGTTGCCAGTGCCACAGGCTCGACGGAGTTCCCGTCGCGCTTGAGTTTCACCAGCCCGTAACCTTCCATCATCCGCAGCGAGCGCGACAAGTTGGGGACGCGCCGCCCGGTGAGCGCCGCCAGCGCCGTCAATGACTTGGGCTGCTGGTCGCGGATCACGCGCAGCAAGGCCCGGTTGTCTTCGGATAGCACCGCCGCCATCGTCGCCATCGACGGAAACCAGACCGAGGGCTGACCAGGGCCGGCAGCAGAATGGCTCTGATCCTCGGGGCGGCGTATGCCGACGATGCAACGCTTCATCTTGGGCAGGATGGCGAAAGAAAGATGGATGATAGTTTATCAGGCTGACATAAGGAAAGAGAGGCTTGGTACATCACATTTCGTGGCTTTCGTGCCGGGCAGCACATTGATCGCGATACCGGTTGCCGACTGGACTACCTGCCGAGATAGGTGGCGGTGATTTGAATGCGCTCGTGCCCCAATTCGCGGCTGATGGTCTGACGAGCATGACCGTCTTCCATGCGTTGTGTTGGATTGAGCCCCCCGACTGACGGCCCACCCGCCGCTGGCGCCTTCCACCCCGTCAGCGCCTCATACCGCATCTGCGCATACCGATGCCGCAGCCCGTGCATGTTGCTCAGACTTGCTGCCTTGCATTGCCCGTCGTAAACGTGTCGCTGCTGGATGTAGGTCTTGTTCGCAGGGATCAGCGAGCCCAACCCTGCCAGTCGGTGTGCTTCGTCCAGTACCGTCCGCTGTTCCGGCGTCGTGATCGGCACCGTCCGGTCGCGCCCGCCCTTGGCCCATGAGCCTTTGATGGCGATGTGGTCGCCACCGTCGGCATAGCGGGGCTGGAACTTGATGGACTCCTCCCGCCGCAGGCCAAAGGCCGCTTGCAGGCGCAGGCTCATGCGGACGTGCGGATCGGTGATCCGATCCAGCCTGTCACCGAGTTCCTTGGCCTTGCTTTCGCCGGTCACATAGCGCCGTTCAGGGATGCCCAGCTTGGTGTTGTCCGCTGGCAGGATGCCTGCCTTGCCGACCTTCTCTGCCCACCAGCGCAGGTGCGCCATGCGGTTCTTGATCGTGCCAGCCGACAGGCCTTCAGTTTGCCAGCGCTG
>Ga0222427_101307_pt1 | contig 11951 bp, 8 predicted proteins | sample 2B20Ametagenome_FD_182890 | JGI IMG/M metagenome (GOLD analysis project Ga0222427, IMG submission 182890) | Enriched microbial communities from leaf-cutter ant dump, University of Wisconsin, Madison, United States - 2B20A (version 2) | ecosystem: Environmental > Terrestrial > Nest > Insects nest >...
ACGGAACCATAGCCGTTGGACGCGCTGGTGGCTGTGTAGGCGCCAAGATAGGCCGTGATCCCGGATGTGGCTTCGGAGTAGTCAACCGTGTCATTGCCGATCCCGCCGTTGTAGATGTCTCCGCCGGTCCAACCGGTCGGAATCTGCATCGGTTGATCGAGATAAGGATTATAGCTGTACGAATAGGTCTGAGTGACGTTGCCACCGCCGGTCGCGACAATCCAGTCATCGCCCGCCAAACCCTCGATGATGTTTTGATTGCTATCGCCCTTCAGCTCATCACTGAGGCGAGAGCCACGTAAATTCTCGATCCCGGACCACGTATCGCCTTCCGCATCCCCGCCAATCGCTCCCTCATGCATTCCGGCCGGCAGAGAGTAGTTAGCAGAAACAGCCCGCAATAAAGGATTGGCCAGCGAAACACTCATTGGCGCTGAACCGGAAGCATAGGCCAACAAACGGAAGGAGGTAAAGGCAACATCGGCCGGAACGGTGACAAAACCACCCGCCCAAATAGCCGCACTTGTATTATCCGCGGTGAAACTCCCGCCACTGGCAATATTGGGCACGACAACAGTCGATGATATTTTCACACCGGCCGCATTGTACCAGAACACGGCAAGTGCGAGTTTGGCCGTTCCTGAACTGGCCACATAGGCCGACACTTCAACTTTCTGTCCGGCGGTTACCGCTATTTTTGTTGCCGCATTGTCTTGTCCCAAATCCATCTGCTGGTTGGCAACCGGTGCGGTCGTCGTTGTCCGCCGGAAAACGCGCAGATTACCCAGAGCTTCGAAGTAGGTGTTAGTGGTCACGCCTGTAAAGTAAGTGTTCTGGTCATTCCAAGTCGTCGAACCTTGGAGAAAGCCCCCATCCACTATCTGGTTCGTTTCGGCTGCCAGATCGACAAATACGCCCTCCGACGAGCCTTCATAGCTCAAAGTATCCTTACCATTGCCACCGATAAGTCTGTCTGCGCCCGCGCCGCCTTCCAGTACATCATCACCATCCATCCCCGACAGATAATCGGCACCCGACAAACCCTTCAGGGTATTCGCCCCAACACTACCGATGATCTGATCATCGAAATTGGAACCTGTCCCATTTTCGATGCTGTGAATGACTTCTTTTGACAGAAAAGCACCGGTGGCCAGATCATAGATCACGGCATACCTTAAAGCCGGATCTTGGGTCGTCCAATCGGAAGGACGGTAATCCATCTCAAACCGGATGCCACGGTCCAGGCGCTCGGCACTCATCGTATCCCTGCCGTTCGGATCACTGCTCGATGAAGACGTGCCGCCGTAGAAATAATTCGTTCGCAGATCATTGGCGATCAGGAAGGTATCATCCCCGTCTTCACCGTAGAGCCATTCACTGGCATTCACATTGGTTCCATCGACAAGCGTATCATTGCCAGCGCCGCCCCAGAGCGTATCGTCCCCCGCTCCACCGGCCAGATAGTCGTCGCCAGCGTCGCCATAGAGCGTATCGTTTCCTTCACCCCCCAGGAGAATGTCGTTGTTGTCACCGCCGTAGATCAGGTCATTGCCGGCACCACCATCCAGCCAATCCCAACCGCCACGACCGTAAAGCGTGTCCGCACCCTGGCCGCCGATAAAGATATCATCACCACCAGTATAGGTAATAGGCTGGTAATGCCCCGGGACCGTAATGCCCCCGCCAACAACCTGCGGCGGGATCCAGATCTGCGTTGTAAGCGTATCATCAATCGTGACGGCTGCGATCGAACCGCTTTGGTCGATGATATCGTTGCCAGAGGTAATGGTGCCCGTCGTGCTGTAGCCCACCTTAGACATCTGGTCGATATAGACGCTGTGGCCTGTTTCTTCCCAGTTCAGATCAGGGGTAACACCCGATATGACCTCGTGCGTCTCCGGACGCGTGAAGAACGCATAGGGGTTCGTGCCTGCATTGGTACGCAACTTGATTTGCAGCCGGCGATACGCGGTCCCCGCCGGCGCTACAGAAGTCGCGCTCAATAACCCGAAATTGGTGAGCAATCCCGCCTGGCCGCCATTTTCTTTCGGGGTGCCCGTCAGTGTCACCCAGGACAAATGATTGCCATTCGCGTCAAGGTATTCGATATAGGCTTCCGCAAGACCACGCCATTGTGCCGCATAGACGCTCGCTTCATAGGTAGCGCCAGCTTGAGACGCAATTTTCTCAGAATATTTTCCAGCGACCGTAGCCGCTGGACTGTTATTCATGTTGACATAAAAGACATCATTCCCGTTCCCCCAGAAGCCATCCTTATTTACGGCGCCTGTCCAGGCTACTGGCGTGCTGTAGGTGGATTGCCATAGGGTTGCCAGATTATCGAAATGACCATCTCGAATATCATTGCTGTCAGGGCTTCTGAGTGCCTGCGGCAGAACATCGAAAACACCCGATGTATCCTCCGGCGTTGCGACCGAGACCACCGCACCCGTCGTACCCGAAATGCGGAAAGTGCTGTTTTCGTAGTAAGCGCCGGTTGAGTGGTTGACGCCTAAGCTGTTCAGGAAGCCACCCAGCCCCCCGTAGAAATCAGACGTGGCAAACTGGTCCAGTCCCAGCTCTGAGGCCCGCAGCAGCGTCACCATCCACGGATTGGCGATGGTTTGCGCTCCGACAGCCGCGAGCACCCGATCGAACTGGGCCTTGTTGCCGTTATAGGCGTTTAGCTCGCTGCTATTGAACGCGCCCGTCCCACCATTTAACATCTTGTCAATAATGGTCTTGTTGGCCCCGTTGTAGAAGGATTGATCCGAACTGCTAAGAGTCGCATAGGCGTCGCGAATATATCCATTTATGATTTCGCGATTGCTCGAATAAAATGCGTAGTCCGCCGCAGTCTGAAGGTCGCCACTGAACGCAAGCAAATCGAGTGCTGTAGAATTGCGCACTGCACGTTTCAGGAACAGATCGCCACCGACAATTTTAGTATTTCGGATCGCCGCCAAGGTTCCATATTCTACCGCCTCATCAGCCGAAGTCACGTTATGCGTGACACCGTTGACCTTCACATATAGCTGACTACCCGTATGTCCATAAGCTTGGGTCGTCGCCGAGCCACTTAAATTAGAGACATAGGTTTTGTCGTCGCCGTGTGTGATCTGGCCGATCAGACCATTCAGGATGTCGCGGGCATTGGCGGCCATCCCCTGAGCCAAATCCAAGCTACCACCGTTTGCCGATGTCGCCGCCCCAAGCTCGTACCGTGCGAAGGGTAGCTGTAGAACAGTCTCCGCGCTGGCCGTAGGAATCTTGGGCTTCTTGTGACCAAACAGGTTTCCAATTAGGGCGCCCAGGACAAATCCGACAAAAGCCCCCCAACCTGTCGCACCTAAGACGTTCCAGAAGCCAGAAATACCTCGACCAAACCACCATGCCCCAACCGCTGAACCAGTTGAAGAAAGAATTACCGCAGCCTGAGTCTGCGGCTTTACAAGCATAGCGCCCAGTTTGCTTCCGATGAACGAGCCTAGCGCTCCACCGATCAAACTTCCGGATTTTGAGAAGTCCCATTGCCCCGTTTCAGATCGTATAGCAATGCCATTTAGTAATTGAGGAGCCGTCGTCGCACCATTTAGCGCATTGCTGATAACCTGCCCGACAACACTGCTGGCACCAGCAGTGAACATCTCAGAACCGAAGCCTTTTAGACCCAAAGCATTAGCCAAGTCCGCCATTAAAACGGAACTAACCATACCAGCTCCAGCAGACTTCATTCGAGAAATAACGTCTTGCCCTAAGCTCGCATTGTTAATGACTTCTCCCGTCTTTTGATCAACGGTTTGCGAAATATTTTTAATAGGGTTGCCAACAATAGCCACACCTACTCGTTCACCGATTTCACCTAAAACGGAGCTGTAAACTACACCGGCTATTTTATCGCCCTTGGCGAGGTAGTTGCCTAGAGATGAGCCAACAACGGAACCCACTTGTCCTAGTATTTCAGCTTCAATCTCCCGATGAATCTGCTTAAGAATGCTTTTGGCATTTTCATCTCCATCCAAAAAACCAATCTGATCTTTATATCTAGCCCATAACCCTAGACGTAATTTGGGACTTCTACCACCGCCATAACCAGGCGCACGTCGATCTACATAAGTTTGTGTAGAGGGGTCGTAATCTGCGACGAGGCCACCGGGTCCGGACTGCGTAACGATATTATACTCCATTTGCGAATGGATTGTATGATACTCATATTCGTCCACCAAGTATACCCTGACATCTTTTCCATTGATATGGTCTACAAAATACTTATGACCATTGGAAGAATCAGTTATTGCACTGGCGGCCTTGGCAGCCCCCATAACAGATCCAGAAAATACAACAAGCACGTCAGCATTCGACGTAGTATTTGCCGTTGATACCTCCGGAATATTATATATATTTTTCCCGACAACAGGAATAACTATGCCGGACTCGGCACGAAAATTGGATTGAAATAGATATTCATTATCATTATATACTGCAGAAAATGTTTTATCGCCCCCATTGTCCCACACATGCCCCCCGTAAAGGGCGTGAGCCAACTCATGAATAAGCGTTGAGGTTGCTTCCACATACTTGTTGCTATTGAAAGATTTTTCCCAAAAAGAAAAGCTCTCAAGATATAAATTAACACTTTTGTTATTTGGATCAAATTCGCCATAGCTATCCAAACTATCTGACGAAAAAAGATTAAATGGCATACCATTTGGATATTTACTAGCCAAATTTATTAATATCTGATTTATTTCAGGATGATTTCCTATATAAGAATTAAGAATAGGTAGTATCTTATTTACTTCTTCAACACTCCCCCTAAGCATAAAATCTACATATTTTTGTCCGCTGGACGACTGACCAATAATCTTATTTCCCGAAAAGAAACTACTCGAAACTTGATACGGCATTTTATGGAAATCCTTATTCTTTATAAGGGATGGTATAATGAAAGTCTACCATGCCACCTTGCTTGGCCATTTCTTGATAAATGGCAGGTGTCTTCATGGCTAAGGTTCGAGGACAAACCTGCGCCAAATGGTAAAGAGCCAAAGCAGCCTCCGGCACACGTTTTTCCGGCAGGCGTTTACCCTCGAATACGTAATCTTCACCAGATTCGACGGCATAGGAATTCTCAAGTAAGGGGACGATCTCCTCACTGGCCTTGCATCCATAGCGGCTATAAAGCTGGAAAGCTTTGAGGTACATAGCTACTGGGTCACCTTTTTCGATCCAGGCATTAATGGCAATATCGGAATACTCAAAGTCTTGCGGCATCAAGGCAAATTTTACCAAGCCATTTGCATCACGCCGCTCGCTTAACCAATCGGCTTTTTCCGCATCTGAAGGAGCGATGGTGGAATCGTGGTAAAGCATCCAATACGGCTGTATTGAGAAAACATGAAACATATTCGAATCTGAAAACAGGGGCTCAGCAGCTTCGTTTTCATAATGATCCGTTATGAAAGCATTTACCTGATTACATGAGATCAACGGAAATGCTAAAGCGAATATTGTAGCTACAACATGTACTCTCACTGCTCTCTCCCTGCCTCACTCACGGCCTTAGCGATCGGTGACCATAAATAGCTGATCACACGTCTTCGCCCCGTGACGATCTCCGCCATCAGGCTCATATCAGATGATAGCATTACAACTTTACCGTCAACTTTAATTCGATTCTGCAATAATTTTATTTGTGCAGGAAACCCGATAATCACGGCGCCACGAAATTAAATATCAACAGGTCGAGCGTTTCAGATTGTTTTGACGCTGGCGCAACTGGCTTGGGGCCACGCTTTTGCGGTGAAAAGGTCTTTCCACAGCTATACTCCAGTTCCTCAACCCACGCCCTGACGCCAACCCAGCCTCGTATGAAGGCGTCAAAATCAGGTGGACCTGGTTGGGCATCAGGCAATAGGCCCAGCATTCAACCTGGTGGAGATTGAGTTGCGAGGGCAAAAGATTGAGAGAAACTTGTTCATCTCCCCCTTCGAAGAGTATTCGCTCGCGCCGGTTGCCCCGCTGAGTCACGTGATGCGGTATGCCGGGAATGCCCCCCCTTGCCACACGCGCCATCAATGTCTCCAATTATAACGCAAGTTTAAATTAAGCAATTGATATCATGTCACCATAATTCCATCGACCATACTCTTTGTTGTCAGCCGACTTGGAAAGAAGAGTATAGGCCATATCATTCACCGTATGTCATATGAGGTTCATAACCGGCATCAAACGCAAGTTTACTGGATGCGTCGGAATCACCCACCAATCCGCACATTATTTGAATTCTCGCCAACACTTCGTAAGATTCCGGTAACCTTGACATATATATACCGTACTTATTCTTAAATTTATACCCACCGATAGATTTCAACTCAGACGCATATGTATTTACATCTTCACAGTTCTTCACAAAATTGATCTGGAATAATATATATTTAGCCACCACGTCGTTTTTGCTGACCCAGTAATTAATTTTTTTCGAACCATAGATTTTATAAATACAAAGAATTGGAATGGGATAATTAATTTTATTAGAGCTTGTGCTATACCTATGTTCATATAGGAAGTCTTGATCAAAATTATCCGGCGAGTAGGCGCCTCTATCAATATCGAATTTATTCGGCTCACATGACATATCCCAAGCCTTATCACTCAATATCGGTCTGGGCAGTTCACTGGGAGCAACAACTTGACTACACGCCGGAGTGGCAAAGACAAATACCACACCTAAGATCGATCGAGTCATTTTATACTGAAAAACCAAGTGACTCATCTTTCTCTCCCCGCTTCATTCACAGCCTTGGCGACTGGAGACCAGAGATAACTGATCACGCGCCGCCGGCCGGTAACGATCTCCGCCATCAAACTCATACCAGATGACAACATTACAACTTTACCATCAACTTTAATTCGGTTCTGCAACAATTTTATTCGCGTGGGGTAAACCAGCCCGCGCTTCTCGTCGACGATGGCGTCTGGTGATATTTCTACTACTTCTCCCTCAAGGGTTCCGTATCGCATAAAGGGATAGGCTTCGAGCTTGACGACAACATGCTCTCCGGGATGCACGAACCCTACGTCCCTATTAAGCACCAGGGCTTCGACAATGAGGGCCTCCCCATCCGGCACTATGGTAACAATCGGCTTCCCCGACTCGACAACCTGTCCGATAGTTGTAACTGAAACGGACTGTACCGTTCCGGCCACAGGTGCGGTCATCGACTGGAGGCGTGCCTTTTCGTCCGCCTTCTTCAGCGCGTCTCCGCGTGTCGCCGTCAGGCCTTCAGCCTCCGTACGCTCCTGGGCGGCCTGTGTAACGAATTGCTGCCTGAGTTCCGCGGCTTCGGAATTCAACGAAGCGAGTTCTGCCCGGGCTTCGTCCGCTTTTGCCTTTTGCGCCGCCATGTCCTGTTCCGCCGAAATAATCGACTGTTCGAGTTGCAGCACCTTCTGGCGCGCGCCGAAGCCTTTGGCTTCCAGCACTTTCTGGTCATCGAGCTGGCTTTGCAATATCGGTAAGGTCCGTTGCAGCTTGACGATCTCGGCCTGCGCCCCCCGGATCGAGGCTTCTGCGCCGGACTGGCGTTCGCGGATCGAACCACGCCTGGCTTCATAGGCCGATATCCGCGCCATAACCAATTGTTGCTCCGCCTGAACCGCGGCCGGGGTCGCATCCGACGGCGATACAAGCCCCGCCCCTCGGCCGGCCGCATAAGACAACAAGGCATTCGCCCTTGCCAGGACCAGTCCAGCCGTGGAAAATTCCGTTACCGCACTCCGTGCGTCGGCATTCGCCATCGTGGGATCGAGTTCGATCAGGGCCTGCCCCGCCTGGACGTGCTGCCCCTCCCGTACCGCGATATCGCGGACCCGGCCCGGTTCCAAGGTTTCCACGGATCTAAGGCGTCCTGTCGGTGCCAGACGCCCCTCGGCTACAGCGACAGTTTCCACCTTGGCCAGGCAGGACCAGGCCAGCGCACTGAACGAAGCAGCGATGATAACCCACATAATCCCGCGGCCAATCGGTGAGGGTGGCGTTTCCGTGACCTCAAGCGCCGCCGGCAGGAATTGCGTCTCGATACGTTGGCGACGATGTTGTTTACGGCGCTCACTTTCCTCGCCCCAGGCGCGGACCAGGACGCGAATATGGTCTCCGACACTCATGCCTCAACTCCGTGCATTTGCGTCCGCCAGAGGCTGGCATATCGGCCGTTTGCCTGCATGAGACTGTCGTGTGTCCCCGTTTCCGTAATGGCTCCGTTCTCCATGGTAATGATGCGGGTCGCCACGCGAATAGCGGATAAACGATGGGCGATGATCATCACCGTCCGTCCTTTGACAATGTGGCTCATGTTCTTTTGCAGGATGGCCTCGGATTCCGCATCCAGTGCGGACGTTGCCTCGTCGAGGATCAGGATGCGCGGATTGGTAATGAGCGCACGGGCGATCGCCAGACGCTGCCTTTGGCCGCCGGAGAGATTGGCGCCGCGTTCTTCAAGCAGGGTGTCATAGCCTTCGGGCATTTCCAGTATGAAGTCGTGGGCGCCGGCCATTTTGGCGACGGCGACAACCGCCTCCATCGAAACCGACGGATCGGCCAGAGCGATGTTGTCGCGGATAGTGCGGTTGAAAAGGAGATTCTCTTGCAGCACCACACCGACCTGACGGCGCAGCCACGATGGATCGACCTGCGCCAAATCGACGCCATCGACCAGAACGCGCCCCGTTTCCGGCACGTACAGGCGCTGCGCCAGCTTGGTCAGTGTCGATTTTCCGGAACCGGATGGACCGACGATACCGATGACTTCACCCTGGTTTATGGCAAGGCTCACACGGCGCAGCGCTTCACGCCCTCCCGGCTTATAACGGAAAGTCACGTCATCGAACTCAACACGGCCTTCGATGCGCGGCAAAGCAGCCCGCGACGGCGAGAACTGCGCCTCGGTCGGCGTATTGAGAATATCCCCCAGCCGATCAACGCCAACGCGGGCTTCCTGGAACTGCTGCCATAGGCCAGCCAGGCGGAGAACAGGTTCCGCTACCCGCCCCGCCAGCATATTGAAGGCAACAAGTTCGCCGACGGTCATCTTGCCGCCGAGCGCGAGTTTGGCTCCGACAAACAGAATAAGAACCGTGGACGCCTTGTTGATGAATTGGATCGCCTGACCGCCCCAGATATTCAGTTGCGCAGCCATGAAGCCGGACTTCACATAGGCAGCCAGCAGACGCTCCCAACGCGTCTGCATTTGCGGCTCAACCGCGGATGCCTTCAAGGTCTGAATTCCGGAGACACTCTCCACCAGGAAAGCTTGGCTTTCGGCGCCCCTGGAGAAGCGCTCCTCAATCCTGCGCCGCAAGGGCGTGGTGATAAGCCCGGCCGTCAGCGCGTAAAAAACTATGGCGACAAGAACGATCAGCAGGAGCCATGGAGAATAAAACCACATGACCACGAGAAAGATCATCGTGAACAAAAGATCGATCACCAACGTCACCGAGGACGAAGTGAGAAATTCACGGATCGTGTCCAGTTCGCGTACGCGCGCAATTGTATCGCCCACACGCCGGGCTTCAAAATAGGCCATCGGCAAGGACAGGACATGACGATATAGCCGCGCGCCCAGTTCGACATCGACGCGGCTGGTCGTGTGTGTGAATAGCGATGCGCGTAATCCGCTCAGCACCACATCGAAAGCAACTACGGCGCCTAATCCTATGGCCAGAACGTCAAGGGTCGTCAGCCCCCGATGTACGAGCACCTTGTCTATCACCACCTGAAAAATCAGAGGTGTCGCCAAGGCGAACAATTGCAGGGTCAACGACGCCGCCAAGACTTCGCCGAGCAAGCCACGGTATTTGACGAGCGCCGGAATAAACCAGGTCACATCGAATTTGGACGTCTTGGAAAGTTCCGATCTTGTCGTGATTAAGACCGCTTCGCCACTCCATTGCGCGGTGAGTTCATCAATCGACACTGTATGCGGTGGCATCCCAGGCCGCTGAATTAGCGCCTGTTCATTATGCAGGCGCGCGAGAATGAAAAACTGGCCGGTCCGATCGTGCGCTATCAGAGGGAGCGGCGCATCTTCTATTCGATCCAAAGGCAAGTTGGATCGCTTGGCCCGGGCTCCCACGCGACGCGCCAACCTGATAAGGTCGTCCGGCGTCGCCTCCGAGGCGCCGCCTAAAGCGTGCCGCAACTGACCGTAGTCCGCGCCAATGTGGTGAAAACCTAATAGCAGAACCAGACACTGAAGTCCTGTGTCGCTCTTAACGTCCGCCGCCTGCATAAATCCCCCAGCCACTATCGCGCACAACTAAGGGATCGAAACTTCAATTACAAGCTGCGCACCATGTCATTCCAGACATATTTGTGGACGAAATTGCGTCGTATTTAGCTCTCATTTCAAGAAAGCTCTTAAGCTGCCCGCTCCGAGTGGGGATTTTCCCTGTATGTTACGGACCATTTCAACGACTCTAACCACTCAACCCTTGGATCACTTGCGCGACACTGATTGCCGGACGATCGTGGCCTTAGGGCCCGCATCTGGTGTTTCCATCCCGAATCCGCGTTGAATCGCCGACTCTTCGTTAGATCGGTATGCAAAAGATATTCACCTCCTTGATCGTCCCGTCAATTTGGAATTTGTACTATTTATTGGAGCTACCCGCCACGTATGGGTTTCACGGCTATATGGCGTACAGGCTCAATTGTATTGGCAGCAGCCATAGTAACAGCCAGGATGATATTATTGCGCTTGGCGTTCAGAAGCCTGACGAAGTCGGGACCTGTAAGTCCGACGGAAGCTGCAATTGTCCGATATGTCAGCGATGGTCATGAATGATCTCGATGTTTACGGCCTTCATTGATGCGAACGTTTTCTATGGCGCGAGGCTGCGAAGCCTCGTGCTGTACGTTGCCCAGACGAAGCTGTTTCGCGCCCGCTGGACCGACAAAATCCATGACGAATGAATCGGCAACCTGATCATCAATCGTCCGGACCTGAAGCCCGAACAACTTCACAGATACGCGACCTGATGAATGCCGCGGTACCGGACTGCCTCGTTTGCGGGTATGAGCCTCTGATTCCGTCGTTCGACCTGCCCGATCCGGATGACCGGCATGTGATGGCGGCTGCGGTGATGACACGGGCGAACGTCATCGTCACCTTCAACGAAAAGACTTTCCCGAGGAAACCATCTCGGCCTTTCGTCTGCACACCAAGCATCCAGACGACCTTCTGCACGATGCCTATTACCTAGCACCACAGAAATCGGCGCCGTGCGCACCATGATTGATCGGGTCGATGAGCGCTTCGGCCTGTACTCAGAAAAACTGGCCGCCGACACCGCCTACGGTACGGCCGAGATACTGGGCTGGCTTGTTTATGAGAAAGGTATCGAACCGCATATCCCGGTTTTTGATAAGTCCCAGCACGAGGACGACACATTCAGTCGCGCCGATTTTATCTACGAACACGAAAACGATCTTTATCACTGTCCTGGGGGCAAAGCGCTGCGACCGAGCCAGAGGGCACGCGGGCCGATAATTGAGAAAATGGCATGATAAGGTACCGCGCCAGCTTGCTAGATTGTCATGGCTGCGGACTGAAAGAACGGTGCCGCCCCAATACACCCGCACGGAAAGTGCCGCGTTCAATCTGGCAACCATACCGCTTCTTACCAACATACTGATAAGCCTCACCACACAGTTCACACTTCAGCAAAAGACTTAAGTCCAGCGATCGCGTAATGACACCTAGCGAAGTGAGAAAAGCACATGCCAAAACGCGTTCACTTAAGGCGGTGATTTGAGTGATTGCTTGGTCGTTGTCACCCCACGTCCGGATCGTTGGTTGCGGGGTACACCTGATTTGAACCAAAAACATAAACTATTGATATATCAGGCTTTCGCCTTTTCAGAACTCACCACCACGGACCAATAACATTTT
>Ga0222427_101308_pt1 | contig 11948 bp, 11 predicted proteins | sample 2B20Ametagenome_FD_182890 | JGI IMG/M metagenome (GOLD analysis project Ga0222427, IMG submission 182890) | Enriched microbial communities from leaf-cutter ant dump, University of Wisconsin, Madison, United States - 2B20A (version 2) | ecosystem: Environmental > Terrestrial > Nest > Insects nest...
TCCTTACCGCGTTGTTGACCACCCCCGCCTTGCCCGGGTGGTCACGATCATCGGAATCACTGGTCGCGATACCGGACTGAGTGGTCACGATGCCGGAATCGGTGGTCACGATCAACCGGAATACCCAGCTGGAGCACTCGAGATTCTCAGCGTAAGGCGGAGAGGTCCAGCCTGCCCCTACAGTGACAGGATCTCTTCCAAGTCGGGAGCCATGCCAAACTCCCGAAGCTTTGAGAGTACCGAGCAGCCTTCCGCATCCGCATACGCAATAGCCCGTCGATAATCCTCCGGGCACGCATCATACCGATCTGCTGGCTCTGGTAGCGGCGCCTTCCCTCCTTTTCTCCTGGCCCGGGCGGGCTTGGGCTTGGCAAGCTCATCAACAGCACTTCGCATCCCCTCGAAGAGTGTGGCCTGCTCGTCCTTCTGGGCAACACCCTGAGCAACGTCGAGCGCCTGAGCTGCATCAACGCCCATGGCGGTACGACCTGTGGCAAGACAAGGGGCAAATCGCTCATCAGTCGCTGTGACCGTGAATAGCGGCGAAGTTGCCAGTGCAACCTTCCTCTGGGCGGCCTCCAAGTGCTGTTCAAGATTCAGTGGAGCAATATCATCGAAAGCGCACAACGCATCCGGCCGGCCTGACCGCAGAGCCTCCACCATTGGGTGCATCAGTTGGAATTGCTCATCGAACACTTTCTCTATCAGTGCGGGGGTGAGCGCCTCGGTGCCATCCAGCATGGCATGCGCCTGGGCTGAGGCAAATACTTTTATGGCCAGGTCGAGCACCCCCTGACTTGCTTCGTACATGACATGTGCGAAATGCGGATCCAGAGGCACAGGGTGGCGCACCCACTGGAACTTCCAGAGGATCTGCAGGAAGACATCCCACTCAGTACGCACGCTCGCGTCCCCTGGGTAGAGTCTGTCCCAAACAGCCAGTCCATGGCCACTCCCGCGCCGCGCCTGCCGAAAGTCCATGCCCAGGACCTGCGCGGCTTTGTTGGTGCCAATGAAAAGTATCGGGACACGAAGGTCGTTGCACGCTGAGACCAGCTCTGTCATCACGGTCTGCCCACCTTTCTTGGCATTAGCCAAGTTCTGGACCTCGTCACAGATAAGCATCCCAACACAGTGGTGATGCATCACCATAGCCACACATCTCATGAGCGAATCAGCTCCCGTTCGGCCACGCCCAGAGTACAACTCGTAGTAGTTACTCCCGGGAAGCAACTCATCAACTTGCTGCAAAATCGCGTGGGCGAGACCCTTGATAGATGAACCATCCGAGGGCATTTCCACGTGCAGGAATGGGATTTGATGCAGGTTGTACTCTGGGTGATAAATGACACGATCCAGGTTTGCACACCAGCGCTGCACCGTCGTTGTCTTCCCCATGCCAGAGAGCCCGATCAGTGACGTCGAAATCTGTGGCGTTCTCGTGTTGGCACTCTGAGAGAAAACCTTGCCGGCATGCCGTTGTTCGTAGAGTTGCTGCATCACTGCCGCATGTCCTGGCGTGTGCGGGGCACGCCCAACGTAGCCTGACCGCAGCATTGAGTCCAAGGCTAGGCCGAGCTCCACATGAGCACGGAGTGGCACCATGAAGTTTTGCAGCGTCCCCAGCATCGCGATGCGCTCGTGGAGTTCCCAAGACCGCTGTTCGGGATCAAAATCTGGGAGCAAGCTCAGTGCCTGCGCAAGCTCTGCGCTTCCCATGGACGGCGGCAGCGCCTCAATGAGCGGATTGCCCTTGAATTGAGGCAGACGCTGCGAGGTGTACCGTGCGGTGACGGCGAAAGGGTTCATTTCAGGAGCATTCATGGGGCTCTCCAGTCATTACTGCAGCATCTGCTGATAAATGGAATCGAATTTCGGGTCGAGGGTACTCGCGGCCTTACCCTGGCCAGGGGGAGAGGTCGATGGGCGTAATGGCACAGCAGTAGGCCCTGTAGCCGGTGATGGCGCTGTGGTCGGCTTTCCGCCCTGGATCGCAGCAAGCTGTTGGCGCTCGAGGGTGCGCTCTGCACTCCGCGCCTCGACGGTATCTGAGCGTCTAGCGCTTCTCGAGACCTTCTTGCCCATCGCTTTACGCTTTTTCTTGGCCGCTGCGAGCGTGGGAGCCACCGCTGCGTGGTAGTCAATGCTGTTTTGCAGCCGTGAGTGATCTGCTTCCTGGCGCACGGCTGCGCGTAGGCTCTCGTAGTAGGCCACCTCACCAAAAGACAGGCCTCGGTACTCACGACTTCGCTCTGAGAGGGTTGCCACAAACGGAGCCCCCGTTCCACTAAGCGGGTGGATATAGATCGAGTCTGCAAGCCTTGGGTCGTAGGACACGCGCGCCTTGAAACGCGTGACTCGCGCACGCTCAAACCATTTCTCGCTAATGGCCTCTGGGCTACTGTAAAAGCAGCCTTTAAATTCGATGCCCTTCTCAGTGACCACTGCATCAGCATCCGGGAGCAGCGCAAACCTGACCGTAGCTTCGCTATAGCGAGTCAGCACTCCGGAGCGTGTCCGGATCCCGTGTTCCCAGAGGGCAACGGGTGCCGGCGAAACCTCATCCAACAGTTCGCGGTTGGAAAGCTGATAGCCTGGCATCTCCTTCCTGTTATGCGCGATGACGGCATTGAGGAGCAGATTGCCAAAGGCTGCAAGCGTAAGGCTGGCGTCCTTTTCATAGTGCTTTCCCCGGCGCCTCATGGCGTTCGAAGGTGGGTCATAGGCGGGAGCAATGGGCCGCATCTGAGAGTGCAGTTGCCTAAATCCACACTCCACCACAGGTTTCCAATCCGGTCGCTGAGATGGGGGATTGATGATCGTGATTCCAAGGCCATCGACAAGCTTATTGCTCGCCTTCGAGATCATTTCTCCGCGGTCCCCCACGAAAGCCTGAGGAAAGACCCCGTGAGCAGGCCAATCCGCAGGATCGTAGGCAACGCCATAGCGCTCGCACAACGCCCTCTTGTCTTCCGTAATGGAGAGAATCGCCTGGCGCGCCCCTAGCCAACTGGCGTGCTCCAAGCCGCAATAGACCCCCACAATCAAGCTCGATTTGCGATCGACCACGGTGTAGATCGTGGGCTTTCCGATGATCTTGGTTGGATCCTCCGAGGCAACCAGATAGACGTCCGCGATGGTGGCGTCAATCTCGTAGTAGTGACCAACACCCTCGCAATCCGCTAGGTACGTCCCCAGAACCTTGCGGTGCTCTCGCTCGAAGTCTTTGTCTCCCTCTCTGGACCGGAGCCTGGTCTCAATGTCGTAATGCGCTTTGAGAAAGCGCCGGAATTGCCGCATGCTCGGACGCTCTCCGGGAGGCAAAAGAAACTTGCCCCCATTCCCGTCGATGTAGCAGAAGCGCTCTGCCAGCAGCACGGTGTATGCATCCACAGCGGTCTTGCGGCCGTCCTTGAGGTACTCCCTCCGGATAACTTGATGAAAGCTATTCTCGTCCTGGCCCGTGACTTGGTAAATGCTGCCCTGTAAAGGCTTGCGTCCTCGCCCAGCAGTGATCGTGACATCATCACTACCCTTAGCTCGGGGCCGACCGCAGCGGTGGCAGTCCGGCATCAACGCCTGCTTGGTTTGACCATGCCTCCAGTAGCGGCGCAGTGCCTGGTAGATCGTTGTGGGCGAACAGCCCACCTGCTTCGCATAAGCGGTAATGAGAGCCTTGCGGCCGACGGCGGCATACAGAGCCTCACCATGGGCCTCTAACAAAGGGGCAAGTCGATCCCACGCAGCTTCAAGGCGCCTGACTTGCGCGGGGGAAGGCTTGAGCAGCGATACGTCGTCGGACTGCTCTCCGGGAAGATCCTGAATCTCGGAATACGGGAGGGACTCTGGCATTGAACAAGGCTCATCCAAGCTCAACACCCAGGCAACATCCGTCGCGGCATTGACCGATAGGAGCCGGACGCGCGTGCCATCGAGCAGAAAGATATCGTTCCGATACAGCACCGCCTACCCTCCAATAGCACGCAGGGTTCCAAGACTCCCCGTCACGGCGAAAGTATCAAGAGATGAGTTCGCGAGGTTGGGGGCTGCGAGGTCTGGCATGAGCACTCGCTGTTCCATCAGCATTCGTGCCACCCGCAGCCCTGTACCAACCTCCAGCCCATGGCGAGCATCAAACTGTTCTGCATAAGCGGCTAACGGCGTAGCCAGGAGCGAGTTTGAGGCGGCTGCCAGTTCGTTTGCCATGCGGGAGCACAGGCTTTGGAAGAACCCAGGATGCGGCTCGGGTTCCTCCTGCTTCAGTTGCGCACCACGGATCCACTCGAGGTTGCGAACCTTCTGGCTGGGAAGCTGCAAGTGATAGACCAGGTAGTGGGGAATGTTTAGCTTGGCAAAGTAGCGGCGTTGGATTTCAAGCTTTTCCAGCGAATGAGCATCCTCCGCCTCCTCATCGCGTTTGGCATTCAGAGCCAAAAGACGCTTCTCCCCGTTCACACGGATAGTAAGAAGCAGATCAACCGTCATGACGGTCATCACTCGAGTGCCAACATACGTTGGGTGCGCAATGCGCAGCTCCCCTGCAATCTCCTGCGTGAGGGTGCGATCCAGTGGGTACTGCTCGCGGATATCAATCACGTTTTGCGCCCACTCGCAGGTGAGGAACAGCTTGTATTCGACATCGGACAGGAAATGATGCACGCGCTCCGTCTTGGGGCTCCAAACTCGACGCGAACGCCCCTGACTCGAGACGTCCTGGACCGCAATCCAAGGTTTGTAGCTCGAGCCGGAGCCAGATCCGTACCCCTCGGCGTGCATCCGCTCGATTTTCTTCTCAGTCCACACCATACGTGCCATCTTTCCCTCGCCAAAAGCTGCCCCACTGGCATCTACTGGCGTATATGAAGCAAAAATTGCAAGGCTGAAAAATCTTTCGAAAATGAAAGACTCCGCTTTTCGCGTACACTGAGGAAAAGCTGTCTCCCCAGAAGAAAAACCACCCCTTTCTATGTCCACGCCTCATGATGATGCGTCGGCCCTCTTGAGCCGCGCTGTACTGCGCGAGGAAGTCGTCCTCTTCGCAAAGATGCTGATCGTGCGCGAGATGAAGGCCCAAAAGCTCACCTACCAGGCGCTCGCGGACAGGCTGGTGCCCTACGGCATCCGCGATTCGGCGCCGGTGCTGAACACCAAGATTTTTCGGGGAACGTTTTCGGCCGCCTTCCTCATCACCTGCCTGAAGGCGCTGGGCATCGGGCAGATCGATCTGGCGTCGCTGGACCTCACCGTGGGTGGGCGTGAGACGCGGCTGCGGCGGGAGCACTACGCGGCAGAAACGCGCAGGCACTACGCGCAGCAGGCCGCGCGCGAGAGGCTTGAGAGAAAAGCGAGGCGCGAAAGGGCGAAGATCGCCCAGGAACGTGCCAAACGCACAGACTGAGGCCTTGCGGCCAGCCCTAATCAGACTCCCCTCCATCAGCCCCTCCCCGGACTGTACCCCTTCATAAATTGGGGGGCCGGGCCAGATGGATGGTGGCCGTGAACGCGATCGAGAGCGTTTCAGAGGGGGCGTTTCGCCTTGGGGCGAGAGCCGGAACTGCCTAGGCTAAGGGCTGTTGGGCCGCGTGGGTATTGGGGTTTGTTCTCGTGTAGGTGTATAGGGCGGAAGTGTAAAGATTCGGAAAGGCTAACGGCACTGTTAGCCTTTCAAAGAACGGGCATTCCTGGCTTTCGATATTCGCGATGACACAGGCATAGCACCAATCAACTACCGCCCCCAAAGATAGAGGGTCGCCGGCTGCCAAGAGCTTTTGTCATGATCCATGTAGACGCCCCCATAGATAACCCCCCATGCGCCAAGCCCACCACACGCATCGAAGGTTCCAGTGGGTGCGTAGCCAATAGGATCTTGATTGGCCGCCCACCCCCACCGAGCACCGCAGTCGAAATTTAAGGTCGAAGAAACTTGCTCAATAAAATTAAAACCAAATCTTGCTGATTTAATTGCTTGCCCAGTAGGGTAGTTATTTGCATGGATAAACCAGTTCGGCCTATCTGGTACAAACACGCCGCCGTCATCGGAATAAATCGTGACCTCCGCTTGGCCAAAAGCAATAAGCCCCGTGGCTATCTGAGAATTTTCTTGATAGCGCATTTCACTTTCATTGCTGGCCTGCAAGCGAAAACCTGCCACAGGAAGTTGGGCAAATGCCGCAGATACGAAGTTCCCATCTGCTAACGAGCGCCCCTGAGCAGTGTCGTTGAGCACAGTACCTTGAGTCCAGTACTCGGTGTCTCCCTGGAGGGTTCCTCCATCATTAGCTGCTTGCTTCATCAGCAACGCCCAGCCGCCTGAGTCAGTCGTTTGATCGCAGTAGACATCGATAGCAACTCCAGCAGGAGAGATCCGGTAAACCCCGTCCCCCACCGCCCCCTGATACGGATACGACTCCCTTCCTGACCGGATGTACCCCTCACAGCTCTGCGCATAAGTCCCATCTGCCCAAGCCCGATACCCTCCAAAATCGACTATTGGGGCAGAGACAAAAAACGAATAGCCCATAGTCACGCTGTCAGTGCTGTACCCAGAAACATGCTCCGCCTGGATCACGACTTGGCCACCAGGAGCCATGCCCGTCGGCGTCCCCACCACCTCATTGCCGACCAGCTCCAGCCCGGGAGGCAACTCCCCCGACACAACACTCCAGCGCACATTCGAGGGGCTTGTTCCCTCAGGACCGTCCAAAGACAACAATGCGCCCAGGTTGAAGCTGTAAGGCACGCCCACGGTTGCGGCCGGAGGGGTTGCGGCCGCTAGGACCATGCGAACCGGTCGCGTGGCTTGAGACGCGTCAGCGCCAAGCAATGGCAACACCGCGAAGTAGTTTTCAGCGTGCGAGACGCCGGCGGTCAGAGCGGCTGCACAAGCGAGGGTTGTCGCAGCGAGGCGGAGGGAAACAGAAGGGTGGACACGCATGACGAGAAAGGGCCTCAAAAAAGGATCTATTTCTCGTATAGCGATTTGGGGGATACTGCTGAGGCGCTGATATGCCGGCCCGGGTTACACGGGTGGTGGATTGCTTGCTGAAGCTTTGCAACGCCGAGCAAAAGACCTCTCCCTGCGAGCAATGATGAGCATTGCCTTCGCCTCCCCCTCAGATAGACCTCAAAATCATGCCGCTCAGGGCTGAGACTGGTGCGTCATCAGCAGAGTTCCTTCAAATGGATACACAAACGTGTATCCATCTGCTAGTATGACTGCATGAAACTGAAAGACTTCGGCATGCGCATTCGGGTTGAGAAAGAGCTGCGCGATTCATTCGTGCAGGCTTGTCGGTCTCAAGATCGGTACGCCTCTGACGTACTGCGAGACTTCATGCGGACATTCGCTGAAAGCCACCCTAAAGGCCAGACAAGCCTATTCTCGAATACGACAACGGAAAACACGAATGAGCCCTCTGACGACTGAGCACGAGCTGGCGATGCTGTGCCTCGCCCTCATCGGTGGCCAGGGTGAGCTATCAGTAGCCGAAAGAAAACTCGTAAGAGCACTTACCACGCCTGACATCAATCCAAGGAGAGTGGAGGAAGTTCGTAAAGCCATCTTGCGCGGCACGGACCCACTAGGAGATGCCTTTTCACAATTGAGGTCACCGTCTGTACGGCGCACTACTGGTGCCGTCTACACACCAGCGAAGATCGTGCAGTCAATGATGACTTGGCTAAAAACTCAAGGAGAGCCTGAGCGTATCGTTGACCCTGGCGCGGGTTCTGGTCGCTTTATCCTGGCTGCGGGCGCAGCTTTTCCTGACGCGAAACTCATAGCTATAGAGCTCGACCCCCTGGCTGCTTTAATGCTGCGGGCCAACCTGGAGACCCATGGCTGGGGCGACCGGGCGACCGTCTTGGTCAAGGACTATCGTCAACTCAAATTACCACGCTGCTCTGGGATGACCGCCTTTATCGGTAATCCCCCTTACTTGCGCCATCATCAAATACCCGAGTCCTGGAAGGACTGGTACACATCCACCTTCGCCAAGCTAGGAATTAAGGCCAGCGCACTAGCGGGGCTTCACCTGCACTTCTTCCTGAAAACTCAGTTGCTCGGTAGACCACAGGATATAGGTGCGTTCATCACCTCGGCCGAGTGGTTAGACGTCAACTATGGTGCTGCGCTACGTAAGCTATTGCTGAACCATCTCGGCGGAATTGCGCTCCAGTTGCTGGAGCCAACCGTGGAAGCGTTTCCCGGCACGGCAACCACGGCTGCCATTACTTGCTTTCGTGTTGGGGAAGCAACTTCGCCTGTTCGCGTGCAATGCGTGGAAAAATTGGGACGTATCAACGGGCTAACTAGAGGGACTGACATTGAGCGCTCCCAACTGCAAGCAGCCTCACGCTGGTCCTCCATCATCCGCCCACGAAATCCTAGTGCCCCCGGAAAGATTGAACTTGGGGAGTTGTTCCGCGTTCACCGCGGGCAAGTGACCGGAGCGAATAGCATCTGGATAGCAGGGGAACATGCGAAGGGTCTGCCCGATCGCGTTCTAGTACCAGCAGTAACCAAGGCCAAGGATCTGCTTGTGGCTGGTGCGCAACTCCAGTCGGCAAACGCGCTACGCCGAGTGATTGACTTGCCCGCAGACTTAGATGGATTCACCGAATCTGAACGAGATCAGATAGAAGCCTTTTTGGCGTGGGCAAAACGGAATGGAGCAGATCGGAGCTACATCGCACGGCACCGTAAGGCCTGGTGGTCCGTGGGTCTGCGCGCCCCGGCGCCGATCCTATGTACGTACATGGCACGGCGCCCGCCACAATTTACACTCAACACTTGCGATGCCAGGCACATAAATATCGCGCATGGACTCTACCCCCGGATACCCCTCACCAAGGACGCACTAATCAATCTGGTAACATGGCTTAACAAAAACACCAATACGGGAAGTGGCAGAACGTACTCCGGTGGCCTAACAAAGTTTGAGCCCAAAGAAGTTGAACGCCTGCGCATCCCAGGCCTGGAAGAACTCCTTGCATGACAACCGTCCCTCCTAAGTGGGCCACCGCTGAGCTAACAGACGATGCAGAAATAGCCGCAGCGCAGTTCCGCGCTGAACGCTTGGCCGTCTCCAACTCTTGGGAAATGCACTACACCCAGGCCCGCAGCAAATTCGAACTGCTGTTTAGGAAACTGAACGACCTCAGTCCAGAGGCCACCACCGTCGAAAACCTGTCAGAAATCTACGGCCAGGGCCTAGGCGAAGCACTACGCTACTTGGCCGGCCCACCTATCTCTGATGACGATCTGAAAGTGATTGCAGACGTGGATTCCATTGCTCCGGGCGTCTTACAGAGAGACCCTGAAGCGCTGCGCAAAGTATTCGGTGTCATTGAGCGGGTGATCGACCCATACCGGTTTCCTTGGCTAGAATCCGGAACCTTACCGACTGAAAGACAACGAGAGGCGGCTCTACTTGCCTCCTCAGTCCTCTTAGCTGCACAGCGCATTGCTACAGAACGGCGTAACGAAGGCAAGGAACACCAGGAAACAAAGGTGAAGGACTATCTTCGGAGCCTGGGTTTCACAGAAGTCCCTACCGTGCCAATCAATACGATCGTCCGCGGCCCCCAAACCATGCAGTTCTGCGCTGAATGCCAATTGGGTGATCGCAAGGCCGATGTCGTGGTCCGCTTACACGATACACGGCTACTTGCGATTGAATGCAAGGTCTCAAATAGCGCGACCAACAGCGTCAAACGGCTCAACAACGATGCTGCTGTGAAGGCAAAATATTGGATCAACCAGTTTGGATCCTCCCAGGTGGTGCCCGCAGCCGTCCTGGCTGGAGTCTTCAAAGTGTTAAACCTTGAGCAGGCACAAGAACGGGGCCTCTCTCTATTCTGGTCACACAGCCTCGAAAAACTTGGGGCCTTCATCGACTCAACGAGATAACCGACCGTCATATCAGTCTTTTCGCTGAGGGGGCCGCGTCACTGGTATTTAGGCACGCTGGCAAAAAATCATGTATTCAAAATAGCAAACCAGACGGTAGCACACACTCCTCCGATGAAGGAAAACCCAGAAATCTGGTTCATGTAGCGAAGAAGAGCATCCTTCCACGACACTCGATTCCAGGCGCTGTCATCACAATCGAGATAGTAGGACTTTGCGTCTTCCATAGATTCTGCATGCGCTGCAGCACTCGCTAAAAAGGATAGCACCGTCGCCAACATCGCGAGCGCAAATAATGCCCACGATATCTGCAGAATCCAAAGGCTCACTGCATTTTTTGCTCCTCCGATGAAGTCTTTCAAAAATGTGATGGAGAGAGCAAGACCTCCACTCGAGTACAAAAGAATCGCCTTGTCGTAGCTCTGTTGGCTGGCTACCTGCTGAGCACGTGCATCTTTGAAATACGCGTCATACAGCTGCCTACGTATGCCGGCATCGCTATCGTTGGGGGTGCTTCCATTTTGAGGCATACCGAAACCTCACTTTTTCCCACTGCCACCGGAAGTCTTGGGCGGTACCGGTGGCATAACCGACTTCGGAACACCTCCCTTCACCTGGTTTGTTGTCATGCGCCTGGATACTGCTCCACTAGGATTACTTGTCCCTGTGGAAGTGCTTTGCGGTCTTTTTGGCGATGTCATTGGAGTCCTCTACGAAAAACAAACCCGCGATATGGTGGAAACCTGCGTCTACATCTTATTTAGGTTTGTTGCCGCCTCCGGTAGGCTTTGGCGGTGCAGGTGGCATCACAGACTTTGGTACTCCATCATGCACGATGATCCTTCCTGGTGGAAGGATTGCTCTAACTGGAGCGGCGGGTGTTGTGGGCGACTTCTTCGAATCAGACATATCAAAAATCCCTTAGGGTTTATTGTCAGGAGTAATCTTCACGGGAACCCAACCGTGTCCAGGCTTCTTCGTTGGAGGTAGAGGACGGTTATCAGGCACGGCGGCATAATTCTGCTGCTTGCCCCCACGAGGACCTATCTCCTGAAATATCCCACCCTTCTTCCCCACATTCTGACCGGGCTTTTTCGCTGTTGTCATGATGATCTCCAATTATATGGAACTACCGTTTCCGATTCGATTGGGAAACGACGCTCCCAGCCAAAGTCTTTGTCCGAGCAGCAGAGTGTGTACTCGACAATGCGTGGGAGGCCTTGGCCTCCATACGTGCTCCCGTCTGCGCTTTCGTACCCGACTGACTCAATGCCGAGCCGGCCAGCGACTTCTGCCGTGGACTCGATGAAGGGCTGTTCAGCGTTTTAGCGGCCGTGGATGCCACTCGAGGGGAAGTCTGCTTCGTATTAGCCATGAGTTGGCTCCATAAGCCCCAGGCAGGAAGGGAATGACCGCTACCGCTGGGGCAAGATATTCGGCCATTCCGCATATGTTACATCCATAATCCCACATATTGTGGTGGAAAAATCTTTATCCACAATATGTAGTATTTATGCTACGGAAGCATGGTTTACAAGCAACTACCCGGGCCAGAGAAAGGGGCGATGAAGATTCCAAGCGGCTTGGGGTTCAAGGCTGGAACAACACTTTAATGTCACTGTCGATTTCGGGAACAGCACTTATTGTCACTACACGGTGTGTAACAGAGCGCGGCAGGAAAAATGACTTGGTTTTTTCTGTTTTGTAGTGATTTTTACTGAGCTGAAATTTATCCACAGCCCAGACCAATTTTCAGGCCCGATGCCGGTTCCAGTTGGATTTCATAGAAGGAACAGGTTTTATTGGCACCGAAAAACTGTGGATAAGCCCTTCCTAGAACAGGTTTTATTGTCACGAAGCCGCCAGAACAGATTTTATTGTCACGGAACAGGTTTTTAATGTCAGTGACCAGATCCGCAGCGACACCCCATAGGGCTTGAAGACCGTCTGGGTATTGCCGTTATGGTCCACGGTGCTGTAGGGCACCTCGCCGCCCGCCAGGAATTCGGCGGTCGATCCGCTGCGGGCCAGCAGCTGC
>Ga0222427_101309_pt1 | contig 11939 bp, 11 predicted proteins | sample 2B20Ametagenome_FD_182890 | JGI IMG/M metagenome (GOLD analysis project Ga0222427, IMG submission 182890) | Enriched microbial communities from leaf-cutter ant dump, University of Wisconsin, Madison, United States - 2B20A (version 2) | ecosystem: Environmental > Terrestrial > Nest > Insects nest...
TTCGAGCATTACAACGAGCAGCACCCGCACAGCGCCTTGAAATACCGCTCCCCCAGGGAGTTCAGGCAGCACCAGGAATTATTAACCCAAGGGTGAACTGGTGTCCGGTGTTACGGGGGCAAATCCATTGATGCTCCGCCGTCAGCCGCCGATGTTGGTCTGTCTCGCAAGGAAATCCGCAAGGTTCGGGCACCATAGGAGCGTGCCGTAAGGTATCCGCCCTTCGAGGGGCCCTCCGAGACCCCCAAAGCGGGGTTGTCGGGAGCGAAGCGGGAAAGTCCCGGTTTGATCCTTGGTGTAAACCGCCGGATTTCCGGTAGTTTCACGCTGCGCAGAAAAAACCCGCCACGCGGGCGGGTCGGTGATGCTTCAGGCCGGGTTACAGGGTCACACGCCTACGGTACCGCCCATGCGACTCGAAATAGTGGCGATGCGTGGCTAGTTCGCGGGCCAGCAGATCGGGGTTAATGTCGGGGCCAATGAATGCCGCCCTCTTTTTGGTGGCCAGCATGGTGGCGGGTATGCTGCAATAGCGTCCGGCAGGCAGTGGCTTCACCTTGTGCTTTGCCCGCTCAAGATACTTTCCCGCCTCCTGAATGGCCTCTTCGATGCGAGTGGCGTCACGCTTGCCGGCTTCCGTCAGCGGCATGGCCTCACCTGATCGGACACGGTCCCATGCGAACCGATCTGCCAGAACCTCATTTACCAGTTCCAGGCTGGCGCACACCTTTTCGGGTACCGGCGTCTTGGTCAGCATCGCATCCATAGGGGCGAAGTTATCCCGAACGTGGCCGATCTCATGCCAGACGATGAAGGGGTAGATTTCATCGTCAGCGAGCGCTGACCAGTCGCACTCTGGCCGGCTGCGCCCGGCGGCGCGCACCTGATCAGGATTGAGCCGGCTGGCAAGGTAGATATATGCCCGCTCATGCCCGCCCCAGTGGCTGGCGGCCACGTCGCCATACACCAGCTCAGCCCAGTAGGTGTACATCCCCCAGCTGCCCTCCATGTCGGTCGGTGATGAGAGGTTCAGTGGTTTGCCGGCCTCCCTCTTGCAAATCTCGGCCAGGTCCCGGTATTGGGCATGGCTCAGGCGAATGGTGGTGTCGTTCATGGTGTCGTCCATGGCTCAGGCCTTCACTGCTTCACGGTGCGCACGCTGGGCGGTCAAGCGGCGGCGCCAGGCTTCGTCAATGTAATTGCAGCCGACCTGCTCCGCCTCGGCGTTGATGCAGTTCTGGGTTTCGTCGGCCTTGCCCCAGATCGCCGCCAGTGCATTGGCGATGTCGTCCAAGTGGTCGTAGCCATCCGGGGTTTCGAGCCGGGATAGTGCGAGCTTGGCGATGGACGAGATTTCCGAGAGTCCACCCTGAGACAGGCAATCCATGAATTCGATCACGCCGCGCAGTTTCTGGGCTTCGGGAACGACGGGCTTGAGAGTAGCGGCTTGAGTTCGATTAGCCATGATGGCCTCCTGTAGCGGTTACGCTGCTCTCCGCCAGGCGGCGGGTGGGCAGCAAGTGGCGGGGTTGGCGAACCGGCTACAGGTACCCGGCATACCCGAAGGTATCCCCACCACTGCCGCCCATAGGGGGCAACGGCTTGGGACGAAAAATACCGCCGAGGTGGCGGTCGTCCCGCCTGTAGTGTCTGGTCGCCAAACCAGGCCGCACTTGTTTGATGCGGCGAGCACGGTATGGCGGAAACGGAGTAATGGTGCAAGGGGGGGCCCAAAGTGCGACCCCCTTTGAAACCCGTGTCCGAGAACCCCGATTCGGTGGTCTCGAAAGCCCGGCCCATCCGGTCCGTGCTGGGCTCATCCTCAAATTGAGGACGGACGATGGTTCTGCGCCCAGCGGGTCGTCGATGTCAAGTTTTGTCAGGTTCGGGAGCGTTGTTGCTGTCTGTGACTATGGCGCGCCACTGTGACTGGATCACGTCATTTACTGACGGCCGGCCATTGTCCAGGTAGCGTGCATGCCCTCCGTGTGCGCCAGCAATGTCCCCTCAAGCAGCGTCTTCAGTTGAGCTTGGTTGCCGCCCTCGGTTTCGATGCTGCCGGCCGCTCATGAATGCGCTGCCGATGGCAGATACCAGAGGGGCTGTTTCGGCAGCGACTAGTGCGACAGCGGCCAAGTTTGCAGGGAATGGCTGATATCAAGCCTTTAAGATTGCGCTCTTCTGGCTGAGGATGGCCTGAGCTACAGCGAAGGACTGCGCCATGCTCTTATAGAGGTCGTTTTGACGAGCACCGAATGCACTCATAACACCTAATATTGCTCCGAATCCCCCTTGGGCCGCCTGAAGATCAGATGCGTATTTGGCCTTCTCTATTCCCTCTTCATTCTTGGCGTGCGCAGCCTGCCATGCTTCAAGCTTGGCGTAGTATTCCTCATAGGAAATTTCATTGTTTTCCAGCGATGCGGCCAATGCCTCAAATTGGGCCTCGTACCGCGCCTGTGTCACTAAGCCTTTGATATATATAAGTGGAATTGAGCCTGCTGATATCTGGTGATTTGGTATTTTGGCGGTCTCCGTCTCCGCCAGCATGCCAAAGCCCCGATGATCCGGGGCTTTGTCGTTTTTCGTTTTCACGACAGCGGCGTCATGTCACAGCAGCGGCATCGGCCGGTCGCGGTCGTACATGGGGTCCGGCCCAGGGTGGTATTTCGTCACCTGCTCGCCCTGCGGTCCCATGAACACGTACATCAGCGAATTCCAGACGTGGTCCTGCTTGTAGCGGTAGCTCCAGACGATCTGGCGCACGTTGGGCAGGCCGGCCGTGTCGATGATGGCCGGCGGGCCGAATTCGCACCGTACCTGCTCGGCGGTCCAGGTGCCCTGCTTGAGAACCTGGAAGTGCTCGTCGGTCAGGATCTGTTCGATCGGGCCCACGCGGCCCTGCGCGTCGATAGTGGCCGCCCAGGCTTGCTGCCCCAGGGGCTGGCTGGACCAGACCACCCGGTCGTGCCCCTGACGGTCGGTGCATTGCAGCGTCGGGGTGCCGAATTGCGCGGTCACCTGCGCCAGGGGCGTGCCCGGCGGCGTGGCGGTGATGCTGGCGCAGCCGGCCAGGCCCAGGCCGATGGCGCAGGCCAGGAAGGCACGCAGGCCGGCCCGCAGGCCGGCCGATGGGCGAAAGCGGGAGGAGGGGACGCAAGCCATGGCGATTCCTTCGAAAGATCCTTCCATTCTAATCGCCGGGGGCCGCCCCGCGCGGCACAAGATGACCGGGCCGGACGGCGCGCCTAGGCGAAGAACCAGTAGCACACGCCGATCGAGGCCAGCACTCCGGCCAAGTCGGCCAGCAGCGCGCAGCCCACCGTGTGCCGCGCCCGCTGGATGCCCACGGCGCCGAAATAGACCGCCAGCACGTAGAAGGTGGTTTCGGTGCTGCCCTGCACGGTGGCGGCCAGCAGCGACGCGAAACTGTCGGGTCCCGTATGCTGCATGGTCTCGATCAGCAAAGCCCGTGCCGCGCTGCCCGAAAACGGCTTGACCAGGGCGGTGGGCAGCGCATCCACGAACCGCGTGTCCAGGCCGGCCAGGTGCACGGTCCAGCGGATGCCGTCCAGCAGCAGGTCCAGCGCGCCCGAGGCGCGCAGCACGCCGACGGCGCACAGCATCGCTACCAGATAAGGCAGCAGGTTCTTGCAGACGTCGAAGCCGTCGCGCGCGCCTTCGACGAAACTGTCATACACCGGGATCCGCTTCCAGAGGCCGGCCAGCAGAAAGGCGATGATCACGCCGAACAGCACCAGGTTGCCCAGCAGCGACGACAACGCCGCCACGGCGCCGGCGCCCAGGCTGGCGAGCAGGGCCATGAATCCTCCCAGCAGCAGGGCGCCCGTGCCCAGCCACGCCAGGACCACCGGGTCGCTCACCCGCAGCCGCTGCATGAAGGCCACCGACAGCAGGCCCGCCAGCGTCGAGGCGGAGGTCGCCAGCAGGATGGGCAGAAAGACCAGCGTCGGATCGGGGGCGCCCTGCTGGGCGCGATACATGAAGATCGAGACCGGCAGCAGGGTCAGGGACGAGGAATTCAGGACCAGGAAAAGGATCTGCGCGTCGGTCGCGGTGCGGGGCTCGGGGTTCAGTTCCTGCAGGGCGTGCATTGCCCGCAGCCCGATGGGCGTGGCGGCATTGTCCAGGCCCAGGGCGTTGGCCGCGAAATTCATGGTCATCAGCCCCAGGGCAGGGTGGCCGGCGGGCACGCCCGGCATCAGGCGCCGGAACAGTGGCCCCAGCAGCCGGGCCAGGGCCTGAACCAGGCCCGCCGATTCCGCGATGCGCAGGAATCCCATCCACAGGGTGAGGGTGCCGAACAGCAGCAGCATCACCTTGACCGACAGGTCCGCCATGTCGAACAGGCTGGCGATCAGCCGGGTGAAGACATCGGCGTCCCCCAGCACCAGCCACTGGAACAGCGCCGCGGCCGCGGCGACCAGGAAAAAGCCCAGCCAGAGCGCGTTCAGCATGGGGGATTCCAGTTGAGGACGGGCAAGGACAAGGGCGGCCTCCGGCGACGAGTGTTGGATTTATACCTCGTTTTGAACTGGACGCGGGGCGACCCCAGAGGCAGAATGGTCATGAAACACTTTATCACTTCATTTATGCATTCTTGATAGTTGTCAATACTGGTCACAAGTCCTTCAGGTTTGTACAATGCAACGGTATTTGCAACACATATACGTACAGAAGACGCAAGTTCATGCTTCAAGAACACTGGCCGGAAGCCGGTGGCTCCGACTTGCCAGTGGGCGTTCAGCCCAGGTGCTCTCGATGTCTCAATAACACTGGTGCCGTCACGGCTTTTCAGCCGTTTCGTGATTACACCGAGCATGCGTGGCCTTCTACAACCGTGTGTTTCCTTTTGGCCGGCATTGCGTACCGCCCGTGTGTAATCAGTCCGACTTGTTTCTGACGACGTACCGTCCGGTGGTCGTCCAGGCAGGCACGGAACGCCTTCCGGCGATCCGGAGCGATGCCTCCCGAGGAGATTGACACATGAAAAATCAAAAGAAACCCCTCACCCTGCTGGGTGCCGCCCTCGCGCTGGCGTTTTCCGCCACCGTATGCGCCGAAAGCGTCACGCTGCCGCAGGCGGTCGAATCCGCCGTGCTGAACAACCCCGAGGTGGGCGCCCGGTTCCAGGACTTCCAATCCGGCCTGGAAGGCCAGAAAGTCGGCCGCGGGCGCTTGCTGCCCGAGGTCAACCTGCAAGGCTGGACGGGCCGTGAATGGCGCGGCAGCAGCGACAACAACGGCTCGACCGACTGGTCCCGCAGCGGCTACAGCCTGTCGCTGCGCCAGCTGCTGTTCGATGGCTTCTCCACCATCAACGACGTGCGCCAGCTGGGCTTCGAAAAGCTCTCCGCCTACTACACGCTCAAGGCCACGGTCGACGACATGGCCCAGCAGGCGACGCAGGCCTACCTCGACGTGCAGCGCTATCGTGAACAGGTCCGCCTGGCCGAGCAAAACTACAAGCTGCACACCGACATCCTCAAGCAGATCTCCGAACGCAGCGACTCCGGCGTCGGGCGCGGCGTGGACGAGGTCCAGGCGCAGGCGCGGGTCGCGCTGGCGCAGACCAACCTGATGACCGCCACCGGCAACCTCAATGACGTCACCCAGCGCTACCAGCGTCTGGTGGGCGCCGTGCCGCCGGACACCCTGGCCGAGGCGCCGAACGTCGACAAGGACCTGCCCAAGGACCCGACCGACTTCAGCCAGTCCGTGCGCGTGAACCCGACCGTGCTGGCCAAGCAGGCGCTGGTGCAGGCCGCCGAGCGCGGCAAGGCCTCGGCCCAGGGACGTTTCTCGCCCACATTTGAACTGCGGGCCGCCACCGGCCGCGACCGCTCCGATCCGCCCTACATCAACGACCAGTCGGTGCAAAGCTCCAACGTGCAGCTGATGGCGTCCTTCAACCTGTTCCGCGGCGGCGCCGACAGCGCCCGCGTGCGCCAGACGGCCGCGCAGACCTATGCCGCCCGCGACGTGCGCGACTACACCTGCCGCAACGTCCAGCAAGAGCTCTCCATCGCCTGGAACAACATCGTGCGCCTGCGCCAGCAGATGCCCTTCCTGCAACAGCACGAGCGCGACATCTCGCAGGTCCGCGTCGCCTACCTGCAGCAGTTCAAGATCGGCCAGCGTACCCTGCTCGACCTGCTGGACACCGAAAACGAGCTCTTCGACGCCCGCCAGGCCCTGACCAACGGCGCGTTCGACCTGCGCGTCGCGGAATTCCGCTGGCTCAGCCTGTCGCACCGCCTGCTGCCGGCGCTGAACCTGGGCGATCCCTATGCGGACCAGCCCGACGAGGCCAACAAGCTGCAGTTCCCCGACGAGATCCTCAAGGCCTGCCTGACGCCGCTGCCCAATACCGCCAGCCTGCAGCCGGTCCAGGTGAACTATCGCACCGGGATGAAGCCGCCCGAGCTGACCCCCGCCGGTGGCGCGGCCCAGGGCGGCAAGGCCGCCGGCTGGAACTGACCTGGGGGCGCGGCGGGCCCGCGCGGCCCGCATGCTTGCGGGACGACGGGTTGCCTGCCGGGCAACCCGGTTTTTTCGATGAATCAGGAATCTCGCTGTGCCCTTTGATCATGACCGCCTGAAGCAGGACCTGTCCGAACTGGATTCCGGGTTCATCCGGGTCCTCGAGGATCTCATCGACGCGCTGATCTCCAATGGCACATTGAGGCTGACGGATCTGCCGCCCCAGGCGCTCGAAAAACTCTCCCAGCGCAAGCGGGCGCGCCAGCGCCTGCAGGACGCGCTGGACCTGATTCCCGACTCGGATGAAAACGGCATCATCTGATGCCCGAGCCCCGTATGGATACCAATTCGGAAATTCTCCAGTCGTCGCCGGTCGACGTGGATCCGCCCGCGGCCACGCCGCACCAGCTGCATGACGACCCCCTGCTGGCCAGCCTGGTGCTGGTGACGCAGCTGCTGGGGCGCCCCTGCACGGCGCAGCAGCTGTCCTCCGGGCTGCCGCTGGTCGACCAGCGCATCACGCCGTCCCTGCTGGCGCGGGCCGCCAGCCGGGCGCAATGCAGCGCCCGCATCGTGCGCCGCAGCCTGGGCGGCTGGTCGCGCGGCGTCTTTCCCGCCATCCTGTTCCTGAAGAACCAGCGCACCTGCGTCCTGATCCGCGAGCGCGCCGACCAGTACCTGGTGCAGTATCCCGAATCGCCCGAGCCCGTCGAGATCCACAAGGCCGACCTCGAGGTCGAGTACGCCGGCCTGGCGGCCTTCGTGCGGCCCAAGTTCCGCACCGAGGACCGCACCCAGGACGCGCACATGCGCGCCCGCAGCGGCCACTGGTTCTGGGCCGCGATGCTGGGCAACTGGAAGATGTACCGCGACGCCGTGGCCGCCGCCGTGCTGATCAACATCTTCGCGCTGGTCATGCCGCTGTACACGATGAACATCTACGACCGCGTGATTCCCAACAGCGCGGTCGAGACCCTGTGGGCGCTGACCATCGGCATCGCGCTGGCCATGGTGTTCAACCTGGTCCTGACCGCGATCCGGGCCTATGTCGTCGACATCGCCAGCAAGCGCGTCGACGTCGAGCTGTCCTCGCGCATCATGGAGCAGGTGCTGGACCTGCGCATGGAAAGCCGCCCGGTGTCGGTGGGCTCCTTCGCGTCCAACCTGCGATCCTTCGAGTCCGTGCGCGACTTCATCGCCTCGGCCAGCCTGACCACGCTGGTCGACCTGCCTTTCGTCGCGCTGTTCTTGGCCGTGCTGGCCTGGATTTCGCCCTGGATGGTGCTGCCGCCGCTGGTCGCCATCCTGGTCATCGTGATCGTGTCGCTGTTTTCCCTGGCGCGCGTCGAAAAGATGACTTTGGAATCCTTCCAGGCCGGCGCGCAGCGCAATGCCGGCCTCATCGAGGCCCTGAACGGCATGGAGACCGTCAAGGCCCTGAACGCCCAGAGCCATTCCCAGCGCATGTGGGAGGAATCCACCCGCTGGCTGGCCGAATTGGGCGCCCACATCAAGCTCACCTCGTCGGTCACGGTCAGCTTCGTGCAGACCAGCCAGCAGCTGGTCAACATCAGCGTGGTCGTGATCGGCGTCTACCTGGTGCAGGACGGCATGACCATGGGCGGCATCATCGCCGCCTCCATGATCTCGGGGCGCTGCCTGGCGCCGCTGGGCCAGGTCGTGGGCCTGATGATGCAATACCACAACGCCAAGGCCTCGCTGAAATCCATCGACAACTACATGGCCATGCCGGTCGAGCGCCCGGCGGGGCAGGCCTTCATGCCGCGCCCGCTGCTGCGCGGCGGCATCGAGTTCCAGGGCGTGACCTTCGCCTATCCCAACAGCCAGATGGCGGCCCTGGACAACGTCAGCTTCCGCATCCAGCCCGGCGAGAAGGTCGGCATCATCGGCCGGATCGGCTCGGGCAAGACCACGCTGGAAAAACTGGTGCTCAAGCTCTACGCCCCGGTGCAGGGCGCGGTCCTGCTCGACGGCATCGACCTGAACCAGATCGATCCGGCCGACGTGCGCCGCACCATCGGCTACGTGCCCCAGGATCCGGTGCTGTTCTATGGCACGCTCAAGCACAACCTGACCATCGCCTCGCCCTTCGCCAGCGACGAGGACGTGCTGCGCGCCGCCCAGCTGGCCGGGGTCGATGAATTCGCCGCCGGCCACCCGGAAGGCTACAACATGATCGTCGGCGAGCGTGGCGATTCCCTGTCGGGCGGCCAGCGCCAGTCCATCGCCATCGCCCGCGCCCTGGTCAACGATCCGCAGATCCTGTTGCTGGACGAGCCCAGCAGCAACATGGACCACCAGAGCGAGTCCCAGCTCAAGGCCCGCTTGCGGGCCGCCAGCCACGGCAAGACCATGATCCTGGTCACCCACCGCACCTCGCTGCTGGACCTGGTCGACCGGCTGATGGTCATCGACCACGGCCGCATCGTGGCCGACGGGCCCAAGGCCCAGGTCGTCGAGGCGCTGCGGCAAGGCCGGATCGGCGGCGGACGCAGGAGCTGACCATGAGACTGCTGTCACACTGGTTCGACCGCCTGCGTTCCTCCTTCGCCCCCGACGAAAAGGGCGGCGGCAAGGACATGATCGGCGATGCCGTCTGGGCGCTCAGCCAGCAGCGCACGCGCGGCTCGCGCGCCCTGATCTGGATGTCGCTGCTGACCATCGGCGTGCTGGTCTTCTGGGCCTCCACCGCGCAGATCGACGAGGTCGTGCGCGGCGAAGGCAAGGTCGTGCCTTCCCGCCAGGTGCAGATCGTGCAAAGCCTGGACGGCGGCGTCGTGCAGGAGATCCTGGTGCGTCCCGGCGACAAGGTCGTCAAGAACCAGGTGCTGCTGCGCATCGATCCCACGCGGTATTCCTCGTCCCTGGGCGAAAACCGGGCCGAGGCCCTGGCCCTGAAGGCCAAGGTCGCCCGCCTGGACGCCATCGCCAGCGACAAGCCCTTCCAGGCGCCGGCCGACGTGCTGGAACAGGCGCCGCACCTGGCGGAACAGGAACGCAACGTCTGGCAGGCCCGCACCCGCGAGCTGCAGGCCAACCTGGAAGTCGCCCGCGAACAACTGAACCAGCGCCAGCAGGAACTGCGCTCCACCATCGCCAACCGCGACCAGGCGGCGACCGCCTGCAGCCTGTCCTCGCGCGAATATTCCATGACCAAGCCCCTGCTGGCCAGCGGCGCCGTGTCCCAGGTGGACCTGCTGCGCCTGCAGCGCGACGTGGCGAAATACTGCGGCGACCAGAAGGCCGCCGCCGCGCAGATCGACAAGATCCAGGCCGCCATCCAGGAGGCCGAGGCCAAGCTCCGGGAAACCGAGGTCACCTTCCGCAACCAGGCGCGCACCGAGCTCTCCGACACCCGGGCCAAGCTGTCCTCACTGCTGGAAAGCCAGATCGCCCTGGCCGACCGCGTGACCTCGTCCAACATCCGGTCGCCCGTCAACGGCACGGTCAAGACCCTGGCGGCCAACACGGTCGGCGGCGTCGTGCAGCCCGGCAAAGACATCATGGAGATCGTGCCGTCCGACGACACCCTGCTGCTGGAGGTCAAGGTCAACCCGCGCGACATCGGGTTCCTGTATCCGGGCCAGCAGGCCGAGGTCAAGTTCACCGCCTACGACTTCTCCATCTACGGCGGCCTGCAGGGCCACGTCGAGGAGATCGGCGCGGACTCGATCACCGATGAGAAGGGCAATTCGTATTACCTGGTCAAGGTCCGTACAGAGAAATCCTATGTCGGCAGCGACGAGCGGCCCATCATCCCCGGGATGATGGCCGAGGTCCACATCCTGACCGGCAAGCGCACCTTGATGCAGTATCTGCTGAAACCTGTTCTGCGGGCGCATTCCAACGCGTTCCGGGAGCGTTGAGGAGGAATGCACGGATGACATTACCGGTTCTGTTGCTGACGGCTGATGATGCGCTCTACCAGCACTGGTCGGGCCTCGCCGAGGCCGACTGGGCGCCGGCGCGCGGCGCGCGGCTGGGCGATCTGGCGCCCTGGGGGCGGCGCGGCGTGCTGGTCATCCTGGACGCCCGGCTGCTGCCGGCGGCCGGGGCGGCCGTGCCGGCGATCCCGCCCGGCCTGCAGATCGTCGTGGCCAGCACCCATCCCGGCGACCCCGAAGGCCAGCGCGCCCTGGTGGCCGGCGCCGCCGGCTACGTGCATGCCTACATGCCCGTCCAGGGCCTGGACCGCGTCCTGCGCCACGTCATGACCGGTGAAATCTGGGTCGGCAAGAGCATGCTGTCCCGCATGCTCAGCCAGATTGGCCAGGCATCGCCCGAACCCGACCAGGACTGGGCCCGCGACCTCACCGTGCGCGAGCGCGACGTCGCCCGCTACGTGGCCCTGGGGCATTCCAACCAGTCCATCGCCGACAGCCTGGGCATCACCGAGCGCACCGTGCGGGCGCATATCTCCGCGATCTTTGAAAAGCTGGGCGTCACCGACCGCCTGATGCTGGCGCTGCGCGTGCACGGCATCGACCAGCGCGCGCGGCGCAATGCGGATGTGGGATGAAGCCTGCCCCGTTCGGCTGGTGATCAGAAAAACAGTTTGATGATGGTGCCGATGACGCCGAACAGCGCCCCCGTGACCAACATCGGATACCAACGCGTCTCAAGCATCAGCTTGTCGCTTTCGATGGACAGCTTCCGAATTTCGGCCCGGATCTTGGCGCGGTTCAGGTTCATGTCTTCGTCTGGATCGGGGTTCATGAGGCAAGCCCTATGGGCCAGGCCATGGCCTGGAGTCATGATAAATGGATACTGCGGCCGCTTCAATCCTTCGGCCGCGCCATCGTTCTTCACCCTGAAGATCGAGGCTTCTTTATTTTCTCGTCGGGGCCTTTATTGGCGCTCCCGCCAATAGGCAGCATTTTCTTACATCAGTAGCATTCATTCCCATGATGGCCGCCATGGCGCATTTCGCGTCTTGGCTGGCACCACCGGATTCATTCACGAATTCACCACTGGGGAAAGCACATGGCTACCGATACCGTCCTGATCACCCACGTCACTGGCAAGGCCTGGATGCGCAATGCCGATGGTCAACTGATCGCGCTGCACGAAGGCATGCGCGTGCCGGTCGATGCCCACATTCTGACGGACGGCGGCGCCAGCGTCACCCTGCAGGCCACGGGCGTGCCCCCGGTGATCGTCGGCCAGAACACCGACATGCTGGTGTCCGACGACCTGGCCCAGGCCCAGCCCCAGCCGGCCGACAACGCCGTCGCGCCGCCGGCCGATCCGGTCGCCGACCAGGTCCTGGCCGCGCTGGACGCCGGGCAGGATCCGTTCAGCGTCCTGGATCCGACCGCCGCGGTGCTGACCGGCGGCGGTGGCGGCGGTGCCAGCTTCACCCGCCTGGCTGCCATCACCGAAACCGTGTCCCCGCTGGATCTGGCCTATCCGCG
>Ga0222427_101315_pt1 | contig 11878 bp, 9 predicted proteins | sample 2B20Ametagenome_FD_182890 | JGI IMG/M metagenome (GOLD analysis project Ga0222427, IMG submission 182890) | Enriched microbial communities from leaf-cutter ant dump, University of Wisconsin, Madison, United States - 2B20A (version 2) | ecosystem: Environmental > Terrestrial > Nest > Insects nest >...
CTGCACCGCACGCACCTGGCGCGGCTCAAGGCCTGGGCGCAGCCCCTGCCGCTGGCTGGCCACAGCGTGAGCTACCACGTGCTGGAGGCCAGCGACGTGGGCCAGGCCCTGGTGCGCTACGCCGAAGGCAACCGTGTCGGCCTGATGATCCTGGGCGCCGCCACGCACGGGCTGCAGCTGCAGCGCTTCATCGACACCGTGCCCATCCGCGTGGCGCGCGAGGCGCCATGCACCGTCATCCTGGTCAAGCAGCAGCTGCCGTTCGAGCAGCTCCACGCATGAAGCGAAGCACCTCGGGCCTGCACGTGCCCGACGCCACAGCCACCCAGGCGCAGTGGACGCAGGAGCAGGCCACCGGCGGCGGTTGATCGCCTTGCTTCTTTTCCGGCGCCTACAATGAAGCGGCCTCTGCACGAAGCCCGACAACATGCTTCTCGACCAGCTCCACGCCCGCAAGGACACCATTGCCGCACTGGGCAGCCGCTACGGCGCCCGGCGCATCCGCGTGTTCGGCTCCGTGGCGCGCGGCCAGGAGCGGCCCGACAGCGACGTGGATTTCCTCGTGGAGTTCGACCCCGGCTATGACCTGTTCGCACAGCGCCTGCCGCTGACGCGGCAGTTGGCCGATCTGCTGGGGCGCCCGGTCGATCTGGTGCCCGAGCACGAACTGAATCGCCATCTGCGCGACAGCATCCTGCAGGAAGCCGTCGAGCTATGAGCAAGAACGAGGGCTAAACCCGCTGCTTCACTCCGCCACATTGGCCGCCGCATAGAAGCAATAGCCGCTGCCGCGTAGCGTCTTCACCGGCAGCCTCTGGCCGCTTTCTTCCAGCACCTTGCGGCGCAGGCGGCGCATCTGCGTGTCCAGGCGGCGCTGGTCGTAGTCCAGTACGTTGCCACCCAGCGCCTGCACGATCTGGCGGCGGCTCACGCTCCGGCCCTCGGCGCGCATCAGGCACTGCAGCACTAGCGCGTCCTGGTGCGACAGCGCGATGGGCGGCACGCCCGGCGGCTGCAGGCGCTGCGGCCCCAGCTCCAGCAGCCAGCGCGCCTGGCTGCTCTGCAGCCCCAGGCGGCGCGCCAGCGCGGCCAGCGTGGCCTCCAGCTCGTCGAGGTCGCAGCCCTTGCCCAGATAGTGGTCGGCCCCGGTGGCCAATCCGTCGATGCGGTCGGCGCTGGTGTTGTGCGCGCTGAACACCACGATGCCCAGCTGCTGCCCGTCCTGGCGCAGCCGCTGGATCAGCGCCAGCCCGCTGCCGTCGGGCAGGCCGATGTCGATCACCGCCAGTCGGTGGCGGCGCGCGTCGAAGTGGCGCTCCCACTCCGCCAGGCTGGCCACGCACTGCGGCGCGTAGCCGGTCTGCTCCAGGAATTCGCCCAGTTCCGCGCGCAGCACGGGTTCGTCTTCGAGAAGAATGACTTCGATCATGGACAGGGGGGTGATACGCTCGCGCCCGATTGGGAGCCCGAATGCCGGATTATCGTGCGCTGACCGTTGCCCTGGCCCTGCTGCTGCAGGCCCTCCTGCTGGCCCTTCCGGCGCACGCGCAGGCGCCGCTGCGGCTGGCGCCCGAGGCGCCGGTGCTGGGCACGGCGGGCCACCTGGAGCGCCTGGACGACCCCACGGGCACGCTGGACCCGGCGCAGGCCGGCACCGCGCCCGGGTGGAACCCGCTGCCCGGCAACCTGAACGGGGGCTACACCCGTGCCACCGTATGGCTGCGCCTGCGCCTGGATGTGGCGCAGCCCGGCGCCTGGATGCTGCAACTGGGCAACGCCATACTGGACGATGTGCGCATGTACGTGCAGGCACCCGATGGCAGCGGCTGGCGCCCCATCGGCATCAGCGGCGAGGACGTGCCCCGCAGCCTGTGGCCGGTGGACTCCCGCAGCCCCGCCATGCAACTGGAGCTGGCCCAGGCAGGCGAATACACCGTGCTCGTGCGCCTGGCCACGCGCAACGCGCTCAAGACCCGGTTCGAAGTCTGGCAGCGCCTGGCGTTCGACAACCATTCGCGCCGCGAGGGCCTGCTCTTCGGCCTGTACTTCGGCTTCTACCTGCTGCTGATCTGTCTGCACCTGCTGTTCTGGCGGTTCACGCGCACCCCCTTGAGCGGTCTGTTCCTGGCCTACATCGGCACTTGCGTGTTCAACGAGGCGCTGTCGCTCGGCCTGGTGCAGCAGATCACCGGCCTGTCCGCCGCGTGGAGCGACCGGCTGCTGGGCTGCGGCATCTCCTGCGTCCTGGCCATTGCCGTGCGCATGTCCTGCGGGCAACTGATGCTGGGGCAGCAGTTCCCGCGCGCGGAGCGCGCCCTGGTCCAGGGCAGCACCGCGGCCAGCGCGCTGGCCGCGCTGGCCGTGCTGCTGGGCCGCTACGGCATGGGTGTCGTACCGGTGCAGGTGCTGTCGCTGGCGCTCATCCCCGTCTTCACCGGCCTGGGGCTGGTGCTGCTGCGGCGCGGCCACCGGCCCGCACGCTTCTTTCTCATCGTGTTCGGCGGCTTCTACGCCAGCGTGCTCGTCGCCTACGCGCGCAACCTGGGCCTGCTGCCCATCAACACGTTCACCGAGAACATCTCGGCCCTGGGCACCATGCTGCACATGGTGCTGCTGAGCCTGTGGCTTGTGGGCGGCTACGAGCGCCAGCGCCGCGCGCGCGAACGCCAACGCATGCAGCTCGAAGCCGAACTCGCCCAGCGCCAGCAGCGCGAGGGCGAGCTGCTGCAGGCGCTGGAGCTGGAGCGGCGCGTGCGCCAGGAGCAGCGCGACTTCGTGGCCATGGTGTCGCATGAATTCCGCACGCCGCTGGCCGTCATCACCACCAGCGCCCAGCAGCTCGGGCGCAACCTGGATGCACCGCCTGACAAGACCCTGGCGCGCAGCCGCAACATCCGCACCGCCGCCCAGCGCCTGCTGGCCCTGGTGGACGACTGCCTGGCCGACGACCGCATGGCCGACCCCCACACCGCGCCGCTGCACTTGCCCTGCGACCTGCACGCCCTCACCGACGAACTGCGCCAAGACTTCGCGCCCGGCCGCATCGCCTGCACGCATGGCGAAGGCACCCGGCAACTCGCCACCGACGCCGCGCTGCTGCGCATCGCCCTGCGCAACCTGCTGGCCAACGCCGACCGCCACGCGCCCGAGGGCAGCGCCATACGGGTCGAAACCGGCCTGCACGGCACGCGCCTGCGCATCGCGGTCAGCCACCCCGCCGCCGCCATACCGCCCGAGGAGCAGCCTCACCTGTTCGCGCGCTACTGGCGCGGCAGCGGCGCGCAGCACCGCCCCGGCGCCGGGCTGGGGCTGTACCTAGTGCGGCGCATCGCCGAGAAGCTGGAGGGCAGCGTGGCGCTGGCCAGCGCCGGGGGCGATGCGCCCGTGTGCTTCCAGCTGGAGCTGCCGGCGCCGCCAAAGATTCAAAAAACATAGCACCGTGTGCTTTCTGGGAAAGGGCTAGGTGGCAATTCAACTGAAAAGCCCCAACAGGTCCGCGCTCAGATTTGCTCAGATTCGAGGATGTTTCAGGATGTAGCCTTTGAGTCCGTACCAACCGGCTCACAAGACTGCCCATGAAACCACTCCATTGGATTACCCGCCCGCTGGCCTGGCTCGCGCTGTCACTGCCGATCACAGCCCTGTCCGCTACCTACACGCTGGCCCCGCGCAGCTACGTGGAGTTCCAGGGCTGCCCCGATGCCACTGCCGAACCGGGCTGCGCGGTGTACACCACGGCCATGGGCGCTGGCGGCCAGTTCACCGTGGCGGCCCCCCTTCCGTCCGGCCAGGCCACCGCAGTCACGCCCACGGCCTTCACGTTCTCGGACGGGGTACGTACCTACGACGAAAACAATGCGTGGCTCACGTTCTTTAACGTCTCTACGGATGCCTCGGGCGCCGTCACCAGCTTCTTCCTGGAAGCCAGAACCTGGCTGACCGGCGCACCGCCGCACGCGGTGGGTGACCGCCTTGCCACCCTCTACATGGACCAGACCCTGGTTTCCGCCACCAACAACGTCGTCTGCTACTTCATTCCCGTCGGCAAGGCCGCACAAGCATGCACGTTGAGTACGGATTCCTGGAACAGGGTTCACAACGCCGCCGCCACCAACACGCCGGGCACTTTCACGACGATACCGGCCGTGCCTGGCGCACCCGCCAGCACCACTGCCGTGGGCGGCGACGGCGCCGTGCGCGTGGGCTGGACGCCGCCCGCATCCGACGGCGGCTCGCCCCTCACCGGCTACGCCGCCAGCGCCTGGACGCTGGGGGACACGCGCGTGGGCAGTTGCACGGCGGCGGCGAACGAGACGAGCTGCGTGATCAGCGGCCTGGACAACGGCACGCCTTATGTGCTCGAAGCGCGCGCCGTCAATGCCCAGGGCGAAGGCCCGGCGCAGGCCGCGCCGGGGCCGGTCACGCCCTCCTGGATCGCCTTCCCCGCCACGGCGCCGGGCACCACCGGCACCACCAGCGTGACCATCCGCGGCGGCCAGCCTGGCTGCGCCATCACGGGCACGCCGCAGTTCAGCGGCACGGGCATCCCGCCCGGCGCGCCCGCCAACGCGGACTTCCCCGTGGGCGCCTTCAGCTTCAACGCCAGCGGCTGCAAGCAGGACACGCTCACCATCTCCATCACCTACCCGCAACCCCTGGCTGACAACGTGCAGCTGATGAAGTTCGGTCCCCGGACCGCCCTGGCGCCCAGCAGCGAGTGGTTCCCCGCGCCGGGCGCCAATATCAGCCCCAACCGCATGACGGTGACCTACACCGTGGCCGACAACGGCCCCGGCGACAGCGACTTCGCCGAGGGCGCCATCGCCGACCCGTTCGCCCCCATGGCCCTGCCGCTGCCGCCCGCAACGCCCGCCAGCATTCCCACGCTGTCCGAATGGGGCCTGGCGCTGCTGTCGCTGCTGGCGGCGGCCTTCGGCCTGCGCGCGGCACGGCGCCGTCTGGTTTGAAACGATTTCCGACCCTACCCCTTAACCAGCAAGCGTCAGCAGCTATCAAAACCATTGCAAAAACCATGAAGTACGCACCAGCCCCCCTGCGCCGCTACGGTCTTGCCCTGGCTCTTTCCGCCACCCTGGCCGCCTGCGGCGGCGGTGATGACGGCCCGCCACCGCCACTGCCCCCGCTACCGGCCCCAGGCGCGCATCGCGTGGCGCTGCCGGGCGATGCCGACGTGGTGAACATCGAACTGGTCGACCTGCCCGACCTGGATCTGCCCGAAATCCCCCTGCAGTCCGGCGGGGCCTTTGCCGCCAGCGTGCCCGCGCAGTACCTGGACGAAGTGCTGCTGCTGCGCCTGCGCAAGCGCGACGCATCCGGCAGCGCCGCCGCGGCCGTGGCGGAAACCAGCGACGGCAGCCCCGGCGCCACGCGCGCCTACCTGCTGACCACGGGACGCGACCTGGAAGCGGGCAGCGTGGCCTTCAACCCGGTTACGGACTACATCACGCGCCAGTTGCTGGCATTCACCGACCGCCTGCCGCCCGAGCGCCTGCGCTACTACCAGGACACGCTGGCGGCAGCGCTGATCGCGCAGGATCTGACAGGCGACGGCATGGTGGACTACCGCGACGCGCTGGCCTTCGACCCCGGCAGCCGCGCGCACCTGGCACGGCTGGACTTCGACTACCAGGCCGCCGTGCAAACGCCACTGGACGGCGGCCCGAGCCTGCTGCAGACCTACGCCGCGCCGCCGGCCGGGCGGGAGGATCCGGCCGGCAACGCCACCGGGCAGGCGCTCACGGCCGTGTTCGACCCGCTGGAGACGGTGCCCCTGCCCAACCCGAACGACCTGCGCGTGGCGGTGCTGGAATTCGACGCCGACTACGGCGGCAGCGTGGCCATCGACGAATTGCCGGGCATGCGGCTCGACGCCGAGAACCCGCGCCTGCTGCGCCGCGTGGAGATGGGCGATGCACCCCCCGGTTTCACCCTGCGCGCCACGCCGCGCACGGGCATGCGCTTCGCGCGCTGGGTGGGCTGCCCGCAAGAGCAGGCCGATGGCGCCTGCCGCGTCACCGCCGCGCAGGATGCGCGCGTGGGCGCGCAGTTCCAGCTCGACAGCGAGGCTCTCGGCCCCGGCATCGCCGGCGTGGTCAAGCTCGGCCAGTTTCCGGACGCCAGCTACACCGTGGACATGGACACGGCAGGCCTGCTGCGCGTGGGCCGGGTCACCGCGCCCGCGCTGGCGCAGCAGCTCGCCGCCGCCGGGCCGGGGCACGTGATCGCCACGCTGAACTGGCGCTACCCGCTGCGCCGCATTACCGCCGTGCAGGGCCGGGCCGCGGACGGCAGCATTGTCTTCGCCACCGCGCCGGTGGCCATCCATGAGGTGTACCAGGCCTTCTCCACGCTGGAGACGGGGCGCGCGCCCACAATCGACGACGTGCAGACGGTGCGCCTGGATGTGGACGACGGCAGCCAGAGCAAGGCGGCCTTCCTGAAGTCGGCGCACGCGCCCGACGCCACCTCGGCCAGCGTGTGGATTCCTGGCTACGGCAAGGCACTGGAGGCGGGCGGGGGCTTCTACCTGGCGCAGAACCCCGCGGGCCGGGGCTTCGTGCTGGTGAACGCGCCCGGCGGCGGCCAGGCCGCCGAAGGCGCGCAGGCCGAACGGGCGCTGCGCGCGGCCTGCGCCGCCTCGGCCAGCGCCCCGGACTGCGCGGTGCTCAAGGAGGCCCTGCTGACGCGCCCGCTGGGCGAGATCAAGCTGGTCAAATACAAGGTGCTGACGGGCACCTTCAAGGTGACGCTGGAGGTGGACGTCACCGACTCGCACGGCTCCTTCACCTTCCTGTGGTCCACCATCGGGCCGGGGTTCGACCTCAGCGGCAACATGCGCGGCAACCTCACGGTGTCGCTGCTGGCGGAGGCATTCCTGGGCTTCCAGGGCGAGAAGGACTTCGCCAAGAGCCTGAGCACCAAGATGTGCGGCACGGGCCAGCAGATCGCGGTGAATAACCCCAAGGCCAGCTCGCCCGAGGCGCTGGCGGACAAGGTGAAGAACCCCGGCGGCGATGCGGACGCGCTGGGCCAGGCCGGTGCGGCGCTGGGCCAGGCGGCGGAGGTCAACGTGTCGTTCTGCGCCGAGAACGGCCAGTCGGCCTCGACCGGCGGCCGGGGCGCCATGGACCTGATCGAGCCCGACAAGCTGCGCCTGGCGATCCAGCTCAACAACACCACGCCCGACGGGGTGGTGCTGCCGCTCAAGGTGGGCATCGGCATCACCGCCAAGGCCCAGGGCAAGCTGGGCCTGGACGCAGAGTACCGCGTGCGCCAGACCATTCCGTACGACGTGGACGTGGACCTGGGCAGCGCCTGCACCAAGGTGCTGGGCGTGACGGCCTGCACCCCGCCCGGCGTGGCCGGGCTGGCGGGCCTGAAGAAGCAGCGCGCCGAGGGCAAGATGGGCTCGTACACCCACCAGAAGTGGCGCATGGGCCTGGTGGCCAATGCCGAATACGCGCCCGGCGTCGATCTCACGCTCACCTGGGGGCCGCGCGCCATCTCGGAGAGCCTGGTGACGATTGGCGCGGGCATCAGCATGCCCGTGAGCGTGGTGGGCCAGCTCACGCTGTTCCAGAACTCCAACTTTCCCGAGGACGTGGCCGCGCAGTTGCCGGGCGGCTGCAGCGAGGGCTACAGCTACGCCATCGGCCAGGCGCTGCGCGTGGGCGTGTACGGCAAGATCGTGCCCAAGATCGACGTGCCGCTGCTGGCCGGGCTGCGCTACGGCCTGGACGAGGTGACCATCTTCAGCAAGAGCCACGACTTCCCCATCAAGCCGCCCGTGCTGCACCTGCTGGGCTGGAACAGCGAGGGCGCGGACAGCGTTCACGCGGGCGAATCGTGCCGCTCGCTGGCCGAGCGCCCGGCGCGCTTCTTCCGGGAAAGCTATGCCTGGGGCCGCGGGGAGTTGAACTGGGACACGCCCAAGATCCTCTACACCCGCAACCGCAAGCTGGCGCTGCAAAGCGACGGCAACTTCGTGCTCTATGCGCTCCAGCGCGCCAACGGCGGCCAGGGCGGCATCACCGGCGAAACGGCGCTGTGGTCCAGCAACACCTACGGCATGCCGGGCGCGCGCGTGGCCTTCAACGGCGCGGGCCTGCTTACGGTGCACGACCTGCGCGAGCGCCAGCGCTTCACCTCCGGCGTGCTGGGCGAACGCCTGGAACTGCGCGCCGACGGGACGCTGGTGCTGCTGGATGGCGCCGGGCGTGTGGCATGGCGCGCCGCAGGCACTTGAAGGCGCATGCACGGCCCGAGGCCCGACAATCGGGAGCATGCACGACACCCCCTGCTCCCCCAGCACCCCTGGCTACGCGGGCCTCACGCCCGACGTGGTGCTCGACGCCCTGGCCAGCGCCGGCCTGTACGGCGACGGGCGCCTGATGGCGCTGGGCTCCTATGAGAACCGCGTGTACCAGGCCGTGCTGGAAGACGGCACGCGCGTGGTCGCCAAGTTCTACCGCCCGGGACGCTGGAGCGAGGCCCAGATCCTGGAAGAACACGCCTTCGCGCAGGAGCTGGCCGCCGCCGAGGTGCCCATGGTGGCGCCGCTGCTGCTGGGCGGCCGCACGCTGCACCACCACGCGGGCTTCGCCTTCTCGGTCAGCCCCTGGCGCGGCGGGCGCACGCCAGAGCTGGAGGATTTCGAGACGCTGGAGTGGCTGGGCCGCTTTCTCGCGCGCATCCACAACGTGGGCGCGGCGCGCCCCTTCGCGCACCGGCCCGCGCTGGACCTGCGCCACTTCGGCCAGGCCCCGCGCGATACGCTGCTGGCCGGGCAGCACCTTCCCCTGGACCAGCAGTCGGCCTGGCGCGCCGCCTGCGACGAAGCTCTTGATTTGATAGCTGGCAGCGCTTGCCCCACGGGCGCTGGAGGCCGATTTGGCTTGCAGGACGCAAATGCCATCCGCCTGCACGGCGACTGCCACCCCGGCAACGTGCTGTGGACGCCCGTGGATGCGCACGGCGGCGGCCCGCACTTCGTGGACCTGGACGACGCGCGCATGGGCCCGGCCGTGCAGGACCTGTGGATGCTGCTGTCGGGCGAGCGGCGCCAGCGCACGCAGCAGCTCGCGGCGCTGCTGGACGGCTACGAACAGCTGCGCCCGTTCGACCGGCGCGAGCTGGCGCTGATCGAGCCGCTGCGCACGCTGCGCCTGATCCACTACAGCGCGTGGCTGGCGCAGCGCTGGAGCGACCCGATCTTCCCGATCAACTTCCCCTGGTTCGGCAGCAGCGCCTACTGGCAAGGCCAGGTGGACATGCTGCGCGAGCAGATCGAGGCCATGCAGGAGCCGCCGCTAGCGGCGTGAAAACGTGTTGACGGAGCAAGCTCAGCGCCGGCGCGACGGCAGCACGGCGGCGGCGCTGGAGGAAACCTCGCCGCGCTGCGGCGCGGGCTGCGCCACCACCGGGGCCACGGCGGGCGGCGGCACCGGCGCGGCCACGGCGGGCGCGGGCGCCAGCGAGGCGCGCCAGGCGCTCACCAGCACGTCGTTGACGAAGCGCCGCTCCAGCCACAGCCAGACCAGCACGGGCGCGAGCGTGGGCACCACCAGCGCGCCGAGCTGGTAGCCGTAGATGATGGCCTCCATCTGGCCCTGCTCGACCTTGAGCACGCGCGCGTCCAGCCCCGTGGCCAGCAGCAGTTGCATCAGCAGGTACATCGCCAGGCTGAACGCCTGCGCCGGCTGCAGCAGCGCGTAGCCCGCCAGCACGCGCCATGCACGCCCGCGCGAACGCTGCAGCACCTGCGCCGCCAGCATCAGCGCCAGGAAGATGGGCAGGCCGTAGGCATAGCGGCCCGGTTCGGCATCAAGCGTGATCTCGGCCTGGCGCCAGCCCGTCTGCGCGGTGGCGATGGCCACGGACGAATCCAGCGTCACCTGCTCCCCGGGCAGCACGTGCACCACGCGCACCCACTGCGGCGCCGCCTGCTCCAGCCCGGCCTTGGCCAGCAGCGCGGCGGGGTACGCGCTCACGCGCGCCACCTGGAGCCAGGCCAGCGTGAACAGGATCACGCCAAGGAAGGCCGTGAACGCGAAGCGCCACAGCGGCGGCAGACGGGTGAGCAGGCGCACCGTGTTTCCTCCCTCACGCCGCCACGGCGGCCGGCGGCACGGGCGGCTCCTGCGGCGGCGCGGCCGCGGCCTTGCCGCCCGCGCGCACCCACACCAGCCAGACGACCAGCACGTCAAGCATGATCAGCGCCTGCCACAGGTACTCGTGCGCGAAATTGAACACGTCCATGTTCCACTGGCCCAGGTAGAACAGGCTGATGACGCGCACCACGTTCAGCGCCTGCACGGCGACGAAGCCCGCCACCAGCCCGACCAGCTTGTGGCGCCAGGAGGCCGGGAACGCCATGATGGCGGCAAAGAGCACGATGCAGGCCTCGATGCCGTTGCAGCCCGGCTCGATCGACACGCCAAAGCCGGTCTGCGCATTCCACAGCACCTTGCCCGCCGCCGTGGCCGTGCTGTCGAACCACGTCACCAGCCCGGCGCAGATGCGCGCCAGCAGCGCCGTCCAGGGCAGCACCAGATGCTGCTGCACCCACCCGAGCATGTTGATGCCGAACAGGGTGAGCTGCAGCGCCAGAAAGACCAGAAAGAAACGCAACATGGCGGGCATTATCCCCGGCGGCCACGCAGGGCGCCACTCACGGATGCGCACGCGGCCTGCCGCATCCCCGTACACTCTCGCACGCTTTCGACCGCCTCCATGAACTTCCCCCCGCCGCCGCGCCGGGCCGGCCCCCTGCCCATCGACCCCGACGATCCGCGCCACATGGCTTGGCTGACGCTCGGCTTCATCGCGCTGCACCTGCTGGTGTGGACGCTGCTGCCCGCGCTGAGCCACCGCGCGCCGCCGTGGGACAACATCGAGCAGCTGGTCTGGACGCAGTCGCTGCAGTGGGGCTACTACAAGCATCCGCCCGCGCCCACCTGGTGGATGGTTTTCTGGACCGAGCTGCTCGGGCGCCAGGTGTGGGTCACCTTCCTGGCCGCGCAGCTCAGCGTGGCGGGCATGCTGCTGTGCGTGTGGCGCATCGCCCTGATGGTGACCACGCCGCTGCGCGCCTTCGTCAGCGTGGTGCTGACGGCGCTGGTGGCCTACCACGGGCTGCGCGGCATCATGGCCAACCACAACACGCTGCAGCTGCTGCCGGTAGGGCTGCTGCTGTGGGCCCTGCTGGGCGCCGTACGCGCACCGCCGCAGGGCGCCGCGCGCTGGTGGCTGTGGGCCGCCGCCGGGGCCGCGGGGGCGCTGTGCATGCTGTCCAAATACAGCGCGCTGGTGTGGTTCGCCGTGGCCGGGCTGTGGCTGCTGCTGGAGCCGCGCATGCGCAGCCTGCGCGCCTGGGGGCCGGTGCTGCTGGGCGCCGCCGTGTGCCTGGCGCTGCTGGGACCGCACATTGCCTGGATGGTGCAGTCGGACTTCGCCACGCTGCGCTACGCCCAGGATTCGTTTGAAAACAGCAGCCCCGACACCGCCGGCCTGCCCGGCTACTGGGCCGATCTGTGGTTCTTTGCCACCGCCCAACTGGGCCGCCTGGCGCCGGCGCTGATCGCCCTGGGCGTGCTGCGCTGGTGGCTGCGCCGCGCCCCCGCCGCGCCGCTGCCCGGCCCGGATGGCGAGCGCCTGTTCGTGCGCCTGCTAGGCACCGGCCCGCTGCTGCTGACGCTGTGCCTGGGCCTGGGCGGCATGCACCTGGCATCGTCCTGGGCCACCACCTTCTTCGTGCTCGCGGGCCTGCTGCTGCTGCGCTGGGTGCCCGCCGTGGCGCCCGCGCGGCTGTTGGGCGCGACGCTGGCCGTGGGCCTGGCGGCCCAACTGCTGCTGGCCG
>Ga0222427_101321_pt1:2500-5000 | contig 11785 bp, 3 predicted proteins | sample 2B20Ametagenome_FD_182890 | JGI IMG/M metagenome (GOLD analysis project Ga0222427, IMG submission 182890) | Enriched microbial communities from leaf-cutter ant dump, University of Wisconsin, Madison, United States - 2B20A (version 2) | ecosystem: Environmental > Terrestrial > Nest >...
AGAGGCAGCAAATAAGGTTCAATTCCTTAACACGAACAAATTAAATGGGGTTTTGATGGAAGTAGTAATTATGGCCATTAAAGCAGAACAAACCATTTATCAAGTTCTTTGACATATTGGGAAAGCAAGATGATAGTAAAGTTATCGGATTAAAAATTACAGCAATGTGGTTTTTTCTCTTGATGGCGGTAACCATCTTCAGAAAGATAATTACAATGAGTGGTGATTGCAAAAATGCCACTTTAAACAATATTTAAAGCAATTAAGGGCGTATGGCGGATGCCTTGACGACAAGAGGCGAAGAAGGACGTGGTAAGCTGCGATAAGCTCGGGGGAGCTGCACACGAGCATTATATCCCGAGATTTCCGAATGGGACAACCCGATATGTTGAAGACATATCACTCGAAAGAGAGCCAACCCGGAGAACTGAAACATCTAAGTACCCGGAGGAAAAGAAAATAACAAATGATTCCCCAAGTAGTGGCGAGCGAACGGGGAAGAGCCCAAACCGCAGTGGCGTGCTGCTGCGGGGTTGTAGGACTGTTTTTAGAAAGACACATCAAGTTGAAGCATCTGGAAAGTTGCACCATAGTGGGTGAAAGTCCCGTAAGCAGAAATTGTGTTGGACGTACAGTATCCTGAGTAGGGCGGGACCAGAGGAATCCTGTCTGAAGCTGCCGGTACCATCCGGTAAGGCTAAATACTCCTTGTCGATCGATAGTGGACCAGTACCGTAAGGGAAAGGTGAAAAGTACCCTGAATAAGGGAGTGAAATAGTACCTGAAACCGTACGCCTACAAGCGGTCGGAGCCAGCAATGGTGACGGCGTGCCTTTTGCATAATGATCCTACGAGTTGCACCTCACTAGCAAGGTTAAGTACTTCAGTTACGGAGCCGGAGCGAAAGCGAGTCCGAATAGGGCGTTTTAGTTAGTGGGGGCAGACGCGAAACTTTGTGATCTATCCATGGGCAGGTTGAAGGTGTGGTAACACACACTGGAGGACCGAACGGGTTAGCGTTGAAAAGCTATCCGATGACCTGTGGATAGGGGTGAAAGGCCAATCAAACTGAGAGATAGCTCGTTCTCTCCGAAATGTTTTTAGGAACAGCGTCGCATATAAGAAGTCTATTAGAGGTAGAGCTACTGATTGGACTAGGGGGCTTCACCGCCTACCAAATCCTGACAAACTCCGAATGCTAATAGATATCTGCGGCAGTGAGGCTGTGGGCGCTAAGGTCCATGGCCGAGAGGGGAACAACCCAGACTATCAGCTAAGGCCCCTAAATCTACGTTAAGTTGGTTAAACGATGTTCAAACCCTAAGACAGCCAGGATGTTGGCTTGGAAGCAGCCATTCATTTAAAGAGTGCGTAACAGCTCACTGGTCGAGGGTTCGGGCGCGGAAAATGATCGGGCATCAAACGTAGTGCCGAAGCTATAGGATTGTACGTAAGTACAATCGGTAGGAGAGCATTCTAAACAGCGTCGAAGGTGTGTGGTGATGCATGCTGGAGCGTTTAGAAAAGAAAATGTAGGAATGAGTAACGATAAACAAGGTGAAAAACCTTGTCGCCGAAAGACTAAGGGTTCCTGATCAACGTTAATCGGATCAGGGTTAGCCGGGACCTTAGGCATACCCGAAAGGGGAAGTCGATGGATAATGGGTTAATATTCCCATGCCTGTATAATATTCGATGGAGTAACGCAGAAGTGACAAGTCCGCGAACTGACGGAATAGTTCGTTAAAGGGTGTAGTTATAGGCCAGGTAGGCAAATCCGCCAGGCTTGATGAAACCTGATAGTACTGCAAAGCTTCGGTGGCGCAGATAGTGACTGTAATCAGACTGCCGAGAAAAACTTCTAAGGTTCGTATTATACAGCTCGTACCGTAAACCGACACAGGTAGTCGAGATGAGTATTCTCAGGCGCTCGGGTGAGCCGTGGAGAAGGAACTAGGCAAATTATGGCTGTAACTTCGGGATAAAGCCAACCGCAGTGATGCGGTCTCAGTAAAATGGTGCAACCAACTGTTTAGCAAAAACACAGGGCCCTGCAAATTCGAAAGAAGACGTATAGAGCCTGATACCTGCCCGGTGCTGGAAGGTTAAGGAAGTTTGTCAGCCGCAAGGTGAAGCTTACGACTGAAGCCCCAGTAAACGGCGGCCGTAACTATAACGGTCCTAAGGTAGCGAAATTCCTTGTCGGGTAAGTTCCGACCTGCACGAATGGTCTAATGAGTTGCACACTGTCTCCTCCACGAGCCCGGTGAAATTGTAGTATCGGTGAAGATGCCGGTTACCCGCCACGGGACGAAAAGACCCCGTGAACCTTCACTACAACTTTGCATTGATTTTGGGTAACAGATGTGTAGCATAGTTGGGAGACTATGAAGCCTGTACGCCAGTATGGGTGGAGTCACCGTTGAAATACCAACCTTCTGTTACTTAGAGTCTAACTTGTGTATCGCACGAGGACATTGCATGGTGGGTAGTTTGACTG
>Ga0222427_101321_pt1:10000-11785 | contig 11785 bp, 3 predicted proteins | sample 2B20Ametagenome_FD_182890 | JGI IMG/M metagenome (GOLD analysis project Ga0222427, IMG submission 182890) | Enriched microbial communities from leaf-cutter ant dump, University of Wisconsin, Madison, United States - 2B20A (version 2) | ecosystem: Environmental > Terrestrial > Nest >...
GCCGGGACCTTAGGCATACCCGAAAGGGGAAGTCGATGGATAATGGGTTAATATTCCCATGCCTGTATAATATTCGATGGAGTAACGCAGAAGTGACAAGTCCGCGAACTGACGGAATAGTTCGTTAAAGGGTGTAGTTATAGGCCAGGTAGGCAAATCCGCCAGGCTTGATGAAACCTGATAGTACTGCAAAGCTTCGGTGGCGCAGATAGTGACTGTAATCAGACTGCCGAGAAAAACTTCTAAGGTTCGTATTATACAGCTCGTACCGTAAACCGACACAGGTAGTCGAGATGAGTATTCTCAGGCGCTCGGGTGAGCCGTGGAGAAGGAACTAGGCAAATTATGGCTGTAACTTCGGGATAAAGCCAACCGCAGTGATGCGGTCTCAGTAAAATGGTGCAACCAACTGTTTAGCAAAAACACAGGGCCCTGCAAATTCGAAAGAAGACGTATAGAGCCTGATACCTGCCCGGTGCTGGAAGGTTAAGGAAGTTTGTCAGCCGCAAGGTGAAGCTTACGACTGAAGCCCCAGTAAACGGCGGCCGTAACTATAACGGTCCTAAGGTAGCGAAATTCCTTGTCGGGTAAGTTCCGACCTGCACGAATGGTCTAATGAGTTGCACACTGTCTCCTCCACGAGCCCGGTGAAATTGTAGTATCGGTGAAGATGCCGGTTACCCGCCACGGGACGAAAAGACCCCGTGAACCTTCACTACAACTTTGCATTGATTTTGGGTAACAGATGTGTAGCATAGTTGGGAGACTATGAAGCCTGTACGCCAGTATGGGTGGAGTCACCGTTGAAATACCAACCTTCTGTTACTTAGAGTCTAACTTGTGTATCGCACGAGGACATTGCATGGTGGGTAGTTTGACTGGGGTGGTCGCCTCCCAAAGAGTAACGGAGGCTCGCAAAGGTTCCCTCAGTACGGTTGGTAATCGTACGTAGAGCGTATTAGTATAAGGGAGCTTGACTGTGAGACGGACATGTCGAGCAGGTGCGAAAGCAGGCTAAAGTGATCCGGCGGTTCTGTATGGAAGGGCCGTCGCTCAAAGGATAAAAGGTACTCCGGGGATAACAGGCTGATCTCCCCCAAGAGCTCATATCGACGGGGAGGTTTGGCACCTCGATGTCGGTTCGTCACATCCTGGGGCTGGAGAAGGTCCCAAGGGTTGGGCTGTTCGCCCATTAAAGTGGCACGTGAACTGGGTTCAGAACGTCGCAAGACAGTTTGGTCTCTATCTGTGGTGGGCGTTAGTAAATTGCGAGGACATGACCTTAGTACGAGAGGACCGGGTTGTATGTACCGCTGGTGTATCTGTTGTGCCGCCAGGTGCAGTGCAGAGTAGCTATGTACAGAAAGGATAAGCGCTGAAAGCATCTAAGCGCGAAACCTTCCTCAAGATGAGTTTACTTTTAAGTGCCGTCGAAGACTACGACGTTGATAGGTTACAGGTGTAAAGGTGGTAACATCATAGCCGAGTAATACTAATTGCACGTACGCTTTAACTTTATTATATAGAATGAAGTGATTACAAAATACTATCTGAGCTAACCCAATATGTCTATCTTATTATGAACAACAGCCGCGGATCAACAAATCCAAAGCCGCTGATTCCACAATCTTATGGTGGTATTGCCGAGGGTGTTCACCTCTTCCCATTCCGAACAGAGAAGTTAAGCCCCTCATGGCCGATGGTACTGGTTAACTCCGGGAGAGTAGGTAGCTGCCATATTTATTCATAAGTCCCCGATCGAAAGATCGGGGACTTTTTTTATGT
>Ga0222427_101324_pt1 | contig 11758 bp, 7 predicted proteins | sample 2B20Ametagenome_FD_182890 | JGI IMG/M metagenome (GOLD analysis project Ga0222427, IMG submission 182890) | Enriched microbial communities from leaf-cutter ant dump, University of Wisconsin, Madison, United States - 2B20A (version 2) | ecosystem: Environmental > Terrestrial > Nest > Insects nest >...
TCGGTCCTTGATCCGAGTGGTTCGCCTGGTAATTTCTTTTGGTTTTTTTATGACATCCAGCAAGCACGTTTTTTCTCTGGCCGTATTCGCAGCCTGCCAGCTTGCCGTGGCACAGACACCCGCACCCGCACCTGTACCTGCGCCCGCGCCTGCGAAGGCTCCGGTATCGCAGAGCCAAGGAGCCGAGGATGCGGGCAAATCGGTGGACTCCGCAGGTTTCGAGCCGCGTTATATCCGTGGCGATGACCGCGTCATCGCGCCTTCCAAGGCGGTCAGTGCTCTGTCCGGGCCCCCGATCAGCCTGAACTTCGAGGAGGCACCGGTCGCGGAAGTGGTGCGAACTATTCTGGGTGACCTGCTGCGTGTGGATTACGTGCTTTACCAGCCCATCAATGGCACGGTGACATTGTCCACGCGCGCACCGGTGAGTCCGGACCAGGCGGTTTATCTGCTGGAAGGGGCGTTGTTTGCCAATGGGCTGGCACTCACTCGCGACGCGCGCGGAAGCTACCACGTGGGCCGCCCCGAGGCATTGAAGGGCGTCACCGGCGGGGTGCGTCAGGCGAGCGGGACTTCGCTGCCCCCAGGCTCTGGCGCCATCGTGGTGCCGCTCCAATACATCGGGGCTGCCGAAATGGCCGCCATACTGCGCCCCATGCTGCCTGCGGACAGCCTTGTGCGCGTGGACAACGTGCGCAACCTGCTGATCCTCGCCGGATCGCGCGCGCAAGCCGAGGGCTGGCTCGATCTTGTCAACACGTTCGACGTCAATTTGCTTAAAGGCATGTCGGTGGGGGTGTTCCCCCTGAAGCATGTCTCCGTGCAGGAAGTCGAAGCAGCCCTGCAATTGATGACCGGAGGCGCGGCTTCCCCGGCAGGAGGAAGCACGGGGGCGGCCAGGGCATCCACTGCGACTGGCGCAACCGCAGCGGGCGCTGCCAGCGGCGGTGCGGCCGCGGCAACGCGCACCACGGCAGCCATGGGGGAGAACAATCCATTGTTTGGCGCACTGCGCGTCATGCCCATTGAACGCCTCAACAGCATTCTGGTGGTAACGCCAAGGGCCGCATATCTCGATGAGGTACGGCGCTGGATTGAGCGCTTTGACCGCCCCAGCGACAACAGCGGCGAGCCGCAGTTGAATATCTACCGTGTCCAGAACGGCAATGCCAGACACCTGGCCAGTGTGCTGCAAGGTATTTTCGGCGGCACGTCCTCCGGGGCAGTTTCGGGAACCACGGGTGTGGCGCCCGGCTTGGCAACAACCACTGGGTCGACGGGCGGGTTTGGCACAGGGGCGCTGGGTGGCCAGGTCAATAATCGTTTCAGTGGCTTGCAATCAGGTAGTCAAGGCGGACTGACGGGCAGCGGAATTATGGGCGGTGCGAATCGCAACGTGCAAAACACAGCCGCGCAACAGCCTGTAAGTGCCACGATTGGCAACATCCGGGTCATGTCCGATGATCTGAACAACTCGGTATTGGTCTGGGGCACCAAATCCGAATTTGCGAAGATCGAAGCCACCTTGAAGCGCCTGGATCTGCCTCCAACACAGGTCCTCATCGAGGCGAGCATTATTGAGGTGACACTGAATGACAATTTGCAATATGGTCTGCAATGGGCCTTTAGCGATAGCCGTACCACGACGGGATATACAGGGCTCGGGCGGCTGAGCAGTTCTGTCAAGCCTAATGAATTTGCTATTCCTACCAGCGGGTTTTCCTACACATTGAGCAATGGTGCGGGGAATGTGCGTGCCATCTTGAGTGCTTTGTCTGCCAAGACGAACGTGAAGGTGGTTGCCAGTCCTTCGCTGATGGTGCTTGACAACCATCAGGCGGCCATTGCTGTGGGCTCTCAGATTCCGGTACAAACGGCTACGACCACCTTTAGCCAAGAGAATTCTGCAAGCACATCCAGCTACCAGTGGAAGGACACGGGGGTTAACTTGGTTGTTACACCTTCGGTGAATTCGGGCAACCTCGTCAGCATGCAGATTGATCAATCCGTGACAGACGTGGGAGCCGCCGACGACGTCACAAAGCAGCGTGCGTTCCTGCAGCGCCAGCTTTCAAGCAAGGTGGCTGTCCGGTCAGGTGAGTCGATTGTCATGGGCGGCTTGATACAAGAGCGTAACAGCACCGGAAAATCGGGGATTCCCGTGCTGCATACCTTGCCTTTGGTGGGCAGCTTGTTTGGTAGTACCACCGATGAAGGCGCGCGTACTGAATTGCTGGTCGTGATTACTCCCCGTGTGGTTCGCTCCGATATCGATGTACGCGAAGTCAGCGAGGATCTGCGCGAGCGTATGAAAGGGCTAGTCCCCGCCATGGCCAATATGGATACCCTAAAAACGGCGCCAACTCCAGCACCCGCTTTGGCACCTACGATTCCTTCTTCTCCTTGATACCTTAGTGAAATTGCTATGAAAAAAGCCTTTACCCAAGCTCTCGCGTCCGCTGTACTGCTCGGCACGGTGACTGCATTGACGGGTTGTGCAAGTGGCGTTGGTTCCATGGCTACCGATAAAGAACAGGTAGTGGAGCGGCGCGCCCAGGAACGCTTGAACCATCTGAAGGGCAAGAACTACACCCAAGCCTATGCATACCTGGCGCCGTCATACCGCTCGGTAGTCTCTGCTGAAAGCTACGGTAACCAGTTCGGCAATGGGGCTACCTGGACGGATGCAACGGTCAAAAGCGTCAAGTGCGAAACCGACGAGCGCTGCACGGTAAACGTGGATCTCAAGGTTTTGGTGGTCGCCCGTGGGTTCGGTAGCAAACCCCTCCCCGCCAATCTCGTTGAAACCTGGCTGAAGGAAGACGGCCAGTGGTGGTTCTATCAGAAGGATTAGAGCGTGTGGAGCACTAAGGTTTGAAAAACCGGTGTGCTTCGCTCCAGAAGTGCCAGAGCGCCTTGCTGTCGTCCATGCACCCATTCAGCCGTTGAAACACCACATCGGCCAGCGTTTGCAAATCAGGCTGCGAGGGGATCTGCTCCATGCGCAGGAAACGCTGACCAGTCTGCACATCAAAGCCATTGATGTACACCGTCACGGGCACCTGCATGTCGAAGGCCAGGCGCAGCAGGCCCTTGGGCACGCGCGCGGCCATGCCGCAGACCGTGATGGGCAGGCTGCTTCCCTCGGCTTGGTCGGCGGGCACATCCACAAGGCCCAACACCTGCTCACCGCTGCGCAGCGCCTGAACTACCGGGCGCAAACTGCCTGAAATCACCAGGGGCGAATGGCGCAGGGCCACGCCCACCTGGGCCGTGCGTGCAATGGCATAGCGATGCAGCACCTTCCGGCCCACAAAAGGTGCACCTTCCACTGCGGCAACCAAGGCGTGAACCTTCATCCCTTGTGCACCCGCATGCCGTAGCGCCCACATGCCCGCGCCCCAATGAAAGCTCAAGAGCACCCCGGCTTCTTCGGGTGAGGGCCATTGGCCTTGCACGCGCATGTGGTGGCGCATGTAGGCATCGGAGCGGGTAATGGCCAGGTAATAGTCGGCATGATCGACCAGCGTGACCAGCCGGCGCGTGGCCAGCCACCCGGCTTCGGTCCCCGGAGGTACTTGGCCCAGCGCCTGCGCCTGGCGCAAAGCCTCGTGGCTGGCGCGGCGATAGAACCAGTCGATGCGTGCCAGGCGCTTGAACAGTGCGAAGCTCCAGCGCCACGGCAATACCGCAGCCAGGCCCGGCACCAGCACCAGTTCAATCAAATCGCGCGACTCAACGCGCAGGCGGTGGCGGGTAATGCGGGGCATGAAGAACTCTCTTTTTGCTCTCTTTTCAAGAGCTGCTGGCGCGCTCTGGTAAAAGGCTAACAGCCAATTTGGCTATGATTTTGATTCAACTCCACTGGTGCGCCAGGCGCACGATACCCGGGGTGCTCTGGGCGAAGACCTGGGAGAACCGCTGGCAGTCCTTCCATTCGTCATAGACCACCAGCCCTTTGTTGTCGAACAAGTAGGCGCTGATCTTGTACTGCCCTGTGTGGAGGGGAATGTCGGGGAAAGTCACCGTGGCGACCCAGGCGCCTGTGCTGTCCTGGTGGGGCTGCGTGCCGTCGAAGTGGGTAGCAACCGAGGTGACACCTACGCCATCGACCTGCTCGATCAGCAAGCCGATGTGCGGCTGCACTCCCTCGGGCGTGCGTGCGCGCACCGTCATGCGCAGGTGCGGTGAATCCAAGCGTCCGCAACTGCCAGTAGTGCTGGCGCTGGGTTCCTGCACGTCGGCCAGCAGGACTGCCTCGATATGGGCGGCATCCGGTGCCGGGCGAAGAGCAGGGGCCGCGGCCTCCTCGGCAGGAGGGGCTTCCGCCTGCTGCTGAAGGCGCACATGGGCCTCGTAGGCAGCTACCACTTCAGGCGTTGGCCCCAGGGCGCGCATATGTCCCTGGTGCAGCCACAGGGCCTGGTCGCACAGGCGCTGAACGTGGTAGAGGCTGTGCGAGCAAAACAAAATGGTGCAGCCGTTGTTGCGGAATGCCTCGATGCGCTCGACGCACTTCTTCTGAAAATGCTGATCCCCCACGGCCAGCGCTTCGTCAATGATGAGCACCTGCGGCTCCAGCGCCGTCACCAGCGCAAAGGCCAGGCGCACCACCATGCCGGAGGAGTAGGTCTTGATGGGGCGGTCCATGGCCTCGCCCAGTTCGCTGAAGGCAATGATCGACGCCTCCAGCGCGCGCATTTGCGTGGCATCGATGCCAATCAGGCTGCCGCCAAAGTACAGGTTCTGCCGGCCGGTGAAATCGGGGTGGAAACCAGCCCCCAGTTCCAGGATGGCCGTCACGCGGCCATGCCGTGCCAGGGTGCCGCAGGACGGTTGCAGCGTGCCCGCCAGCAGTTTGAGCAGCGTGCTCTTGCCCGCGCCATTGTCGCCAATCAGCCCCAGGCACTGGCCGCGCCGCAACTGGAACGACACCCCCTGCAGCGCCCAATGGCTGCGGTAGTTGCGCCGGTTCGCCAGCAGCGACAGCAGGCGCTGTGCAGGCGAATCGTAGAGGCGGTACTCCTTGCCCAATTGCTGGGCGTTGAGTGTGGGCAGTGCGCCATCAGGGAGCGCGGCATGGGAGGGCAGGAGCATTTCGGGTCAGAGCCAATCCGTCAACTGGTCGCGGCTGCGCACCAGCAGCACTTGCAGCAGCAATGCCCCGCCCATGAGCCAGGCCGCCATACCGATCCAGTGTGACAGCGGCGGCCAAGCGCCTTGCAGCAGCAGCGCCTGGTAGCTGCTGACCCACGCTGTCATGGGATTGAGCCACAGCGCCCAGCGCCAAGCTTCGGGGAACAGGTGGGCAGGAAATAGCACGGGCGACAGGAAAATACCCAGCGACAGCGCAAAGGTCACGAGCTGCATCACATCGCGCAGTGCGGCCGTCAGAATCGCCAGCACAGAACCCCAGAGCATGCACAGCACCACTTGCAGCACCACCAGGGCCGGCAGTGCCATCAATGCGGGAGCGAAGTGGTGCAAGGGCGCATAGGCAAACACCAGCAGCACCAGCAGCGGCGCATAGACCAGGGCGCTGGCCAGCACCGCGCGCACTGGGAACAGCATGGGGGGCAGCGCGTTTTTTTGCAAGACGCTGGCGGACTCCAGCAGGCTCGTCATGCCTCGCGTCAGCGCGTCGCTGAAAGCCATCCAGGGCAGCATGCCGGCGATCAGGTAAGTGCCTACGGCATGGGTCGGCGCGCCTGCACCCAGGCGCATGGCAAACACCACGTCAAAAACCAGGTAATAAGCCGCCATGGTCAGCAGCGGCTGGGCATAGGCCCACAGTACACCCAGTGCCGTACCGGCATAGCGGCTGCTGATTTCCCTTCGCGTCAACGTCCAGCACAGGCTGCGCGCATGCCAAAGGGCTGCGGCCTGTGCCGCGAGCGTTTTCATGGTTCGTGGGGGAGGAGCGGGCAGGCCATGCGCTGGCGCAGCCTGCGCCGGTGGATTATTTCGCTTGCGTTGCGGGCGCGGGGGCCAGGTGTTTCTGCTCGGCAATGAATGCATCCATGGCGCCGGCGTCACCCTTGGCCTCGTTGCGGACGCGCTCGACTTCCTTCTTGCGTGCATCCTGCTGCAGCTTGGCCACCGTTTCGGCACGCAATTGCTCCTTCACTTCGTCGAAGGAGCGCAAGGAGCCGGGCTTGCGTGCTTCCAGGCGGATGATGTGCAGGCCGAACTCGCTTTCCACCACAGGGCTCAGGCTGCCAGGCTTGTCCAGCGCATCGAGTGCGGCGTCGAAGGCGGGAACCATCTTCCCCTTGGGGAAAAAGCCCAGGTCGCCCCCCTTGGCGGCACTGCCAGGGTCGGCCGAATGCTCGCGGGCCAGCGCTTCAAAGTCCGCGCCGTTGCGCAGTTCCTGCAGCAGCTTCTCTGCCTGCGCGCGCGCGTCGGCATCTTTGCCCTTGATGAGGATGTGGCGTGCATGAGTTTCCGTAGGGGTGCGGAAGCGCTCGGGCTCGGCCTTGTAAATGCTTTGAATCCGCTTGTCGATGGCGGCGGGGGCGGGGGTTGCCGACTCGGCGATGCGATCCACATAGGCTTCGGCCAGGATGCTCTCACGGGCGGTGGCCAGCTTGTATGCAGTCTCCGGGGATTGAGCCAAGCCGCTGGTTTGTGCCTGTGCGGCAAGGACTTTGCGCAGGTGCAGGGTTTGCACGAGTTCGCGGAGTTGGTCGGGCTCACTCAGAAAGCGCTCGCGCACTGCCTCCGGCATGCGCTGCATCTCCGCCTGCACCTCTTGTGTGTTGATCGAGACGCCGCCACCTTCGATCAGCACCGTACCGCTCGCGTGGCTGCCCATAGTGCTGAAGGCAAACATGGCTGCCATGGCGAAGCGCAGCAGGGGCAGGCGACGAGGATGCTGGGAGGGGTTGCAGCGGGCGGGCAAGAACATTGCGCAATCTCAATCAAGAAGCGGGTTAGACATTGGGACAGCCCCACTGTTGACTAGCGGGAGCATACAAAAAGTACGCCGTATGGACGTAAAAAAGGCGGGGAAGGTTCCCCGCCTTTTGTGAGCCTACAAGAAGCAGGCTGAGCCGATTAGTTCGGCTGGGTACGGTGCACCCAAGTGCCACCCAGGTTGCCAGAGTTGGCCTTGGCAGCGGCGTAGCCGATGACAGGCAGGCCAACACCGGTCTGGCCGGGGGTGTTGAGGGTGAACCAGCCTTCAGCATAGCCAGTCTGGATCTGTTGCGTAGCGATCTGGGCACCCAGCACGGCCGAGGTAGCGCTGTTGAAGCTCAGCACGCTGGCTTCACCGCAGAAACGCAGGCCCATATCGGGCGAGATCACGAAGGTGGTCTTGCTGCGCTCTTCACGATCAAAGCCACGAGCGTTGCCTGCGTCCACGCAGATCTGGGCGTTGCCGTTCAGCGTCACGTTGCCAGTGACACCAGTGGCGAAGTGTGCGTTCACCAGAGAGTTAGCAACGATGGCGTTATTAGCTGCGTAGTTCACAGCCACGGCGTAACGACGGGTGGGCATAGAGAACACCCAGTCGGTGGCGAAGCCGCCGCTGGAAGCCGCCGTCAGGTACTCGTTGGTAACAGCACGCGTTTGCAGACGGCTTGCCAGATCGATTGCTTGTGCGGACGGAGTAGCTGCACCAGACGTGTAGGGCGTGGACAGATCCGGGAAGTCGTACATTGCTGCACGCACGGCACCGGTTGCCAGCAGCGGGTCGGCCGTCAGCAGGGCGGCAGCGGGTTGTGCCACGTTGTCGGTGGTTTGCGGGAACCAGACCAGGTTGCCGGAGCCTGCAACGTCAATGACAGCAGCCGGGGTAGCACGCAGTGCCACGGCTTCGCCCGAGAACGAAGCGTTGGTAGCCACGTTCACGATGAGCCAGTTAGCAAACAGACCGCCGGTGGGCCAGGAGTAGCCACGGTTGCGGGGCGTGTTGGTCGAAGCTGCGTCGGTGAAGTTCAGCGGAACAGCTTGCAGATCCATCACGGCAGCCGTGCAAGGTGCCACGCCAGCGGCGCTGTGCTTGATGGCGGCGAACAACGGGTTGGGCGTGGTGGAGCCAGACAGCACGGGAGGAATATCTGCCGTGTTCAGGATCTCGACGTAGCCTTCGCGGGTCTGGGCGGCGTCATTGGCACGCACACGGTTGACCTTGAAACGGCCGTTGTTGGTATCCTTGATGTCCTGCTTGCTGGGCAGCGTGCAGCTGTTGTCATCGGTCACCAGGCGCGAGAAGCCGGCTTCGTCCACAGCCACGTCAGCAGCCCACACGTCGCCGGGCGACAGGTACACGGTGATGTCGAACACGTCGTCAGAGTTCGATGCACCGCGGTAACGCAGCTTCACAGCCTTGCCGTTCACCAAGTCGGTGTTGGTGATGTTCAGCAGCGAATGGTTAGCGCCTTGCGAAGTGAAGTAAGGCACCACCAGAACGTGGCCGACACCGGTAGTCGTGGGCGTCAGTTGAGCAGCGGCAGGAGCGCTCAAGGCACCCACGAAGCTGGGGGTGGCAGTGCTCCAGGCGTCGCTGTTCGTGGTGGCACTGTTGTTGAACAGTGCCACTTGTGCGTTGGCCGCGCCGGACAGGCCACCAACCATGGCAGCAATGCTCAGGGCGAGAAGATTTTTTCTCATGTATGAACTCCAGTTAAAAGTTGAAAGCGCAACTACCAAGATTGTTTACGCTAGGGAATGGTAGCACAGCCTTTTTGGGGGGAGAGCCCGCTTTCCGTTAGGTGTTGCCTGGTGTTTATAAAAAACAACATTTGCCACACGGTGGGGCCGCACAGAGGGAATGACTCACTGCTCAGGCCCCACCAGAGGCGGGTCGGGGCGGAGTATAGGGACGGAAACATGACGCAGCAACCGCTTTGGATTGATTCAGCGCATTTTTGGAAGAATTTTCGTTTCTGGGCGCTGAACTGCGGCTTCCAGTTCACAGTGGTCGGCTTGTAGTCATGCGCTGCTTTGGCTCGGGATCGGGCCGGTTAAGCTCGCTTCCTTGTCGCGTCTGCTGCTTGCTTTCTATGTTCACTGGCCATCGCGTCCCTCTCTTTTTTGCTTTCCTGAGTGCTGTTGCCGTATTGGCTGCCGGTGGGGGGGGCGTGCATTTGCTGCACCGCGTCGAGGCGGCGCAGAGCCAGCCTGTGCGCCCGCTGCTGCTGGCCCCCATGCTGGGGGTGCTCGATACCTGCGTGCTGCTGCCTGCCGGCGGCGCCTCGGACCTCGCTCAGCGCTGTACGCGGCCGGGTGGCTCTGCGGCCGCGCTGGTGGAGGCGACCGTGGCGCCGCTGGAGCCGCCCAAGTCCCAGGAGGGTGGCGCCCCGGCGCCTTACCGTCTGGGCTACACGCTGCAGGCGCCGCTGCTGCAGTTGTTCCGGGCGCAGGGCAATGCCTGGGAGATTGACCCCGAGCGCGTCGATCGCCTGGTGCGAACGGTTCAGGGCAATGCCCGCCCGGTGGTGCTGTATCTGTTTTCCACGCACTTTCCGGTGGATGCGCCACTGGAGCAGATTTTGGCGCGCAATCCAAACAATCTGTTGCAAACTCAGGAGGGCCCGCTGCCTGTGGATGCCTACTTTGGCATTCCCACCTACCCGTGGACTTTCGCGCGCACCGATACCGACATCACCGCTCGGCGCGTGCAGGCCACGCAGGCGCTGCTGGACGGGTTGTGCAAGCTGCCCGATGCCGACCGGGCCAAGATCGAGGGCATCACCCTGCTGGGCGAGGTGCACCATTTGTTTCCCGACTTCCAGGGCGGCATGGGCTGGCGGCCGCCCTACCGGGTGACGGACTACAGCGCGGTTTCCGTCGAAGGGTTTCAGAAATACCTGGCGCAGCAGTTCGGCCGCATTGGGCAGCTCAACCAGTTGCTCGGCAGCCGCTATGCGCGCTTCGAGGATGTGCGGCCGCCGGGGCGCGACCTGCGCGCCGGGCCGCAGGGGCGGACACCGGCGCCGGCATGGGCGCAGTGGGCCGAGCACATCGACAGTTTCGCGCATGGGCGCTTGCCGGTTTCGGGCTGGGCTTTCGCGCCGGGCGTGTCGCAGCCCTGGGTGCATGTGTACCGCAATGGCCGCTGGGTGGGCAAGACCGGGGTGAACATGCGCCGCGAGGACGTGCAGAAGGTGCACCCCGAAGTGGGGCTGGCGGACACGGGCTGGCGCATGGACCTGGATTTCCGTTACTGGGCCGAAGGGGTTCATCGCCTGGATGTGTTCCTTGAAACCGCGCCGGGGCGGCTGGTTCCCATGGCCACGCGCCATGTCGCCGTCATGGGACGCGCGGGGGGCGGGGCGCTGCCCGCGCCCCGGCCGCAGCAGCCGTTGCCGGCGAGCGTGGCGCCGGTGCCCGGGGTCATGATCGACGTGGACATGCCGGGCGAGATGCAGACGCTGTACTACAACCCGCTGGCTGCGCTATGGCACGCTTTCCGGGGGCAGCAGGTGGCGCGCTATCTGCAATTCTTCGACAGGGTGGTGGCGCAGTCGTGCCTTGCGGGCACGCCGCGCTATATCCATCAGTTGCTTGCGTTCCCCAACCCAGGCTGGGATGAGAGCAAGTATGCCGTCGAGGCCTCGCTGCAAGCGGGCCGAAGCTCCGCCATGGGCGACCTCCGCTTGGGGGTGAGCCTGTACGGCGATGCCACCTATGGGCCGCGCTTCACGCAGTGGCTGGCCGAGAGCGGGCCGCGCCCGTATGGCATTACCGAGTTCCACCCACTGCGGCCGCTGGACGGGCCGGCCCTGCAAGAGGTGCTGGCGCGGCATGCGGCACAGGGGGCGCAGTTCCTGTCGTTCTTCATGGAGCCGCGCTGGCAGGGGGCGCTGGTGGAGCGGCCGCACAACCCGTTCTCCTTCGACCCGGAAAATGCGCATTACCACTCTGCGGCGCTGTACCAGGCGGTGGACTGGATACGCCAGCATGGCGCGGCGCCTTGATGGGCTCCATGGGTGCTTCGTTTTATATAGCTACTGGCGCTTTCTCTGTAAGGGTTTGATGGTGAAAATATTCACAAACCCTTGTCAAAAAAGCGCTGGCAGCTATCAAATTTGAATGGACTATTCCCAGGTATCGCGGCGCCCCTGGCGCTGCTGGCGGGCGTCGGCCAGGCCCAGGGCGATCATGCGCAGGCGCTCGCGCCAGGGGCCTGTGGGCAGGCAGCAAAACAGCGCCAGGTAAAGGTGGCGCAGCCGGCTGATGCGCTTCCAGCGCGGCGAGAGTTCCGGGCGGCGCAGCAGCAGGGCGTTGTTGCGAAAGATGTAGTAGTAGCGGAACGGCGCGTGCAGCGGCAGGTTGCGCCAGCGCCCCAGCCACACGCGCCAGCGCTGCTCGCCCAGCGCGTGGATCATGCGCGCGCCGTGCACGCCAAACAGCCGGTAGCCCCGGCTGCGCGCGCGCAGGCACCATTCGGTGTCCACATGGTCGATGAACAGCCCTTCGTCCATGGGGCCGATGGCGTCCAGCGCCGCCATGGGAATGAGCGAGCCCGAGGAAATCAGGAAATCCGCCTCCACCACGGGCCGCGCGGCGCTGGCGCGCCGGTGCACCAGGCGCAGCCAGCCAAAGCGCACGAAGCCTGACCAGTCCTTGCCGTCCTCGGCGCGGTATTCGGGGCCTACGGCGGCCAGGCGCTGGCCCTGGTGCTGCAGCGCCAGGGCGGCGTTGCGCAGGCGGGCCACGGCGCCTGGCTCCGGGCGGCTGTCCTGGTCGAGCAGCAGCACCCAGCGTGCGCCCTGGGCGCGCGCGGCCTGGATGCCGATGTTGTGCGCGG
>Ga0222427_101325_pt1 | contig 11737 bp, 9 predicted proteins | sample 2B20Ametagenome_FD_182890 | JGI IMG/M metagenome (GOLD analysis project Ga0222427, IMG submission 182890) | Enriched microbial communities from leaf-cutter ant dump, University of Wisconsin, Madison, United States - 2B20A (version 2) | ecosystem: Environmental > Terrestrial > Nest > Insects nest >...
AGCGTCGGCCAGTTGAGCGATGATCCCCTCATCAGCCTGCCCGCAGCGGCGCGCTGATCAGCCCGGCAATGCCGGACAGCACGGCGACCAATGCCGCCAGCTACACCACCCGATGGGACACCATCCGCTCAAAGATCTCACGTCGCACGAATTCATCTGCAAACGATGGGCTTACAACCGGATCGACGCATTTCTGGATCCAATCCAGCAAATGTCGGGACTGAACAGGCTTGGGCGGGACGACAGAAGTCTGACGACACCGTAATGGCCATATGCGCCAGCGATCGCTGCATGAACTCTATGGACGGCCGGGTCTTCTGCGGCTTTGGCTTGCCACAAGCAACGCAGAGGGTGTCGCAAGGTTCATCTGTACGATTTCCGCGGAATCTATCCCGAAGATCATGGCGGAAGCCGTTGAAATAATCCGGCAACCTCAGCTTTCTCGTAGTCATCTCTCGCCATCCGACTATCGTCATCTGAGCAGTGCTGCTATGAGAGCCCGGTGCAAGATCAGCCGCGCGCCGATTTGGGTTCGTGACGCTTTCACACATTGTGTTTGTTCAAGCTGCTTCATGGCATTTGAGATCAGAGAAGGCTTCATGGACGCTGCCGCTCCCGAGGCAAGAGATTGGATGCAATTTCCACTTGCGGTCGATCTCGACAGGACGCTGATCAGGACCGATAGCCTTGTCGAGCAGTTCCTGACGGTGTTTTGCCGCCTGCCATGGCGGGCCGCGAAGACGCTTCTCAAGCTTCGGCAAGGAAAAGCGAAATTCAAGGAAGCGGTGATCGAGGCCAGCACATTTGATCCCGATGTGCTGCTCTTCAACGAGGATTTGCTGGAATATCTCCATGCAGAGCGCGAGCGCGGCCGGTCCCTGCATCTCGTTACGGCCGCGGACCAGAGGCTTGCGGATATCGTCGCCGAGCGGGTGGGAATATTCGAAAGCGCCAGCGGCTCGTGCCAGGGTCACAACCTCAAGGGGAAGAACAAGCTCGATCATCTGGAGGAACAGTTTCCCGACGGCTTCTCCTACGCCGGCGACGACGTTTCCGACCTTGTGATCTGGCGCAAGGCGAAGAGCGCTGTTCTCGTCGGGGTCGGCAATGCCACCCGCAAGGCGGTCAAGGCGATGGATTGCGCCGTGGAACTCGATATTCCCCGGCAGAAAGCGGGCCTGCGCGCGTGGGTCAGGCTGCTTCGCATCCATCAGTGGTCGAAGAATATCCTCATCTTCATCCCGCTCATCCTCGGGCAGGCCATATTCGATCCGCGGGCGCTCCTTCCCGTTCTGCTCGGCTTCCTCGCCATGGGGTTGGCCGCGTCCGGCACCTATGCAATCAATGATATTGCCGATATCGCGTCGGACCGGACCCATCGAACCAAGCGCAGACGGCCGATCGCCTCCGGCGCGATCGATGCCGGTCACGCGCTCATGGTTGCTGTGGCTCTGATCTTCAGCGGCGTTGCGCTCATCGGGACGCTGTCGTTGTCCGCGGGAGCATTGCTTCTTCTTTATCTTGCCGGAACTCTTTCCTATTCCTTCAAGTTCAAGCGCGAACCGATGATCGATATCTTCATCCTGGGCAGCCTCTATACGATCCGCATCATGATAGGCGCGGTCTTGGCCGGTATGACCGTGTCCCATTGGCTGCTGATGTTTTCCTTCTTCTTCTTCTTTTCCCTGTCGATGGCCAAGCGCCACGTGGAAATTGTCAATGCCGCTTCTGGGTCGGACAGGGTCCTTCCCATCAAAGGTCGTGGCTATATTACATCGGACGCACCCCTGACACTTTGCACGGGTGTGGGGACAAACCTTGTCGCCATTCTGATCCTCAGCCTCTATGTCGCCCAGGATATCTATCCGCAGAATCTCTATGACAATCCGGAATGGCTGTGGGGGATCGTCGTAATGGTGATGATGTGGTCGTTGCGTATCTGGTTTCTCAGCCATCGCGGCGTACTCGACGACGATCCGGTGTCATTTGCGTTGCGAGACAGGACCAGCCTTATCATGGGCGCAGTCGTCGTCGGCCTTTTTGCCCTGTCGGTCATATGAGCTTGTACCGGACCCGGAACGACTACGCCTCATGGGGGCGCGTTGTTCGCGCGCCGCATCAGGTATGGCGGCCGAATTTTCTCGATGAGCTGGACGCGTTTGCGAAGGCCGATCCAGGCGGTGCGCCATGGCTGCCGGTGGGGCTCCGCCGCTCCTACGGCGATACGCCGCTCAATGCCGGAGGTCGCCTCATCGACATGACCGGGCTCGACCGGCTGATTTCCTTCGACCGGGAGAAAGGTGTCCTGCGCTGCGAGGCGGGAGCGTCCATCGACGATCTGCTGCAGGTGCTCGTGCCGCATGGCTGGTTCCTGCCAACGACGCCAGGCACCCGTTTCGTGACCATGGGCGGCGCTGTCGCCAACGATGTTCACGGCAAGAACCATCACCAGGCCGGCAGCCTGGGGTGTCACGTGCAAAACCTCACATTGGCACGCAGCGACAACGCACCAAGCCGTCTCGCGCCGGGAGACGAGTTGTTTGACGCGACCCTCGGTGGTCTTGGCCTGACGGGTTTGATCATGGAGGTCGAGCTTCAGCTCGCTCCGATCCGCAGTGCCTTTCTCGACGTCGAGCGGATCGCTTTCTCCAATGTTGCAGAGTTCTTCGGATTGGCGGAAGCGAGTGCCACCGATTTCGAGCATACCGTTGCATGGATCGACTGCGCGAATGGCGGCAGGGCGCTTGGACGAGGCATATTCCAGCGCGCCAATTGGCGTGAAGACGGCGAGCTTGTCACGCATGCCCGGTCGGCAGGACCGACCATGTTCCTCGACCTGCCTCGCGGCGTGCTCAACGGCACCACGGTGAGGCTTTTCAATTCGGTCTACAGCAGTCTTCAACAGCGCGGGGACCGTGTGTCGAAGATTCACTACGCGCCGTTCTTCTATCCGCTGGATTCGATCCGCCACTGGAACCGGATGTACGGCAAAGACGGCCTCTATCAATATCAATGCGTCGTGCCGCCGGCCACGGCCAGGGACGCGACGGCGGAGCTCGTCCGGATCATCGCGGCGTCGGGTGCGGCCTCGTTCCTGGCTGTGCTCAAGACTTTCGGCCGGCGGCAGTCCGGCGGCCTTCTTTCCTTTCCGATGCAAGGGGCCACGCTAGCCCTTGACTTTGCCAACAGGGGACAGGAAACCCTCGATCTCATGGCCCGGCTCGATCGCGTCGTGGCCGAAGCCGGCGGGCATCTTTATCCCGCCAAGGACGGGCGCATTTCCGCAGCGATGTTCCAGGCGGGTTATCCGGCCTGGAAGAAGATGCAGGAGTTGAAAGACCCGGCGATCAGTTCCGATTTCTGGAAGAGGGTTTCTCGATCGTGAGTGCAGGCAAGATCGTCATACTCGGAGCTCTTTCGGCGATCGCCGAGGCCACGGCGAGGCTCTATGCTCGTGATGGCGCTGAACTGCTCATTGCCGCACGAAATGGCGAGCGCCTGTCGCGGCTTGCTGCGGATCTTCAGGCGAGGGGCGCGGCGCGCTGTGAGACGCGCGTACTCGATCTCGCCGAGGTGGAGGATCCGTTCGCGGTCTTCGACGAGATGACGGCGGCGCTTGGCGGCGAGGTTGACGCCGTGTTCCTGTTCTACGGAATATTGGGCGACCAGACCACAGCGGAGAAGTCGCTGGCAGACGCGCGCCACGGCATCCGGGTCAATTTCGCAAGCGCCGCCGAATGGTGCCTAGCAGCCGCAAATCAGCTGGAAGCCCAGAATAAGGGCGTGCTCGTGGCGGTCAGTTCCGTTGCAGGCGATCGCGGCAGGCAATCCAACTACATCTACGGCGCGGCCAAGGGCGGGCTCTCGGTTCTGGTGCAAGGCATTGCTCACAGGCTTGCCAAGGGCCGTGCGCGCGCCGTGGCCGTGAAACTCGGCTTCGTCGACACGCCGATGACCGCACATGTCGAGAAAAAGGGGGCGCTGTGGGCGAAGCCAGGGGACGTCGCAGCCCGGTTGGTCGCGATCGCGGCGAAACCTTCAAGTCCCGTTGTCTATGTCCCTGGATTCTGGCGGTTTATTATGGCGGTCGTGCGCACTATTCCGGCGCCGATCTTCCACAAGACCAAGTTGTAAGAGGCTGCCCCGCGTGACCGAACCGCAGCGCATCATCGTCACAGGAGCGGCCGGCCTTGTCGGTCAGAATCTGATTACCCGGCTCAAGAACCGCCCGGGGATCGAGATCGTCGCCATCGACAAGAGCGGCCCCAATATCGCGATCCTGCGGCGACTGAATCCCGAGATCGAGGTGGTCCAGGCCGATCTCGCGCACAGCGGGGGATGGGAACATGCCTTCGACAAGGGCGGAGTGCTCGTTCTCAACCATGCCCAAATCGGCGCACTCACCGAGCAGCCCTTCATCGACAACAATGTCACGGCAACGAAAAACGTCCTGGCTGAGGCCGGGCGCGTCGGTCTTCCCTATATTGTCCATATCTCGTCGTCGGTGGTGAATTCGCTCGCCCGCGACTTCTACACCGAGAGCAAGAAGGCGCAGGAGCAGCTCGTCCTCGAAAGCGGCATTCCCGCGTGCGTGCTCAGGCCGACCCTGATGTTCGGCTGGTTCGACCGCAAGCATCTCGGCTGGCTGGCCCGCTTCATGCAGAGGACGCCGGTTTTTCCGATTCCCGGAAACGGGCGCTATATCCGCCAGCCGCTCTATGTGGGCGACTTCTGCAATGTCATCATGTCCGCCATAGACAAGCCGCGTCCGCACGAGACTCACGACATTTCCGGCCGGGAGAAGGTCTTCTACGTCGATCTCATTCGCGCGGTGAAGAACGCTGTGCGTTCGAGAACGAAGATCCTCTCAATACCGTACAAGGCTTTTGCCGGGTTGCTTTCTCTCTACGCGTTGGTCGACCGCAATCCGCCCTTCACCACCAAACAACTCGAGGCGTTGGTCACGCCCGATGAATTCGTCATCACCGACTGGCCGGGTGTCTTCGGGGTGACGGCCACGCCGCTTTCCGCCGCGCTGGAGGAAACCTTCCGGGATCCCGTCTATTCCAACGTCGTTCTGGAGTTCTGAACCGTGGCGAAGGTAGCGATCATCGGAGCCGGAGCGATGGGTCTTGCCGCAGCCTATCATGCTGTCGGCAAAGGGCATAAAGTCACCGTCTATGAGGGCGACAAGGTTGCCGGCGGCATGGCGGCGCATTTCGACTTCGACGGCCTGTCCATCGAACGCTTCTACCACTTCGTCTGCAAGGCGGATCAGCCGCTCTTCGACCTGATGGCGGAACTCGGCATTACCGATAAAATGGTCTGGCGCGAGACCTCGATGGGCTACTATGTCGACGGCAGGCACTATAGGTGGGGCGACCCGCTCTCGCTGCTCAAGTTCCCGCTTCTTTCGCTTTCCGAGAAGCTGCGTTACGGCGTCCAGATGTTCCTGCAGACGAAGCGCAAGGCCTTCGACGACCTCGAAAACGTCAATGCCAGGGACTGGTTCGTCAAATGGTCCGGCGCCCGGGCCTATGACGTCCTGTGGCGACGGCTTATGGAATTCAAGTTCTTCGAGTACGCCGACAATATTTCGGCCGCCTGGATCAGCACGCGCATCAAGCGTGTCGGCACGTCGCGCAAATCCATGCTCCAAGAAGAACTCGGCGTGATCGACGGCGGCTCGCAGACTCTGATCGACGCATTGGTCGATGCGATCCGGGAGAAGGGCGGGACCATTCGTCTCGACCTGCCCGTCCGCGAGGTCGTGGCTGTCGACGGCAAGGTAACGGGCGTTCGCACCGACGAGGGCACGGAGGCCTGCGACCATGTGATTTCGACGGCACCGACACCTTTCATTTCCGCCCTCGTGCCGGCCTTGCCGCAGGCCTCGAAGGACGCCTACGACGCGATCCGCAATATCGGAGTCGTCTGCGTTCTGCTGAAACTCAGGAAACCCGTTACCGGCCATTTCTGGCTCAACATCAACGATCCGGCCATCGAAATTCCGGGCATCGTGGAATTTTCCAACCTGCGCCGCCTGCCGGACACGGTTGTCTATGTGCCCTATTACATGCCGCAGACGCACCCCAAATTCGACAAGCCGTCGGCGTTTTTCGTCGCCGAGGCGATGAGTTATATGCGCAGGCTCAACCCCGGCATCGGCGAGAGCGACCTGATCGCTTCGCATGTCGGCCGGCTTCGCCACGCGCAACCGGTCTGTGAGCCGGGCTTCCAGGCGAAGATCCCACCCGTGCAAACCCCGATCGAGGGGCTGCAGATCGCCGATACCTGCTATTACTATCCCGAAGACCGCGGCATCTCCGAAAGCGTCCGCTTTGCGAAGATGATGGTCGATTCAATTTCAACCCGATGAGGGCGAAGCATCCATGACCGATCTGTCGAAGATATATCAATCGCGTTTCGCCAATACCGGCTTGGAGAAGCGAAATGCCGTCTGGCAGGTCTTATGCCGCTCCTTCTTCAGCCAATATGTTCGCCCGACCGATACGATCCTGGATCTTGCCTGCGGTTACGGCGAATTCATCAACAACATCGAGGCCGCGAACAAGATAGGCGTCGACCTCAATCCGGACGCTCCGACCCATCTCGCCAGCGACGTGAAATTCCATCTTTCCGCGGCGGACAATCTCTCCGACATCGCGGATTCGACCGTCGATACCGTCTTCACGTCGAACTTTCTCGAGCATCTGCCGGACAAGAAAACCTGCGACCGCGTATTCGCGGAAATTCTGAGGATATTGCGTCCCGGAGGGACGTTCCTGATCCTGGGACCCAATATTCACTATGCCTACAAGGAATACTGGGACTATTACGACCATTATCTGCCGCTCTCCCATCTCTCCCTTGCCGAAGGTCTGGGGATCGCGGGCTTCACGGTGAAGGAAGTTATCCCGCAGTTCCTTCCCTATACGATGAACAACCGCACCCCGACGCATCCGTTTCTGATCTCCCTCTATCTCCGGTTTCCGCCAGCTTGGCGCGTCATGGGAAAGCAGTTTTTCGTCGTTGGAGAAAAGCGGGCTTGAGCCGCCAGTTCCTCATATTCGTGCTGACAAGCGGGATCGCCGCAGTCGCCAACATCGGCAGCCGGATTCTGTTCAGCCGGCTGGTCTCATTCGAATGGGCGGTCGTTCTGGCCTTTCCGATCGGGCTGCTGACGGCTTTCGTGCTCGCGCGCCTGTTTGTTTTTGGCTCCTCGGGAGGACATGTCGGCTCGGAGTTCTACAGGTTCCTGATCGTCAACCTGGTTGCATTGGTTCTCGTGTGGGCAATCAGCGTCGGCCTTGCGCGCGCGCTCTTTCCCATGATCGGCTTCACCTGGCACGCCGAAACCGTCGCCCATACGATCGGCGTCCTGGCGCCGGCGGTCACGAGCTTCCTCGGGCATAAGTATTATTCGTTCAGCAGCGGAAGACTATCGTGACAGGGTCTGGAAACAGACAGATTCTGCTCGCAATCCTCCCGGCGCTCCTGATCATTCTCGGCGTCAAACTTGTGCTTGTTGATCACTACGGCTCAATAACGCCGTTCTGGGATCAATGGTTTGGGGAAGCCGACCGATTGATCCGGCCATATCTGTCGGGGCAACTGACGTTTGGACAACTGCTGGCTCCGCATAACGAACACCGTATATTCTTCACGCGGATTCTGTCTCTTATCGAACTGGAAGCGTTTGGCGTCTGGTGGCCAACGCTCCAAATGGCCGTAAACGCAATCATTCATGTCGCTTCTATCGGATTGCTTCTATGGTTATTGCTGCCACGGCTTGATGCCGTAAGCAGAGTTGCGGTTCTTTTTTCGACAGTTGTCTTGTTCGCAGTGCCGCTAGATTGGGAAAATACGCTCGCAGGATTTCAATCATGTTTTTATCTTATATTCGGATTTTCCTTGATCGCCATCCGGCTCTTCCAGACTGAAGATTCTTTTTCTGCCTTCTGGTTTCTTGCCCTGCTGGCGGCCGTAGCCGCATACTTCAACCTGGCATCAGGCGCCCTGACGCTTATGGCGATAGCTGTCCTGTGCGTCGGACAAATTGGCCTTGGCGCACGCCCTCGCATAGGCCGGGAGATGGTCGCAATTGGCGTCCTGTTGGCGATTGCGATAGTCGAAGTCGTCTATGTGCCTCACATTTCACAAACTGATGTTTTCAAACCAAGGAACGTGTTCGAATTCGCTGGCGCGTTCCTGAAAAATGCAGCGTGGCCGTTTCCTTGGCCGCTTGCGCTGATAGTCAATGCGCCGGTCATTGTGGTTCTGATCCGAGTGATCAGGCAAAGACCGAGTCGCACCGACTATGCCTGGACCTTGCTTGGATTGGTGTTCTGGCTTGGGATGCAATGGCTTTCGCTTGCCTACGGGAGAGCAAGATATCCCGGAAACTCTCGTTACATCGACATTCTTATCCTTGGGCCGGTGCTGAATGTCGCCGCGCTTGCCTGGCTGACACAAAGCGCTCGTCAGGAAAACCGCCGCACGATTAGCCGCGTCGCGCTGCCGGCTTTCATTCTGGCCCTGGTCGCCGCTGTTGCGGTGCTAACACCCGCTTCGTTGCGCGACGCAGCCACGAGAGGCGAGCACTTTAACCGTCAGACCGCCAACCTCGCCGCTTATTTGAAAACCGGCGACATCAGCCACCTCGAAAATAAGCCACGGCTGGACGTGCCTTTTCCGATACCGGAATATCTGGCAAAGGTTGCCTCCGATCCGGATGTAAAATCAATCCTGCATCCTGGGCTGACAGGACAACCTTTGCGTTCCGACCTGCTGTTGCCCGGATGGCTGACGAGGTTGTTTCGTGGTGCTTTCATTTTTCTGATTCAGATAGGACAATTTATTGCGGGCGCCGGACTTGCAGCGGGCTTGATTGGGATGGCCAAGGCTTTCCGGCTTACAGAATCGAACCAATCCACGTCTATCCTTCTCCCATTGACCCAAGTCGTTGATTCAACTGATCAGCCAAGCACCAGTTTCCCTACCTCTTCAACCAGCGATCGCAGAAAATTCCATTTAGAGTTCGTAACTATATCAAGGATAATTCTTTGCCTTATGTTCTGTGCGGCGGCGTCCGCATATTTAGTTACCCTCAGCCCGTCGCTGCCCTCGCTCGGCCTAGACCCTTCATGGGCGCTCGGGATGAATACAGCAATCGATCGTGGCTTCACCATCGGCAAGGATATCGTCTTCACCTATGGACCATTGGCGTATTTAGAAATTCCCTACGTCACTCCTACTAAGTATTATGTTTCAATAATTATAAACACATCAATACTTATTATTACTCTAACTTTATTTTATAAATCTGCCAAATATAATTCATTCTATATAAATATATTGATGATATTATCTATATTGATTGTAGGAATACATACAAATATATATTTTATATATATGTATATTATATTTTTTGTCAGTGTGACATATAGAGACAAGGGTTTGTTTCACACTATTATATATGTATTGTCATTCACGCCACTTTTAATATTTCCAATGATTAAGCAGACTTATATTATTCCGTCTGCATTTTTTTCAATAATTACATGTATATATTTGTTACTTGACAGAAGGCATCTAGATAATATATTATTACTTGGAGTGTTCTCCATATTTATAATTCTATACTTTATCTTTCCGCCGCAAGGCCTTGATGGGGTTCCGTCTTATCTAAGAACGACATTGCCAATTATCTCGGGATATACGGAGGCCATGGCAACGTATGGTCCGCCATGGCATGTTGCTCTGTTTGGTATAGCTGCTGCGTTGATCATTATCTCGGTTGCATGGCCGCTTGCACATCATGGCAATCCTTCCGAAAGGGGGCGCACCATTCTATGGACGGCCGCCGTGGCGGCGTTCCTCTTTTTTCAATTCAAGATTGGTTTTGTTCGTCATGATCGAGAGCACATTCCAAGAGCCGTCGGTGCGCTCCTTCTAGCGGTAACGGTACTGCCACTACAACGAAGCGTCTCGGCTCGAAATTCGGCAGTCCTGCTTTTTTCGATCGTTTTCGCCTGCATCTCGGCTTATCTTATTGGAGGAGCCGAATTCGGATACAATCCCATTGCACGTCTTCAGGCAAACCTCGCGCCCGTTCGGTCCTGGATCGGGAGCGTCGAGGGTTTCCCGCCCACCCAGGCTGTCTTGGAGCGACGCTACGAAGATGCGCTGGCCCGTATCCGCAAGCAGGATCCGCTTCCGAAACTACCGGGAACGACGGACATATATTCGCACAATCAGGCGGCGCTGATCGCATCGGGCAACGTCTGGAATCCGCGCCCTGTCTTCCAAAGCTACGCGGCCTATGAACCATCACTGATCCAGCTCAATCGCGATCATCTTCTCGGCGCGAATGCTCCCGACAACATTCTTTTCGCGCCCGAGCCGATCGATGGGCGTTTGCCGACGCTAGAAGACGGCCTTAGCTGGCCCGTCTTCATGTCTCATTACCGCCTGGTGGACTCTGTCGGCAAATATGCCCAGTTGCGGCGGCGAGCCGTGCCGACAGCCGACATTATGGGTGAACCGCAGCAAGCGGAGCAACACATGCTCGGCGAAGTCTTCTCGCTGCCTAGGCAAAACGCCTCGATCCTGTTTGCAAAGATGGAAATCGAACCGACGCTTTTCGGGCGGGCACTGGAGATCCTTTTCAAGCCGACGCAACTCCACATGACGCTGTGGTTCGCGAACGGGCAGACGCAGACTTATCGTATTGTTTCCACCATGACCAAATCCGGCTTCGTTCTGTCGCCCCTGGCCCGCTCGACGGCTGATTTCGCCGATCTGGTCTCGGGCAATCAAGACGCGCTCGACGGAACCCGCGTTACATCCGCGAAAATCTGGTCCGATGCTCCATGGCTCCCCATATGGAAGCCCGCATTTAAAATCGTCTACACGCCTCTCGATCCCGTGCGCTATCAAGTGCCCGCTTCGTTCTTTTCCCCGCTGACGGCGGCGAGCCAGACTGCGGCAGCGAGCGTCGATAGTTGCTGGGGAAACATTGACGGGATAAACGGACAACAGCCCCGCGGCAAACGGGTCATGACGCCCCATAGATATTTGACGCTCAGCGGATGGTTCATATCTCCCGGCAAGAATACGGGCACCATCACCTCGCAGGTCCTCGTCGAGGTAGCCTATGAGGACGGTGAGACATTTTTCTACGAGGCGCAACGGACGCCCCGGCCCGATGTCGGTAAATATTTCAAGCGCCCAGATCTCAAGGACGTTGGGTTCACGGCGAGGATAGATATACCGGCGGATAAAAAGAACTATACCGTAACCATCGCCGCCAAGGATAAAGACTCCTCGACTTTATGTCGCAACCTCAGCGTTCGCGTGCAGCCTTGAGGTGCCCACGCGCAGAGAAAGTTCCACATCCTCTGCGAATGGCACGGATAGGTAGCCGCTGTCCGGCGCGCGCACGCGCTCCAGATATTCCGGGCAGAGATCCGCGTTGTCGGCTACGATGAGCGCGCCCGATCTGAGGCGGCTTTCCACCAGACTCAGGACTTCGGGGTAGAGCGGCTTCGCTCCGTCGAGCAGCAGCAGATCGATCCTCTCCGGAAGATCGACGCTCAGCGTTTTCAGGGTAAGCGATGTTCTCAGGCCACGGCCCTGAACTCGGGAGTCCGGATGTAGGCCCACGGGAGGAGATCGTCGATCTGGCTGTTGGGGTGGCCGTTGACGATCCTTGTGAGCACCTCGGCGAGGTAGC
>Ga0222427_101330_pt1 | contig 11643 bp, 9 predicted proteins | sample 2B20Ametagenome_FD_182890 | JGI IMG/M metagenome (GOLD analysis project Ga0222427, IMG submission 182890) | Enriched microbial communities from leaf-cutter ant dump, University of Wisconsin, Madison, United States - 2B20A (version 2) | ecosystem: Environmental > Terrestrial > Nest > Insects nest >...
CGTGTTCCGCCTGGGCATGAACGAGGAGGCCTGCGACATCCTGGCCTCGCTGTCGGCCGCCCAGGTGCTCAAGCTGGCTTCGCGCAACACGCTGCTGTGCAGCTTCCGCGTGGACGACGAACTGGTATGGAGCTTGCTGACCAACCACTCGCTGAAGAAGGTCGGCAACGACGCCACCAACACGCTGCACGCCAACATCCTGATGGCCAGCCGCGTGGCCGAAGTGCTCTGAGACCCGTTGCCGCAAGGAGCCCGTCCCATGACCACCGCCGCCCCCGCCGCCCCCGCCGCCAAGAGCGTGCTCAATGAGTCTCGGCAGATCGAGCGCGCCGCCATGCTGATCCGCATGGGCGCCCGCATGCAGGTGCTCGAATCCGAGACCACGCTGTCCTACGAGCGCTTGATCCGCCTGTACAAGGAGATCGCTGGCAAGTCGCCCTCGAAGGGGCAGTTGCCGTTCTCCACCGACTGGTTCCTGACCTGGCAGGAAAACATCCACAGCTCGCTGTTCCTCAACATCTACGAGTACCTGGCCAAGGGCGTGAGCATCGACACGGTGGAGCAGCTCACCAAGGCCTACCGCCTGTACACCGAGCAGATCGAAGCGGCCGGCCTGGAGGCGCTGCTGTCGTTCACCCGCGCCTGGCGCCTGGTCAAGTTCGTCGATGCCAACATGCTCACGCGCACCAAGTGCTCCGAATGCGGCGGCCTGTTCGTGACCGAACCCTACGAGAACGCGCGCCACTACCAGTGCGGGCTGTGCAACCCGCCCGCGCGCGCCGGCAAGAGCAAGAGCGCCGGGGCCCTGCAGCTGCACTGATTCTTTCTCTATAAAAATAGCTGCCAGCGCTTGATGCACAAGCGCTGGCAGCTATTTTTTCAGGAGCATTTTCCTAATTTTCCATAGGGCCAGGCGCCGCCCATTGCGCATGAAACGGGCGCAACCCAGGCCAGCGGACGCCGCGCAAGGGCCGCCCCGCTGCGCTGGCGTCGTCCTCCTGCCCGCCACGCCAGGCGTGGCGAGAGCGGGGGGAAGGCGCAAAGCGCCTCAGGGGGGTGTTACTTCAGCAGTCCGCGCAGCTCGGCAGTCATGGGTACGGCGTAGTCCTGCGCCGCCACCACCAGGTTGCCCTCGGGCCGCACCAGCTTCAGGCTGATGAACACCTGCCGGGGCGAGGCCGCGTAGGTACCCACCACCACGGCCTGCGCCTGGTGCGCCTGGCTGACCTCGCGCAGCTCGCGCGACAGCAGCAGCTCGCCCTGCGCGGGCTGCAGCGCCAGTTGCTCGCGCAGGCGCACCTCGGTCACGGGCACGCCGCGCTGCACCAGGCGGCCGGCGATCTGCTCGGAGCAGATGCGCCCCAGGCGCGAGGATTCGCCCAGCCGGTCCACGTTCACCAGCGTGGCCACGAGCACGCTGGCGCGCGGATCCAGGCGCGCGGACTGCAGCAGCGCATCGGCGGCCTGCTGGTTGGCCTGCAGCAGATCGGCCTGCGGCGCGGCGGCAGCGCCGGCATCGCCGTAGTAGTACGAGGCGCAGCCCGGCGCCACGGCAGCGGCCAGCAGCGCCAGCCAGGCGGCGCGGCGCTTCATCATGGCGTCACCACCTTCCAGGTCTTGCCCGGCGGCGGCGGGGGCGGCAGCACGGGCGGCTCGGGCCGGTAGAGCGCGGCGTCCTCGCGTTCGATGTAGTACATGTCGGCCGACCCGGCCAGGTAGCGGTCCTGGCTCTTCAGCGCGGTGGTGATGAGCACCTCGGTGCGCGTCGGCCCGCCGGCCGCCTCGCCCTGGGTGTGGCGCTGCGCCAGGTCCAGCGCCACGCCGGCGCCCAGGCCGATGGCCGTGGCCACGCCGGGCAGCAGGTAGCGGTCGGAGTAATGCGTCTGCCAGTCGCGCCACACGCCCACGCCGGTGGCCAGCATGGTGAAGGGCAGCGGCCCGGGCAGCCGCACCGGCGTGGCCGAGGGGTGCTGCACCACCTGCGTCTGCACCTCCAGCTCCACCCCGGTGGGCACGGCGGATACGGCCACGCCCCGGTCGAGCAGGCGCACGCGCAGCAGTTTCAGAAAGCCCTGGTTGAAGCTGGAGTCGTCGGGCACGGTGACGTAGATGGGGTGCTCGCCCGCGGGCCAGGCGGCGATCTTCCCGGCGACGCGCGCGGCCACGTCGTCGGCCAGCACGTCCCAATGGTGCACGGCACGCGCCTTCTTCTGGCCGGTGGCGGGATAGTTGTCGGCGCGCGGCACGTCCAGGTTGGCGCAGCCGCCTGCCAGCAGCGCCGCTGCCAGCAACGCGGCGAGGTGTCGGTGTGTCATGCGTGGGTTCCCGGAATGGTCATGGCAGTGCTAGCTTTTGCGCACCGATCCTAGCGCTCCCCGCCCTGCGGCCATCGGCCGAACAGGGACGGTTTTGGCGCCTTCTTCGGCGGCGCGTGCCGCACGGCTCACCCCGTATTGCGCAGCCCCGCGGCAATGCCGTTGATGGAGATGTGAATACCCGTCTGCACGCGCTCATCGGCCTGCCCTGCGCGCCAGCGGCGCACCAGCTCGACCTGCAGGTGGTGCAGCGGGTCGATGTACGGGAAACGGTGGCGGATGGAGCGCGCCAGCGCCGTGTTGGCCGCCAGGCGCTGCTTCTCGCCGGTGATGCGCGTGAGCGCCTCGGCCGTGCGCTGCCACTCGGCCTCGATGGCGGTGAACACCTTCTTGCGCAAGCGCGCGTCGGCCACCAGCTCGCTGTAGCGCGAGGCCAGCGCCAGGTCGCTCTTGGCCAGCACCATGTCCATGTTCGACAGCAGCGTGCTGAAGAACGGCCAGTGCCGCACCATCTTGCGCAGCAGCGCCAGTTGCGCCTTCGGGTCCTTGCCCGGCGCGGCCAGGAACTGCTCCACCGCCGTGCCGAAGCCGTACCAGCCCGGCAGCGTGAGGCGGCACTGGCCCCAGCTGAAGCCCCAGGGAATGGCGCGCAGGTCCTCGATGCGCTGGCTGGCCTTGCGGCTGGCGGGGCGCGAACCGATGTTCAGCTCGGCGATCTCGCGGATCGGCGTGGCGTTGAAGAAGTAGTCGGTGAAGCCCGGCGTTTCATAGACCAGCGCGCGGTAGGCCGCCATGCTGGCCTGTGAGAGCTGGTCCGCCGCCGCCAGGAAGGCGGGCACGGCCGGCTTGGTGGGCTGCAGCAGCGTGGCCTCCAGCGTGGCAGCCACCAGGGTTTCCAGGTTGCGCCGGCCGATCTCGGGGTTGGCGTACTTGGAGGCGATGACCTCGCCCTGCTCCGTCAGCCGGATCTGCCCGCGCACCGTGCCCGGGGGCTGCGCCAGGATGGCCTGGTAGCTCGGGCCGCCGCCGCGCCCCACCGTGCCGCCGCGGCCGTGGAACATGCGCAGGCGGATGCCGTCGAGTTCGTCGAACAGCGCCACCAGCGCGATCTCGGCGCGGTACAGCTCCCAGTTGCTGGTGAAGATGCCGCCGTCCTTGTTGCTGTCGGAATAGCCGAGCATGATGTCCTGCTCGCCGCCCGAGCGCGCCACCAGCGCCGCCACGCCGGGCAGTTGGTAGAAGGCGCGCATGATGGGCGCTGCGTTGCGCAGGTCCTCGATGGTCTCGAACAGCGGCACCACGATCAGCTCGGCGCGCGCCTCGGCGCTGTCGAGCGTGCCGTGCAGCAGGCCCACTTCCTTTTGCAGCAGCAGTACTTCGAGCAGGTCGCTCACGGTTTCGGTGTGGCTGATGATGTAGTGGCGGATGGCCTCGCGCCCGAAGCACGCGCGCAGGCGCCGCGCGGCCTCGAAGATGGCCAGCTCGCCCTGCGCCAGCGCCGAATACTCCGCACCCACCACGCGCAGCGGCCGCGCGTCCTGCAGCAGGCGCAGCAGCAGCGCGCGCTTGGCCTCTTCGCCCAGGCTGGCGTAGGCGCTTTCCACGCGCGCCGTGGCCAGCAGCTCGGCCACCACGGCCTCGTGCTGGTCGGAGCTCTGGCGCAGGTCCACCGTCGCCAGGTGGAAGCCGAACACCTCCACGGCGCGGATCAGCGGCTGCAGGCGCTCGGCCACCAGGGCGGCGCCATGGTGCGCCAGCAGGGAGCGCTCGATCACGCGCAGATCGTCCAGGAACGCCTGGACATCGGGGTACGGGTTCTGCGGCGCCACGGCGTGGCGCGCGGCCTCGCCGCCGGTCAGGCTTTTCAGCGTGGCGGCCAGGCGCGCATACATGCCGGTGAGCGCGCGGCGGTAGGGCTCGTCCTGGCGGTGCGCGTTGGTGTCGGGCGAGCGCTCGGCCAGCGCCAGCATCTCGGGCGCCGCGTCCACCAGGCGCGCCGACAGCGACAGCTCACCGCCCAGCAGGTGCACTTCGGTCAGGTAGTGGCGCAGCGCCACGCTGGCCTGGCGCGACAGGGCCAACTGCAGCGTGTCGGCGGTGACGTTGGGGTTGCCGTCGCGGTCGCCGCCGATCCACTGGCCCATGCGCAGGAAGCTGTGCACGCGCTCGCCGCCCAGGGCCTGCTCCAGCTCGGCGTAGATCTTGGGGATCTCGCCCAGGAAGGTGGCCTCGTAATACGACAGCGCGTTTTCGATCTCGTCGGCCACGGTGAGCTTGGAGTAGCGCAGCAGGCGCGTTTGCCACAGCTGCGTGACGCGCGCGCGCAGCTGCGCCTCGTTGCGCGCCAGCTCGCGCGGCGAAAGCGCGTCGCGCGCGGCGTTGTAGAGCTGGGCACGCTCCTGGATGTCGTCGCGCTCGGCCAGCAGCAGCGCGATGTCGCGCTCGGCCGCCAGGATGCTCTGGCGCTGCACCTCGGTCGGGTGCGCCGTGAGCACGGGCGAGACGTAGCTCTGCGCCAGCGTCTGCGCCACCTGGCCCGGCGCGATGCCGGCCCAGCGCAGGCGCGCCAGCGCCACCTCGATGCTGCCCTCCTGCGTGTTGCCCGCGCGCTCGTGCACGGCGCGGCGGCGGATGTGGTGCCGGTCCTCGGCCAGGTTGGCCAGGTGCGAGAAATAGGTGAAGGCGCGGATCACGCTCACCGTCTGGTCCGCGCTCAGGCCCTTGAGCAGCTTCTTCAGCGCCTTGTCGGCCTCCTGGTCGGCATCGCGGCGGAAGGCTACCGAGAGCTGGCGGATCTGCTCGACCAGGCCGTAGGCGTCCACGCCCTCCTGCTCGCGGATCACGTCGCCCAGGATGCGGCCGAGCAGGCGGATGTCCTGGATCAGCGGCAGGTCTTTGTCGGTCTTGCGCGGCGCGGGCTCCTTGGCGGCGGAGGCGCTATCGCTCTTGCGGGGCTGCGCGGTCATGGGGCGGGGTCTCCTGAGACGGTTTATTGCGGCGCAGCATGCTAGCATCCCCGGTGCCCTTGCGGCCCGGATATGAAAAGCCCCATGAACACCCCCGCCACCCCGTCTCCCGCCCCCCTCGTCATCGCCACGCGCGAAAGCCGCCTCGCCCTGTGGCAGGCCGAGCACGTCAAGGCCCTGCTGGCCGCGCGCGGCCATGCCGTCACGCTGCTGGGCATGACCACGCAGGGCGACCAGATCCTCGACCGCTCGCTGTCCAAGGTCGGCGGCAAGGGCCTGTTCGTGAAGGAGCTGGAAGTGGCCCTGGAGGAAGGCCGCGCCCACATCGCCGTGCACTCGCTGAAAGACGTGCCCATGGATCTGCCCGAAGGCTTCGCCCTGGCCTGCGTGATGGAGCGCGAGGATCCGCGCGACGCCTTCGTCTCGCCGCGCTACGCCAGCCTGTCGGCGCTGCCGCAGGGCGCGGTGGTCGGCACCTCCAGCCTGCGCCGCCAGGTGCTGCTGCAGGCGCTGCGCCCGGATTTGAAGATCGAGCCGCTGCGCGGCAACCTCGACACGCGCCTGCGCAAGCTCGACGAAGGCCAGTACGACGCCATCGTGCTCGCCGCCGCCGGCCTCAAGCGCTTGGGTTTGGGCGAGCGCATCCGCGCCGTCTTCGCGCCGGACGAGATGCTGCCCGCCGCCGGCCAGGGCGCGCTCGGCATCGAGGTGCGCAGCGACCGGCAGGACCTGATCGACGCGCTCGCCCCGCTGGCGCACCAGCCCACCTGGCTCACGGTGGCGGCTGAGCGCGCCGTCAGCCGCGCCATGGGCGGCAGTTGCTCCATGCCACTGGCCGCACACGGCCAATGGCAGGGCGGCACGCTGCACCTGGACGCCGCCTGGGGCGACCCCGAAGGCCGCACCGCCCTGGTGCGTGCCCAGGCCCAGGCCGCCGTCGCCACGCTGGCGCAGGCCGAGGCGCTGGGCGACGCCGTGGCGGCGCAGCTGCGCGCGGGCGGAGCCCAGGGCCTGTAATGCGCCGCGCCCTCGTCACCCGCCCGGCGCAGGACGCCGCGCAGTGGGTGGCCGACCTGCAGGCCCAGGGCATTGCCGCCGAGGCGCTGCCGCTGATCGCCATCACCGCCAGCCCCGCCAACCGGGCGGCGCTGCAGGCGGTGCGCGAACGGTTGCTGCACTACCGCGCCGTGATGTTCGTCAGCGGCAATGCCGTCGAATACTTTTTCGAGCCAAATCAGGCTCCAGCCCTTGCAGGGAAAGCGCTGGCAGCTATTGAAACAAGAGCATGGACACCCGGCCCCGGCACCGCGCGCGCCCTGTTGCAGCGCGGCGTGCCGGCGGATCGCATCGACGGCCCGGCGCCGGACGCCGCGCAGTTCGACTCCGAGGCACTGTGGGCGCGCGTGGCGCCCCAGGTACGCCCGGGCGACCGCGTGCTCGTGGTGCGCGGCGCCAGCGCGGGCGAGCCCCCGGGCCCTGGCCAGGGGCGCGGCTGGCTGGCCGCGCAAATCCATGCCGCGGGCGGCCAGGTGGATTTCGTCGTCGCCTACGAGCGCGGCGCGCCCGCCTTCGATGCGCCGCAGCAGGCGCTGGCGCGCCGCGCCGCGCACGACGGCACGCTGTGGCTTTTCAGCAGCTCCGAAGCCATCGCCCACCTGGCCCAGGCGCTGCCCGGGCAGGACTGGGCGGCGGCGCACGCCCTGGCCACGCACCCGCGCATCGCGCAGGCCGCGCGGGCCGCGGGCTTTGGTTGTGTGAATGAATGCAAACCCGCCCTTGCGGACGTGGCGGCCTTTATAAAATCCTGTCCATGAGCGAACAGCCCACCGCAGCGCACAACGCGCCCGCAGCCGCCCCCGCACAGGGCGGCGGCCACTTCGCGCTGGCCCTGGCCACCATGCTGGCGCTGGCCGGCCTGGCCAGCAGCGCCCTCCTGTGGCAGAAGCTGAACCACATCCAGGAACAGCTCGCGCGCCAAAGCGCCGACACCGGCGCCCACGCCACCGAGGCGCGCACCCTGGCGCGCCAGGCCGAGGAACTGGCGCGCGAGACCGCCGCGCGCCTCACGGTTGCCGAAACGCGCGTGAGCGAAGTGGCGCTGCAGCGCAGCCAGCTTGAGGAGCTGATCCAGAGCCTGTCGCGCTCACGCGACGAAAACCTGGTGGTGGACATCGAGTCGGGCCTGCGCCTAGCCCAGCAGCAGGCCCAGCTCACGGGTAGCCTGGAGCCTCTGGTGGCCGCGCTCAAGAGCGCCAACCAGCGCATCGAGCGCGCCGCGCAGCCGCGCCTGGGGCCAGTGCAGCGCGCCATCGGGCACGACCTCGACCGCATCGCGCGCGCCAGCGTGACCGACACCGCCGGCCTGCTCGGCCGCATGGACGACCTGGTGCGCCAGGTGGACGACCTGCCCACGCTCAACGCCGTGGCCCCGTCCTCGGCCATGCGCCGCGCCGCCGCCACGGCGGGCGCGTCCGCCGCCGCACCCACCGCCCTGCCCTGGTGGCAGGCCCAGTTGCACAAGGGCTGGGAGCTGGTGCGCGACGAAGCGCGCGGCCTGGTGCGCGTCAGCCGCATTGACCAGCCGGAGGCCGTGCTGCTCGCGCCGGACCAGGAATTCTTCCTGCGCGAGAACCTCAAGCTCAAGCTGCTCAACGCCCGCCTGGGCGTGCTCGCGCGCCAGTTCGACTCGGCGCGCACCGACGTCGCGGCCGCCACGGCCGCGCTCAACAAGTACTTTGACCCGGCCTCGCGCCGCACGCAGAACGCCGCCACCATGCTGCAGCAGATGCAAACGCACCTGAAAGCCGCCGAGCTGCCGCGCCTGGACGAAACCTTCGCGGCCCTGACCACGGCCGCGGCGGGACGCTGACCATGCGCGCCGCTCTCTGGCTTCTCGGGCTGTTCGGCGCCGCCGTCGCGGTGGCGCTGTTCGCGGGCAACAACCAAGGCACGGTGACGCTGTTCTGGCCGCCGTACCGCGTGGACTTCTCGCTCAACATGGTGGTGCTGCTGCTCGTGGGCGGCTTCGTCACGCTGCATGCGGCGTTCGCCGGGCTCAACGCCCTGCTGACCCTGCCGCGCCAAGCCGCGCGCTGGCGCCAGCAGCAAAAGGAGCGCGCCATGCACGCGGCCTTGCTGCATGCGCTGGCGCACATGCTCTCGGGCCGCTTCCTGCGCTCACGCAAGGCCGCCCAGACCGCGCTCACCCAGGAAAGCGCGCTGGCCGCCAGCGGCGCCAGCCTTGCGCATGCGCGCCAGTTGCGCGCCCTGGCGCACTTCATTGCCGCCGACAGCTCGCACGCCCTGCAGGACCGCGCCACGCGCGAGGAGCACCTGCGCCAGGCGCTGGAGCAAGCCCCCGCCAACGGCAACCCGCAGGAGCAGAGCATCCGCGAGGGCCTGCAGATGCGCGCCGCGCGCTGGACGCTCGACGACCGCGACAGCGAGGGCGCGCTGGAACGCCTGGCCGCCCTGCCCCAGGGCGCCGCACGCCGCACGCTGGCGCTGCGCATCAAGCTCAAGGCCTCGCGCCTGGCCGGCCACACGCACAGCGCGCTCGACACGGCGCGGCTGCTGGGCAAGCACCACGCCTTCTCCAGCGCCGCCGCGCAGAGCATCGTGCGCGGCCTGGCCGCGGAGCTGATCCAGGGCGCGCACGACCCGGCGCAGTTGCAGCAGGTCTGGATGGGCCTGGAGCCCGCCGAGCGCGCCATGCCGGAGCTGGCCATCGAGGCGGCGCAGCGCCTGGCCGAACTCGGCGGCGACGACACCCAGGTGCGCACCTGGCTGCTGCCGGCCTGGGAACGCATGGTGGAGCTGCCTGGCGCCCTGCCCGCTGCCCAGGCGCTCAAGCTGGTGCACGCGCTGGAGGCGGGGCTGGCGTCGCTCGACGCCACCTGGCTGGCGCGCATCGAAGCGGCCCAGCAAGGCAACCCGCGCGACCCGCGCCTGTCGTACCTGGCCGGCATGGCGTGCCTGAAACGCCAGCTCTGGGGCAAGGCGCAGCAGTTGCTGACGCAGGCCGCCCAGCAGTTGGCCGATGCCAGCCTGCGCGCCAGCGCCTGGCGCCACCTGGCCGAACTGGCCGAGCAGCGCGGCGACGCCGAGGCCGCCGCGCAGGCGTGGAAGCAGGCGGCGCTGCAGCGCCGCTGAACTCCTGATTCAATAGCTGCTCGCGCTTTCCCAGCAAGGGCTGGAGGCTATTTTGGCCTAAAAAACGGACGCGACTACACCATCTTCCCCGGCACCACCCAGGCGTCGAACTGCTGCGCCGTGACGTGGCCCGAGGCGATGGCCGCCTCGCGCAGGCTCAGGTTCTCGCGGTGCGCGCGCTTGGCGATTTCGGCCGCCTTGTCGTAGCCGATGTGCGGGTTCAGCGCCGTCACCAGCATCAGCGAACGCTCGAGCAGTTCCTCGATGCGCTGCCGGTTGGGCTCGATGCCCATGGCGCAGTGGTCGTTGAAGCTGACCATGCCGTCGGCCAGCAGCCGCACGCTTTGCAGGACGTTGTGAATCACCAGCGGCCGGAACACGTTCAACTGGAAATGGCCCGAGGCCCCGCCCACGTTGACGGCCACGTCGTTGCCCAGCACCTGCGCGCACAGCATGGTCAGCGCCTCGCACTGCGTGGGGTTGACCTTGCCGGGCATGATGGACGAGCCTGGCTCGTTCTCGGGAATGGCAATCTCGCCGAGCCCGCAGCGCGGGCCGCTGGCGAGCCAGCGCACGTCGTTGGCAATCTTCATGAGGCTGGCGGCCAGCCCCTTGAGCGCGCCGTGCGCATGCACCAGCGCGTCGCAGCTCGCCAGCGCCTCGAACTTGTTCGGCGCGCTCACCAGGGGCAGTCCGCTCAGGGCCGCCAGTTCCTCGGCCACGGCCTGGGCGTAGCCCGGCGGCGCGTTCAGCCCCGTGCCCACCGCCGTGCCGCCCAGGGCCAGCTCGCACAGGTGCGGCAGCGCGGCGCGCACATGTTCCTCGGCATGCGCCAGTTGCGCCACCCAGGCGGACACTTCCTGCCCCAGCGTCAGCGGCGTGGCGTCCTGCAAATGCGTACGGCCGATCTTCACGATGCCCGCGAACGCCTCGGCCTTGGCCGCCAGTGTGGTGCGCAGCCCCACCAGCGCGGGCAGCAGATGGCGCACCAGCCCTTCCACCGCGGCCACGTGCATGGCGGCGGGGAATACGTCGTTGCTCGACTGGCTGAGGTTCACGTCGTCGTTGGGATGGATCACGCGTCCGTGGCCGCGCGGCCCGCCCAGCATTTCGCTGGCGCGGTTGGCCAGCACCTCGTTCATGTTCATGTGGGTCTGCGTGCCCGAGCCAGTCTGCCAGACCACGAGCGGAAACTCCAGCGCATGGGCGCCCGCCATCACCTCGTCGCAGGCCGCGACGATGGCCGTGGTCTTGGAGGCGCTGAGCAGCCCCAGGGAATGGTTGACATAGGCACAGGCGCGCTTGACCTGGGCCAGCGCCGCGATCAACTCGGGCGCCATGCGCTCGCCGGAGATGGCGAAATGCTGCAACGCGCGCTGGGTCTGCGCCCCCCACAAATGCCGGGCAGGCACGTCGATGGGGCCGAAGCTGTCGCGTTCGGTGCGCGTGGCGGTCGATGCAGTCATGACGGTCATGGCGACTCCTGGGAAGGCAACGGGTGCAGGATAACCTTTTGCCGTCCACGGGCCGGGGGGAATCGCGCGCCGGACGGCCACGGCGTTCATCCCGTCTGCGAATCGTCAAGCTCCCGCGCGCGTCCCGGCGTACCCTGGCAACGTCCCACACGCCGATGCGCAGGCACCCGGGTCCGAGGAGGGCACGACCCGATGGCCCGCCACGGCGCAAGGGCTGTACTCTGTGCCGTGGCTATCGCCGGGTTGCAGTAATTCAATCGTGGAAGCATTGCCTCAACCATAGAACAAGGCAATAATTTTTACAAATTGATAGCAGAGAACTATTATTTTTGCCACTGAAAGGAGTCCCACCATGACCCAACGCCTCACGACCGCCGCTGGCGCCCCCGTCGCCAACAACCAGGATGCGCTCACCGCCGGCCCGCGCGGCCCGATGCTGCTGCAGGACCTGTGGCACCTGGAGAAGCTCGCTCACTTCCACCGCGAGGTGATCCCCGAGCGCCGCATGCACGCCAAGGGCTCCGGCGCCTACGGCACCTTTACCGTCACGGGCGACATCACACCCTACACGCGCGCCAAGGTGTTCTCCGAGGTCGGCAAGCAGACGCCGCTGTTCGTGCGCTTTTCCACCGTGGCCGGCGAGCGCGGCGCGGCCGATGCCGAGCGCGACATCCGCGGCTTTGCCGTGAAGATGTACACCGAGGAAGGCAACTGGGACCTGGTGGGCAACAACAC
>Ga0222427_101334_pt1 | contig 11605 bp, 8 predicted proteins | sample 2B20Ametagenome_FD_182890 | JGI IMG/M metagenome (GOLD analysis project Ga0222427, IMG submission 182890) | Enriched microbial communities from leaf-cutter ant dump, University of Wisconsin, Madison, United States - 2B20A (version 2) | ecosystem: Environmental > Terrestrial > Nest > Insects nest >...
CGCCTGCAGGTTGACGAGGCCATAGCCGGGGCGCTGGTAGCGATTGGCCGCGTCCAGATAGACCCGGCCCATGCCACTGACCTGCACCTGCGCGTGCCAGCCCGCGGGGGCGTCGTAGCGCACGCCTACGTGGGCCTGCACGTCGGGTGCGAAAGGGTTGCGGTGGCCGTCGTAGGTATTGGCACCGTCCTGGAAACGGTCGAAGCGCGTGCGGTTCAGCGCCAGGCCTGATTGCAGTTGCCAGCCCTGGCCCAGCAGCCAGTTCAGCTCCAGCTCCGCGCCCGTCGAATGGCCGGATGCCGCGTTGGTGATGTAGACCATGCCGGGCATGGGCATCTGCTGCACCTGCATGTCGCGCATGTCCATGCGGTAGACGGCAGCCGAATAACGCAGGCGCTGGCCGGCCAGATGGCCCTTGATGCCGAATTCGAGCGAGCGCAGCTTTTCGGGCGCGTAGGCGGCATAGTTGGCGGCGGGCACGAAGACGTTGAAGCCGCCGCCTCTCACGCCCTGCCCGTAGCTGGCATAGACCTGCGCCGTGGGCGCGAACTGCCAGCGCAGCGCGAGCTTGGGCAGCGCGTGCGTGTGGGCCTGCGATGGCGCGCTGCCGCTGCTGCTGGCAAAACGCACCGTGCTGCGCTCCAGCCGCGCGCCGGCCTCGGCCGTCCAGCCGGGTGCCAGCGGCAGCGTCCAGTGCGTGAACAGCGCCGTGCTGTGCCCTTGCATGGCGGCAGGCAGGCGCGTCAACCCCATGGGCAGCTTCTGTTCATTGAGCAGGTCGTGGTCGTCACGGTCGGCGTACAGGCCGGCCAGCCATTGGGCGGCGCCCGCGCGGCCCTCCAGGCGCAGCTCCTGCGACAGCGTGCGCAGGTGGTGGTCGCGGGCGATGTGCAGCATGTCGGCGAGCTGGAAGTCCGTGTCCTGCTGGATGCGGTCGCGCACGCTGTGGTAGGCAGTGATGGAGCGCAGCTTGAGCCCGCTGGCGAAGCCGTGCGCCACGTCCAGCGACAGGCCGTCGCCGAACGAGCGGTTCCAGCTGGGCGTGCCCGACCGCACGGTGGCGCGCGGCGCGCTTGGCGAGCCCCAGAGCGCCGCGCCGTCGTGGAACTCCTGGCGCGTGTAGCGCAGCGTGGCGTCGGTGCCGGCGCCCGGCGTCCAGCGCAGCGCCAGCTTCAGGTTGCGGCGCTCGCGGCCGTCCTCGCGCCGGCCCGTTGCCAGGTTGTCGATGAAGCCATGCTGGCTGCTGGCCTCGCCCGCGATGCTGGCGTACAGCGTGTCGGCCACCAGCGGGCGGCTCAGGTCGAAGCGCAGCGAGCGGCCCGAGCGGCTCGACAGCCCGGCGGACACGGCCGTGCGCGGCTCGTTGCCGGGCTGGCGCGTGTGGATGCTGATGACCCCGGCCTCGGCGTTGCGGCCATACAGCGTGGACTGCGGGCCGCGCAGCACCTCCACGCGGTCGATGTCGAGCAGGCCATCGTCGAAGCCTTGCGCCATGAGCGAGGGCACGCCATCGACCAGCAGCAGCGTCGAGGACGAGAACGAGAAGAACTGCGCCGTGACGCCGCGCATCACCGGCGCATTCACGCCCGCCTGGCCGAAGGGCTGGAACACCAGGCCGGGCGTGCTCTGCTCCAGCTCCTGCAGGCGCGTGACGCCCGCGGCTTCGAGCTGCCCGCCGTCGTGCACCGCCACGCTGGCGGGCACGTTGTCCAGCGGCTGGGCCTGCTTGGTCACCGTGACGGTGACATCGGGCAGCGTGGCCATGGCGTCTTCGACGGCCTGGGCCAGGGGGTGAAGGGCGGCCAGAACACCCAGCGTGAGGGGAAGGCGGTATCGCGTCATCTGCGGCTCTTTCGTGCGGTACGGGGTTGGTTCGCAGCGTAGTTTTGATGAGAATGACTATCATCCAATCTCGTTTGCGATCGGGCCGTTTTCGTATGCGAGCGGCCCGCCCTGCCCCCCCATGCACCCCTCTTCACCTTCCCCGGCCTGGACACGCCTTCCCACGGTGGACGGCGGCACGGCCGAGCGGCTGGAGATCGAGCCGGGCCTGTCCGTCGTGCGCTCGTGCTGCCTGCCGGCGCACGACGCGGCCCAGTCCCACGCCAATCCGCCCGAAGGCGGCACGCTGGTGCTGACCGTGGGCCTGCACGGGCGCTCGCACTACCGCAGCTCGCAGGGCGAGGTGCTGGGCTTCGACGAAGGCTTCACCACCGCCGCCGCGTTCATGGGCAGCGCGGGCGAGCGCCGCTATGCCGCCGGCGAGCGCGTGGCGCAATTGCGCCTGCTGGTGCAGGAACAGGTGCTGGCGCGCTGGCTGGGCGCCGAGGCGTGCGCGCGGCTCATGCCCGCGCGCGGCGTGCGGCCGCTGGCCTCGGCACGCACTCCGGCGGCCAGCCTGGGCCACGCGCTGGCGCTGTACCGCGCCAGCGCCAATGCGCCGGGCCTGGCCTTGCTGGACGGGCGCATCCACGCCCTGAGCCTGCTGGCCGACCAGGTGCGCGCGCTCGGCCTGGCCGCGCACGAGCCGCCGCCCCGCCCGCGCGGCCACGCGCCGCTGGAGCGCGCCCGCGACCTGATGCGCGCGCAGATGGACCGGCCCTTGACGCTGGCCTACCTGAGCGCCGCCGTGGGCATGAGCGAGACGCGCTTCAAGGCGGGCTTTCGCGCCGCCTTCGGCATGCCGCCGGGCCAGATGCTGCTGCAGATGCGCATGGAACGGGCCCGGGCGCTATTGGAGTCGGGCTGCCAGGTGGCCCAGGCCGCGTGGCAGGTGGGCTATGCCCACCCTGGCAATTTCAGCACCGCGTATGCGCGCTACTTCGGCCATGCGCCGAAGCGCCAGGGGCCGCGGCGGTGACTCTTTTTTTCATAGCGCCTTGCGCTTGCCAGGCAAAGGCTGGGGCCCTAAAAAGCCTTGAATACACGGGTCAATGCCCGTGCCCGTCCTCGTGCCCATGGTCATGCGCATGGCCATGCGCCGCGCCGTGGTCGTGGGCGTAGCGGTGCGCCAGGCTGCTCACCGCCATCACCATCGCCATGCCCGCCAGCAGGCACACCACCTGCACCACGGTTTCGCGCGCGCTCAGGCGGCGCTGCAGTTGCGGGATCAGGTCGGCCAGCGCCACGTAGACGAAGCTGCTCGACGCCACGGCCAGGAAGTACGGCAGCCAGTCGTGCAGTTGCCCCACGAGGAAGTAGCCCGTGAGCCCGCCCAGCGCCGTCACGGCGCCGGCCAGCGACACCTTGATGAGCGCCATGCGGCGGCTGGCGCTGCTCTGGCGCAGCACCATCAGGTCGCCCATGTGGTGCGGCACCTCGTGCGCCAGCACCGACAGCGCCGCCACCAGGCCCAGGCGCATGTCGGCCATGAAGGCCGAGGCGATGAGCACGCCGTCGCCAAAGCAGTGCACGCTATCGCCCGTGAGCACGGCCCAGCCGCCCGTGGCGGGGGCATGGTGGTGATCGTGCGCATGGCCATGGCCATGGTCGTGGCCCGCGTGGTCGTGCCCATGCTCGTGCCCGTGGTGCCACAGCTCGGCCTTGTCGAGCAGGAAGAAGAACACCACGCCCACCAGCAGCGTGGCGAACAGGTGGCGCGCTTCCACGGCGCTCTCGAACGCCTCGGGCAGCAGGTGCATGAAGGCCGTGGCCAGCAGCGCCCCGGCCGCCAGGCTCAGCAGTTGCTGCGGGCCGACCTGGCGCTTGGGTTCGGCCAGGCCGGCGCGCATCAGGAACGCGGCCACCCAGACGCTGCCGATGCCGGCAGACAGGGTGGCCAGGAGAATTGCTATCAATATCATTGCTTTTGGCGCCCGTCCCTATTGGGCTAGATGCGGACCTCTTTCAAATAATTCAACCGCATGCCCCGTCAATCATGCCTTGCGAATCCTTGCGGAATTGGATCATCTCCTTGCGGAGATTCTCCAGGGCCGGAGTGGATGGACATGTATCAATGACGGCGAGCGTTTCATCCGCAAGCCGCTTGCCCCAGCGACCGGAAACGCAGATGCCCCCACTGGCCGGGACAGCGTCGAGTGTCTTTTGCAAACGGGCCTGCACTTCTGCGTCCGAACACCCAGCGGGCACAGCCGCTGCCTTAGCAGGCGGCACGCCCGATATTGCCCCAGCTCTTTGTGCCGAACCCGCCCCGGAACCGGATGCGCCCACAGGGGACTGCGCACTCGCGGGCGCTGCCTTGGGCGGAATGCCCTCGGGCAAGGTCAGGGGCAGCGTTTGGCCGCTGGGCGTGGTGATGCTGGCGTTGCGCAGCTCCAGAAAGTCCTCGTCGATCATGCGCAACTCACCGGACACGTTCATGTCTTTGGCATCAGCAAATTGCCGGGCTTGGGCGGGCGGCAGCGGCACCTGCACGGGTGCGCCGCGCCAGTTGCCCATGAACAGCCCCCGGTCTGCGTCGTAATCGACCAGCTTGACCTGCATGGCATGCGGCAGGGTTTGCGCAGCCAGCCGCTCCTGGTACTGCGCCGTTGTCTCGAACTTGTCCTTCTTCAGCGCGGCGAGGAAGGCGGCAACGGGCTGCCCGCTGCCGTCTTCGTGCGCGAAGCGCCACAAGCGGGTGCGGAAGTTGGGATCAACATGGTTCCACTGCTCGATGTAGCCTGACGCGAAATAGCTTTTTTCAGGCAGCTTGCGCAGCAACTCGCCTGTTCGCACATCGAAAAGCTGCGTCGGAATGTTCCCGCCCCATGAACCGACCAGGAGCAAGTGGGGCTGGCCTGGAATGCCCTGAACCAGCGGGTTGTCATCCTTGCCCTGCTTGCGGTACTGCGTTTGCAGCGTCGTGCGGCGCTGCCAGGTGGCGGTATCAACGATATCCAGGCTGCCCGTCTGCTCGTTGAGCAGATAGACCACCGAACTATCGCTGGACGGGATAAGGCGTTCGTTGCCGTTGCTGACGCGCACCCTGGAGCAGTCCGGCAGGCCCAGGCGCACGGGCGGCTGAGACGTGAAGAAGTGGCCGCGCTTGTCTGCAAACGGCCAACCGCCCAGGGCGACGTCTTCTGACAGTTCGCACAACATGCGGCCCTGGGCCACATCCCACAACCGGTATTGGTACGTCGAACCGCCTGCATTCAGCGCGGAAAAGGCATAAGGCCCGTCGCCCAGCCATCTATAAGTTGCCCAGGACCTGAACGAATCGTAGTCCTTGTAACGGTTATCCCCTTGGAATTCACCGACTTTCGCACCATTGACGTAGTAGGTGGCGATGCCGTTCTTATGCGACAGAACCACGTACTGCCCCTGGGCATCCATGCGGGAAATGCAGCCATCGGCCTCGTGCACGGTGACGCTGCCCAACTCGGCCCCCTTCGCGTCGTAATAACTGACGCCCGCGCAAAACTGGCGGTACTCCTTTTCTGTATAGCGCTCGTACTCGATCACATGACCCTTGCCTGTTTTGTGCGGTCGCGCATAGCCGCCCGGGGACAGAACGCGCAGCGAGTTGCCTTGCAGGTCCAGCAGTTCGGCCCCCTTCGAGCCGGTGATGAGCAAGGCGTCGCTCCCGACAAAGGACACCTGACGAGCGATGTGATGGCCACCCGACAGGATTTGGGCGGGAACGCGGGTCGGCACCACCCGATCCTTGCCCGAAGCGGTGTCGCGCAACACGATCTGCCCGCCCGTCGTTTCAAACGCTAGCCATGCGCCGTCAGGCGACAGCGACACGGTGCCGGGCGAGGTGATTTCAAAATCAGGTCGCTCATTGCCGGTCTGTGCCTGGGTCAATGTGCCGCGATGGATCACTATGCGGCCATCGTATGCAGGCGGCGGCACCAGCGCTTGCGCGGCCTGTGCGCGCTGCTCGGCCTGGACGCGCTCTTGCGTGGCGCGCTGCTGGGCCTGCTGGCGCTGCTGCACGGCTTCCTGCTGCTGGCGCTGGGCCGACTCACGCTCAGTGCATGACTGGTATTGCGACGAACAACGGTCGGTGCATTCCGCCGCCTGCTTCAAATCCCTTTCGCCTTGCTGCTGCGCCGCGCTGTTGCCTTTGAGCGCGCCCGCCATTCCCAGGACGAAGCCCGTGGCCATGCTGGGGCAGCGGGCCTCGCAGCTTTCCTTGGCAGAAAAGCAGTCTGCCCATGCGGGCTGCGCTGCCAACAGCGCAATGCCCAAGGCTGGAGTCAAGCGGCCAAGAAGACGATTTTTAAGGGACACTGTAACCTCCTGGTATTGATGCAGCGGGTCAGGCTACGCCGTGCTGTTTGAACCAGGCCAGCGCCCTTTTCCAGCCGTCCTCGGCGGCCTCCTTGCGGAAGCTCGGGCGGTAGTCGGCGTGGAAAGCGTGCGGCGCATCGGGGTAGACCACGAACTCGGACGCCTGGGCGGCGGCCGAGCCCTTGTGCAGGGCTTCTTTCATCTTATCGACCGTGTCAAGGGGGATGCCGCTGTCTTTTTCGCCATACAGGCCCAGCACTGGCGCCTTGAGCGTGGCGGCCACGTCCAGCGGGTGGCGCGGCGCGAGCGCGCTGGCCTCGCCCGCGAGCCGCCCGTACCAGGCCACGCCCGCCTTCACCGGGCCATGGGCCGCGTACAGCCAGGTGATGCGTCCGCCCCAGCAAAAGCCGGTGACGCCCACCCTGGCCAGGTCGCCGCCGTGGGCGCCGGCCCAGCGCACGGTGGCGTCCAGATCGCCCAGCACCTGCGCGTCGGGCACCTTGGCGACCAGCTCGCTCAGCAGGCGCGCCACCTCGGTGTACTGCGCGGGGTCGCCCTGGCGCGCGTACAGCGCCGGGGCGATGGCCAGGTAGCCCGCGTGTGCCAGGCGGCGGCACACATCGGCGATGTATTCGTGCACGCCAAAGATTTCCTGCACCACCAGCACCACGGGCAGGCCGCTGCGGCCCTCGGGCGCGGCGCGGTAGGCGGGCATCTGGAAACCGCCCGCGTCGATCTGCACCATGCCCGCCGCCAGCCCCTGCGCGGGCGTCTGGATGGCGGTCTGCGCCATGACCGGCGCGGCGGCGGCCGCGTAGCCCGCGCCCAGCATCAGGTGCAAGGCAGTGCGGCGGCTGGCGCCCCCGGCGGGCTGGCCGGGCACGAGGGCATCGAGGTCTTGCTTCAGTTCGTCAAACGCCATGGCATTGCTCCTTGAAAAAAGAAAAGAGAGGGATCGGCTTTTACGCCATGCGCTGCGCCTTGCGCCGCCGCAGCCGCCGCACGAGGCCCCAGGCCAGCCCCAGCAGCAGCAAGGCCAGCAGGAACTTGCCCAGCGCCGCGACGATGGCGGCACCCGAGATCAGGCCGACTTGCACAGCGAAGGCAAATCCTTCCGCCAGCAGGACAGCCGTCGCCTGCTTGTCGGCCACGGATTGCTTGTCCTTCAATGCGCCTCTTCCCAGTTGCGCCCAACGCCCACCTCGGCCACCAGCGGCACCTTCAGCGCGGCCACGCCGGCCATGGTGCGCGGCACCTCGCGGCGCAGCCAGTCGACGGCGCTCTCGGGCAGCTCGAACACCAGTTCGTCGTGCACCTGCATGACCATCAGGATCTCGGGCTTCTCGGCGTCCAGGCGCGCCTGCACGGCCACCATGGCGCGCTTGATGAGGTCGGCCGCCGTGCCCTGCATGGGCGCGTTGATGGCGGCGCGCTCGGCGGCGGCGCGGCGCGGGCCGTTGGGCGAGTTGATCTCGGGCAGCACCAGGCGGCGGCCGAACACGGTTTCCACGTAGCCCAGCGACTTGGCGCGGGCCTTGGTTTCCTCCATGTACTGCTGCACGCCGGGGTAGCGCTCGAAGTAGCGCTGGATGTAGTTCTTGGCGGCCTGGTTGTCCAGCCCCAGGTTCTTGGCCAGGCCGAAGCTGCTCATGCCGTAGATGAGGCCGAAGTTGATGACCTTGGCATAGCGGCGCTGCTCGCTGCTGACCTGGTCCACGGGCACGCCGAACACCTCGGCCGCCGTGGCGCGGTGCACGTCCAGGCCGTGCTGGAAAGCGTGCAGCAGCGACTGGTCGCCGCTGATGTGGGCCATGATGCGCAGCTCGATCTGGCTGTAGTCGGCGCTGGCGATGACGCGCCCCGGCGGCGCCACGAAGGCTTCGCGGATGCGCCGCCCCTCGGGCGTGCGCACGGGGATGTTCTGCAGGTTCGGCTCGTTGCTCGACAGGCGCCCGGTCACCGCCACGGCCTGCGCGTAGTGCGTGTGCACGCGCCCGGTGCGCGGCAGCGCCAGGGTGCCGAGCTTGTCGGTGTAGGTGCCCTTGAGCTTGCTGAGGCTGCGGTGCTCCAGCAGCTTGGCGGGCAGCGGGTAGTCCTCGGCAAGCTTTTCCAGCACTTCTTCATCGGTGCTGCGCGCACCGGTGGCGGTTTTCTTCACCACGGGCATGCCGAGCTTGTCGAAGAAGATCTCGCCGAGCTGCTTGGGGCTGGAGAGGTTGAACGGCTGGCCCGCGATCTCGTAGGCCTCGGTCTCCAGCCGCAGGATGCGCTGGCCCAGCTCGTGGCTCTGCTGCGCCAGCAGCGCGGCGTCGATCAGCACGCCGTTGCGCTCCATGCGGAACAGCGTTTCGCTGCTGGCCATCTCCAGTTCGTAGATGGCGCGCAGGCGCTCGTTGGCCTGCAGCAGCGGCCACAGGGCCTGGTGCACTTCCAGCGTCTGGTCGGAGTCCTCGCACGAGTAGGCGGCGGCCTTGTCCACCGGCACCTGGGCGAACGGGATCTGGTGCACGCCCTTGCCGCACAGGTCCTCGTAGTTCAGGCCGGTGCGGCCGATGTGGCGCTCGGCCAGGCTGGCGAGGTTGTGCGGCTTGTGCACTTCGAGCACGTAGCTCTGCAGCATGGTGTCGTGCACGTAACCGTGCACCTCGATGCCGTGGTTGGCGAGCACATGGCGGTCGTACTTGACGTGCTGGCCCAGCTTGGCGTGGCGCGCGTCCTCCAGCCAGGGCTTGAGGCGCGCCAGCACCTCTTCGAGCGGCAACTGCGCCGGGGTGTCCGGCCCTTCGTGACGCAGCGGAATGTAGGCCGCCTCGCCCGGCTGCACGCTGAAGGAGATGCCGACGATCTGCGCGCGCAGGGCGTCGAGCGAGTCGGTCTCGGTGTCCAGCGCCACCAGGTCGGCCTTCAGCAGCCGAGCCAGCCACTGGTCGAAATCGGCCCAGTTCAGGATGGTGTCGTACACCACGCTGCGCTGCTGCGCCGCCTCGGCCACGGGGCTGGCGCTGTGGTCGGCGAACAGGTCGCCGCTCTCGCCGGGCATGGCCACGGCGGGGGTGGGCGCCGGGCTGGCCTGCTGCAGCGCGCGCGCCAGGCCCTTGAAGCCGTATTTTTCATAAAAACCGGCCAAAGCGCCCGTCTGCTGTGCGCTAGCAGCTATCGAATCAAGAGCAGGCAGGCCCGCCACGTGCGCGCTCAGGTCGCAGTCGGTCTTGATGGTGACGAGCTGGCGCCCGGTGGGCAGCCAGTCCAGCGTGGCGCGCAGGTTCTCGCCGGCCACGCCCTTGATCTCGCCCGCGCGGGCCATCAGCGCGTCGAGCGAGCCGTACTCGCCCAGCCACTTGGCAGCGGTCTTGGGGCCGACCTTGGGTACGCCCGGCACGTTGTCCACCGCGTCGCCCACCAGGGCCTGGAAGTCGATCATCCGCTCGGGCGGCACGCCGAACTCGGCCGTCACCCCGGCCACGTCGCGCTTCTTGCCGTTCATGGTGTCGATGATGGTGATGCGCTCGTTCACCAACTGGCTCAGGTCCTTGTCGCCGCTGGAGACCACCACCTGCACGCCCTGCTGCGCGGCCATGCACGCCAGCGTGCCGATCACGTCGTCGGCCTCGACGCCGGGAATCGCCAGCACCGTCCAGCCCAGCAGGCGCACCACCTCGTGGATGGGCTCGATCTGCGCGCGCAGTTCCTCGGGCATGGCCGGGCGGTGCGCCTTGTACTCGGGGTAGAGGGCGTCGCGGAAGGTGGGGCCGCTGGCGTCGAACACGCACACCGCGTAGTCGGCCGCCACGTCCTTCTTCAGCGCCTGCAGCATGTTGACCATGCCGCGGATGGCGCCGGTGGGGCTGCTCGCCGGGTCGCCGGGCACGGCGCGCAGGTCGGGCATGGCGTGGAAGGCGCGGTACAGGTAGCTGGAGCCATCGACCAGCACCAAGGTTTTGTCTTGCGTCATGGGGGCGATTGTCACCGCAAGGAAAAGGCTTGGCGCAACGGCACAATCCGCCGATGCCGAAGGAAACCGCCATGAAAAAACTCCTGCCCCTGCTGCTGGCCAGCGCCTGCACCCTTGCCCTGGCCGAACCGGCCTTCCAGAACGTGCCCGAGGTGCTGCAAAAGCCCCTGCTGGGCAACGGCCTCACGGCCGCGCGCATGCAGCAGGGCGTGCTGCAACTGCAAATGGGCAAGCCCGAGGTGACCGAGTTGGTGTACGCCACCTTCGTCTTCCACAGCATCTGCGCCCCGCAGTGGCGCCAGCCGCAGGCCTTCGCCCAGGCCGGCCTGGCGCGCGTGGAGCTGCTCAACGCCGACGCCAGCCAGGGCTTCGCCTTCGACGCGCGCGGCGACGTGTGTGCGCGCATGGGCCAGATGGGGCAGAACTACCGCGGCCTGATCACCCAGCACACCAGCGCCTGCACGGCCCAGGGCTGCCCGCCGCAGCGCTGAGCGCTGGGACGGCGCACCCGCCTACAATCGCGCCATGCGCGCCGTTTCCACCACCCTCACGCTGCTGGCCTGCTTGGCCAGCGCCTCCGTCCTTGCCCAGAATATGGGCCAAAACAGCCCTGAAGGCGCGCCAGACAAGCGCCAGAAGCTACAAAGAGATGAGCAAAAAGACTCCCGCCTGAACCAGCGTGCCGAGCGCATCCAGGTCGAGGACGAAGGCAGCCGCGTGGACGAGCTGCGCGTGGGCGGCCAGACCCAGACCATCACCGTGCAGCCCAAGACCGGCGAGCTGCCGGCCTACGAGGTGCAGCCCGGCACCCAGAGCCCGCACACCCGCAGCCGCAGCGACAGCACCGACACCAACGGCCCGCGCGTGTGGAACGTGCTCAAGTTCTGACGCGCGCGCCCACTCTTTTTCCTCACATTCCCCGACCGAATTTCCGGATTGCAGGCGCCATGGCGCGCCTGTTCGCACCATGGCTGTTTTCACCGAAGTTTCCGAAGACGCAGCGCAGGCGCTGCTGCAACGCCTGTCCCTGGGCCGGCTCACGGGCCTGCGCGGCATCGAGGGCGGCATCGAGAACACCAACTACTTCCTCAGCACCGACCAGGGCGAATGGGTGCTGACCCTGTTCGAGCGCCTGAGCGCCGAGCAGTTGCCCTTCTACCTGCACCTGATGAAGCACCTAGCGCACAAGGGCATCCCCGTGCCGGACCCGCAGGCCGACCGGGAGAGCGGCGACATCCTGCACCAGGTGTGCGGCAAGCCTGCCGCCATCGTGCAGAAACTTGCCGGCAAGAGCCAGCTGGGCCCGGCCGCCGTGCACTGCGCGGCCGTGGGCGCCATGCTGGCGCGCATGCACCTGGCCGGACGCGACTACGAACGCAGCCAGCCCAACCTGCGCGGCCTGCCGTGGTGGAACGAGACCGTGCCCGTGGTGCTGCCCTACCTGCAGGAGGCGCAGAGCGCTCTGCTGCGCGC
>Ga0222427_101338_pt1 | contig 11551 bp, 11 predicted proteins | sample 2B20Ametagenome_FD_182890 | JGI IMG/M metagenome (GOLD analysis project Ga0222427, IMG submission 182890) | Enriched microbial communities from leaf-cutter ant dump, University of Wisconsin, Madison, United States - 2B20A (version 2) | ecosystem: Environmental > Terrestrial > Nest > Insects nest...
GAGGAAAGGCGATTTCGTCTAGACGATCTCTGCCCGTCGGCCGCCATTGACCGACGGCCCCGGCCACGCGCCGGGACGGGCCTGTAGCTCAATGGTCAGAGCCGGCGGCTCATAACCGCTTGGTTGGGGGTTCGAGTCCCTCCGGGCCCACCATTTTGCCTAAAAACGCTTAGAAGACAGTCGCTTAGACGACGGGCTTTCCTTGGGGAGACATCCAAGGGGAACATTGGTTTGTTCAATCCGGCCTATCTCGTGAAGTCGCGATTCGGTGTTTTCTATCTGCGTTGGCCTCTACCGAAGCAGCTGCACCCACAGAAAAAGGCATGCACACTTAAGATTTCGCTCCAGACGCGCGATCCACGAAAGGCATTGCGCTTGTCCCGTTCCCTGAGCCAGATAGGCGAACGATTGAATGAGTATGGAATTGCATACGGGATGCGGTACGAGGAACTGAGAAGCGTATTAACTGAGCATTTTCGCCAGTTGTTGAACGAAGCTAAGACCGAGATGAACGATACGGGACCTCTGAGCGAGCTGGACAGGCAGACTTACGAGACCAGCAAGCATGTCGCCAAACAGGCGAAGAAAACAGATACTCCGCTCTCTCTCGTTAAATCTGACGACGAACTTCTGGCCCGCTTCATCGAGAAGTACGACCTCGACATACAGAAAGACAGTTCGGAATACGGTTGGCTAGGCCGGGAAATGAAGCTGTCCTTCCATGATTTTGCGAAGGCTGTCCTTGCCTACAATAAGTCGTTGCAGCGCTATGATTTCGATGCCGATCCAGCCTCATTTGCTGGTGACATAATCCAGCCCGCTAAGGCTGTCGGTATGACCGTTGCTGAGATTGCGGCTGCCTATAGTAAGGAACGACAGCGCGGTAACGCATGGGGCGAAAAGACCATCATTGAGAAGGCGGACCATATCAAGTTGCTAGAGGAAATCCTTGGCGGCGATACAGACGTACGCACGCTTACAGCGATGGCGGCTAGGCAGGTAAAGGACACGCTGCTCGCCTATCCGCGCAACCGATCCAAGAACCCACTGACGAGAGGCAGGCTACTGGCCGATATTCTCAATCTTCCTGGCGTCGAGGTCATACAGGTTGCAACCATCAATAAGTACCTGCAAACCTACCACGAGCTATTCGAGTGGGCGAAGCAGAACCATCATACAGAGGAGAACTTTTTCTCCGGTCTTGCCGTCAAGCAAACCAAGAAGAACAAGAACATTGATCGGGATGCTTATACGGACGATCAAATCCACCTGATATTGCGAACGGTCCTGCACAACGACAATGGACTGGTTACAAAACCCTACCAGAAGTGGGCGACGCTTATCGGCATATATACGGGTGCCCGACTTGGTGAGATCGCGCAGCTCCATCTCAAGGATATTCATCAAGAGGACGGCATATGGGTCTTCGATATGAATGAAGAAGGCGACCGTAAGAGCTTGAAGACGGCTGCTGCCCATCGTCGCGTGCCGATACACAGCAAGCTTATCGGGGTCGGACTCCTCGACTATGTGCAGGCTATGAAGGACCGGAAGGCGACTAAGCTGTTCCCCGATTTTAGCTACGACCCGAAGAACGGATGGGGCCGGCAGCAGAGCCGCTGGTTCAACGACAGGCTTCTTGTGCAATTGGGGCTGAAGTCGAAGACGCGCGTCTTCCACAGCTTGCGGCATACGGTTAATACCCGTCTTTTGCAGGCAGGTGTTGATGGTCCATTGGTCAAGTCAATCCTCGGTCACGAGCAGGATGGCATGACGTACGGGCAATATTTCAAGGAAGGCTTCACGTTGCAGCAGCGCAACGAGGCAATGCAGAAGCTCAATTACAGCGTTCCCGGTGCAGAAATTTGACGCAATCATCTAGGACTGGCAGTGATTCCTAAATACGAGAAGCAGACCTCGGAGCCGTACGTGCGGCTTCGAGGTGAGAAGCCCCTTGTGACTAGGACTGTGTGCCAATGAATTGGCACCACTCTTTGCCCTATGATCGGGGAGCCTGCGGCGTATGCAACAGGTTCGTCGAGCTAAGGCGGCGTCTTGCGGTTCAAGCCTTATAAGCAGCTTGTAGCTCAGGTGAAGCCGTGCTGCCTCTTGAACCTCTCCAACTCATCGTCTAGCTCCTCTTCTCGTGTCTGTTCCGGTGTCTTGTAGACCTGCGATGGTGGTGCATCCTTTGGCACGAGCCGAATGAACGTCCCGTTGATGAGGATCTCAGGCACAAAGCCTGCCTGCGCCGCACCAACGCACAACGCTTTAATCTGACGCTGTGAAAGCGCCATGACTTTATTTGCCATATTGATCTCCCGTTCCCGATAATGAAGCGTGCTCCACGCCAGTATTAGAATGAAACCTTATGTGCGTCCCGCCAATCAACATGAAGCACAATTTATTAAAATACTTTGACCGCATGATGAATGAATGTTTCTCCATCCTCGTCAACCGAAAAACCTCGCGACCTTCATACCATTGATCAAGGTGTACCCAGTGCAATCAGTTGGATGCCAGATATAGATACAGACACGAGGTATAGAAATTTGTGAGCGATATTGGTGCGAGCTTCCGTTGCCGCGGGATGCGCAGGTTGCGGCCCAGCTCTGGGCGAGGCAATTCAGAACTTGACTGTTACCCAGCCGTTCGCTGCAACCGGTTAATCAGAGCATGGACATCTAGTTCAATGATGTCGGCTAATGCCAAAAGCTCCAGCAAATCGACCCGCCGTTCACCGCTTTCGATATTGGCGATGAACGGTTGGTGGCGTCCCAACGCCTTGGCTACTTGCGCTTGAGACAAGCCTTTGGCACGGCGCTGCTCTGCAATCGCCGCTACCAGCACTTCCTGCCTCTTTGAGTGCAGCGTTTTCGCCATGCTCGGTTGACTGTCCCTTCAACCGTGCGGTAATCCGATTTTCAGATTATCCAAAAATCAGATATTTGAGCGAAATTGGGTGTAGGGGCATCTGCATGGAAATCGTCATACTGGGGCTGCTGGCGTTTGTTGGCTACAAGTTCCTTCGCACCACTACAAGCGCGGGCCGAGAGGCCGTGCGAGCATATGTGTATCTCGAAGCTCTGAATAAGGGAGTTGATCCCCATGAGGCAGAAACCATAGCTGATGCGATGGTCAGTGATCCGAGTTCTGACGTAACAAAACGAGCAACCGATGTCGCCCGACGTGGCTACCAGCGGTTCCATGGCGGAAAGCAGCTCGCGGTCATTGGCTATGCTTACCGGCACGGCCTCCGCTCTAATATGCCATTTTGGTATACGGCCTTTGCTCGTGCTGTACCGCCAACCGCGCAAGTCGAAACTAGTTACGGAATGCTCAGGCAGGAGCAGGTACTGCCGGAGAACGTACACGTGTTCGAAACGATGATGTCGGGCGAAGGTTACAAGCCCTTTTGCGAAGCCTTTTGCAATGAGGTCAACCGGCTTGCCGGTGAACAACGCCTAGAACTGAACGAAGGCGGCACCTTGGACGGCGGCGACCTCTATCGGCTTTACCAGCAAGGTGAGGATGCGTGGGTGGCTGCGGCGATGTACTGCCATGAACACGGCATCAACAGGCAGGTTTTCACAACCTACGAAAGCTACCGCACTGCCTTCGCCAGTGAGTTGCTAAGGTTAGCCGGCGATCCCGCCGACTTAGGCGACATACTTTCCAAGGTAGACAATACGAGGCTGCATACGAACTTCAACGATGGCACCCATCCCCGCCTTGCCGCTGTCGGCTTTTATGAATTTGTCAGCCAGCCGCAACGCACGTGAAGATCGGTATAGCATTCGGTATGATCGCCATTGCGACCTGCCATATCTTGGGCATTGCCAGCGTTGTGGATCGAGCCAAAGCGGCAACGGCAATCTATGAACGATGCGGAACCGGGCTGCGGACCAACTGCATCGTGGACGGTGACACGCTTTGGAGCAACGGCGTCAAAATCCGCATTGCCGACATCGATACCCCGGAAATCAGCCAACCCCGTTGTACAGACGAAAAGGCGCTAGGCGAACTGGCGACGGAACGGCTCATGGAACTGGTCAATGCGGGCCCCTTCGATCTGTTGGCGTGGCATGGTCGGGACGAGGACAGGTACGGCCGGAAGCTTCGTGTGCTTGTGCGGGATGGCCGGTCCCTTGGCGACATGCTCGTGTCGGAGGGCTTGGCTCGGACATGGACCGGGAAAAGAGAACCATGGTGCTGACAGGGGTCACGTTCAGGAACAGCTATTCGGGGGGTATCTATAGCCGCGGTGATCCAGAGGCATGTACGAAAACGTAATGATATCACAGACTTGATGATATTTTAGACGTATCGAAAATTTCCATATTTGACCGTGGGCGAGCTTTACGGCTTGTCGGCACCCTACTTGCCGCCCAAGGTTCCGTTTGCGCGCTGACGGGCCTCTGCGCCCAAATGAGGCACTATTCGCGAGAAATCACTCACCGCAAAGGTGAGATACGGCAATTCAATGCGTAGTCATCCCGGAATTGTGCCTTTCGACGATGCTATTTGACCAGTATGACGTAATTGTGCTTGTCTCCGTATCGTAACTACCGTCATCTTGTTGGCTCCTACATGGTTGTACAGGCCATCTTGGGATTTCCACTATAGAATGCGAAGTTTCAATCCGGTACATTTGATCTGACAGAGAATCCGACATGCTTAGCTGTAGTTCTCATCAGGTTGTGAGCCGGATCAATGGTCCGGCTAGATGAGCCAGCATGTCCTGTATGGAAACTATGAGGGTAGGCTATGCAAAAAAAACGGATAGATACCACTGTTTATGTTACCGAATGTAAGCACCGCATAGAGCATTGCTTATTACAATATATTATAAATGGTAACTATATGGGTTATATAGCTATTGATATATAAATTTATCATATAACTTTATCATAAACTGCTTCTATAATTGATTTCTATACTGGTACATAACCCATCTACGATGGCACAGATACATCATTAGAGAATTCTAATAATAAAGCATGATGGATAATAGCCTGCGGCGCTTTTTATTCCTAAAAGGGTCCGGAATTCTAACATACTGTATTTAAAAATTAAATTACTGTTGTCCGGCTCATGCAATCTGGATAAACGAGACAAGCAGCAGCCCTTCAAACAGTCCGGGCAGTCCGGCCCACTGCTTATCGGGACATCATAAACCCCATTTCGCTAATGCAGTTTCGGATGCTGCCGGATTGTCCTTGATCCTGAGTACCGTCTGCCGCGTCAGTCCGGTTGCCTTGGAAATCTCGGAAGCACCATTGCCGATTGCCAGCATGTCCACCACCTGCCGGAACGTCTTCCGGTCGTAGCTCGGCTTCTTTCCCCGGTATTTATCGGTATCGCCTTTCTTTGCCTCTATTCCGGCCCGCTGAGCGGCTTTCGTGGCTTCGGCTTGGGCCTGAGCGGTCGCAGCCATAAACGCAATCAGCGCATCCCTGACGGCCTGCTGTATCGGGTCTGCCGTTGCCCCATCAAACGTCATGCCGTTGATCACGGTTTTGATGACGACACCTTGCCGCATGAAGTGCCGGATGGCGCCCGTCACGTCCTCGTAGTTGCGGCCAAGCCTATCGACCCAGCGAACCACAAGCGTATCCCCATGCCTGAGCTTGTCGAATAGCCTTCTGCCTTCCTGCCTGTCCGCAAGCTTCGTACTGACGCCGGACACGCCATGGTCGGCAACCACCTCATCAATGACAAAGCCTGCCTGTTCGGCCTGCGTTCTCTGGTGGTCAAGCGTTTGGTCGATGGTCGATACGCGGGCATACAGGACCGTCTTGGACATGGCCGAATTCCTATCCGTTAGGGTTATGTCCATTTTAATGCCCGTCCATAACTCAAAGTCAACCCTTATGGACACCCTTTTATACGCACTTTTAGATGTTCATTGGGGTATACCCCTGCGGACAGAACCCCATACCCCGCCTTATGTTATTTCGGTCATGACGAAGGCTGACGAAGAAAGACCATACGCATTGCCGGGAAACAAATCGGATGCCACGGGCCAGCAGTACCCCCTGGGGGGGCATGGCTGCACGAAGGGACTTAAATACCCTCTCGCAAAATTTTATGTTTTCCCTCAGGCCCCGTATGACCATCTGCGGTCTTTGACAAGAGAAGTCTATAATATAATCTATCATAAATAAGTATATTCAGATATATTCAAATAAAATATCGGAACTAATTTAAATATTTCTAATATTTATGGCGCATGGGCCTTTGAAATTAAAGGCCATCTCATATGTTACCTCGCTTCCGCGCCTCAAATTCTCCCATTCTTGTTGCTCGGAATTTGTTTCATGAGAGAATATATTTCTTCCATACTCCTTGTTCTGGACAAAGACATATCCCGCCTCAAGGGTGACTATCTCGCCACGAAATCTTTTCGGGTTGCCATTGGTGTCTGTGAGGATTGCCCGAGGTTGCAATTTCATTGAAGACGCATGCCTAACAGATGACAATGTTTCAAATATTTTATCTGCCTCTTGGAATTCAAGTTCTATAAACAATTGACGCCCGTACCAGAGCTGCGCCATGTAGTTAGTGTCGCCATTTGAAAATGCCGACCTAAAATGTTGCTTGCTATTCTTTCTGTCCAATTCATTCTCGGAGTTTGCATTCATTATGCCTAAGCGAAAATGTGCTTGCTTTGCGGTAGGAATTTCATGAGTCGTCTTAAGTAATACATCTTTTGCCTCAGTTGGAGAGCCCGCTTCCTCATAAGAAGAAGCTAGTCGCAATCCAAGCCATTCTTGTCGAGGATTTGCTGCGAAGGCCTTCTTGAGAGCGACCAGAGCCTTAGGATACTGGCTTATAGCCCCACGATAACTTGCTTCTGAGGAAAGGATGTATTCGTCATCTGGAAAACTTTGATGAGCTTTTACAAACTCTGCTTCGATCTCCCTCATACGATCTACAAGGACACGCTCTGCCGGAGGCTCAAGCTTCTCTCCCTCTGTTGGGAGCATTTCCTTCAATCCGTCTATAAGCACAAGTAGCTTCATATTTACCGCGTAGGCATGGGCCTTACCGGGCGCATCGTCGATCTTAAGACGAGAAAGGGCGCGTTGACGTAATTCTTTCCGCAGCAGGTCGTTCGGCTCATCCATCGCCCTCTTTCTGTACAAGTTGGCAAGGCTATGCTGGATAGTGGGATCAACGTATGTGGCGGCCTTTTCCGCCCGTACTAGCAGTTCTTCTGCACGGTCGAGGCTTCCGCCTCGGTGGTTCATCTCAAAGTTGCCTTCTTGATGCAGCAGATAGCTGTCTTCACCTCCAATTTCGGCTGCCAATTTAAACAGCGCGCGGCCCATGTCCACAGAACGGAACGCGTCAGCAATGGCGCGCCCACGTGTTAGGTTGCCAAACGCCTCTTTGTCGATCCCAAAATTGATATTCAGGCCCCGCAACAATCTAAGGATTTGGTTAAGCTTTTCTTCATCCGTTTTAAGTGCTTCCATGAAGACAATCTCAGACACGTGCTGATGGCGTGCACGATAGACCATGTCCTTGATAAATCGATCGTAGGTGGCTGAAACAATGTTTTCCAAAGGCAGAAACAGCGAGTTCTCAAAGTCTTCGAAACGAACGCCGGAAACCCGAGAAATTACACCCGCCCTCACACCAACGCCAAATCGATGCAGCGTGCAGATATCGAGGTAGAGGTTGCGTGCCTCGGGCGGAGTGATACGCGCATACTCGTCGGCGATGATATCTTCAAATGGCCGCCCCTGCGTGGCTTCATGCAGGGCAACAAGTAGCTGTCTTTGGGCTCTTTCTTTCAGTGCAACGAAGCGTTCTTCTGGCTTCCGCTCTGCGAGAAGTCCTAATGAGCTGTGTTTCTCTAGTCTTGTCAGTAGGTCGGATATTTCATCGTCGCTTAGATAGCGAACGGCGTGGGCCGTCGTCACGAATTCCTCAAGAATCTCGCAGCGAGTGTTCCACTCATTGTCCCTTTCAGCAGTAATTACCGTCGCTTTAACGCGAGCTGCTGTGAGGCTCTTGATAAATCTTGCGATTTCCCCTGCTCGTAGTGCCGCGCGATCAACGCATATGAAAATACGTTTGCCCGTAAGAACATATAGCTCACTAACCCGGTCGGCTACCATTGCGCCGTTCTCTTGAACGTATAGAACAAGCGCGCCGAAAGAGGTCGCGGCATCCCATGCAATGCGCTTGAGGACAGTCGTCTTCCCGTTGCCTGCCGCGCCTTTGAGTACAAAGAGCTCCACATCCTTGCGCGTAGTGGTTTCTTCAGATAGTACGGTGTCCACCAGTACGGTATCTACGACGCGTCGTTTTGCATCGAGGCCAGCAGCGATGCCGCCAAAGCCCACATCGTAGCCTTTGTAGAATTGGGTTGGATTTGCTGCGTCGACAGGAAGATCGCGTCGAACGTGTATAACGTCTTTCTCTACGTAGTTAGCCAAGGGCTCACTGATCGTACGAGTATTCGTTGTTAGAAATCTGGATATTGTAGATGTGCCGGGTGGGGCGAAAAGCCCGACAGCGCGATTGAGCTTCGGAATTTGGCGATCTAGTTCTTCTAAGAATTCTTGAAATGTCAATGAGATAGCAGTTATTCGCTGGCGCGCGAAACTCCGGATTTCTATATCGTCAAAATGCGGGCTAACAGTATAGTAAGTCGGGCGGCGGATGTCGTCATTCATTAAGTCAAATAGAACCGTACGAATATTTGGATCATCAAGCGAGTATCCACAAAAAATAATCGGCGTTTCGTAGGCGCTGCCGCGAAGAGTATCAAATAGACGCTGCCGGTTCTTCGTGTAAGTTACATACTGATCAGTTGTTAATATTAGTGGTATCTCTGCATCACTAATGAAATCGAGACATCCGTGAAGTTTAATGTATCTCAAAGGATGAGATGCTTTTTTACTTTCTTTCTCTATCTCTTGACTGTCTTTTAAAAATTTAACTGGAGTCTGAAGCGCGGACTTGTTGTCTCTGTATGCTCTATCGATAATAAGGTCGTAGTTGGTTGTTGCAATGGAGTGCCAATTGAACTCAGGAATTAGTTTATGGAATGGCGCAGGTGAAAAATCGATAAACACCTCACGAATATAGGTTTGTAGCGCGTTTAGACCCACCTCTGTCACGCAGTACTGCGCTACAGACGCGAGCGTTCTATCCTTCAGCCTGCCGCTCAGAAATTTGTCGCAAAGCAAATCTCGGAGCTGATTTCCATTGGGTGGATTGATGCCCTTAGGATGCACTGCTCCGCGTGAAGCGCCTGCGCCAAGAAATAGCATCGCGTCACCCTCTCGGACTGCATCAATCAAGCCCGACGGAAGCTGCCCATAAGCCATAGTCCCCCTCCAATGCACCCATACTCATATCAAATCGCGCACTATGAAATTAGTCAACAACTTGCAGCTTTATCGCCAGTTTCTTGGGTGTTTCCGTTGAATGCGCCTAGCCATTTTAGCAGCAATGAACACGTGTGCCTCTTGAAGCTTTACCGAACTGTGTGATGCAGAGACGCAAAAGGGAGGCATCGTGTCTCCCCCGCCGCTGACCGAGCCCAATAAAATCAGGGCCTTAGGCGGATAGCGGACGCTCTCTCATCATCATCCAAGTGAACGGCATTGGTGCGGGAATTTGGGTACGCCAAACCGGCCGCACCCATGGGGAAACGGCTGTACTAGGGAACTTAAATCCCTTTCGTATGAATTTCTGGTTTTCCACGAGTGCGAATGTCGCCATGTACGCATTGAAAGCGTACTGATTGACATAAAGCCGCAATTCTCATACTCTTGAAGTAGTATGAATGGAGGCTTCTATGCCAAGAGCAGCAATCGAAGATAACGAGCGCATGAGCCTGCGTATTGCAGCGACAGCGAAGGCCAAGCTGCTGCGGGCAGCCGCGTTGCGCAATACCGACCTAACCAATTTCGTGACGCGATCCGCGCTACGAGAAGCGGAGGCGGTGATTGCCGAAGCCGAAGTCGTCAAGGTATCGGAACGAGACTACCTGCGCATCCTCAATCTATTGGAAAACCCACCCAAGCCGAATGCCAAGCTGCGTGCTGCTGTCGCAGCGCTGCCGGATACTCTATGAGCATTCCGCAATGGCACGAGGAACCGATCAAAAAATCTCATGATCGAGCTTCCTTTGACTGTGGCGATACGCAGATGAACGAGTTTCTGCAACGCTTTGCACGACAGAGCCATGAGCAGAATGCAGCCAAGACCTTCTGTGCAGTCGATAGTGCAATACCAAACCGCATCCTTGGTTTTTACACTATAGCACCCTCGTCCGTGGCGCATGAGACCGTACCCGCATCAATGACGAGGGGACTGGCACGCCATGACGTACCGGGCTTCAAGCTTGCCCGTCTGGCAACAGACCGCTCCATGGCGGGGCAGGGATTGGGAGGACAACTCCTTGCCGCAGCAGCCTTGCGTTGCCTGCGGCTCGCCGGTGAAGGCGGTGGTATTCTCCTGATTATCGACGCAAAGAGCGAACGCGCCGCCAACTGGTACGCTTCTTTCGGAGCCGAACCGCTACAAGAAAAGCCGCTGACCCTCGTCATGCCACTTGCAACCTTTGCCCCTGATCTGCGCGCGAAAGGCCTGCTGTAAAGGGAGGCGCGATTTGCACTCCTCAACGGTTGCGCGTGCCTGTTGCATGCTTCGCCGTCCTGTGCAATGCAGAGACACAAAAGGGGGACATTGTGTCCCCCTAGCCATCCCTGAACGCCCGGTTTCTAAGGGGTTTGAGCGATGGTGGGCGCTCCCTCCGGGCCCACCATTTCCCTTCTTCCTCCATTCACTCCGCCCCGCCGCCTGCGCGGGCGTGCTTGAAGTTTTCGCGGTAGCGGGTCGGGGGGAGGCCCTTGGCGGCTCGGAACTGGCGGGCGAGGTGGGCGGGGTCGGAAAAGCCGCTTTCGGCGGCGATGTGGCTCATCGGAAGGTCGGTCTGGACGAGGAGCTGGCAGGCCTTGCCTATGCGCAATTGTGTGACGTACTGGCTGATCGACATGCGCGTGCTGCGCTTGAAGACGCGCTGGAGCTGGCTGTCCGTCAGGTGGGCGATGGCCGAGAGCGGGGCGAGGCGCAGGGGGCGGTCGTAGTTGGCGTGGAGGAAGGTGAGGACGCGCTGCATTCTCTCGCGATCGCGCGGGTTTTCGCTGAGGGGGATTTCGCCGGAGGCGAGCGGGCGGCGGCCGCAGCCGGCAAGGTCGATGAGGATCGCCTGCAGTTCCAGCACCTGCCGCGCCGGGGGAAGGGCGCCGAGTGCCAGCAGGCGCGGGCGCAGCCGCCCGGCGGCGCCGTCGGTGAATTCGAGGCCGCGGCCGGCCTCCGCCGCAAGCCTCGCAAGCGGCGCATATTCCGGCATCAGCGCCGTCAGGCCCTCGATCCATGCCTGCGTGAACCAGCAGACGATGGCGCGGTGCAGCCCGTTCTCGCCGATAAGCGCCTCGGACTGCCAGGCATGCGGCAGGTTCGGGCCGAGCAGCACGAGGTCGCCGTCGCCGTAGCGCTCGACATGGTCGCCGACGAAGCGCAC
>Ga0222427_101345_pt1 | contig 11485 bp, 11 predicted proteins | sample 2B20Ametagenome_FD_182890 | JGI IMG/M metagenome (GOLD analysis project Ga0222427, IMG submission 182890) | Enriched microbial communities from leaf-cutter ant dump, University of Wisconsin, Madison, United States - 2B20A (version 2) | ecosystem: Environmental > Terrestrial > Nest > Insects nest...
CCGCTCCGTGCTGGTTGTGATGGTGATGCGTTACAGCTTACTCCAAGCCAGCCGCGCATGGCACCCGGCGCGGGCCCTACACTGCACGCCATGCTGCGCTGGCTTCTCGTCGTCTTCCTGGCCCTAGTGCTCATCAACGGGCTGGCGCCGCTGCTGCGCCGCTGGGGCTTCGGGCGCCTGCCGGGCGACCTGCGCTTTCGCCTGGCCGGGCGCGAATGGGACATTCCGCTCGCCTCCACCCTGCTGCTGAGCTGGGTGGTCAGCATGCTGGCGCGGTTGTTGTAAGTCGGCGCAGTTGCAGCGGCGCCGCAGCCGGGAGTGCGGCAGCGCCCACGTTGAAGACCGCCACCACGCGGGACAGGCGCTGCGCCTGCTCGTTCATCGCCGCCGCCGCGGCCGCGCTTTCTTCCACCAGCGCGGCATTCTGCTGGGTCATCTGGTCCAAGTTGCCGATGGCCTGGTTCACCTGCGAGATGCCGTCGCGCTGCTCGGCGGCGGAGGCGGTGATCTCGCCGATCAGGTCCGTCACGCGGCGCACGCTGGCGACGATCTCTTGCATCGCCTCGCCCGCCTGCGCCACCTGGGCCGCCCCGGCCTGCACGCTGCCCGCACTGGCCGCGATCAGCGCCTTGATTTCCTTGGCCGCTTCGGCGCTGCGCTGCGCCAGGGTGCGCACCTCGCCCGCCACCACGGCGAAGCCCCGGCCCTGCTCGCCCGCGCGCGCCGCTTCCACGGCGGCATTCAGCGCCAGGATGTTGGTCTGGAACGCGATGCCGTCGATCACGCCGATGATGTCGCCGATCTTGCGGCTGGAGGCGTCGATCCGCCCCATGCTCTGCACCACCTGCTGCACCACGGCGCCGCCGCGCTCGGCGGCCTGCGCGGCGCCGCTGGCGAGCTGGTTGGCCTGCAGGGCCGTGTCGGCCGACTGGGACACGGTGGCCGTCAGCTCCTCGAGGCTGGCCGCCGTCTGCTCCAGGTTCGCCGCGGTCTGCTCGGTGCGCGCCGACAGGTCGTGGTTGCCGGTGGCGATCTGCCCCGCGGCCGCGGACACGGAGTCCACGCCCCCGCGCACTTCGCCCACCACGTCGCGCAGCCTGCGCGCCATCGCGTCCAGGCTGCGCAGCAGTTGGCCCAGTTCGTCCTTGCGCTCATCGTGCGCCTGCACGGCCAGGTTGCCCTCGGTGATGGTGTCGGCCAGCGCCACGGCCCGGCCCAGGGGAACGGTGATCTGGCGCACCACCAGAGCGCCCAGCGCCAGGCCGAGCACGATGGTCAAGCCCGTGGCCAGCCCACTGTAGACGACCGCGTTCCAGAAATCCTGGCGCCCTTCGGCAATGACTTTTTCCCCGATGCGCCTTTGCGTTTCGGCCAGCTCATTGACGGCCTTGTTCCACTCCAGCATGGCCGGGTTCAACTCCTCGCGCCAAGTCTGCAGGGCCTGCGCATGGGCGCCACGCTCCCTGAGCGCCAGCACCTTCTCATTGGCGGCATCGGCCTGCGCGCGCAATGCACGCGCGCGCAGCAGGATGTCCTTGATGGCATCCCTGCGGGTTTCTGCGAGGAATTTGTTCGACAAGGCACGCAGTTGCCCCAGGTACCGCTGCTGCTTGGCGCGCTCGGCAGCCACCATACCCTCCTCCGCCGAAGTACTGGACACCTCGACACTGTCCAGCCACAACTGCGACAGCCAGCGCAATGTCTCGACCTCCACCAGGCGGCCATCGATGTATTGGGTTTCCGCTCCCAGGGCGAGGCTGGAACGATTGAGTTGGTAGAGCGCCGCACCGCCGGTTACGGTCAGCAGGGCCATAACCAAGCACAAGGAAAGCCATATTTTTTTGCCAATAGAGATATTTTTCATTTGCACCAGGCGATATTAAAAAGATAGATTCGCCCCATTCATAAAATCAAAAAATAATACGATGCAATAAAATACCAATCAATCGGCGCAATACGTTGACCATGTCCTCGGCATTTTTCGCCCTGGCATTGGCCAAAGGAAGGGACAACCATATTTGTCGAATTCAAATTCAACAAATATGGTTGAAGAAAATCCTGACCCACCGTCCCCCGCCGCGCGACTGAGCGTTTTGCCCACCCGGCTGGGCCGCAACCTGGCGGCGCGGCGCAAGGCCCTGGGGCTGACGCAGGCCCAGGTGGCGGAACGCCTGGGGGTGGACACGGAGACACTCTCGCGCTTCGAGCGCGGCAAGCATGTGCCGTCGCTGCTGACGCTGGAGCGGCTCGCCGCCGTGCTCGCGGCCACCTGCGCGGAACTGCTGCAAGAAGCGCCCCAGCCCCCTGCCGCACATGCGCTGGTGATGGAAACCTGGCTGGCCGGGCTGCAGCCGCAGGATGCCGCGCTGGCGCAGGACATTCTGAAAACCTGCTGCGAGCACCTTGCAGCGCGTGCCCAGCCTTGAAAACCGGGCACCAAGCCGTATGTGCCAGGCAACCCACCGCCTGAAAGCACCCCGATGACCCCACCCGACACCCTGCACATCGTCTGCCCGCACTGCCACGGCACCAACCGCGTGCGCGCGGCCGACCTTGAGCACGCGCCCGATTGCGGCCACTGCCACCGCCCGCTCGTGACCGGCGCGCCCGTGGCGCTCGATGGCGCCACGTTCGACAAGCACGTAGGCCGCAGCCACCTGCCGGTGGTGGTGGATTTCTGGGCGCCCTGGTGCGGCCCCTGCCGCCAGATGGCGCCGGGCTTCGCCCAGGCGGCGCAGGCGCTGGCGCCGCAGGTGCAGTTGGCCAAGCTGGACACGGAGGCCCACCCGGAGATCGCCGGGCGCTATCAAATACGCAGCATCCCGACGATGATCGTGTTCCGCGCGGGGCGCGAGGTGGCGCGCGTCTCGGGCGCACTACCATCCGGCGAGATCGTGCGCTGGGTGCGCTCCGTGCTCTGACTCTGCGCTACGCCGACAGCCACGCCGCGATGGCGCGCTGGCGCGCCTGGGCCACGGCCTCGCCCACGGCGGGCCCGCGCAGCCCGCGCTGCGCCGCCGCGCGCGCCACGGGCGCGGTGTCCACGGCCAGGGCGGCCTGCAGCGCGGCCGCCAGGCGCGGGCGCTGCGGGTAGGGCGCATCCTCCATGCCCAGCCGCCCGCGCGCGTCGCATTCGCAGGCCCACAGCGCCTGGGCGAAGCGCTCGGGCCGGCGCAACGCGTCGCAGCGCGTGAACAGGCGCAGCAGCGCGGCCGGCCCGAGGTCGCCGCTGCGGTGGATGTTGCCGTGCTCGCGCGCCACGATGTCGGCCAGCTCGCGGCATTCCAGCGGCACGCGCCAGCGCTCGCACACGGCCTGCAGCAGTTGCGCGCTGCGCTCCTCGTGGCCGATGTGGCGCGGCAGCACGTGCGCGGGCGTGGTGCCCTTGCCGAAGTCGTGGCACAGGCAGGCGAAGCGCACGGGCAGCGGCGCCCGCAGGCGCGCGGCCATGTCGAGCACCAGCATGGCGTGCACGCCGGTGTCCACCTCGGGGTGGTAGTCGGCGCGCTGGGGCACGCCCCACAGGCGGTCGAGCTCGGGCAGCAGCACGGCCAGCGCGCCGCACTGGCGCAGCACCTCGAACATGCGCGCGGGCCGGTCTTCCATGAGGCCACGCGCCACCTCCTGCCACACGCGCTCAGGCACGAGGTGGTCCACCTCGCCATCGGCCACCATCTCGCGCATCAGCACCAGCGTTTCGGGGGCGACGGTGAAATCGCTGAAGCGCGCGGCGAAACGCGCCACGCGCAGGATGCGCACCGGGTCTTCGCGGAACGCATCGGTGACGTGGCGCAGCACGCGCGCGTGCAGGTCGCGCACGCCGTTATAGGGGTCAAAAACGGCTCCAGCGCCCGTCCAGTCTGCGCTGGCAGCTATCGCATTGATAGTGAGGTCGCGCCGCGCCAGGTCTTCTTCGAGCGTGACGCCGGGCGCCGCCTGCACGACGAAGCCACGGTAGCCGCGCCCGCTCTTGCGCTCGGTGCGCGCCAGCGCGTATTCCTCGTGCGAGCCGGGGTGCAGGAAGACAGGGAAGTCGCGCCCCACGGGCGTGAAGCCCCGGGCCACCATCTGCTCGGGCGTGGCGCCCACCACGACCCAGTCGCGGTCATTGACCGGGCGGCCCAGAAGCCGGTCGCGCACGGCGCCGCCCACCATGTAGATCTGCATGGGCGGCAGTGTAGGGCCGTGGCGGCCCGTGGTCAGGCCACGCGCCGCATGGGCTGCGCGGTGGCGGGCGCGAGCAGCGCGCGGTAGTAGCCGGGCAGGGCGAACAGGGCGGGATGGACCTCGGGGTTGTAGTACTGCAGATCGCCCACGCCGCGCTCGGCCAGGCGCTGGCGCACCTGCGCGGGCGCGAGGGCAGCCGCGTCCAGCTCCTGCGAGACCACGGCCATGCCCCAGTAGGCGCCGTACAGCGGGATGTACAGCCCCATGCAGCGCACCGTGGCGAAGCGCGCGCGCAGCGTGGCCGCCAGCGCCGCCACCTGCTGCGGGTGGAACACCGGGCTGCCCAGGTGCAGCACCAGGGCGCCGCCGGGCGCCAGCACGCGCTGCATACGGGCCAGCGCGGCGTCGGAGTACAGCGCGCTGGCCGGGGTGTCGGGGTCGGTCAGGTCCATCAGCACGAGGTCGAAGCGCTCCTGCGTGGCATCGACGAAGGCCATGCCATCGCCCAGGTGCAGTTGCACGCGCGCATCGTCCAGCGCGCCGCGGTGCACGGCCTGCAGGTGGGTGCGCGCGGCCTCGACCACGGCGGCATCCAGTTCGGCCAGCACCACGCGCTCGATGCTGGGGTGCTTGAGCAGTTCCTCGGCCGCGCCGCCATCGCCGCCGCCCAGGATCAGCGCCTTGCGCGGTGCGGGGTGGGCCACGGCGGCGGGGTGCACCAGGGCCTCGTGGTAGAAGAATTCCTCGCGCTCGCTGGTCATGAAGCGGCCGTCCAGGCGCAGCACGCGGCCAAAGCGCGGCGTGTCGAGCAGCTCCAGCGTCTGGTAGGGCGTGCGCTGTTGGGTGCGCCGCGTGGCGGCGAAGGCAAAGCAGGCGTCGGGCGTGAGCTGCTCCTGCACCCACTCGGTGGGGCTGGCGGCACCGGGGCCGATGTCGCCGCGCTGCAGCTCCTGGCACACGCGGCGCCCGGGCGCGTAGGCGGCGATCACGCCTTCCATCAACGCGCGCGCCTTGCCGGAGTTGTCGGCGGAGAAGTTGCACACGTACACGTCGATGGTGACGTTGCCGGTCTCGGGCCAGGTGTGGATGGCCAGGTGCGACTCGGCCAGCAGCACCGTGCCGGTCACGCCGCCGGGCTGGCCGTTGTAGGGCGGGAAGGTGACCCAGCGTTCGTCCACCAGGGTTAGGCCGCTGGCCTGGACCTGGGCCCGGCACAGGGCGGCGATGGTGTCTGCGCACAGCATGTACGCCGTGTCGCCAGCGCATTGGTACAGATCGGCGGTCAGGTGCAGGCCTTGCATGGCGTCGCGGTTCCTCCAAGGGCTGGGCGCCCGGGGCCGGTCAGGCCATGGGCGCCATGGGCAAAACCGCGCATTCTAGCCACCCCACCAGAAATCAATTTTTGCAAGCAGATAAAAACCGATAAAAGCAAGCCAAAGCAGCTTGAATACCGTTGCAGGCAGCAGCGCCGAATCCCCGGGGCCGGCGCGCGCCCAGCGCCGTGGCGGGCGCGCCGCAGTACGCCTTCCGGCATTGATAAAAGTCATTTCAAACTCCTCTTTTTGTGGCATGCTTCGCAAATACGAATTGCTTCTATTCATATTTCACATCCATCCGCCATGGCCCTGACTTTCCCCCTCCTCCGCACCCCCGTGGCGCGCGCCCTGTGGCCCGCCCTGCTGGCCGCTTCCTCCTGGGCCGCCGAGCCGGCCACAGCCTTGCCTCCGGTGACGGTGCGCGCCGAACCCGGCAGCACGGCGCCGCTGGCCACGTCGGCGCAGGCCGAACGCGAGCGCCTGGAGCGCGTGCCAGGCGGTACCAACCTGGTGCAGCCGCAGCAGGAGGCACGCCTGGCCACGCTGCGCGATGCACTGGACTACCAGCCCGGCATCGTGATCCAGGATTTCTTCGGCGCCACCGACCAGCCGCGCCTGTCGATCCGCGGCTCGGGCATCCAGAGCAACCCGCTGAACCGCGGCGTGCTGCTGCAGCAGGACGGCCTGCCGCTGAACGAGGCCGACGGCTCGTTCATCATCGGCCTGCTGGAGCCGCGCAACACCGCGCTGGTGAGCGTGCGCCGCGGCGCCAACACGCTCGCGCCCGGCGCCACCACGCTGGGCGGAGAGCTGGACTTCCAGTCGCTCACCGGCAGCGACGAGCGCGGGCGCGCCCGGGTGGAGACGGGCAGCTTCGGCCGCCACGCGCTGCAGGGCGCGGTGGGCCTGCAGGGCGGGCCGTGGGACGGGCGCATCAGCGTCAGCGGCGACCGCTTCGACGGCTGGCGCCACCATTCGGCCTCGCGGCGCGACGCGCTGCACGCCAACCTGGGCTTCAAGGGCGACGGCGGGCTGGAGAACCGCAGCTACCTGTCGTGGACCGATCTGCACTTCGACATCCCGACCGTCGTGCCCAAGGAGCGCGTGTACTCCAACCCGCAGGGCATCATGGGCGACGGCAACACGCCGCAGGACCAGTTGCTCAACGTCTACCGGCGCGACCCATACCGCGCGGCCAAGCAGTTGCGCCTGGCCAACCGCACGCGCTGGGGCGACGCGGCGCTGCGCCACGAGCTGGGCGTGTACTGGCAGGACACGGACGACACCTTCAACAACCAGACCAGCTACACCCTCACACGCAGCCGCACCACGGGCGCGCAGTGGCAGGCCACCGGCCAGGCGGGCGAAGCGCTGCAGTGGCGCACCGCGCTGGCCTGGTCGCGCAGCCGCATGGACCGCGACCTGGACGCCACCAGCCCGCAAACCGGCGCGCCGCTGCAGCGCTTCGGCACCTACGGCCTGGTGGCCGACAACCTGCAAGCGCAGGCCGGCGCCGACTGGCGCCTGGCCCCGGCCTGGACGCTGGCGGGCCAGCTCGGCTGGAGCCGCCAGTCGCGCGACGCCGAGAACCTGCGCAACGGCCAGGCGCTGAACCAGCAGTGGAACTTCGCCACGCCCAAGGTGGGCGTGAACTGGGCGCCCACGCCCGCCACGCGCTGGTGGGCCAACGTGAGCCGCAGCCAGGAGGCCCCCACGTTCTGGGAGATCGTCGCCGCCACGGTGGCGCCCAACAACCCCGCTGGCGCCAGCAGCGAGCTAGTGCGCCTGAACCTGCAGCGCGCCACCACGCTGGAGGTGGGTGGCCAGGGCCGCTGGGGCGAAGGCAGCCACGCCACGCAGTGGACGCTGGCCGTGTACCGCAGCGAGGTGGACGATGAGCTGATGAGCACCACCGACGCCAACGGCATCAAGGTGGGCACCTACAACTACCAGGGCGGCACGCGCCACCAGGGCGTCGAGGCCGGGCTCTCGGGCAGTTGGCCACTGGGTGCGGGTGCGCTGCAGTGGCGCGGCGCGTGGACATTCAGCGACTTCCGCTTCAAGGGCGGCGAATACGCGGGCAACCGCATCGCCGGCGTGCCGCGCCATCTGCTGAGTGCCGAACTGCTGTGGCGCGTGCACAGCGGCGCTGGCACCTGGCGCGTGGGCCCCAACCTGCGCTGGATGCCGACCGACACGCCCACCGACCACGCCAACACCCCCGGCAGCGAACAGGACGCCTACGCGCTGCTGGGCTTCAAGCTGGAATGGCAAAGCGGCCCCTGGTCGGCCTACCTGCTGGCCGAGAACCTGACCGATCGGCGCTACGCCAGCAGCTATGCCATCCGCAACCGCGCCACGCCGGACCAGCCGGGCTACCTGCCCGGCCTGGGGCGCAGCGTGGCGGCGGGCGTAAGCTACCAGTTCTGACCATCCGCTTTCACGCCATGCATCCCTCGTTCCCCCCCGAGCGCCGCCAGTGGCTGCGCCAGGCCGCCGCGCTGGCGCTGGGCAGCCTGCCGCTGGCGCAGGCCGCGCGCGCCGCAACGGCCGCGCCGCTGCCGCGCATCGTGCTGGCCGGCCCACCCGCCATCGTCTCGGCGCCGCTCATCCACATGGCGCAGAGCAACGCGCTGGCCGATGTGGCGCAGGCCACCGAGTTCACCCTCTGGCGCGACCCCGACCAGTTGCGCGTGATGGCGCTGGGCCGCAAGGCCGACGTGCTGGCCATGCCGAGCAACGTGGCGGCCAACCTCTACAACCGGGGCGCGGGCGTGCGCCTGCTGAACATCTCCACCTGGGGCGCGCTGTGGATCGTCACGCGCGACGCCCAGCGGCGCCAGTTGGACGACTACCGGGGCGAGGAAATCGCCGTACCCTTCCGCGGCGACATGCCGGACCTGATGCTGCAGTTGCTCGCCGCCAAGCAGGGGCTGGACCTGCGGCGCGACCTGCGCCTGCGCTACGTGCCCACGCCCATGGAGGCGCTGCAGTTGCTGCTGACGCGGCGCGTGCGCCACGCGCTGCTGGCCGAGCCGGCCGTGTCGCTGGCGCTGCGCAAGACGCAGTCCTTCCCCATCGGGCTGGTGGCGCCCGAACTGCACCGGGGCCTGGACGTGCAGCAGGAATGGGGGCGCCTGTTCGCGCGCGCGCCACGGCTGCCGCAGGCGGGCATTGCCGCCGTGGGCGCGGTGCGCGAGCAGCCGCAGGTGCTGGCCGCCGTGCAGCAGGCCTACGCCCGTTCGGTGGCATGGTGCCGCGCGCACCCGCTGGAATGCGGCCAACTGATGGCGCAGCGCATCGACATGCTGACGCCCGACGCCGTGGCCGACGCCATCGCCACCAGCCAGCTCGATGCCGTGCCCGCAGCGCAGGCGCGGCCGGAGCTGGAATTCTTCTTCGCCCAGCTGCATGCGCGCGACCCGGCCTTGCTCGGCGGCAAGCTGCCGGACGCGGGCTTTTTCGGGGTCTGACATGCGCCTGCTGTGGCATGGGCTGCGCGGCCTGCCCGCCTACCTGTGGAGCGGCTGGGGCGCCATCGCCAGCCTGCTGCTGTTCATCGCGCTGTGGGAGCTGGGCGCGGGCTTCTACGGGCCGCTGATCCTGCCCGATCCGCTCACCACCTTCGCCACGCTGGGGCAGTTGCTGCAATCGGGCGCGGCCTGGCCCGAGCTGCGCACCACCGCGCAGCGCGCGCTGCTGGGCCTGCTGCTGGCGGCGGGCGTGGGCAGCGCGCTCGGGCTGCTGGCCGGACTGTCGATGACGGCGGCCATGATGGCGCGCCCCTGGGTCACGCTGCTGCTGGGCATGCCGCCCATTGCCTGGCTGGTGCTGGCCATGCTGTGGTTCGGCGCGGGCGACGGCACGCCGGTGTTCACCGTCTTCGTGGCCTGCCTGCCGGTGGTGTTCACCGGCGCGCTGCAGGGCACGCGCACGCTCGACCTGCACCTGCGCGACATGGCGCGCGCCTACCGCCTGCCCTGGCGCATGCGCCTGATCGACCTGTACCTGCCGCACGTTGCGGCCTACCTGTTCCCGGCCTGGATCACGGCGCTCGGCTCATCGTGGAAAGTGGCCGTGATGGCCGAGCTGCTGGCCACCAGCGACGGCGTGGGCGCGGCCCTGGCCGTCACGCGCGCGCACCTGGACACGGGCGCCTCGCTGGCCTGGATCTGCGCCGTCGTCGGCAGCCTGCTGCTGCTCGAATACGGGCTGCTGGAACCCATCAAGCGCGCGCTGGAGCGCTGGCGCGAGGCGGGCGCATGAGCGCGGGCCTGCAAGTGCGCGCGCTGCGCCACGCCTACGGCCCCACCGTGGTGCTCGATGGCGTCGATCTGGCCGTGCCGCCCGGGCGCACGGTGGCGCTGGTCGGCCCCTCGGGCTGCGGCAAGACCACGCTGCTGCACCTGTGCGCGGGGCTGCTGGCACCGCAGCAGGGCGAGATCGCGCAGCCCCTGGAGCCCGCCGCCGTGATGTTCCAGCAGCCGCGCCTGCTGCCGTGGATGAACACGCTCGACAACATCGCGCTGGGCCTGAAGGCGCGCGGCATGGGCCGGCAGGCACGCCACCAGCGCGCACGGGACATGGCGCTGGCGCTCGATCTGCCGGAACAGGCCCTGGCCCAGTACCCGGCCGAGCTGTCCGGCGGCATGCAAAGCCGCGCGGCGCTGGCGCGCGCGCTGGTGCTGCAACCCGCGCTGCTGCTGATGGACGAACCGTTCGCCGCGCTGGACGTGGGCCTGCGCTACCAGTTGCACCAGCTGCTGCTGGCGCGCCAGGCGCAGACCGCGATGGCGGTGCTGCTGATCACGCACGACCTGATGGAAGCCGTGCGCCTGGCGGACGACGTGCTGGTCATGGCCCCGGCGCCCGGGCGCATCGTGGCCCATTACCAGCCGCCCGGCGCCGCGCTGGCGCGCAACGACGCGCTGGTACACCAATGCGCCGCCGAACTGCAGCAGCACCCGGCGGTGCGCACCGCCTTCAGCCTGCCGGGCGCGGGGCAGATACCCGCCCACGGCCCCGGCGCCTGGCATGCGCCGTGATGCACCGATTACAAGCCAAATCAGCCTCCAGCCCTTGCCAGTCAAGCGCTGGCAGCTATGGTTTTTGAAAATGTCCGTTCCCCTGAACCCCTTGCGTATCAGCCATCCGGTATGGATCTGCGGCATGCGCCCCTTTTTCCTGCTGGCCATGGCCAGCGCGGTGCTGCTGCTCGGCCTGTGGAGCCTGGCGCTGGCCGCCGGCTGGCCGCTGCCGCCGGTGGCGGGCGGCGCGCTGGTGTGGCATGTGCACGAACTCATCATGGGCTTTGCCATGGCGGGCGTAGCGGGCTTCGTGCTCACCGCCTTGCCGGAATTCACCGGGGAACCCGGCGCCACCCCGGCCCAGTTGCGCGCCCTGGCCGGGCTGTGGTGGTGCGCGCGCCTCGGGCTGTGGACCTCGGGCCTGCTGGGGCCGGGCGCGCTGGCGCTGACGGCGTTCGGCCAAGTCGGCCTGGCGCTGGCGCTGCTGGCCGTGGCCCTGCCCGCGCTGCGCTCGCCGGCGGGACGCAAGCATGCGTCGTTCGGCTGGCTGCTGGCCGGGCTGGCCTGCACCAGCGCGGGCTTCTACATCGACGCGCTGCGCGGCCTCGGCGGCCTGCGCTGGCTGCATGCCAGCCTGGGGCTGCTGATGTTGCTCATCGTGGTGGCCGCCAGCCGCATCTCCATGCGCATCGTCAATGCCGCCATCGACCAGGTCACGCCTGGCGCGGCGCCCTACCTGGCGCGCCCGCCCCGGCGCAACCTGGCGGCGCTGTGCATCGCGCTGTACACGGCGGCCGAGTTCTGGGTGGGTGCCAGTGCCCTCACGGGCTGGCTCGCACTGGCCGCATCCGCCGCCATGCTGCACCTGCTCAACGACTGGCACATCGGCCCCGCGCTGTGGCGCAGGCGCTTTCCCTTGCTGCTATACACCATGTACGTCTGTATGGCGCTGGGCTACGGCGCCCTGGGGCTGGG